>Ga0209415_10010654_pt1 | contig 15584 bp, 14 predicted proteins | sample PeaSoiSIISIP2007_FD_187696 | JGI IMG/M metagenome (GOLD analysis project Ga0209415, IMG submission 187696) | Peat soil microbial communities from Weissenstadt, Germany - SII-SIP-2007 (SPAdes) (version 2) | ecosystem: Environmental > Terrestrial > Soil > Wetlands > Peat | place: Germany... | reverse complement strand
GGGCGGCGTCGGCGAGCATGACGGCATCGAGCGGCTTGGCGACGCGCACGTCCCAGACGGTGGTCGCGATCCCTTCGTCGCCCAGGATCTCGGCCGCCCGCTCGGCCGCGGCGACGAGCTTGCCGACGGCGAGGATGCACACGTTGTCGGCCACGCCGTCGGCAGATCCGCGTAACCGCCGTGCCGACAATCCACCGCCCGACCGGGCGGGGTCGTCGACGGACCGCGCCGCGCCTTTGGGCCAGCGGACGAGTGCGGGACCCTCGAGGGTCAGCGCGGTCGCCAGCATGTCGCGCACGTCCTGCACGGAGGAGGGGGCGAAGACCGTCATCCCGGGGATCCGCAACGCGAGCGCGAGATCGAGCACGCCGTGGTGGCTGGGCCCGTCGTCGCCGGTGATGCCCGCCCGGTCGAGGGCGAACACGACCGGCACCCCGTGCAGACCGACGTCGAGGTTGGCCTGGTCAAAGGCACGCGAGAAGAAGGTGGAGTAGATGGCGACCACGGGCCGCAGTCCGCCCATGGCCATGCCGGCCGCCATCGTCACCGCGTGCTGCTCGGCGATGCCGACGTCGTGGAAGCGGTCGGGGAAGCGGGCCTGGAACGGCAGGAGCCCGGTCGGTCCGGGCATCGCCGCGGTGATCGCGTGCACCCGACCATCGGCGGCGGCCGCCTCGATGAGCGCCTCGCTGAACGCCTGGGTGTACCCCTTGGGCGCTGACCACCCGACGGGTGGCCCCGTCTCGGGATCGAACACGCCGCCCACGTCGTGCAGGCACTTCTCGTCGTCGTCCTCCGCCGGCGGATAGCCCTTCCCCTTCTGGGTGAGGACATGGACGACGATCGGGCCGTCATAGGTCGTCGCGGCGCGCAGCGCGTCCTCGACCCCGAGGATGTCATGGCCCTCGATCGGACCCGTGTAGCGCACGCCGAGGGCCTCGAAGAAGGCGTGGGGCTCGAGCACCTCTCGCAGCGCCGAGTACACGCCCTGCAGGCTCGAGTACGCGATCGGGCCGACGGCGGGGAGATCGCGCAGCATCTGCTCGATGCGTGTGCGGTGGCGCTTGAGGCCGGGGTGCAGCCGCAGGCGGCTCAGGCCTTCCGAGAGCCGTGACACCGTCGGCGCGTACGAACGGCCGTTGTCGTTGAGGACGATCACGACGCGCTTGCCCGAGTGACCGAGGTTGTTGAGCGCCTCGTAGGCCATCCCACCCGTCATCGATCCGTCACCGATCACAGCGACGACACGGCGGTCGGTGCCGGCGCGCTCGACCGCGGTCGCGAGGCCGTGAGCGTACGACAGGACGGTGGAGGCGTGACTGTTCTCGATCCAGTCGTGCTCGGACTCGCGCCGGCTCGGATAGCCCGACAGCCCGTCGCGCTGACGGAGCTGGGCGAACTGGTCGCGCCTTCCGGTGATGAGCTTGTGCACGTACGCCTGGTGACCGGTGTCCCACAACAGGACGTCGCGGGGCGAGTCGAACACGCGGTGCAGCGCGAGGGTGAGCTCGACCACGCCGAGGTTGGAGCCGAGGTGGCCGCCGCCGGTCGCCGCGACCGCGCGGACGATGAACTCCCGGATCTCCTCGGCCAGTTGCGTCAGCTGGTCGAAGTCGAGCGCCCGGACGTCGGCGGGAGAGTCGATCGTCTCCAGGAGCACCTCACCACCGTAGCGGTCGCCCGTGGCACAACCTCGCTCAGGCGTCAGAACTCCCGGCCCGAGACGAACCGGGCGAGGGCGGTCAGTGCCTCCCGGGCCTCGCCCGCCACCGGGGCCTCGGCCAGGGCGGCCAGGGCGGCGTCGGTGAGCGCCGCGACCGACGCCTCGACCTGGGCCCGGGCGCCGGTGGCGGTGAGGACCTCCTGCACCGCAGTGATCTCACTGTCGGTGAGGTCGCGCCGCCCGTAGCAGCGGTCGAGGAGGGCCGCGTCCGACCCGGACGCGCGGCCCCGGGCGATCGCGAACAGCGCCGTCGGCTTGCCCTCGCGGAGATCCTCGCCGACGCTCTTCCCGAGCAGGTCGGCGTCGCCGAAGGCGCCGAGGAGGTCGTCGCGCAGCTGGAACGCCTCCCCGAGCGGCACCCCGTAGGCCGAGTAGGGCTTGGCCAGCTCGTCGAGCCGGCCGGCGAGGGCGGCGCCGAGGTGGAGCGGCCGTTCGATCGTGTACTTGCCCGACTTGTAGACGCAGATCGTGTGGGCCTGCGCGGTGCTCGCCCGCCGCGTCGCGGTGCCCAACACGTCGAGGTACTGGCCCACGTTGACCTCGACGCGCAGTTCGTCGAACACGTCGAGGGCGTCGGCGGGCGCTCCCCGCAACAGTCGGTCGGCGTAGACGAACGCGACGTCGCCGATGAGCATCGCCGCGCCCTCGCCGAAGCGATCGGCATCGCCGTGCCACCCCTCTGCCACATGGCGGCGGGCGAACCCGATGTGCAGACACGGACCTCCGTGGCGTCGCGTCGACCCGTCGATGATGTCGTCGTGGATCAGCGCGAACGTGTGCAACAGCTCGAGTGCGGCTCCCGCATCGATGATCCGCTGATCGTCCGGGTCACCGCCGGCGCCGACGAAGCCCCAGTGGCAGAAGGCGGGACGGAGCCGCTTGCCACCGCCTGCGACGAGGGCGCGCAGCGCTGCGTACGGCTCGACCAGGTCGCCGTCGACGGCGCCCCACCGCTCCTCCTCGGCCGCGAGCAGGGCGTCGATGCGGGTGGCGATCCGCTGCCCGATGCCCGCGAGAAACGGCGGGGGCGGCGCGGGCACCCCGCCAGGGTACGCCCGACCCACGGCCAGCCGACCCGCGCCCGCCAGGGCCACGCTGCCCGAGCCCGCCGCCACCGAGCGGCCGGCCGACCCTTGCCCACCGCGCGTGAAGCCCCGTTCAACGTGCCGTCGACCCGTCCTCGTGGACGAGCACGGCCCAGGTCCGGTGGGCGTCGAGCCACTCGCGGACCCGAAGCCCCGCGCCGGCGGCCAGGGCGGCGAGGTGGTCGTCGTCGATGATCGCGGCGTGGACGCGCTGGGCCCAGCGCCGGCGGCCGATCACGTAGACGACCGTCGCATCGAAGGTGTCGCCGTCGACCACGACGCGGGTCACGCCGATCCTCACCGGGCCGATCGTCTCGGCGTCGGGCGTCGCGTCGCGCACCCACTGCGGGTCGTAACGCTGGACCACGACCACGCCGCCCGGCGCGAGGTGGCGGGCGGCGGTGGCGAGGAAGTCGGCGCCGTGCGTCGGGTCGTTGACGAGATAGCTGGCAAGCACCACCGCGCCGAATGTCCGGTCGAGCGCGACGGCCGCGGCGTCGGCGCGGACACGCTCGGCGCGGTGGTCGACGCGGCCGAGCATCGCAGCCGACGCGTCGACGGCCACCACCGCATGACCCGCCCCGAGCAGGGCGCGGGTGAGGCGGCCGGCGCCGCACCCGAGCTCGAGCACGTCGACACCCGCGGGGATCGCCGCGCGCAGATACCCCGCGGCCGGCTCGGCGGGCAATCGGGCGAACACGGCGACCGGGCTCCCGTCGGGTGCCCGGCGACGACGCCCGATCACAATGGCGCGGGCCGCACCCGCCCGTGGATGAGCTCGGTCAACGGCCGCGCGAGCGCGACACCGGCACCGAGGATCACCAGCCCACCGACCGCGTCCAGGAAGTAGTGGTTGGCGGTCACGACGACGCACAGAAGGGTGAGCCATGGGTAGAGCGCAGCGAGCATCCGCGTCCACCACCGCCGGCAGTGCGGCCAGACGGCGAGCGTGCACCACGCCGACCAGGCGATGTGGAGGCTGGGCATGGCCGCGAACTGGTTGGACACCTTCTCGACCGCGCCCGAGCCGAACGACCAGGACCCGCCGTAGCGGGCCAAGGTGTCGACGAAGCCGTACGGGTGATGGGACGCGATGTCGGGGAATCGGAAGTCCAGCAGTCGGGGTGGCATCAGCGGGTAGGACGCGAACCCGATCAACGCCAACGCCGTCGTCACCGCGAGCGTGTTGCGCCACAACGTGTAGCGCCCCGGGTCGCGCCGGAACAGCCAGATCACGACCACGGCGGTGACGATGAAGTGCGCTGACCCGTACCACAGGTTCCAGACGTCGAAGAACGGGGTCGTCAGCGCACCGAGGTGGTGGAGCAGGAACGCCTGGATCTGCTGCTCGTGGTAGATCCACAGGTCCCGCTCGACGCGGATCACGCCCCGGGCGTGGTGGTAGGCGATCACCGCCGCGCGCCCGGTGGTGCCGCCGCCCGCCGAGCCTTGCGTGTCCCGGATCGCGGTGTACACGCCGTAGAAGGCGGCGATGTAGATCGCCTCTTTCCACCACCGCAGCCCAGTGGACGCGGTGCGGGCGGGACGGCCGGCGCCGGGCGCCGGGTCGGCCCTCACGCTGCCGGAAGGACGGGGCCCGGGGGGAGGGCCCGCCCGCCGCCCGGGCGGGGGCCGACGGCGAGCGAGGGGGCGCCGAGCAGGCTCGACAGCACCTGCATCGCGTAGAGCGCGAGCCCGAGCGCGACGGCTTGGTCGGTGGCGATGCCGAGCGGGCGGAGGAAGAGCACGAACGCACCCTCGCGCACACCGAGGCCGCCGAACGACACCGGGAGCACCTGCACGATCGCGACCGCGGGGACGAATGCGAGCAGCGCGGTCGGTCCGAGGTGCAACCCGAGGGCGTGGGTGGCGAGCAGGGCGACGGTGACGATCGCGAGCTGGTAGGCGGCGGCGACGGCGATGACCTGCGCCACCGCGCCCGGTCGCCGGCGGATGCGGGCGATGCCCTCGTGGACGGCGCCCATGAAGCGCAGCCACCCCTTGCGACCCGAGAGCCGACCACCGAAGCGGGAGCTGGCGGCGATCGCGATCACCGCGGCGAGGGCGCCGAGGCTGGCGACCGACAGCGCCAGCGCGACACTCGACGGCCGGCCCAGGTGCCGGAGGTTGGGGTTGATGAGCAGGCCGGCCAGGCACAGCAGCGGCAGGATCAGCCAGCCGGACATCCGATCGAGCACCACCGAGGCGAACGCGTCCGGTGCAGTGGGGGCGTCGTCGCGCGACCGGCGGGACGACAGCCGGGTGACCCGCAGTGCGTCCCCTCCGATCGACGACGGCAGGAAGCTCGAGACGAACTGGCATGCGAGATACGTGCTGAACAACGGCCCGAAGCGGGCGGGCAGGTCCATGGCCGACAGCACGCGCTGCCAGCGGATCGTCGAGAGCGCGATCGCGGCGACGGAGCACGCCACGCCGCCGAGCAGCCACCAGATCGTCGCGTCGTCCCACCGAGGCACGAGGGTGTGGAGATGAACCTTGCGGAGCAGGACCGCGAGGATCGCGACGCTCGCGAGGATCCGCACCGGCGGCAACCAGCGGCGGACCAGGCGGCGCCCCCGGCTCGGCGGGTCGCCCGCAGGGTGGTCACCCATCCGACCTAGGTTACAAAGTCGTGTTGCATCGGGCGCCCGGCGGCGTGGGCATCGCCGCCCCGGTCGCCGCTGCGGTCGCGCTGCTGGCGTGTGGCGGGTGCGCGGGGTCCGCGCCTGCGGCGTGGCGGGGCAGCGCCCTGTCGGTCGTGCGCCGTGCCGCGGACCGGACCATCGCCGCCGGCTCGGCCCGTGTCGCCGTCACGCTGGCGCAGAACACGGCCGGGACGGGTGTGTCCGGGACCGGCGAGGTCGACTTCGCCGCGGGCCTCGCCTCGCTCGAGGTCGGCCGGACGGGGGCGGCGGCGGCCCGCGACGAGCAGTTCGCGGTGGTGGTCGACGGTGGGGTCGACTATGTCGACCTGTCGAGCGGCCGAGGCGGGCCCGGTCTGCCGGGGACCTCGCCCGGTCGGCCGTGGCTGGCCGGGTCGCCGGCCCAGGTCGCGGGCGCGGGCAAAGCGCAGATGGCGCCGCTCGACACGCTGCTCGTGCGCCCTGGAGCCGCTACCGCAGTCGCGTTCCTGCGCGGCGCGGTGGACGCGCTGGCGTACGGGGGCCAGGAGGTCGAGGGGATCAACGCGTTCCGCTACAGCGTCCACATCGATCTCGGTCTGGCCGCGAAGTCGAGCCCTCCCGATCAGCGCCCGGCCCTCGACGCGGCCGCCGCCGCGATCGGGCCGGTGCAGTGGCCGGCCGACGTGTGGGTGGACGAGCAGGGCCGGGTCGTCCGGCTCGAGCTGGCCGAGGATCCAGAGCTGCACACCACCACCACCCGGGGCAACCTGTTCATCACCGACGACGGGAACCCGCTCGCGCTGACCGACCTCATTTTCACCGGCTTCGGCGTGCCTGCGAAGATCAGCGTGCCAGCGCCGGACCAGGTCGTGGAGGCCCAATGAAGACAGGGATGCAGAGGGGCCCGTGGGTGGGCCTCGCCGCGATCGCGGTGGCGCTGGTGGCGTGCGGTGGCGGGAGCTCCGGCCCGCCCAAGACCCTGTCGCTGTCAGGGGAGAAGGTTCCGGTCAGCCAGGTCACCAGCGCCTATTCCGGAATGTGCGGCGTGGTCAAGGACACGGCCGCGTCGCCCGTGTCCGCGGTGGTGCCGTTCGCCTCGGTCGAGGACGGGCTCAACGTGCTCGCCACGGTGCTGGCCAAGGACCACGGCCAGGAGTCCCAGCGGCTGCTGGCCGCGATGGAGACGTTCCTCACCGACATCGGCAAGAAGCCGCCGGCGTCGTCGAGCAGCGAGGACGCGACCAACCTCCTGGGCACCGCCAAAGAGGGTCTGCAGGCCCTGAAGATCACCCCGCCATCCTGTTGACCGGCGCCCGCCGTACCGTCGTCGCCGGGCTGGTCGCGCTGGCGGTCGCCGGCGCGGGGTGCGGCGGGGGCGGTCACCCGGCGGGGCCGCCGACGGAGCTCCCGCTACCCGGGGCCGGCAACATCCCGGTCAGCCAGGTGACGACCGCGGCGAGCCAGATGTGCGGGATCGTGGCCCAGAGCCGTTCGGACCCCGGTGGCGTGCTCCGACCTTTCTACGCCGGTCCGCACGACTCCCTCCACCTCCTGGCCGCGCTGGCCAACGCCAAGCACCCGGCGCAGGCCCAGACCCTGCTGAACGTGATGCTGACCTACGAGGCAGCCATCGCCGCGACGCCGCCGCCGGCGGCAACGGGCGCGGACGCGGCCGCCCTCCTCGCCGCCGTCGACACCACGCTCACGGCGCTCGGGGTCGCCGCGCCCGCGTGTTGAAGGGTCAGCGGGCCTTGGCCAGGAACGACGCCCGGTCGACCACGACACGGGTCACCTTCCCGGCCGCGACGAGCCCGCAGGCGTCGGAGACCGAGACCGTGAAGAGCATCCGGCGCCCTTCGACCCGCTCCAGGGTGGCTTCGGCGTGCACCGTGGACCCGACGTGGGTCGGGGCCAGATGGGTGAGCTCGATCCGCAGTCCGACGGTCGTCTCGCCGGGACCGAGGCGGCTCGCGACCGCGAGGCACGCGGCCTGCTCGCACAGGGCGAGCACGCGCGGGGTCGCCAGCACCGGCACATCCCCGCTCCCGACGGCGATGGCGGTGTCGGCCTCGCCGACCACCAACTCCACCTGACCCTGCAGGCCGCTCTCGACCGGCACGTCCACCCACGATAGGGGCGCGGTCGGCGGGTGTCGAAACCACCGGCGGGTACGCTCGGTCGCTCATCCGCCGACGCCGAGGAGGCCGTGTGCTCGACCCGTTGCTGGTCACCGAAGTCCTCGACACCGCGCTCCGCACCGGCGGAGACTTCGCCGAGATCTTCGTCGAGGACGCCCGGAGCTCGATGGCCCGCCTCGACGACGGCCGCGTCGAGGAGCTGACGTCGGGACGCAGCCGGGGTGCGGGGATCAGGGTCGTGTCCGGGGAGACGACCGGGTTCGCCCACACCGCCGACCTCTCGGCCGGCGGCCTGCGGGCGGCGGCGGAGGCGGCGTCGGCCGTCGCCCGGGGTGCTGCCGGTAGGGCGGCGAACATGACCGCGGGTGGCCCCGCCGCCGCCCACGCCGACGCCCGCCGACTCCCGGAGGACGTGCCCAAGGCGACCAAGGTCGACCTCCTCGTGCGGGCCGACGCCGCGGCCCGGGCGGCGGGCACGGGGATCCGCCAGGTCAGCGTGACCTACGCCGACAGTCGCCGCCGGATCCTCGTCGCCAACTCCGACGGCCTCATGGCCGGTGACGACCAGGTCAAGACGCGGTTCGCCGTGCAGGCGGTCGCGTCGGGGGACACGGGGTTGCAGACCGGCCGCGAGTCGCAGGGTCTTTCGATCGGGTTCGAGTTCTTCGACAGCTTCGACGTCGAGGAGGCCGGTCGGTCGGCCGCGGCGCGGGCCTTGACCAAGCTCGGCGCCCGCCCGGCGCCGAGCGGGACGATGCCGGTGGTGATCAAGCAGGGTGGGGGCGGGGTGCTGTTCCACGAGGCGTGCGGGCACGGCCTGGAGGCCGACCTGGTCGGCAAGCGGGCCAGCGTCTTCGCCGGGCGCAGGGGCGAGCAGGTGGCGTCGCCGCTGGTCACGCTGGTCGACGACGGCACGATGGCGGGGGAGTGGGGCGCCTACGCCGTCGACGACGAAGGGCATCCGGCGGCACGCAACGTCCTGATCGAGGACGGAGTCCTCACCGACTACATGTACGACTTCCTCCGGGCCCGCACCGAGGGCCGACCGGTGTCGACCAACGGCCGCCGGCAGAGCTACCGGCACCTGCCGATGGTGCGGATGACCAACACCTTCCTCGTCAACGGCACCTCGGACCCCGAGGAGATCATCCGCCAGACGCCGCACGGCGTGTACGTCGCCCAGCTCGGGGGCGGCCAGGTCAACACGACCACGGGCGACTTCGTCTTCGGGATGACGGAGGCGTACCTGATCGAGGACGGCGAGGTGACGGCGCCGCTGCGCGACGCCAACCTGATTGGCAACGGCCCGGAGGTGCTCACGCTCATCGACGTTGTCGGCGACGACTTCGCGATGGGGCCGCCGGGCACGTGCGGCAAGGACGGCCAGGGCGTCCCGGTGGGTGACGGCCAGCCGACCCTGCGCGTCCGCGCCCTGACGATCGGTGGGACCGCGGGGTGAGCGACCTCGACGACCTTGCCGCCCTCGTCGTGTCCTGGGCGCGGCCGGGCGAGGAGGTCGAGGCGTACGTCTCGAGGAGCCGGACCACCAACGTCCGGGCCTACAACGGCGAGGTCGAGTCGTTCAGCTCGGCGGAGCCGGCCGGGACCGGGATCCGCGTCGTCGTCGACGGGCGGCAGGGGTTCGCCTGGGCCGGCACGCTCGACGTGGACGTGTTGCGGGAGACCCTCGCAGAGGCCCGCGACAACGCCGCCTTCGGGCAACCCGACGAGCACGCCGGCCTGGCCCGCCCCGACGGCATCGCCGTCCCGGAGCTCGACCTCGTCCGCGCCGAGTTGCTCACGACGCCGACCGCGGCCAAGGTCGACATGGCGCTCGAGCTCGAGCGGGCCACGAAGGCCCGCGACCGGCGGGTCACGGGCGTGCGGGTCGCGACCTACAGCGACGCGTACGGCGAGACGGCGGTGGCGACGACGACGGGTATCACCGCGACGAGCACCGCCGGGCTCTGCTTCCTCTCGGTGAGCCCACTCGTCGAGGACCGGGGCGACACCCAGATGGGGTCGGGCGTCTCGGCGGGGAGGGCGTTGTCGGAGCTCGACCCGGATCGGGCGGCCACGGACGGCGTCGAGCGGGCGGTGCGCCTGCTGGGCGCGACCAAGCCGGCGTCGCGCCGGGTCACGGTCGTGCTCGATCCCGAGGTGACCGCGGACCTCCTGCAGATCTTGGGGTCGACCCTGTCGGGGGAGGCGGTGCTCAAGGGGCGTTCGCTGTTCGCCGGCCGCGAGGGCAGCGCGGTCGCGAGCGACGCGGTGACGCTGGTCAGCGACCCGACGGATGCGGGCGCGTTCGACTCGGGGCACGTCGACGGCGAGGGCCTCGCGCGGCGCCGGGTCCCGCTGATCGAGTCCGGGGCGCTGCGCCAGTTCCTCTACGACACGACGTCGGGTCGACGCGCCGGCCGGCCCTCGACGGCCTCGGCCGCACGCGGCTACAGCTCCACGCCGACCGTGGGCGCGCCGGCACTGACGCTCGCGCCCGGGACGCGGCGCCAGGACGAGCTCATCAGCGGCATCACCGACGGCGTGTACGTGCAGGAGGTCAGCGGTCTGCACTCGGGGGTGAACCCCGTGTCTGGCGACTTCTCCGTGGGCGCGACGGGCCTGGCGATCCGCGACGGCGCCCTGGCCGAGCCGTTCCGGGAGGCCACGGTGGCCTCGACCCTGCAGCGCATGCTGCTCGACATCGTCGAGGTGGGCGCCGACCACGAGTGGCTGCCGGGCGGTGCCGCGGGGGTGACCCTCGTCGTGCGCGACGTGTCCCTCAGCGGCACCTGAGCGCCCGCGGCCCCGCCCGGGGCGGCGCGTCTGGCATGGTGGACGGCCGCGCCGCCGTCCCCTGGGAGGTCCCGTGCCCGTCGCCGCCGCGGTGACCCACATCCACCTGACGTTCCTTCGGGCCATCATCATCGGCCTCGTGCAGGGCATCACCGAGCTCTTCCCCATCTCCAGCCTCGGCCACTCCGTGCTGCTGCCGGCCCTGCTCGGCTGGAACGACCTGGTCAAGGGCCAGTCGGCGAGCGAGTCGGGCTTCCTCGCCTTCCTCGTCGGGCTCCACGTCGGGACCGCCCTCGCGCTCCTCGTCTACTTCCGGGAGGACTGGGCCCGCATCATCGGCGGCGGCCTGCGCAGCATCGTGCGCATGGGCCGTCGTGAGGCTCCGTACGTCCGGACGGCCGACGAGCGGCTGTGCTGGCTGCTCGTCATTGTCACCATCCCGGTGGGGCTGATCGGAGTCGTCCTCGAGCACAAGCTGCGCACCGTCTTCGCCAAGCCGACTGCGGCCGCCGTCTTCCTGTTCGTCAACGGCCTGATCCTTCTGGGCGGCGAACGACTCCGGCGCCGAGACGAGGTGCGTGCGCTCGCCGGCGCCAGCGGCCCACCCGTGCCGTCGGAGCTCGACGGCCCGTCGCGGCGGCTCGAGACCCTCAACTACCGCGAAAGCTTCGTCATCGGGATCTTCCAGTCGTTCGCGCTCCTCGCCGGCATCAGCCGGTCGGGGGTGACCATGGTCGGCGGCCTGGTGCGCGGGCTCGACCACGAGGACGCCGCCCGGTTCTCGTTCCTGGCTGCGACGCCGGCGATCCTCGCTGCCGGCGTCTACAAGCTCCCGGATCTCGCCGGCCATCTCGGCGACGGCATCCGCGGCCAGGTCCTCGCCGGCAGCGCGGCCGCGGCCTTCGCCGCGTTCATCGCGGTGCGGGTGCTGATGCGCTGGTTCGAGACGCGCACCCTCACGCCGTTCGCGCTCTACTGCCTCGCGGCGGGCGCCGTGTGCTCGGTGGGATTCGGTACCGGCCTGTTTTGATCCCGGGACCTCGGAGACCGGTCGCTACGCTCCACGAGGATGCCCACCTCCCCCCTGGTCGGCCCCGAAGAGCGTGACGCGGCGCGGCTGTGGGAGGCCGAGCCCGGTCGCCTCGCGGTGGACGACAAGGTGTCGGGCTCGGTCGGTGCCGGCTGGGTCGAGCCGGTCGGGCTGGCGGGCGGGACGGCGCTCGTGCGCGTGTCGACCGCAGCCGTGCGTTCGGACGAGGCCGTGGACGCCACCCTGCGCTCCGTCCTCGCCCAGACGCGGGCGGCCGGGGCGTCGCTCATCCTGATCGAGACCGACGACGAGGCCCGGGTCCCGACCGATGACGGCGTTCGGGTCGTGCCGATGCTCCGCGTCGAGAACTCGATGGGCCGGCGGCTGGACCGCCTCGTCACGCTCCACCCGGGCGCGGTCGGTGTCTACTCGTGCGGCCCGACCGTCTATTCCTTCCAGCACCTGGGCAACATGCGGCCGTACGTGTTCGCCGACACGCTGAAGCGAACGGCGCAGTGGCGCGGGATGACCGTCCACCACGTCATCAACATCACCGACGTCGGGCACCTCGTGAAGGACGCGGATCAGGGTGACGACAAGGTCGAGGAGGCCTCCCGTGCCGAGGGTCGCACGGTCGAGGAGATCACCCGCGGGTACACGGAGGCGTACTGGGAGGATCTGCGCGCCCTCAACGTGACCTTCCCCGACCACTGGCCGCGGGCGACGGAGTACGTCCCGCAGATGATCAACTTCGCCCAGGTCCTCGAGGACAACGCGTTCGCGTACCGGCTCCCGGTCGGGCTCTACTTCGACACCTCGACCCAGGACGACTACGGGGCGCTGGCCGGGCTGGACTTCGCGGGGATGCTCGAAGGCGCCCGGGTCGAGCCCGTGGAGGGGAAGCGCAACAAGACCGACTTCGCGCTCTGGCGCACGTTCACCGACGGCCGCGAGCGCCTGCTCGAGTGGGCGTCGCCGTGGGGCGTCGGGGCGCCGGGCTGGCACCTCGAGTGCTCCGTGATGAGCATGGCGCTGCTCGGGGACCACTTCGACGTGCACACGGGTGGCATCGACCACCGCGAGCTGCATCACGTCAACGAGATCGCGCAGAGCGAGGCCTACCTGTCGGACGGCCGTCCCTGGGTCCGGTACTGGATGCACAACGAGTTCCTGAACTTCGGCGGGGCCAAGATGGCCAAGTCGTCCGGCGAGATCCTGCGACTCACGGATCTCGTGCAACTCGGCGTGCACCCGCTCGCCTACCGCTACCTGCTGCTGCAGTCGCACTACCGCTCGCAGCTGGCCTTCACCGAACGGCTCGCGTTGGGTGCCCATGTCGCGCTCAAGCGCCTCGCGGCCCGGGTGCGCGACGCGCTCGGCCCGGCAGCCGGGAGTCCCGGCCTGACCGAGCCCGTCACCCTCACCGAGGCGCTCGACGAAGCCGCCGTGCTCGGCTCACCGGCGCTCACGCAGCGTCTGCTCGCGCTCGACGCGGCTCTGGTCGACGACCTGCACACCGAACGCGCGCTCGCGCTCGTGAGTGACTGGTCCCGCGCGCCGGGCTCACTGCCGGTCGCCGAATGGGAAGTCCTGATCCGCGCCGTCAACACCCTCACGGGCCTCGATCTCGGCCTCCTCGGCTCCGCCGATTTCGTACCGCCGCTTCCCCCGGATCTCGACGTGTCGTGGGTGGAGGACCGCCTCGCCGAGCGCGAAGCAGCCCGCGCGGCCAAGGACTGGTCGCTCGCGGACCGCATGCGCGACGAGCTGGCCGCCCGCAAGGTCCGCGTGGAGGACACGCCGGACGGGACGCACTGGTACGTGGTCGACGGGGCCTGAGCCTCGCCGCGTGCGGTGTGCCGGCGGCGGGACGACTACGAGGCGGCGGCCGCCGCCGACGACCCGGAGCCCGACGACCCGGAGCCCGACGACCCGGAGCCCGACGACCCGGAGCCCGACGAGCCGGAACCCGACGAGCCGGAACCCGACGACGAGCTACCCGAGCCCGCAGAGCCAGAGCCCGACCCCGATCCCTCGGACGATCCTGACGATGCGGCGGCGCCGCTCTTGGTCTTGCCGTGGGAGGCGCGGCTGTCGGTCTTGTAGAACCCCGAGCCCTTGAACGCGATCCCGATCGAGCCGAACACCTTGCGCAGCGGACCCCCGCACGCCGGGCACGCGGTCAGCGGCGGGTCGGAGAACGACTGCTGCACCTCCAGGTGCTCGTCGCACTCCTTACACGCATACTCGTAGGTGGGCACCGGACTCCTCCCGGACAGCTCTGGCACTCTCCGCCTTCGACTGCCAAGTCTACCTGGCTGCCGTGGGATGGTCGGCCGATCGGGTAGAACGGCGGCCATGACGACGACGGTCCGCAAGGCCGTGATCCCCGCGGCCGGGCTCGGGACCCGGTTCCTGCCGACGACCAAGGCCACGCCCAAGGAGATGCTGACCCTGGTCGACAAGCCGGCCATCCAGTACGTCGTCGAAGAGGCCGTCGCTGCCGGGATCACCGACATCCTCGTCGTCACGGGCCGCGGGAAGCGCACGATCGAGGACCATTTCGACCGGTCGCCGGAGCTCGAGGAGGCGCTCGCCCGCGCCGGCAAGGGGGAGTTGCTCCAGGAGCTGGCCAGCCTCGCCGCGCTCGCCCAGTTCCACTTCGTGCGCCAGGGCGAGCCGCTCGGCCTCGGCCACGCCGTCGGCACGGCCCGGGCCCACGTCGGCGACGCGCCGTTCGTCGTGCTCCTGCCCGACGACCTCATGCATCCCTCGTCCACGCTGCTCACCGACATGATCGGTGCCTACGATCGGACGGGGAAGAGCGTGGTCGCCCTCAAGCGCTTCGACCCGCCGGACATCTCGCTGTACGGCGTAGCCGACGTGGAGGGTCCGACCGACGGGCCACTGGTGGTGCTGCGGGGAATGGTCGAGAAGCCGGCGCCGGCAGATGCGCCGAGCGACCTGGCGATCATGGGCCGCTACCTGTTCACGCCCGACATCTTCGACTGCATCGACAAGATCCAGCGGGGCCGCGGCGGGGAGATCCAGCTCACCGACGCGATGGCGCTGCTCGCGGCGGGCCCCGGCATGCGGGGCTGGATCTTCGACCGCGGCCGCTACGACATCGGCGCCAAGGCCGACTTCCTCCGCGCGTCGGTCGAGTTCGCGCTCGACCGCGGCGACGTCGGCCCGGACTTCGGGCGATGGCTCGGCCGGCTGGTGCGCGAGCGCGGTCTGTGAGCCTCGTCCCCCTCGGCGACGCGCAGCGGCGAGTGCTGGCCCAGTGCCGGCCGCTCCGGCCCGTCGCCATCCCGCTCGCCGACGCCCTCGGATGCGTCACGTCGGTCGACGTGGTCGCGGCCGAGGACGTCCCGCCGTTCGCCAACTCGGCCGTCGACGGGTTCGCCGTCCGCGCCGCCGACGTGGCGGGCGCTCCGGTGACGCTCCCGGTCGTCGGCACCATCCCTGCCGGTGCGCCACCGGAGCCGCCGGTGGGCCCGGGCCAGGCGGTGCGCATCCTCACCGGCGCGCCGCTCCCGCCGGGCGCGGACGCGGTGGTGATGGTGGAGGACACCGACGCGTGGGACGGCCGCTCGGGGCGCGAGGCCCAGGGCGTCGTCGCCGACGTCGAGATCGAGATCCGCACGCCGGTCGCCGCCGGGGCCAACGTCCGCGCCGCGGGGGACGACATCGCCAGCGGGCAGGCCGTGTTCGGTGCCGGGACCGTCCTCGGGCCCGGCCACCTCGGCGTGCTCGCCAGCATCGGGATGCGCCGCGTGCCGGTCTACCCGAGGGCGCGCGTCGGCGTGCTCTCGACCGGCGACGAGCTCGTCGACGGACCCGAACCGCTCCGTCCCGGCCAGATCCGCGACTCGAACCGCAGGACGCTCCTCGCCCTGGTCGCCGAGGCCAACGCCGAGCCGGTCGACCTCGGCCACGCCCGCGACGACGAAGGTGCGGTGCGACAGGCCCTCACGGCCGGGATCGACCGGTGCGACGCGGTGCTCACGAGCGGCGGCGTCAGCGTCGGGGACTTCGACTACGTGAAGGTCGTCCTCGACGAGCTCTCGGGCGGCACGTTCGCGTGGATGCAGGTCGCGATCCGACCGGCCAAGCCGCTCGCCTTCGGGGTCGTGCAGGGGACCCCGGTGTTCGGCCTGCCCGGCAACCCTGTGTCGTCGATGG
>Ga0209415_10010653_pt1 | contig 15586 bp, 15 predicted proteins | sample PeaSoiSIISIP2007_FD_187696 | JGI IMG/M metagenome (GOLD analysis project Ga0209415, IMG submission 187696) | Peat soil microbial communities from Weissenstadt, Germany - SII-SIP-2007 (SPAdes) (version 2) | ecosystem: Environmental > Terrestrial > Soil > Wetlands > Peat | place: Germany... | reverse complement strand
AAAAGCCACTGCCCACGACAGTGCCGTCTTCACTGGGTTCCGCTGGGAGAACCGCTTTCGGCTGATTCCGCGGGAGCACTGGATCAACCCGGTGTTCTATGTCGAATTCGAAGACATCAATGGCGCCGACAAGAGCCTGCTGGAGGTTGTCGGCAACGACGGCCAGGCCGATCTCGCGGTGCCCAACGCCGAGACACGTTTGGAAAAGCAGCGCGAACTGGAAACCAAGCTCATCCTCGGCAGCTACGCCAGGGGCTGGACCATCGCTGAGAATTTCATCGCGGAAAAGAACCTGGCGCAGGCGCCGTTTGAGTTCGGCTACGCCGCGGCGGTGACACGGCCTTTGGCGCTGGAGGCGCGGCCCGAGGAATGCACGTTCTGCCCTGAAAACTTTCAGGTCGGCGTCGAGGCTTATGGCGGACTGGGCACGCACCGGAATTTCGGTTTGGCGGCCACCTCCCGTTACATTGCTCCGCTGCTGGCGTGGTCGCTGCCGGGCGGAGTCACCATCAAGGTCTCGCCGGGATTCGGGCTGACCGGAACGAGTCTTCCATTTCTGCTTCGGGTCGGGGTCTCTTACGAGATTCCGCAGATCGGCCGCGCCATCCGCAGTGCATTCCGAGGTGGATGGTGAAGAAGGTTGTGTTTGCCGTTGTCGTTGTCTCGGCTCTGGCGATCGCCCGCCAGCGTGGTGGAGATTTTCTCCAGCGCATTCCATCTGCCGCAGCCGCGCGGCCCAACCCGTATGAAGAACAGCGCAACGCCCAGCTCGCCGGCCGGAAACTCTATGCGCGGCATTGCGCGGAGTGTCATGGCGGCCAACGCGAAGGATATGGCAAAGCGCCGCCGCTCGCTCAGCCTCTGGTGCGGGACGCTGCGCCGGAGACGCTGTTTCGCGCGATTACCGACGGCTCGCTCAATCGCGGCATGCCTTCGTTTGCGGCGATACCGGAACCGCAGCGGTGGCAGATTGTGACGTTCCTCAAAGGACGGTGATCTGTTCCGATTCGGCACGGCGGTTTCAGGTCGGAACATCGCACGCGTCCAAACCGAAGAGATAGCGACGGCACACCAGGTGCATCACGCATTTCCGAGATGGGAAGCGCCTACCTGACCGCTTTATCCGGGCTGAGTGCGAACAGCTCGGCAATCGATATCACCGCGAACAATCTGGCTAATCTGAATACCGCCGGCTTCAAGACCCAGAGCGCAGACTTCGACGACATGCTGGCCAGCGAGATCGACGTGCCGGGCCAGACCACCGCACTGGGGGTGTCGCAGCCTGCGGCGATCATGCAGTTTCAACAGGGCGCCGTGGAGATCGGCCAGGGTCCGCTCGATGCGGCCATCAGCGGAGACGGCTTCTTCGTCACCAGTGGGCCGAGCGGCGCCGTGTACACACGCGCGGGAGGTTTTCAGGCCGGACAGGATGCTGCGGGCAATACGGCGTTGCTGTCTCAGACCGGAAACCCCGTGCAAGGATACCTGGTCGGAGCCAACGGGCAGGTCAGTACCTCGCCGAGTGAAATTCTGCTTCCCAGCGCGAATCCGTCTGGCTCGGCAGCGACCGGCTATTCCATCGGCGATGGCGGCGCGGTGGTGGCGTCGTGTGCCGATGGCAGCACATTCAACGTGGCGCAGCTCGCCGTGGCGCAGATTCAGAATCCGCAGACAATGACCGCTCTTGGCAGTGGAGATTTCAAAGTCACCCCCAACACCATGGGCTACTCGGCGTTGAATGGAACCAGTGGCGCGCTGCCATACGTTGGAACGGCCGGCGCGCTCGGAACGCAGATCGTCGGCGGAGCGCTGGAGCAGTCCGGCACCAACGTGTCCACCGAGCTCACCAATCTCATGGTCTATCAGCGGGCGTACGAAGCCAACTCGAAGGCGCTCACCACGAACGACGCCATGCAGGAAACGCTGTACGATCTGGTGGCGTAAACGCGCCAGAGGCCGCTATTTCTCCGGCGTCTTAGCCAGTTGCTGGCGGGCCCAAACCCGATCGGGGTTAAGCTGCACCGCCTTCTCCAGAGCCTTGTGCGCTTCGCCGGGACGATTCGACTTACGAAGGGCGAGACCCAGCCATAGCCACGCCTCGGCCGAATTCTGGTTCAGCGCGATGGCCTTGCGGAAATCCTGAATCGCCTGATCGACGCCCCCACCGAATGCGGCTGGCAGGTAATACATGCCCACGCCGTGGCTGAGACGCGCATCGGAGGATTTGGGATCGAGCTCAATGGCCTTGTCCACCGAATCCAGAGCGCACTTGCCGTGACGCAGGCCGGCCAGCCCGGCGCTCGAAATCGACTGCCCGCACAATGTGCCGAGGATGCGGTTGTACTCGGCTGAATTGGGCTTCAGCTCCACGGCGCGCTCCGCCACCTCGATTCCCGCCTCAGCCTCATCGAACGCGCGCTGCTTGTCATGCGTCTCGATCGCAACTTCCGCCAGATAGGAGTGCGCCAGCGCGAGCTGGTACTGTGCGTCAGCGTCGTTGGGATGCGACTTCGCCACGGCTGCCCGCGTGGTGACTAATCTCTCCAGCGTTCCGCGGTCCTGCCGGTCGCGCGCCTGCTGCAACGGCGAAACTGAAGCGACGGCGACGGTGGCCATCAGGAGGGCGGGCAGAATCAATCGCACTCCTTTGATTTTACCGGTGCGGATAGAATTCAGGCCGCGGCCACTCGTAAAGCTACGTGATGGTCGAGGCGGCACACCAGTTCGCCGGGTGATCGCACGCTGGCCAATGGGAGCATCGTGATTGTGGCGTCCAGCGGTGCCGGCAACGCGATGCCGGGCCTGCGCGCCGAGATGACCACGAAGGACGTCGCCGTCCAGCGGTAAACACGCGCGCGCGGCAGCCTCGCCAAATGACCGGCGATCTCCTCCAGAACCGCATCGCCCGCGCCATAGCCGCACCGCTCGAAAATAAGGTGCACCTGGTCAGCGACCACCGTTGCCAGCCACCCGGGATCACCCGAGCGCAGTGCCGCGTCGATGGCGCGCTCGGCGTCTGCCCGTCCGGGAAGTTCGCATATCGCTGACATGCTGGTTTTGCTTGTCTTATCGTCCGGAATGGGCCGACTGCGCATGCCCGCAAATGAGGGGAACTGAGACCTGCTACTTCATGCTCAGCAGCAGCCAGATGGAAACGGCAATCACGCCGGGCAGCAGGATCTCGGCCCAGTGCCGCGCCAGCGTCCGCCAGTGGAATCGCCATCTCCGCTGCGTCCCGCTCTGTCCCTGCAGAGTCGCTGCCAGCCTCGACCTTACGCCCGAAGGCAGGCCCCGAATGGCGCGGACAATTTCCTCGCGCCCGCGGCGGTCCGCAATCAGGATCGTCGCCGAGTTCAGGCCGTTCGTGGTTCGCTCGAGTTTCTCGCGGAGCGGTGCGGGGATTTCCTCCACGGAGCGGTACACGCGCGTCTCGTCGCCCATGGCGATGAAAATTGTCGAGCTGCGAATGGTCTGGCGAGACATAGCGAACCCGCTCACGTTGCGGCTAGCTGCGGCTTCAGGTGATCCCGCGCCGCCGGATCGCCCGCATGCTCCAATATAACCCGAATGAAACCGAGCGCAGCCTTGGAAAGCGCCTTATCCTTGCGATAGATCAAAGCAAGGTGGCGAATCATCGGTTCCGGCCCCAGCGATACCACGCCGAGCTTCCCGCGCTCCATCTCTTCGTGGCAGTGCGAGACCGCGAGGAAGGAATACCCTAATCCGGCCATGACGAAGCGCTTGATCATCTCCGTGGAATCCAGTTCCATGGCTACGTGCAACTCGTTCTCCACCGGCTCCAGCCAGGCGTTGAGGCGTGTGCGCGTGGTGCCGGATTTCGGCAGCAGCAACGGCTTGCCGATCAGCTCGCGGCAGCTCACCGCGGCGCGCGAAGCCAGTGGATCCCCGGCCCTGGTGAGCAGCTTGATCTCGTCGCTGTGGATCTTCACCACCTGCAGCTTCTTCTCCTGAATCGGCAACTGGGTGATGCCGAAGTCAGCCAGGTTGTCGAGCACCGCCTGGACCACGCGCGCGCCGTATGAGCGGTCCACGGAAAGCTGCACGTTCGGAAACTCGCGCGTGTACTGCGAGAAAACCTGGGGCAGAACGTAGATGCAGGTGGCCTCGTTGGCGGCAATCACCAGTTCACCGCGGGGCACGCGCTCGAGCTCGTTGATGGAATCCTGAGCGCGGCGCCGCAGATCGAGAATCTGCTCGGCATATTCGCCGAAGATACGGCCGGCGGTGGTCAGGGAAATGCGAGTGCCCAGGCGTTCAAACAGCGTGGTGTTGAGCTCCTGCTCGAGCTGGCGCACCTGTGCGCTGATCGCCGGCTGAGTTCTGTAGCAGGTCTGGGCCGCTTTGGAAAAACTCTTCAGGCGAACGATCTCGAGGAAAGTGTGGAGCTGATCGAGGTCCATTGAAGCCTGGTGGTCCGGCAGTTACGCGGCCAGACGTTTCGCCGAACAGTACGAAGTCCGGCAGTTTATACAGTGCCTCAATTGTAACAGCCAGGAAGCGCCGAATGTCGAAGGAAGATCGGTTCCGTCAGGGAGGCGCCGAACCTGGGGCGCCAGCTAAAACCCGGCTTCGCCGCTCGAACTCGAAGCATGCCCATTCATACACCCTTTGGTCGAGGCGTGTGCAACGGTGGATCTCCGCCTCCGTTTCCTCATCGATCGCCTGTGTCTCCACCAGCTCGAAGCTCGAGGTTTCGCGCAGCGAGGCAAGATCATTGGCCCTCTCCAGGTGGCTGGGGAGATCCACTCCTACTAAACGGATCAGGGCCGCGGATTCAGGATAGCGGTCGACAAGGCCGAACGCACTCATCGACCTCAGGTGCTCAATCGCCAGCGCTACCGCCTCGTCGTCCCCGATAGTCAGCCTCCCTGCCGAGTCCAGGTATTTCAAGCCCGCTAGTCGGTGGGTGATAACGTTGTCTACATCGGTCCTGACAGAGTAGTAGTTGGCGGCCAGGAACGGTCCGAGGAGCAATTCCCGTGCTCTCCGCATCGCTGGATTCGGCAATACTCCGTTAGCATCGAGCGGAAAGCACCGAAAGTAGTAATACAACGATAACAACCGTTCTCGCGGATTGCGGAGAAACGTGAATACAATTCCGGGCGTGGGCAATCGCTCCACCAGATCCCAATAGAAGTGCCCCGAGAAAAGACGATACCTGGACAATTCCTCCGGCGGCATTTGATGGAGGTCCCGCGTCCATTCGGGACAAATCTCCTCGGCGGCGAACAGAGGAACCAGAGCGCGTTTAACCGCGGTTCCGGCACACTTCGGTATGTGCAGAAAGGCGACGTTTCTCTTCGTGCAAGCCTGCACGCTTAGATCGCAATTTGACAAATCGTGAATTTCGATCATAGCGCAGGCGTCAGGGATCTACCGGCACATCCAGTTCCGTGAGCGCGCTCTCGTAGTAAGCGCCGCCGGCGGCCCCGGTCGCCTTGTGCTTCTCGATGAAATCGATCAGGCGATGGCGGAGCTCATCGGCCCCCGGGCAGGCTTCGTTTGACCAGAAACGGCGCGTAGGATCGAAGTAGCCGGCCCGCGCCAGAAACGCTGCGCCGAAATACTCGCCTTCCTCCACCGAATCGTCGCCGCCCGTGCTTCGTCGAAAGGAACCATCGGGCAGCACGGATTGCTTCAGACACCATTCCAACATCTTTCCGATTTCCGTGGATGCCTCCCGCTTCTGCGACCTGGTCATGAATGGCCAGGCATAGCGAAAGAGCACCACCACATCCATGTTGTGATGATTCACGTAATGCCCGTTATCCAGCCAGCCGACCGGATACTCGAGATCCTTCAGCGCCAGCAGCGTGGTTCCCACCTTGTCCAGGTCCGGAACGTCGCCGTGCAGATAACTGACGATATGGAAGGTCATGCTGAGATCGTCGACGAATTCCGCGCTGCCGCCGCGCACGTAGCGTTCACCCCACCAGCCGGTCTGCGGATTGCGCAGTTGATTGAGCAGCAGGTCGCGCAGTGTCGCCTTCAATTGCGGATTCCAGCGATAGCCGCGCGGCTCATCGCGCAGAATCAGGCGGATCAGCGTGGATAGCGCTTCGTTCATCTCGCGCCGGTGGTTGATGCCGGTGTGCGCGACGTCCGAAACCGAGATCGACAGGACATACTCGGTCAGCTTCTCCGGTGAATTCACGCGGTCCAGAAGCGGTATGCTGCCGTCGCCTTCACCCTTGCTGAAATGTCCATCGTACGAGCCGTCCAGCCGGAAGAACCACTCGGTGTAGCAGTAGCCCCAGCTTCCGTCCACGGGATCGCGCTCGCGGCCTTTCGCTTCCAGTTCGGGATGCGCGAGACTGGTGCGCAAATCGTTCAGCCGTGTGTCGATACGGTCGATGTCCACAGTGCTACCCATAAGCCAGCGAATCTCAGTGACGATTCGATGCGAGCACGAGACATCCTGCAGGCGGGATTCGCGATCCAGGACCCGCTGCTCCAGTTCATGGAACACCGCCATTCGCGAGCGAAGCAGGAACGCGTAGCGCGGATTGAACATGGCCATCTCGCGCCGGATTCTCGCGAAGTCCTGCACATCGGCTGGAGGAATGTTGGAGGCTTCCGTAGCCGATATCAGAAGCACGGTCCAAAATGCGCCGCGAGGTATCATCGCAGCGCGGCGCCGGTGGCGATCCACTCAGCTACACGCTCGATGTCGGCGGTGAAAGGGCGGTCGGCGGTCCAGGGCGAGACGATCCCATCGAGTTCGGCGCGCACGCCCTCAATGACGGGGCTCGATCGCAGAGGCCGCAGCAGATCCAGCGCGCGGCGGGCCGTGAGCAGCTCCATGGCGAGCACGCGTCGCGTGTTGCGCACCACCTGCTTCAGCTTGAGCGCCGAGGTCATGCCCATGCTGACGAAATCTTCCTTGTTGCCGCTGGTGGTGATGGAGCCGGTGGATGCCGGGTGCGCAAGTACGCGGTTTTCCGCCACCAGCGCGGCGGCCGAAACCTGCACCATCATGAAACCGGATTCGAGACCGGGATGGTTGGTCAGGAACGGCGCGAGGTGTTCGTTGAGCGCGGGGTTCACCAGACGGTCGATCCGGCGCTCGGAGATGCTCGACAGCGCCGTCAGCGCGACAGCCATGTAATCAAGCTGGAACGCCAGCGGCTCGCCGTGGAAATTGCCGCCGGAGATGATTTCGTCGCCGATGACGACGGGATTATCGGTGACCGAGTTCAGCTCGATAGAGAAAGTGCGGCGCGCTTCGATAAGAGCGTCGAGCACCGCGCCGTGCACCTGCGGAGCGCAGCGGAGCGAATAGGCGTCCTGCACGCGGCGGCAGGTGATGTGCGACTGGCGAATCTCGCTGCCTTCGAGATACCCCCGCAGTCGCGCCGCGCTCTGAAGCTGACCGGGATGCGGCCGGGTCTGCTGCAGGCGCTCATCGAATGCGCGCGGCGTACCGCGCAGGGCATCCAGCGTCATCGCGCAGATCAGGTCGGCCGTCGCCGCCAACACTTCGCTCGCCACGAGCTCCATCGAGCCAACCGCCAGCATCCCCTGCGTGCCATTCACCAGCGAGATGCCTTCTTTGGATGCCAGCGTCACTGCCTCCAGACTGGCTCGCCGCAGCGCTTCACCGCCGTTCATGCGCGCGCCCTGGAACTCGGCCTCGCCCTCGCCAATCAGCACCAGTGCAATATGCGCGAGCGGGGCCAGGTCACCGCTGGCGCCGACGCTTCCCTGCGAAGGCACCACCGGTGTCACACCGCGATTCAGCAGATCGCACAACCGTTCGGCAACCACCGACCGAATGCCGGAGCATCCCGCTGCCAGGACGTTGGCGCGGATCAGCATCATGGCTCGCACTTCCGCGCGGCTCAGCGGATCGCCAATGCCTGCCGCGTGCGAGCGCACCACGTTGCGCTGCAGTTGCTCCAGCTCATCGGGCGCAACGCGGACATCGGCCAGCAGACCGACGCCAGTATTCACCGCGTAGACAGGCTCATCGCCGGCAGCCAGCCTCTCCACTACGGCGCGCGAACGCAGCATGCGTTCCACGGCCTCGCGCGCAATGCTCACCGGTTCTTCGCGGAGCGCGACCGCCTGTACCTGCTCGATGGTGAGCGAGCGGCCGTCGAGAGAGATCATCTACTGGACATAGCCGATGGAGCGAAGCGTGCGCGCCGGCTCGCTGTCGTCAAATGCCGAGATGACCGCTTTCGGCCGGCCGTTGTCGAGCGCCACGCCATACGGCGGGTCGACGAACTTGAACACGTCGCGCAGCTTCTTCACGTCGAAAGTGGTGACCGCTTTCAGTCCGGTGTCGTGCAGGAACGACGCGGCCCATTGCGGCGATTCGGTGGGGATGCCGACCACGGTGGTGTCGTTCCACGTGAGTTTGGCCATGCGTCGCGCGGCGGCGTCGCAGTGCAGGCACGAGGGATTGTAGAAGAACAGGAAGATGCGACCCTGTCGGAGCGAGTAAGGCTGGCCATTAACGGTCACGGTTGCCGGCGTCGGGATGGCATTCTCGCGCGCTTTGTTCACGCCGAAGGAAACGCCCGCGAACACGCAGATGGCCGCCAAAACGATGAGCGCCTCGCGGAACCCGGACGCGCGCCGCGACCACACGCCGGCGACGATCGCGCCAATCAGGAACAGTATGTCCACGATGAAGAAAATCGGCCCTACCGTGCGTTTCACCAGCGGGAAACAACTGCAATCCTTGCCCACCAGGGTGTTGTAGTTGATGGCGAAATACAGCATGAAGCCCACCAGCAGGAGCGACATCAGCAGGCTGCCCCAGCGGCGGAAGCGCGGCACAAAAATGAGAACGCCGCAGAGAACTTCGCCGATGCCGGAGGCGATCGCCAGGGGCAAAGCGAACTGGGAAGGCACCTGAAGCTGGCCTACAAGCTGCGCCCAGGTGAAGGGAGCGGCGAGTTTCCATCCACCCGAGACAACAAACAGGAACGCGAGGAGAACCGCGCAGAGCGTTCCCACCGCTTTCTTCCACGGGACCAGATCGAGCGATCCGTCCCGTGGATTCTCGTCCACCAACGTCATCTGACGCCATTGTATCGGAGTCGACATGCATTTATGACGTGGGAAAATCGAGGATGTGCCTATGGAGCTGCTTATCAACGGAACGAAGCGGCGTATCGATTCGGCGCCGGATACCACGCTGCTGTGGGTGCTGCGCGACGAACTGGGCCTGACCGGCACGAAATACGGCTGCGGCGAGGGCCAGTGCGGCGCATGTACGGTGCTGCTGGATGGCCAGCCGGCGCGATCGTGCCAAGCGCCGCTGCGTGCGGTGGCCAACAAGCAGATCACAACCATCGAGGGGCTCGCGCGGAATGGTCACCTTCACCCGCTGCAGGAGGCGTTCGTCAAGGAAGACGCCATGCAGTGCGGTTACTGCACCTCGGGGATGATCATGGCCGCCATCGGGCTGTTGAACAAAACGGCGCAGCCGAGTGACGAACAGCTCGTTGCCGCGATGCAAGGCAACGTCTGCCGCTGCGGAACCTATCCACGAATTGTCGCGGCTGTGCAGATGGCCGCAAAAGGCGGTGCGGCATGAATCCGTACGAGCCCGAGCGCTACGAGTTGTCGGCGGAGCCGATGTGGCGCTTCGCACCGGATCGGCGAGAGTTCCTGCGGCTATTGGGCGGTGGGATCCTGGTATCAGTCACACTGCCGGGCGTCGAGGCGCAGGAGTCCGGTGGGCGCGGGCAAGGACGCGGCGGCAGCGATGTGCCGCAGACGCTCGGTGCATGGCTGCATATCGACGAAAACGGCGCTATCACCGTCTACACCGGAAAAGTGGAAATGGGCCAGAATATCCGCACTTCGCTGGCACAGGCGGTGGCGGACGAACTGCGGTCGGCGGTGAGTTCGATTCGCATGGTGATGGGCGATACCGATCTGACGCCCTTCGACATGGGCACGTTCGGCAGCATGAGCACGCCGCGCATGGCTCCCCAGTTGCGGAAAGCAGGCGCTGCCGCGCGGGAACTGCTGCGTAACCTGGCCGCCCGGCAGTGGCAGATGAAAGCGGATTCTCTGGTGGTGAGCGATGGCAGGGTTAACGACACCGGTTCGGGCCGGTCCATCGGCTTTGGAGAACTCACCCGGGGACAGAATCTGGTGGAGACCATCGGCAATGGAGCGGTGACGCCGCCCACTGAGTGGAAGATCGCGGGGCAGCCGTTAGGCAAAGTCAACGTGATCGACATTGTCACCGGCAAGCACGAGTACCCTTCCGATATTCGCCGGCCCGGCATGCTCTACGGTAAGATCCTGCGACCGGAGGCCTTCGGCGCCACGCTCGTGTCGGTGGACACCAGGGCTGCGGAGACGATGCCTGGCGTTGTCGTTGTGCACGACGGAGATTTTGTGGGCGTCGCGGCGCCGAGTGAGGCCATCGCAAAGCGAGCGCTGGCGGCGATTCGCGCCGAGTGGAAGACGACGCCACAGCCATCCTCCAAAGATCTGGTGAGTGTTCTGCGTCCCGGCGCGCCCGTGACGGCGGAGCAGGGCCGGACATTGCGCGCAACCTACACGGTTGCATACATCGCACACACGCCGCTGGAGCCGCGGGCCGCGGTGGCTGAATGGAGCGAGGGAAAGCTGACGGTCTGGACGGGCACGCAGCGTCCCTTTGGCGTGAAACAGGAACTGGCGCAGGCGTTTCATCTCAGCGAAGACAAGGTCCACGTGATGATGCCCGATGCCGGCTCAGGCTACGGCGGTAAACACACCGGAGAGACGGCGGTCGAAGCGGCGCGGCTGGCAAAGGCCGCCGGAAAACCGGTGAAGGTAATCTGGACGCGCGAAGAAGAATTCACCTGGGCCTATTTCCGCCCGGGCGGCGTCATCGACGTTGCCAGCGCGGTAAACAAGGACGGCCGAATCACCGACTGGGAATTTCACAACTACAATTCCGGCAACGCGGGCATTCAGACGCCTTACGCCGTTGCGAACCACAAAATCGAATTCCATGAGGTGAACTCCCCGCTCCGGCAGGGGTCGTATCGAGGCCTTGCGGCGACGGCGAATCACTTCGCGCGCGAAGTGCACATGGACGAGCTGGCGCATGCGGCCGGGCTCAATCCCCTGGAATTTCGCCGGCGAAATCTGAAGAACGAGCGCCTGCTCGCGGTGCTCAACGCCGCCGCGGAACGCTTTGGGTGGGGGCACGAAAAAGCGGCCGGGCGCGGACATGGCCTCGCCTGTGGGGTCGAGAAAGGCGGATACATCGCGACATCCGTCGAACTCGCCGCGGAGCCGGACGGACGCATCCGCGTAGTGCGGCTGGTGTCGGCATTTGAGTGCGGGGCCATCGTCAATCCCAACGGTCTCCGCAATCAAGTGGAGGGCGCGGCGATTATGGGTCTCGGCGGGGCGTTGTTCGAGGCGATCGAGTTCGCCGACGGGAAGATCCTCAACCCCCGGCTCTCGCTCTACCGCGTGCCGCGCTTCACCGACGTGCCGGCCATCGACATCGTCCTTCTCGACCGCAAGGATCTGCCCTCGGCGGGAGCTGGGGAAACCCCGATCGTGGCCGTGGCGCCGGCCATATCCAACGCGATCTTTGACGCTGCCGGCACACGCCACCGGTCCATGCCCATGGCGCCGAACAACTCATGATTTTCCGGCTCACTTTTCGATGGCGGCTATGCAGCTTTCCAGCGTATCCAGTGCCCAGTGGCACTGCTCTTCACTGACGATCAGCGGCGGCGAGAGGCGGATGCTGTTCGGACCCGCGCCCAGCACCAACAGCCCGCGCTCGAAGGCCAGGTTCTCGACGCTATCGCGCAGCTCCGGCGCTCGTTCCTTCGATGCGCGGTCGCGCACGAATTCGATTCCGATCATCAGGCCGATGCCCCGCACCTCGCCAACGTGAGCGAACCTCTGCGGCCAGGTGCGCATCCGATCCATCAGCAGTTCGCCCCTGTGCCGGGCGTTATCGATCAGACCTTCATCGAGCAAATCGAGAGTTGCGAGTGCTGCCGCCGCGGCAACCGGATTGCCGCCGAAAGTGGAGGCGTGTGCGCCCGGACTCCAGGTCATCAGCTCCGCCCGCGCGATCATCGCGCCGAGCGGCATGCCACTCGCAATCCCTTTGGCGCTGGCAACGATATCGGGAGCCAGGTCGAAATGTTCCGACGCCCACATGCGGCCGGTGCGGCCCACGCCGCACTGCACTTCGTCGGCAACGATGAGAATCCCGTGACGCTTCGCCAGTTCCTGCAGCCCTTCGAAGAAGCGCTTCGGCGGCACGACGTAGCCACCCTCGCCCTGGATCGGTTCCACGACAAACGCGGCGACGTCGTCGGCTGGCACGGTGGTTCGGAACAGCAGTTCGATTGCTTCGAGCGAAGCTTCGGCGCACTGATCGACATTGCCGGCAAAACGGTACGGGTAAGGATAGGGCACGTGATGGACGCCGGGCACCAGCGGGCCGAATCCGCGGCGTTGAACCACCTTGCTTGCCGTAAGCGAGAGCGAGCCCATCGTGCGGCCGTGGAACCCGCCATAGAAGGCAACGAACTTCTCGCGCCCGGTGGCATAACGCGCCAGCTTCATTGCCGCTTCGATCGCCTCTGTCCCCGAATTGCCGAAATAGACCTTGTGCGGCCCGCCGCCGAGCGCCGTCGCCGCCAGCCGTTCCGCCAGGGTCACCATGTTCTCGTAGTAGAAGTCAGTGCCGGACATGTGGATCAGTTCGGCCGATTGCCGCCGAATTGCGGCCACGACGCCAGGGTGGCAATGTCCGGTGGAACAGACGGCGATGCCCGCATTGAAGTCCAGAAACCGGTTGCCGTCCACGTCCTCCACGATGGCGCCTTCGCCTTTCTTCGCCACCAGTGGGTAGCAGCGCGTGTAAGACGGCGAGATAACAGCCCGATCGCGTTCGATGACAGCGCGAGCGCGGGGGCCGGGCAGTTCGGTGGAAATAACCGGGAGGTCCTCACGGACCAGGTCCATGCTGTGCATTGTAGTTCTCCTGCTGATTCAGAGTGGAAGATTCACCGCCTGGGTGGCGGCAGGACTGAACGCACCAGGAGGGACTTCAGTCGGATCCGAAGAGAGAGGGGCGGGATGCGGACGGAATCAGCACCGCCTTCATTTTAGCGCGGCGCTGCCTCCGCGGAAAAGCAGATTCCCCTTACGTCTCCTTTGCCCCGCTTCGAAGAGAGAGCGGAAGCAGGACAGCCGCGGCTACCGCCACCACGCCACAATTGACGAACGCGCCGTAGCCCGTTTCACGACTGCGCCAGACCAGTACCGCCGGTATCGACATGATCAGCAGCGCGAGAAGCAGATTGAAAGCGAGTAACACCGGGCCGAGGACAAAACCCAACGGCCGCCGTCGCAGAAGCAGGATTGCCGTGATGGTCAGGGCGGGAAGAACGAATGCGATGTCCAGGACGGCCGGCACGTCGGTCAGGTGGCCGAATTCCCGGACGTCCTGGGGCGCCGACCCGGCGAAAACCGCGGGACCGGTCTCCTGTACCCAGTGGATGGCGGCGCCCGCCACGATGACCAGAAACAGAATGGCCGTCGCCACGGCCGGCGCCCGCGAACTGTAACGACGGGCGATCTCCGGGATCGAGAGTGCCGGGAGGCCACCGATCAGCATATAAAAGCTCAGGCCCTGCACCGCGCAATAAAGCCAGAACAGGTGGTTGAAACGAACGTCCAGCGTGTAGTAGATGAAGGCGTACACGACATAGAGAACGGTGCCCGTCCACACCAGCCGCGCACCCTTCCAGCCGCGCAGAGTGAGGACCGCTGTGACCACAAGGGCTGGGACTACGACAATGAGGTTCATCGCGTCGGGGCCAACGGCTCCCGCCGGGTAGAGGCGGTTTTCATTGGCGTAGACGGACGGCAGAAAGAGACCAGCGAGGGATTCAATAGCCAGTAACAAGGCGAGCGGGAAGCTGAGCCAGAGGGCCCAGCGGCCACGTTCGGGGCTGTTCATAGTGGTCTGTCTGAGACTACGCATGCGAGCCGCCGCAGGTTCGTTCAACAATGAGGAATATGGACATGTCTTCGGAAGAGTTCCGGCGCGCCGGACACGAGGTGGTGGACTGGATTGCCGACTACCTGGACGGCGTAGGCGAATACCCGGTGCTTTCGCAGGTGCAGCCAGGCCAGCTTGTCGACGCTCTGCCTGCGCACGCACCCGAATGCGGAGAGCCGATGGAGCTGATTCTCGACGACTTCCGCAGGCAGATCATGCCCGGGATCACGCACTGGAACCACCCGCGCTTTTTCGCATACTTCGGTATCAGCGGCTCGGGCGCGGGCATTCTCGGGGAGATGCTGAGCGCCGCGCTGAACGTCAACGGGATGCTCTGGCGCACGTCGCCGGCCGCCACGGAGCTGGAACAGGTGACCTTGGGTTGGCTGCGCGAGTGGCTCGGACTGCCGCCGGAGTTCTTCGGCATCATCTACGACACCGCATCGGTTTCCAGTCTGCACGCCATCGCCGCGGCGCGGGAGTTGGCCGATCCCGAGGTGCGCCGCAGGGGCGTTTCCGCCGGACTGACGCTTTACACGTCCGAGCAATCTCATTCCTCCATCGAGAAGGGCGCGATCGCGCTGGGGATCGGGCAGGATTACGTCCGGCGCGTGCCGGTGAATGAGCGCTTCGAGATGCGTACGGACATGCTCACGCAGCTTGTCGAGGCGGACGCGGCGGCCGGGCGCAGGCCCTTCTGCGTAGTGGCGACGGCGGGTACGACATCCACCACCAGCGTTGATCCGATTCCCGAGATCGCCGACATAGCGGAACGTCACGGCATGTGGCTGCATGTGGATGCCGCGTATGGCGGGCCGGCGGCGATCGCTCCCGAATTCCGAGACGTCCTGCGCGGCGCCGAAAGAGCCGATTCGCTCGTCACCAACCCCCACAAATGGATGCTCACGCCGGTGGACATCAGCGCCTTCTACACGCGCCACCCGGATGTGTTACGACGAGCCTTTTCGCTGGTCGCCGAGTATCTGAAAACGCCCGATCGCGCGGTCAACCTGATGGACTACGGCGTTCAGCTCGGCCGCCGGTTCCGCGCGCTGAAGCTGTGGTTCGTCATGCGCTACTTCGGGCGCGAGCGGATCGCCGAGATCATTCGCACTCATTGCGCATTCGCGCGCGGCTTCGCCGAGCTTCTCGAGGAGGACGGCCGCTTCGAGATTCTCGCTCCAGTGCGTCTTTCCGTGGTTTGTTTCCGCCTGAAGGGTCCGGATGAGCGGAACCGCGCGCTACTGGAAGCGATCAATGCCAACGGCCTCGCTTTTCTTTCACACACTGTCCTGAAAGGCGCCTGGGTGCTCCGCCTGGCAGTTGGCAACGTGCGTACAACGTGGCAGGATATCGAAAGGACCTGGGATTTCATCCGCAACTGGGCGGACCGGCAATGACAATCGATTGGTGGCGTCTGCTGGACATCGCGATTGCGTATGCTCTGGCTTTACCGCTGGGGCTCGAGCGGGAACGCTCCGAACACACCGCCGGTATACGCACGTTTCCGCTGGTAGCCATTGCGACGTGCGCCTTTCTGCTGGGTGCGGAGGCCTTGAAGAA
>Ga0209415_10010652_pt1 | contig 15588 bp, 14 predicted proteins | sample PeaSoiSIISIP2007_FD_187696 | JGI IMG/M metagenome (GOLD analysis project Ga0209415, IMG submission 187696) | Peat soil microbial communities from Weissenstadt, Germany - SII-SIP-2007 (SPAdes) (version 2) | ecosystem: Environmental > Terrestrial > Soil > Wetlands > Peat | place: Germany... | reverse complement strand
CTCGGCCACGGCGCGCACCTGCGCAGCGTCCCCGACATCCGCCTGCACGGCGAGCGCACGCCCAGACTGCTGGTGAAATGAGCGCCACAACCTTCACCGCCTCGGTGGTGCGGTGATGATAGTTCACCGCGACCGCAGCTCCTCGCGCGCCAGCTGCAATGCAATTGCGCGACCTATGCCGCGGGAGGCGCCGGTGACCATGGCGGTCTGTGACCATGGCGGTCCTGCCTTCCAGGTTCATAAACGCTACAGTATCTGGTCCCCGAAGCCGCTTGCGCAGCGTCCCCGTCGCCTCCCTGTGGCACCGGGCTGCCGAGCGCGAAAGGGCATGAGAACAGATCCGTGGAATGCGCTTCGTCTTGCGCTCAACGGCCGGCTTGCCGGGCATTCGGAAATCGCGACCAGATCACGGTCTCGCGAGGAACGATAAGCCGGCTTGGGTGCGCTGATGTACTACACAGCCGCCGCCGCTTCGGCCAAAGAAATGGAAGGCCGGACCTGGAGAAGCTCACCCGCTTCCAGTAATCAGAGCCAGCAACCAAAGGAACTCAAAACGAACGAGCGCTTTTTAGGTTAGCGCTTATGGGGCTACGCCCCAGAAGGGGCAACCGGATCGAGTGCGGTGGTGGCGCCGCAGGTTGGCCGGCGGACCCAGAGGGTACCCCGCCTGCCCCACCTCTGCAGGGGCCCCTTGCCACATGTATAAGCTCTGGTACACCAGCGTCACCGCGCTACGTTGACCAGGGTGGTCTCGGTCCGCTCGGAGTTCAGGTAGGCGTAAGGGTCGTGATCCATGCCACCTGCCGGAAGCCACTGCCACAACGGCCCCAATTCCCGGCGCGCGAGGTTGGTGTAGAAGTCGGGAAGCTCGGTGGACTCCTGCTCGAAATAGGGCGAGAATTGCCGGTCGGTTTCCAGGCGCTGCCGAATCTCTTTGTAGAATCGAATTCTTCCAAACCCTTCCGAGGAAATTGCCCGCACCAGGTTCATCCAGCGCGAGGTCGCCCCCTGGGTGGCCCGGAAGCGATTCACAATGGCACGCGAGGAAAAGGAATACTCCGTGAGGTCGATCACGTGCCCGTAGAAGTCATGCCAGGAATAGTTTTTGGGCTTGACGTTCATGGCCTGGTTATTGTTCAAGAAGTGGAACGGGAAGGGCAGCACGCGGTTGGCCCGCTGGTAGTCGAGGTTGAGCGCGGCGGCCCGGCCAAAGGCCGTGAGGAGCGAGAATCCGGGAAAGGCGCCGGGACTCAGGTCCAGAAATCGTTTAGTGAGCTCGAAGGGCAGCGGCCCGGCATCCGAGTCGAGTCCCAGGACGAAGTTGGTTTGTATATACGGGATGTATCCTAATATCAGGTTGACGTGTTCGGACACTTGGCGAACCTTGTCCATGCCCTGCCGTGCGCCGGTTTTGGACTTGCCGCCCAAGTCGAACCATGACTCGATGCCGGGCAAGATGCCTTTGAATCCGTTGCGCTTGAGCCTCTTGAGGTGCGGCTCCGAAAGGAGGGACAAGCTGCTCTCGGCGACGAAATCGATGCGGCCCGGAGGCACGGCTTCCTCGATCATGTCGAGGTAGTCATCGAACCGGACGCCGAAATTGGGATCGTGCCAGGCCACAGTCGGGTGTTTGAACCTGGTCAGCAGGAACTGCAAATCCTCGCGGAGGACATCGAAGTCCATGGCTTGATAGGGCACGACCGCATCGATGCAGAAACTGCAGGTATACGGGCACCCGAGGCTGCCGAGCATGGGAACCATTTTGAGGAAGGGTGCTTTGGCGAGCGTGGGTTCGATGAACTGCCAACGCTCGCGTACTCCTGGAAGCGTCCGCGGCTGCTGTGGGGCCGAGATCTGCACGCCCAGTGGGCGATGTTGCGAGCAGTCGCGCAGGACGTCGAGCAGGGTCTCCCGGTCGGTGAAGCCGAGGACGTAGTCGAAGTGCCGAAGGGCGTCTTCCGGGTAACACCGGGCATGAGGCCCTCCAATCACCGTGATCGCGCCCCTGGAGCGGAAGAGGTTGCTCAGGGCATAGGCCGTATGGGCGGCCTCGGTGAAGGCGCCGATGAAGACCAGATCGAGCGAGCCCGGCAGCTCCTTCAGCAGGTCTTCAAAGCCGGTATAGCAGACGAAGGCAACGTCATGTCCCTCTTGCCTCGACCAGACACCGATCACTTGCGGCATGATACTGGCAAGATTGGCATTCATGACGCGAGCGTACAAGGCTCGAGTCGGGCCCCGGGACACGATATCGATGATTCCTATACGAAGTTTTCTCATGTCCAGGGCTTCAGCGGACCGATGACAATGCGATGCAAACCATAATGATGACACGTTTCCCGTTTCATTGCTGGTCAATATTGCTCACTTTCGGCTTTCGACAAGTTCGTTAAATCTTTTGCGGGTGCTGATTCGTGATAGCAGCAGGCAAGCGGGTGAAATGGAATGGAATGGCGCGGGGCGTTATTATCAGGGTGTTTCCCGTTCCCCATGGAAACGATGGAAGAACGGACTTCGGCGCAGCCGGACGTGCCGTGGCCTCAATCGATCGGAGAGTTTGAGGCCCTCATAGATGCGATGCAGCACAAGCTGGTGCAATTCGCGTTTTGCCGGCTTCGCAGCCGGGAAGACGCCGAAGACGCCGTGCAGGAGGTGCTGGTGCAGGCGTACCGCGACCGTGAAAAGCACAGAGCGGTGGCCAACGCCGTACCCTTTCTTTTCCGCATGGTGGCCAACCGCTCGACGGACGTGCTGCGCAGGCGCAAGCACGAGGGCGGCCCGTTGGAAGACTGCGCCGCCGGGCTGGAGGCGCGCGGCTTGGGCGCCCAGGAAGCAGCCGAGGCGGCACGAAGGCAGCGCTGGATTGAAGAATCGCTGGAGCGTCTTCCCCGGCGGCAGTCCGAAGCGATCCGGCTGCGCGTGTATGGGGAGTTGCCATTCGAGGCCGTCGCGCAGGCGATGGGATGCTCCGTACCGACCGTCAAGTCCCGCTTCCGGTATGGAATTCAAAAACTCCGGAGAGTCTTGAAACGACAGGGAGGTGAACGATGACTTGCCGGCAAGTGCAGGAACGGCTGGTGGACGTTCCAGATATGGAAGTTCGCGCGCACCTGGCGGGATGCGAGGATTGCGCCCGCGAATATGCCGCGATCCAGGCGGTCCTGGCCTCCATCCGACCCCCAGCGCGCATCGAGGCGTCTCCGGATTTCAAGGCGCGCGTGATGAGCAAACTTACGGAACGGGAAGCGCCGGTACGCCGGCGTTGGGTCCTGCCGAGACTCGTATTTGTGGCGGGCGCGGTGCTGCTGCTGGTTCTGCTGGCACCTGTGGTTGGAAATTTGATCGGAAACTTCGGTGGGCGCGGGCATGCGCCGGCTTCCGTGGTGAGCTTGCTGGCGCAATCGGCGCAGGCCATGGCGGGCGCGCGGTCGGTCCACATGATCGCGCGAATGCGGACTACTCCCAGGGAGAATTTCGAATTCATCGATCCCACGATGGATTGGGTGCCGATGGAAATCTGGAGCGAGGCTGGCCCTCCGGCGAGGTGGCGCGTGGAGAAACCCGGGCGGGTAGCGGCGATGGACGGCACGAGCTCGATGCTGGTGATCAAACCGGACACGGTGTCGCGGGGCAACGCGCGGGCCAACTACTTGGAATGGATGAGAATCCTGCTGGATACGGACCAGCTCATGGAGAAGGAACTGGAGCTGGCGCGCTCGGGGAATTCCAGCGCGAGCCTGGCCGAGGAGAATGCGGCTGGGGCGCGTCAGCTTGTGCTCTCGGTGGCGTTCCATCCGCGACGCTGGTTCAGCACTGACTGGGTGATGGACCGGTCGGTGTCGAGCTCGGATCACACGCGGACCTATCGTTTCGACCCGGTCACCCGGCGGCTCGAAGGGATGCAGATGGTGATGCACACGCGCGGCGTGGACGTGCCGGTTTTCGAGATCACGGAAGTGCGCTACGACGAAGTATTCGATGCGGGGCTCTTCGCTCTGGCGGCGCCGGACAACGCGATCTCGTACGTGGACGCGGAGCAAATGCCGGTGGCGGGGCCGCTGCCGCAATCGCCAAAGGAAGCGGCGGTGATGCTGTTCGACGCACTCTCGCGCGAGGATTGGGAAGCGGCGCGGGTGGTGTATCCGGCTACCGGGTTTAACGAGAGCTTCAAGAGAATGTTCGGCGGCCTGCAGGTGATCGCTATGGGCGAGCCTTTCCGTTCGTCATTCTATCCGGGCTGGTACGTTCCGTACGAGATCCGGCTGAGGTCGGGGCAGGTGAGGAAAATGAATTTGGCGGTGAAGAATGACAACCGCGTGGGCCGGTGGGTGTGGGACGGCGGGTTGTAGATATGTTTTGGCAGGAAATGCGGCTGGGTATCCGCCTGTTGTGGAAGGCCCGTGGGGCAACGGCGCTTTCCATTGTGTCGATCGCGCTGGGGATCGGGCTGACGACGGGGATTTTTAGCGTGGAGGACGCCATGCTGTTGCGGCCCTTACCGATCGACCGGCCGGCCGGGCTCCTGTACGCCTCGTCGCGGGCCGACGATGGCCGCACAGTCCTTTACGGATGGCCCGATTACGAGGACATGGTCCAGGCTGGGACGGCCTTGGGGGATTTCGCGGCTTACGAGCGGCGAGGCGTGACGCTGGCGCGCCCGGACGAGAGCGAACTGGTGCTGGCGACGCCTGCCACCCTCAACTACTTTTCGCTGATCGGAGTGCGCGCCGCGCTCGGGCGGGCGTCGCTGAACGACGCCGAGGGGCAGCCGGCCGCGGTGCTGGGGCACTCGTTGTGGACGCGGGACTACGGCGGCGATGCGGCGATCGTGGGCCAGACCATCGTGCTGGGCGGCGCGGCCTTTACCGTGACTGGGGTGATGCCCGCCGAGTTCACCGGTTTGCAGCGCGGCGTGGTGAATGACGTCTGGGTGAGCTGCGGCGCGTGGTTCGAAGCCCTGGGAAACCGGGGCGAACGCCAGGACCGCCGCGGCCAATTCGAGATCGTCGTCCGGCTGAAGCCCGGCGTAAGCGCGGCGACGGCCGCCGCCCGGTTGGACGCCGCCATTCGCGGATCCGGCAAGCGCAAGCCGGCGCCGGCCGGCGCCATCCCCACGCTGCTGAGGGCACAGTTCGCGCCTGACTGGAGGATCAGCACGACCATCGGCGGCGGGTCGCTGCTGATCCTGGGGCTGATCCTGTTCGTGGCCTGCGCCAACGTCGCGCAGTTGCGATTGGCCCAGGCGGAGACGCGGCGCAAGGAACTGGCGGTGCGGCTGGCGATGGGATCGGGCGCCTGGCGCGTGGTGCGCCAGTTGCTGGTGGAAAGCGGCATGGTGGGAGCGGCCGGCGGCGCTCTGGGCATTCTGCTGGCGCACGGCTTGATGGTGAAGGCCTCGCAATTTGTGTCCGCGCGCTGGACCTATATCGACTTCGGCATACGCCTCGACCACCGCGTGCTGGCCTACTCGGTGGCAGCCACCCTGTTTGCCGTGCTCCTGACCGGCTTGTTTCCCGCGCGGCACGTGCTGCGTCTGAATGTGGCGGAGATCCTGAAGTCCGACCAGGGGGCCACCGGGGCGCGCACGGGTTGGCAAAGGCAGGCGCTCATTGCGGGCCAGGTGGCGGTGAGCATCGTGTTCTTCGGGATGGCGGTTCTGTCGGTGGAGAGTTTGCGGCAGGTTCTGACGGTCCGCCCGGGACTCGACCCGCAGAAGAAGCTGTTCATCATGAACGTGAGCCCCGGAGTGCGGACGTCCGCCGTCACTTGGTGCGAGCAGGTCTCGGAGCGGCTGGCCGGATTGCCGGGCGTGCGCGGAGCGACCTTCGCGCGCCGTCTGCCCCTCAGCGACTCCGGCGGCGGAGCCACGGTCCGGGTGGAGATACCCGGCCTCGCGCCGCTCGGCGTGCATTACAACAACGTCGGCGGCGATTACTTCGCGGTGATGGGAACCCGCATCCTCGCCGGACGCGGGATCGACAAGAACGATCGGCAGGGCAGCGCGCCGGTGACCGTGGCGTCGCAGGCCTTTGCGCGGCAGGTATTCGGCAGCCGGAATCCGTTGGGCGAGTGGATTCCGGTGAACGGCAAGCTGCGGCAGATTGTGGGGGTGGCCGAGGACGGGAATTCCAACGATCTGCACGAGCCGGCGGAGCCGTTCCTGTATTTTTCCTTCGCGCAGATGCCGTCGGGCGATCTGACCCTGGTGGTGGAAACGGCGCTCGATCCGGCGGGCATGGCGCAGGCGTTTCGCCGCGAAATCAAGCAGTACGACCCACGCGCCGTGATTTACTCCGCGACTACTCTGCGGGAACACATGGCCCGGGCACTCTCCGGAGACTGGATGGTGGTGACCCTGGCGATCGGCTTGGGCGGTTTCGGAGTCTTGCTCACGGCCGCGGGATTGTTCGGGGTGCTGCAATACCTGGTGAACCGGCGGACGCGCGAGCTGGGGCTCCGCATCGCGCTGGGCGCCACGCCCGAGGGTATCCAGGGCCTGGTGTTGCGCGAGTCGTTACGGATGGCGGCGTGGGGCGCGCCTGTGGGTCTGTTGCTGCTAGGCGCGACCGCGAGATACTTGCGATCGCTGGCGCCGATGGCTGTGCCCTTCGACCCGCTGGCTTACGGTTCGAGCGCGGTGGCGGCCGCGGCGATTGCGCTGGCGGCGGGATGGCTGCCGGCGCGGCGCGCCACGCGGGTGGATCCGGCTACGGCTCTGCGGGCGGAGTAGGGCGAGGCAATCAAGGACGAAATCACCGCAGAGACGCCGAGTCGCCGAGAAAAACGCGGAGGGAAGGGGAGCAAACAGATTCCGGTGAATTGGCGGGCTTGGCTTCGTTACGGAGTTCGGGCGCAGAGAGGGCGGTGAAGAGGGACGCCGAGGGGTGACTTCGGGCGGAGATTTGCGGTGAGGGCGAGGGTGATGTTTGATGCGGAGTCGCGGAGCACGCGGAGAGCACGCGGAGGAAGAACAAGGAGAGAGAACAGATTGCGATGCATTGGCGGGCTTGTCTTCGTTACGAGGTTCGAGCGCCGAGGAAGCAGAGAAGAGTGCAGCCGAGGGGGGACTTCGGGCGGGGATTTCGGTGAAGGTGATAGTGATGCTTGACTCGGAGTGTCAGGCGCGGAGGGCGCTGCCTTTGCGCTCCACGGCCTTAGGACCGGAGAGCGGCACGAAGAAATCTTGCCAGACCAACTTGCATTCGTCGATCATGCGCAGGCCGTACTCCGAGCGGCCGAGGTCGTCGGGGCCGGCGTTGTTGCTGCCGAAGGTGAACTTGCAGCCGGCCGCCTGGGCCATCTTGACGAATGACGAGCTGGGTATCCGATAGCGGTTGTTCAGCTCCACGGCGACACTGTTCTTCACGGCGGCGTCGATTACCTTCTTGCGCCGGGCGTCGGTCCAGAGGCGTTCGTAATCCTTGGCGAGCGCATCCGGCAGGAAAGTCGGGTTCGCATAGATGTCGATGGGCTCGTGTTCCAGGATCCCCACGGTGCGCTCGACCAGGGTGTCCATGAACTCCTGCGGATCGGCGATCGTGCCGACCTCGTCGGGCATCCACAGGCGCATGCGCTTGCCGTGGTTGTCGGTCCAGGTCATGGAGTCGGTAAAGATGTAGTCGAACAGCGCGGCGGCGCGCCGGGAGATCATCTGCGTCCATTCGCGGCCTTCGGCCTGCATGGCGACAAATATGGGTTGGCCCTTCATGCTGTCGGCGAACTGGCGGACACCGTCGTCGGTTTCGATGGGGAAGCCTTTGCCGCAGTTGACCGCGATGCCGTACTGGATGCCGTCGCGGCGTGATTTGGCGAGCGCCTGATCGAGGGTGAGGCCGCCCTTCAGGTGCACGTGAAAATCGGCCATGGGGATGTTGTGGCGGCCGTCGTTGACGATCTGCTTGAAGACGTCATCGGCGACGGGAGGCGGACCGCCGGGGGTGGGAAGGCCGTCGGGCAGCGGGCGCACGCGGACGCTGCGGAAGCGCGCCTTCGATCCCTCGTTATGGCACTGCAAGGCGAAGGTGCCCTGGTCCAGGAAGCGGCCGGTTTCGGGGCCGTCGGGGATGACGGGCGGGTTGGGCTCCACGTAATCCACGAGGAGCACGCCGTTCTGGCGGATCTGGACGTTCTTGCCGCGCACCAGCACGTTGATCTTGAACCACTGATCGTCGGGCACGAATTGTCTGTAGATGTTGCGGAGGCCGTAGAGCGAGCCGCCCTTCTTGCGCTCGCGGTAAGAGCCTTCGCCGACATAGGAGTTGGCGATCTGGACTTCGAAGCCCTTGCGCGGGAAGCCGGTTTCCTGCCAGGCGGTGTGGAAGTAGACGCCCGAATTGCAGAGCGGGCGCGCGATGACTTCCACTTCGAGCTCGAAGTTGCGGAAGGCGGCGCCGCGAACCGGTCCGGTGTAGAAGAGGTGGGACCGGGGGCCGTCGGCGGAGAGCGTGCCATCCACGACCTTCCAGGAATTCGTGTTTTCGCTGGGGCGCCAGCCGTTCAGGCTACGCCCGTCGAACAACTCCACCCAGGGATCGTCCGCGGCGGAGAGGCCGAGTGCCGTCATCGCTCCGACGAACACGCGGCGGGTCATTTCGGATTTTGACAACTGATTAGCCCCCAGGTTCAGTATACGGCGAATCGGGGGCTTTTGTTTGGGCCGGGCGACCGCTCTCCCTCACGGTCGCGGCTCTGTAGGTTACTGGCGGCCGAGGCTATAACCGATCCACACCATTTCCGACGTCACCAAATTGCGGCCGAACTGCGAGAAGTTGTTGACGAAGTGGACGTCGAACTGCGGCCGGATGAAAAGATGATCGGTCACGTAGATCTGCACGCCGACGCCGCCATGCACCTGAAAATGATTGGAACTGCCCGCGTATTGAGACTGGTTGGAGTTGCCCAATACCGTGCTGCTGCTCGACAACTGCTCATAGAATTTCACATTGGCGGCGCCGATTCCTCCGATCAACTGCAGTGAGGCCTTCTTCGAGGAAACGGGCTGGTAGATGCCGTTAAACTCGTAAAAGGTGACCCGCGATTGCAGGATGTCGCCGGGGGTTCCCGTGGTATTATTCTGCTGCTGGAACGTGAGATAGTTCTGCTTGGCGGGTTGAACCGAAACATCGCCACCGATGCCAAAATGGTTCCAGAGCATCAGGTTCGCGCCGAAGCCCAGCATAAAGCCACTCAGGGAGGATGTGGTAGCGCAGGAGGTATCGCCGGCCGGGCAGGCATTCAAGGTGTTGATATCCACCGATCCGAGTGACTTGTCCTGGGCGGCTCCGAAGCCCATATTCAAATCGAAACTGCTCTGTGCGTTCGCAAACTGGATGCAGAACAGCAGCAGGAAGAGCAGCGAAAAGTAGCGGCAAATGCGTATCACGTCAATAATCTCCTCATTTTGCGGAAAGCTCAGGAACTTTTATGATATCTTATCGAAACCCGGGGCACGTGGACATGCTTCCCGGTTTCAACACATACGACGTTAGCCCTACGGCTCAGGTTTCAAATGTCCTTTCCTGAACGTTTTAGCTCTAACGTTTCTGGCATTTTGGGCAGAAATGCGAGGATCTTTGCGCCACCAGCACGCGGCGGATGGGTGTCTGGCAGGTGACGCAGGGTTCGCCGGTGCGCTGGTAGACGCGGTGACTCAACTGGAAGAAGCCCTTGCGGCCCTCGGCGTCCACGTAGTCGGAGATGGACGATCCGCCGGCGGCGATGGCCTCGGTGAGGACGGCGACGACGGCGTCGAAAAGTCTCCGCGGCCGCTCGCCGCGCAGGCGGCAAGCCACGGCGAGGGGATGAATGCCGGCGCGAAACAGGGCCTCGTCCGCATAGATATTGCCGACGCCGCGCACGAAGGTCTGGTTCAGCAGCAGCGCCTTGATGCGCGTTTTGCGGCGCTTGAGGGCGGAGGCAAAATCCTCGAACGGCACCTCCAGCGGCTCGGGACCGAGCCTCGAAACGCGCTGCGGAAATTCCTCGCTGAACTGGAGGCAGCCGAACTGGCGGCTGTCATCGTAGAGCAGCACGCCGCGATCGAGGGTCAGGATGGCGTGGGTGTGCTTGCCGGGGTCGCCGCCGAGCAGCAGGCGACCGGTCATTCCGAGGTGAATGACGAGGTATCCGCCGCCCTTGAGCGAGGCGTCTTGGAGTGACACCAGGATGAACTTGCCGTAGCGCTTGACGGCGGCGATCTTGCGGCCCTGGAGGCGCACCGCCATCTGGTCGGGATCGCCGCCACGCAAAATGCGCGGGCAGCGGAACTCGGCGGTGACGATGCGCCGGCCGACCAGGGGCGCGATGGAGCGAGCCACGGTTTCGACTTCGGGAAGCTCAGGCACTTGCGGGAACCTGCAGGAGGATGTCGTCGCCTTCCACCTTCACTTCGTAGGTGGCGACACGTTTGGAGGGATCGTAGTCGTACTCGCCCGTGCGGCAATCGAATTCCCAGAGGTGATACGGGCAGACCACGCGCCCATCGTGAATCTGTCCCTGTCCCAGCGGGCCGCCGCGATGCAGGCAGATGCCGTTCAGCACGTGGACGGCCGCGCCCACGCGGCAAATCGCGTACGGCTGTCCGGCCACCATGACCTCCATGACCGATTCGGGAGGCAGGCTGGAGAGCTTGCCCACAGGGACGAAAGGCATCTCTCCATGGTAACGCTCCGATCAGAGCCGGTGAACGATTAAGCGCCCCAGTGAGCGGCGCCCGCATCGGGACGCTACAATAGGACTTCCAGTTTGCCAATGCCCAAGCGAATCGCCATCGTGGAGGACGAGGACGAACTCGCCGCGCTCATCGATTACAATCTGAGCCGGCAGGGCTATCAGACCCATCTTCTGAACGGTTCCAAGGGTACTTTCAAAACCTTGGAACAGGCCAAGCCGGACCTCATCCTGCTGGACGTCATGCTCCCCGAGGTGGACGGCTTCGAGTTGTGCCGGTTGATCCGCCAGTCGGCCGTGCTGGGCCGGACGCCCGTGCTGTTCCTCACCGCGCGCGCGGACGAGGTGGACCGCGTACTGGGTCTCGAAATCGGCGGCGACGATTATATGACCAAGCCTTTCAGCCCGCGCGAGTTGATCGCGCGCGTGAAGGCCCACCTGCGGCGCGAGGAGATGGATAGCGAGCCGCCCGCGGTCTCCATCGGTCCCTTTCGCCTGGACCGTACGGCGCGCCGCGTCTACCTGACGGAGCGCGAGCTCTCCCTCACCTCCACCGAGTTCAACCTGCTGGAATTTTTCCTGATTCACCCGGGCCGCGCCTACAGCCGCGACCAGCTTCTGGAGTCCGTCTGGGGCGAGCAGCGCTACGTCACCCCGCGCACCGTGGACGTCCACGTCCGCCGCTTGCGCGAACAGATTGAAGAACAGCCCGACAGCCCGCGGTACCTGACCACCGTGCGCGGCTTCGGCTACCGCTTCGAGGAGCCGGCTTGACCGGCAGGATTTTTCTCAAATCGATCGTCGGCGTGTTCTGCGCGCTGTTGCTGGCGCTGGTCACGGTGGACCAGGTGGACGAATCCGCACTCCGACAAGAGCATCTTAATCCCGAATTCACCGCCTCTTAACGGTTTCGTAACATGGCCGCTGCTAAAGTAGCACAGGCAAGCGTGCCTGTGTATCTCATGAAAAAAATTCTCCTCATCGAAGACGACGCCGACCTCTTCTCGCTCCTGAAATACAACCTGGAGAAAGAGGGCTTCTCCCTGACCGGATTGCAGACCGGGAAAGGCGCGCTGGAGCTGAGCCGGCAGGTGCGCCCGGACCTGATCCTGCTCGATATCATGCTGCCCGATTCCGACGGCCTCGACATCTGCAAAGGCATCCGCAAGGACCCGGACCTCGCCGCCACCCCCATCATCTTTCTGACCGCGCGGGCCTCCGAGACCGACCGCATCGTGGGCCTCGAGATCGGCGCCAACGATTACGTAGTGAAGCCGTTCTTCGTGCGCGAGCTGGTGGCGCGCATCAAGCTCCAGTTTCGCAACCAGGCAACGCCCGCGCGCGTGCTGGAGGCCGGCGGCCTGGAACTGGACCCCAGCAGCCGCCAGGTTCGCCTGAAGGGCACGCCGCTGCAGCTCACCGCCACGGAGTTCCGGCTGTTGGAGTTTCTGATGTGCCGCCCCGGAGTGGTCTTCAGCCGCGAGCAGTTGCTCAACGCAGTCTGGGGCCAGGACCGCGCCATCACCGACCGCGCCGTGGACGTCTACGTCCTGCGCTTGCGCCAGAAGATCGAATCGGACCCCGGCAGCCCCATTCTGATCCATTCCGTCCGCGGCTTCGGCTATACCTTCGAGCCGCGGCGGGCGATGGCGGGGGTGTAGCGGCGAGAGGCAGAGCACCGTTCAACTCGCTACACTGGGCGCATGGAGTTCGAGTGGGATCCCGGCAAAGCGGCCGAGAATCTTCGAAAACACAAGGTTTCCTTCGACGAGGCCGTTACCGTGTTCGGCGATTTCTTGGGGACCACAGCCTCCGACCCTGACCACTCCGCCGGCGAACATCGATACATCACGGTTGGATTGTCGGACTGGGGTCGCTTGCTAATGGTCGCTCACGCAGAGCGCCGCCAGCGGATTCGGATCATCAGCGCTCGAACGCTGACCCGGAGTGAGAGAAGAGATTATGAAGAAACGCACGAGTAAGACGACCGACGAGTTACGTCCCGAGTACGATCTTCGTCAGTTGTTTAAGGGAGGGGTGCGCGGGAAGTACGCGAAACGCTACCACGCGGGAACAAATCTGGTTCCGCTGGACCCCGATGTCCGAAAGACCTTTCGCAGCGCGAGAGAGGTGAATGACGCCTTGCGCCTGGTGATCGAGTTGCGCAAAGTCGGGCGTCGCGGTGCCCGTGTCACGTAACGCCATGTGAGTAATCCTGCTTGGAATTTCAGTGACGTATTCTCGTGCTCGCGGTCCAGCGCCCCCACACAACTCGGGGTAGTGGGTCAAACTGACCCACCACCCAACTTCGGAGAGATCAGGTCGGACCGCCGATAACGCCGATGAACGCGGATAACTCCCGTGTCTTTAGTAAGTGTTTATCCGTGTTGATCCGTGGCCCAATTCTTTCACCGGCGGGAGGCGCTTTCCGAGCTGTGGCTGTGCGCGGTGCAGTTCACCTTCAAACCGCGCCGGGCGAGTGCCGACGTATGAAGGCTCACACGAACCCGCTGGCCACGTCGGCGATCACCCCGGTAAAATCCACCTATGGCCATACCGATCGAAGAGAGGATGCGGAGCGACTGGAACGCGCGCGCGCGGTCCGACGCGTACTACTACGCAATCACCGGCCGGCGCCATCAGGACTCGGCGGAATTCCTGGCGACTGCGGAACTGGTCCTTCCGATCTTGCAGTCCGCGCTTTCGCGTGTGCGCACCGAGGCCGCGGAGGGGCCTCGGACAGCACTCGAAATCGGCTGTGGCCCCGGGCGCCTGATGCTGCCGATGAGCAGGTTCTTCGACGAGATTCACGGGGTAGACGTCTCGGATGAAATGCTGGCGCTCGCCCGTCAGAACCTGCACGATGTGCCGAACGCCCACATGGCGCGAAACTCCGGCTCCGATCTGGCCGCGTTTCAGTCCCACTCCTTCGATTTCGTCTATTCCTACGCGGTCTTCCAGCACATTCCAAGCATCGAAGTGGTTACGCGGTACCTGGAGGAATCGGTCCGTGTCCTGAAGCCGGGCGGTGTGCTGTGTTGCCAGCTTCGCGGCGGTGAGTTGCGCCCAGACGACCGCGTCCGCAATGACCCGACCTGGGTGGGCTGCATCTTTCCTTACCAAAAAGTCTTCGAGGTCAGCCGCAAGTGCGGATTGCACTTGCTTCAGATCTCAGACATCGACAGGCAGGAAATGTGGGTGGTCGGGCGAATACCGCCGGCCTCCGCCGGGACCAATCATAATCAACCCGTCATGAAGGCGGTCACTCCCACCGACAACCCGTTCGGCATCGTCTCGCGGAGCGGGCCTGGAGCCGCATTCGTCTGCTGGCTGGAGGGCTTTGCGGAGTCGCTTTCGCTGGGTACAGTCTCGGTCACTTTAGGCGATCTGGAAGCCGTCCCCAGTTACATCAGCGAGCATCTCGGTAACGGCGGTTTCCAGCTCAACGTCCTAGTTCCGCACGGCGCCCCGCTGGGCGAGACACCGGTACGGATGGCTTTCAACGGAATGCCCGTGCCGGGACAGTTCAACGTCGACATTCAGGACTATCCGGTCCCCGAGCCGCAACTGGTCAAGGTGACGGATGGCGTCGACCTTCTTGTCGAATCGGCCACCGCGACCGCAAGCTTGAAAGTGCTGCTCACTGGTATCGCGGATCCTGACGCGATCGCTTTTGAAATTGGATCACTGGCAATCGAAGACGTGACCCATTACTGCAATTACCCTCATGCCTTCGGGTATGAGTTCACACTCCAGTTGCCGTCGGGAGTTGCTCCCGGGCCGCATGTCCTCAGGATCAAAGCGCCCGGATGGGAGAGTACGGCTCAGGTCAACGTTCTGCCCGTGGCAGCCTGGCATTAGCATCCAGACTAACCTGTCCCGCCGCCCGCCGCAACGGACCCAGTACCTGCCCGGGTACGTATCTTATCTATTCGTGCCCGAGCACGTATAATGGGTGTATGGCTAGTCGAAAGAACCCGGCCGCAGTCCGCAAGATAAGAATCGAAGAGGCGAACCTGCTCATTACGGACGTGCACCCAAGCGGCACAAGCGGCACAAGCGGCACACTCACCTTGACATTCTAGGTGGAGGCGGCGTATCATTCACCAAGAATGTCTACCCGTGACGACGAGGATCGAATTGAACTGCTCCAAGGGACTCTGGACCTGCTGATTCTCCGCACGCTGCTGTTGGGCCCGGCGCATGGACATGCCGTTGCCAAGGCCATCGAACGGAACTCCGAGGATGTGCTGCAGGTGGAACAGGGGTCTCTGTACCCGGCGCTGCACCGTCTCATCAAGAGAGGCTGGATCTCGGCCGTGGATGGCACATCGGAGAACAACCGGCGGGCGAAGTTCTACAAGCTTACTGCCAGGGGCAGGAGGCAGCTTACCGTCGAGACCACCAAATGGGAGAAGCTGGCGCGGGCCATCGCCGGGATTCTGCGGCCCGCGGATCAGGAGGGGAAGGCATGACCAGACGGCGGAGGGAAGAGGAGTTGGATCGCGACATCCGCGAACACCTCGAGATGGAGATTCGGGACAACCTGGAGCGCGGCATGTCGCCCGAAGCCGCGCGCACCGCGGCCCTGCGCAAGTTCGGCAACGTGGCCCGCATCAAAGAGGACACGCGCGCGGTGTGGGGTTGGACACGGCTGGAGCAGATTCTCCAGGACACACGGTATGCGCTGCGAATGCTGCGCAAGAATCCCGGCTTCGCCACCGTCGCCATCGTCACGCTGGCACTGGGAATCGGCATGAATACGGCGGTCTTCAGCGTGGTGAATACCGTGCTGCTCAAGCCGCTGCCGTATCCCCACGCGGAGCGGCTGGTGTGGCTGGCGGACTACAACGAGCGCTTCAAGATGGAAGCCGTGGCGGGCCCGGATTTCCTCGATTGGAAGCAACAGGCGCAGTCCTT
>Ga0209415_10010650_pt1 | contig 15590 bp, 8 predicted proteins | sample PeaSoiSIISIP2007_FD_187696 | JGI IMG/M metagenome (GOLD analysis project Ga0209415, IMG submission 187696) | Peat soil microbial communities from Weissenstadt, Germany - SII-SIP-2007 (SPAdes) (version 2) | ecosystem: Environmental > Terrestrial > Soil > Wetlands > Peat | place: Germany... | reverse complement strand
TTCATTCCCACCGCCTTCGTCGCCGGCATCACGGGCAAGTTCTATCAGCAATTCGCGCTGACCGTGGCGGTCTCCACGCTGATCTCGGCGTTCAATTCGCTGACGCTCAGCCCGGCACTGGCCGCGTTGCTGCTGAAACCGCACCATGAAGAGAAGGACTTCGTTGGCCGGCTCATTCACTATTCCGTGGGCTGGCTGTTCAGAGGTTTCAACCACGTGTTTGAATCCAGCCGGCGGGGCTACGTCACGACCCTGCGCAACGTCGTTCTGGATTCGACAACCGTAGAACGTTTCTATACCCAGCTGCTGGGGAGTTTCGCTATCACAGCCTTGATGCTTGCCGCGATCGGCATTTACGGAGTCATTTCGTATTCCGTGCTTGAACGCAGCCACGAGATCGGAGTGCGCATGGCGTTGGGTGCACAACCGAAACAAGTCCTGCGACTTATGCTAAAGGAAGGATTGATCCTGTCTTCGTGGGGAGTAGCCCTTGGTGTGGCTGCCTCGTTTGCTGCTACCCCGCTGATCGCGGCTTTTCTTTACGGTGTAAAACCTTTTGATCTGTTGACCTGGAGTCTGGTCTCCGTATTTCTGATTGGGGTCACGCTGGTAGCAACATACATACCCGGGCGACGGGCAACGCGCCTGGATCCGATGGTCGCTCTCCGGCACGAATGAACGGATCCATGGGTTTTTGAAGGATGGCGCCGCTCACAGCCAACATTCGATGGCCTCACGCAAGACTCGCTGCTTACGTCCACCGATCCCTAGCGTCAAAATCTGTATGCGTAAATGGTTGCCCGCCTTTTTCCTCCTCTGCTCTCTTTCGGCATCCACTCAGACAAACCATGCGATTGCGATAACTCACGTAACCGTCATCGACTGCACAGGGGCCGCGGCCAGGCCGAATTCAACGGTTGTGGTGACCAGTGGTTTCATCAGCGCGGTCGGGCCCAGTGAAGAGGTCACAATTCCCGCCGGTGCTCGCGTAGTTGACGCGAATGGCAAGTTCATGATCCCTGGACTCTGGGACATGCACGGCCACCTGACCGATGCAACGGAAGACGCTTTCCCTCTGCTCATCATGAACGGAGTGACGGGTGTACGCGATATGGGCGGAGATCTCGCTCAAATCGACCGCTGGCGATCAGAGATTGACCGTGGGATGCGCGTAGGCCCGCACATCATTCGCGCTGGTCCTTTCGTGGACGGGCCGAAAGAGGGAGTATCGAATCGACTGACCGTGCGCACCCCGGAAGAGGCTCGGCAGGCTGTGCACGATCCTAAGGCCAAGAGCGTGGATTTCATCAAGGTCCACAATGCGCTCCCGCCCGATGCGTTCTTCGCGCTGATGGATGAGGCTCGCAGAGAACACGTACCGGTTGCTGTCCATCTGCCCCAGGGCGTGAGTTCTGCTGAGGCGTCGGATGCCGGTGTGGCCAGCCTGGAACACATCGAAACCATCAACGAGAGTGCTCTCTGGCGTAAAGGAGCAACGGCCAAGACCGTTGAACAAGCCGTGGACGAGAATCTAGGGCCGGCCGGGGAGGAACTTTTCCGGCGCTTCGTGAAAAATGGAACTTGGTATGTGCCGACTCTCGTCGCCTATGAACGAGGGTTCGTGCTATGGAGCAATGATCCCGAATCGCTGAGACCGCGGCTGGATGTTCACGAAAAGCAAATCGAACTTGTCCGGATGATGCACAAAGCCGGTGTGCAGATCATGGCCGGCTCGGATTTCTCGGATTGGGGAATGGTGCCAGGGGTCGATCTGCACAATGAGTTAGCGCTGCTGGTGGAAGCTGGTTTTAGTCCGTTGGAGGCGTTGCAGGCTGCCACGCTAAACCCTGCAAAGTTCCTGGGCAAAACTGATGCGTATGGAACGATTCAGGTGGGCCGCGTGGCGGACTTGGTATTGCTCGACATGAATCCGTTCGAAGACATCAGCCACACCCGCAAAATTCACGCAGTCGTGCTCGGCGGCAAGTTCTACCCGCTGGCGTCTATCAGAGCGCAAGCCCTGCAAGATGCGTCGACGCGAGCCCGGTGAATAAGCGTAATGATTCCATAACAATGTCGGCTCCCAGGCCCGAGTAAACGCTAGAGGCGCAAACCAACCAAACGGTTGCAGTTGTTCCATTCGAAGAAGTCACCCTCAGGCCGGTCATGGGCGTCAACCGTAGCGTGCGCGTCCCAATGGCTGGGGAACGTCAATCCGTCCGCAGCGCCTTCATTGGATCTATGGAAGCGGAACGCCGGGCTGGCAGCAACGAAGCCACCAAAGCCAGCATCAGCACCAATACGGCGGCCAAAGTCAGAACCAGCGGGTCGAAGGGGCTTACATCGAACACGAGCGAGCGCAGCAGATGAGAAGCAGCCACAGCGCCCAGCAACCCCAGGGCGCAACCGGCGAGGGCGAGCTTCGCGGCGGAGGTAAAGACCAGGCCGAGAATTCCCGACCGCTGCGAGCCCAGCGCCATGCGAATGGCCATCTCCTGTTCACGGAGCACGGCCGAGAAGGCGATCACGCTGTAGATGCCCAGCGCCGCGAGCAACACCGCTGCGATGGCGAAAGTAGAAATGAGCACGGTGTTGAAGCGGCGCGGCGCTTCGCTCTCGGAGACGGTGCGCTCCATACTTTGGACCTGGGTCAGGGGCAGATGGGAATCGATCGAGCGGACTGCGCCGCGAAGGAGATTTTCCATCTGCTCTGGCTCCAGCGTGGTGCGCAGCGCGACGAAGCCTCCGTCGCCGTTCAGGTCGGTTGGCGAGCCTAAGACGCCGACAGATTTTTCAGCCTGGTCGATGGGCTGGTAGTACTGCTCTTTGGCGGGGAGGTCGGGCGAGTACTCCTTCACGTCGGCCACTATTCCCACCACCGTCATCCAGGGGGTTGGCGTCTCCTGCATGCCGATGCGCAGGCGCTTGCCGATTGCGTTCCCGCCCGGCCAGTAATGCTCGGCGAGCTTGTGGTTGACGATTGCGACCAGTTGCGTGTTCTCACTGTCCGCCGGCGTGAACAAGCGACCGGCCAGCAACGGAATTCCCATGGCCTGCAGATACTCGCCCTGCACCTGCATCGGGGTCGCCAGGTTCAATCCCGCGCCCTTGGGCGGGACGTAGCCTTCGGCGATGAACGCGGTGTTGCTGTTGCTGCCGCCTGCAGGCAGAAACGAACTAAGGCCCGCGGACTTCACGCCGGGAAGCTGCTGCGCGTGGCGAATCAATTCGTCATTGAAATGATCGACGGCTGCCTGAGTGGAATACTGTTGGTGGGGCAGCGAGTAATTGGCCACCAGCACATGGTCCGGTCGGAAGCCGAGATCAACGGTACGCATCTTCTCAAAACTTCGCAGCAGCAAGCCGGAAGCAACTAACAGCACCAGCGCGATGGCAATTTCGCTTACCACCAAGGCGGAGCGGAGCCGGGCGTGGCCGCTGCTGGGGGTGCCGGAGCGTCCACCTTCTTTGAGCGTGTCATTTACGCTCGTCCGCAGGGCGGCGAAAGCGGGAGCCAGCCCGCAAATCAGGCCGGTCAACGCAGCCAGCGCAATTGCGAACCCCACGACCTGCCAATCGAGCCTGATCTCATCGAGGCGCGGCAGGGTCTCGGGCAACCGGCTCACGCCCACGCGCAACGCGAGCGCGGCCAAGCCGAGACCAAGCAGCCCTCCGCTCACGCTCAGCACCAGGCTCTCCAGAATCGCCTGCCGCAGCAGCGCCCCGGAACGCGCTCCGAGTGCCAGACGCACTGCGATTTCGCGGCGGCGCTGGATGGCCCGGACCAGAAGCAGCCCAGCCAGGTTCGCGCATGCGATCAGCAGCACTACAAAAATCGCAAGGAACAACGTGTGCACCAGTTGACGCGCCTCCGAAACGGTTTCCTCATGCAACGAGTGGACCACTGCCCGTATGTGCAGACTCGACATGAACGCGGGGTAGTTGCGCATAGTCTCCTCGGCCACGCGCTCCGCATCGCTTTCCGCCTGTGTCGCAGTAATGCCCGGTTTGAGCCGACCTACTATGCGGAAGTTCCACGAGGCCGCTCCCGTTGTCAACTCCTGTTCGGTAAAACCGATCGGAATCCACAACTCGCTGCTGTTCAGGTGCCCGGGCATCAGGGGAAACTCAAAGTCGCGAGGCATGACGCCGACTATCACGTAAGGCTTACGGTCTAACAAAATCTTGCTGCCCAGGACGCCCGGCGCGCCATGCAGGCGATTTTGCCAGAGCGAGTAGCTGACGACTGCGACTGGCTCTTTTTGGACATCTTCCTGCTGCGTAAAAAACCGTCCCATCAGAGGCGCGACCCCCAAGGCCGGAAAGACTCCACCCGAAAGCCGGGATCCATTTACTTGCGCGGGCTCGCCCACGCCGGAGAGTTCATAACTGCCCGGCTGGTATCCGCCGAGGCTGTCGAAGCCATGAGTATCGCGGGTGTAGGCCTGAATGTCGGGAGCAGTTACACCGGCCTCGCCATTGCCTCCCACATCGGCGCCCTGCAGGATGTCTGCCAGGGACACCAGCTTCTCAGGATGCGGAAAAGGCAGCGGCCGCAGCAGCACGCATTCAACGACGGAAAAGATGGCGGTGGTTGCGCCGATTCCGAGCGCGAGCATCAACACGGCGGTGGTGGTAAAGCCAGGCGACTTTGACAAATGGCGAATGGCGATTCGCAGGTCATGGAAAGGCATCGGCACTGGCTCCTTGCGTAATGCGGTGAACCAGTAACTAGCACGCCCGTCTCCCAATACAGATTGGGCATAAGTGATTGCTGCCGTAAGAGGTGCGGGATCAGATTGTGAAAACAGGTCAATAGAGGTGTCCGGATTTCGAAACGCACTGTCCGAGAGTGGACATGCATCCTCGTCCACAGCTTTGGCAGGACCTTTCTGCACTGCCCGTTATTGGACACCCGGATCCAGCACCGGACAAACCGGGATGGGCACGACGTGGTGAACACGTTGCTAACTGATCGTGTTTGCAACGCTCTAACGCAGTGGACCCGTTGGTGTCTGAGTTGCTCAGAATACAGAGAGATGGACATCGCCCGCCCAGAATTCAAGCTCCAGAAACGCCGCCGCCAAGCGGTTCTGATCGTCATCGTCGTGGTTGCGGTTGCGGCGGTGGCGGTTGGAGTGTCACGTTTGCGACCGGCTGCTCCTTCGGTGGAGCGCGGAACGGTATGGACCGACACCGTCAAACGAGGATCCATGTTGCGGCAGGTCCACGGATTGGGCTCGCTCATTCCTAGCCAGGAGTCCGTCCGGCAGATTCCGGCGGAGACTGAAGCTACGGTGGTGAGCATCCGAATGCTGCCGGGTTCGCAGGTGAAGGCCGACAGCATTTTGCTCGAAATGAGCAACCCACAAGTGGAGCAGGCCGCGCTTGATGCACAGCTCCAACTGAAAGCAGCCGAGGCCGAATACCAGAGCCAGCGAGTGAAGCTCGAAAGTGATCTGATGAGCCAGAAGGCAGGTGCCGCGACGGTGAACGCGGACTACAGCCAGGCGAAACGGCAGGCTGATACGGACAAAGCGTTATATGACCTCGGCGTGATTTCTGGCCTGGCCTACAAGGCTTCCAAGGGGAAGTCTGACGAACTAACTACGAGAAATGATTTGGAAACACAGCGGCTGGAGATCGGCCAGAAGGCGATTCAGTCTCAACTGGCAGAGCAGCAGGCCAAAGTCGAGCAAATGACGGCCTTAGCCTCGCTGAAGAAGAAGCAACTCAATGCACTGCAAGTTCGCGCAGGCATTGACGGCGTGTTGGTGGATCTGCCGCTGCAGGTGGGGCAGCATGTTCAGCCCGGAACCATGCTCGCGAAGGTCGTGCAGCCCAACCATCTGATGGCAGTGTTGAAGATTTCAGAAACGCAGGCGCGCGACGTGCAGTTTGGCGAACCGGCGGCCATCGACACGCACAACGGAATCATCAGCGGTACGGTGATGCGAGTCGACCCGGCGGTACAAAACGGAACGGTCACGGTGGACGTCAAACTGATCAGCGAGCTCCCCAAGGGAGCGCGGCCTGACCTCAGCGTGGATGGGACGATCGACCTGGAACGCCTGGACAATGTTCTCTATGTCGGACGTCCAGCGTTCGGGCAGGAAAACAGCACCATCAGCCTGTTCAAGCTGGATGCCGACGCCAAAGAGGCGATGCGCGTTCCGGTGAAGGTGGGGCGCGAGTCGGTGAACTCGATTCAGGTTTACGAAGGGCTGCACGAGGGCGATACAGTGATTCTTTCCGACATGTCTCGGTGGGACAAAACGGACCGCATCCGGTTGGAGTAAGCAGCAAGACAATCGAGGCAGGCAAATCACACACAAAACCAGAGGCAGAGCATATGACGGAAGCAAGACAGGCATTGATCCAGATTCAGGATATGACCAAGGTCTTTTACACGGACGAGATCGAAACCCATGCGCTCTCGGGCGTACACCTCTCCATTAGTCAGGGGGAGTATGTGGCGATGTCGGGGCCATCGGGCTGCGGCAAATCCACTTTGCTCTCGATCATCGGTTTGCTGGATACGCCGACTGACGGCAGCTACGCGCTGAACGGGAAGCCGGTGGAGAACCTGGATTTTGCCGAGCGCTCACGCATTCGCAACCAGGAGATCGGATTTATTTTCCAAAGTTTCAACCTGATCGGCGACCTCACCGTTTATGAAAACGTGGAACTGCCGCTCACCTACCGCCAGAAGATGCCGGCTGCCGACCGGAAAAAGCGGGTGATGGAGGCGCTGGAGCGTGTCGGCATGGCGCATCGCATCCGGCATTATCCTTCGCAGCTTTCCGGCGGCCAGCAACAGCGTGTGGCTGTGGCCCGCGCCCTGGGTGGAAAGCCCTCCATCCTGCTGGCTGATGAGCCTACCGGAAACCTCGACTCGCGCAACGGCGAAGCCGTGATGGAGTTGCTGCAGAACCTGCACCGCGAAGGTGCGACCATCTGCATGGTGACGCATGATCCGCGGTTTGCGAAACATGCGCAACGGGAAGTGCATCTGTTCGACGGCAAGGTCATAGCGGAAGAAGAATTGAAAAAGCTGATGGCAGACGTGCACGCATGAATGGGCTGATCCAGGACCTGCGCTATGCGCTGCGACAGCTGCGCAAAAATCCGGGGTTCGCCGGCACGGCGATTTTCATGCTGGCGCTGGGTATCGGAGCCAACACGTCGATCTTTCAGCTGCTCAGCGCCGTGCGGCTGCGCAGTCTGCCAGTTGAAGAACCACAAGAGCTAGCGGAAATAAAAATCGCTGGCGGCAATCACGGCATGGGGCTCAATCAGCAATATGGAGAACTGACGCAGCCGCTGTGGCGCATTATTCGTGAACAGCAGCAGGCCTTCTCGGGAGTTTTTGCATGGAGCGCGAATCAGCGCTTCACCGGGCGAGGAAGCGAGATGCGCCCCTTCAACGGGCTGTGGGTGAGCGGTACTTTTTTTCAGGTGCTCGGAGTGAAACCCTGGCGCGGGCGGCTGCTGACTCCGGAAGATGAAGGGCCGTGTCCTGAGACTCGTGCGATCGCCAGCTTTTCCTACTGGCAGCGCGAGTTAGGGGGCCGCGATGTCAGCTCCGGCATCAAGCTGGTTGCCGACAACGATCTGGTCGAAATCGTTGGGGTAACGCCGCCACAGTTTTTTGGCATGGCGGTGGGTGAGAACTTCGATCTTGCATTTCCATTTTGCCAGCCCAAGGAAGGTTTCCGGAGCGACGTTTTCGACCTAGCCGCGATCGGCCGCCTCAAGCCCGGCTGGACGATCGCGCGCGCATCGGCGGAGATGGAGGCGCGGAGCGCCGGACTGTTTGAGGCGACGGTTCCACCCGGCCGCGATTCGGAATCTACAGAAGAGTACAAACGTTTTCGATTGGCCGTATATCCGGCTGCGACGGGAGTCAGTTCTCTGCGCGACTACAACCGCTCGCTGATGTTGCTGCTGGGCATCACAGGGTTGGTGCTGCTGATTGCCTGCGCCAATCTGGCGAACCTGATGCTGGCGCGTACGAGCGCGCGGGGAGTGGAGATCGCAACCCGGCTGGCTCTGGGCGCTTCGCGCACCCGCCTGCTTCGGCAATTGTTGGCGGAAAGCGTCTTGCTGACCTCGGCCGGTTCGCTACTGGGCGTGGCTCTGGCGCGATCTCTAAGCCGTGCGCTGGTATGGGCGATTTCGACGACCGACACACCCGTCTTCCTGCAGCTGACCACCGACTGGCGCGTGCTGCTTTTCGCCATTGCAGCCGCAACCTTGACGTGCATGATTTTCGGAGTAGTGCCGGCCCTGCGCGCCACGGGGGCCGACCCTCTCGTCGCGATGAAGGCGGGCGGACGCCGTACGACTTCGGGCCGGGACTGGTTTTCGCTGCAGCGGGCGCTGGCGGTGACGCAGATTTCGGTTTCGCTGGTCCTGCTGGTGGGAGCGCTGCTGTTCGTGCGCAGTTTTCGCAATTTGATGACGTTCAATCCGGGTATGCGCGAGAGCGGCCTGACCGTGGCCTTCCTGGGGTTTTGGCAGTCGAACGTGCCGCAAGAGCGATGGGGCAGTTTCGAGCGCGAGTTAGCGGATGAGATCCGCGCGATTCCTGGCGTTCGGAGCGCTGCCACAACCACGCACGTTCCGCTCGAACCCGGTAGTTGGACGCTTGGGATCAGAGTCGGGGCCATCGACGGAGACTCAAAGTTTACCTGGGTTAGTCCGGAATATTTTTCGACGATGGATGTTCCGGTCAGCAGAGGCCGCGGTTTCAGACAATCGGACACTGCGCAATCGCCGCGAGTGGCGCTGGTCAACGAGACTTTTGTGCGCCACTATATCGGCAGCGTTGACCCGATCGGGCAAACCGTGCGCACCAGCCCCGAGCCAAATTATCCGGCCACGGTTTACGAAATCATCGGCGTCATCCCGGATACACAATATAACGACCTCCGCAGCGAGACTCCGCCGATTGCTTATGCGCCAGCTTCGCAGTTTCCTGGGCAGGGGCCGTGGGGCCAGGTGATGATCCGTTCCGACTTCGCCACTCCGGTTTTGGCCGAGACCATCAAACGCGCAGTGTCGGCAAAGCATCCCGATGTGCTTATGCAGTTCAGCGATTTTCAGCAGCAGATTCGCGATGGTCTGATTCAGGAGCGCCTGATGGCGGCGCTTTCCGGATTTTTCGGCTTTCTGGCAATCCTGTTGACCGCGGTGGGGCTCTACGGTGTGATTTCGTACACGGTCTTGATGCGTCGCAATGAAATTGGAATCCGCATGGCGCTGGGCGCGAGCCGCCACGTGGTAGTCGGCAACATTCTGCGTCAAACGTTGGCGCTAGTTGTGTTCGGCATTGCCATCGGAGTGGTACTCGCTCTCCTGGCGATTCGAGGAGCGAGTTCGATGCTTTTCGGTTTGCAGCCGAACGACCTGCCTACATTCGTGGGAGCGGCCGTTTTGCTGGCCGTGATCGCTTTAGCGGCGAGTTTGTGGCCGGCTCAGCGGGCCGCGCGCGTCGATCCCATGGTGGCGCTGAGATACGAGTAACGAGGAGGAATCGGCATGACGGGCATGATTCAGGATTTGCGTTACGCGTTCCGCCAACTTCGCAAGAGCCCCGGCTTCGCCTGCACGGCCATTCTGATACTCACGCTGGGAATCTCTGCCAGCGTGGCCATCTTTGGGTTTGTCGACGCCGCGCTGATCAAGCCGCTGCCTTACCCGAACCCCACCCGGCTGGTGGATGTAACGGAAAGTGCCGCGATGTTTCCGCGCGCCAACCTTTCTTATCCCGACTATCTCGACTGGACGAGACTCAACCAGGTCTTCAGCTCGATGGCTGTTTATACCGACGGTGGCTCCCTGCTGCGCACCGCAACTGGAACGGAACCCGTACCCGGGGCGCGGGTGAGCGACGGTTTTTTCTACACACTGGGTGTCAGGCCCCATCTTGGCCGCGACTTTTATCGGGGTGAAGACCTGCCCGCCGCACCGCATACGGTCATTATCACGTTTGCCGCGTGGCAGAAGTGGTTTAGCGGAAGAAAAGATGTGACCAGTGAGACAGTCACGCTCAGCGGCGTTCCATACGCCATCGTTGGAGTGCTGCCGCCCGACTTTCAGTTCGCTCCCCGGGGAAGTGCGGAGTTCTTTACCACCCTCCACGCTTCCGATCAGTGCGCGCTCCGGCGAAGCTGTCACAACCTAAATGGAATCGGGAGGCTGAAGGATGGCGTCTCGGTCGAGATGGCCCGGTCGAACATGCAGACGATCGCGCGCCAACTGGAACTGCAGTATCCCAACGACAATCGCGGTCAGGGCGCAAGCGTGCTCCCGCTGGCAGGGACCATCGTCGAGGGTGTCCGACCTCTTCTGTTCACCTTGTTGGGTGGAGCGGGGTTGCTGCTCGTGATCGCCTGCGTGAATGTGTCGAGCTTGCTGTTGGTTCGCTCCGAGAGCCGCAAGCGCGAGATCGCGGTGCGCGGAGCGTTGGGTGCGTCGCGCGGGCGGCTTATTCGCCAGTTCATTACCGAGGGCGTGGTGTTGATCGCGGCCGGTGCTCTGCTGGGTCTTGGGGCTGCCGATGCAGGGATGCAAATCCTCATGCGACTCATCTCCAAAGATGCGATGGCAAGCCTGCCGTACCTGGCAGGCCTGGGCCTGAACTCTGATGTGCTGATGTTTGCTCTCGCCATTGCGCTGTTCGCTGCTGTGCTCTTCTCTCTGCCTCCGCTGCTGCGTCTGCCTTTGACCAAGCTGCGAGAAGGACTAACCGAAGGCGGTCGTGGTTACGCCGGGACATTGTGGCGACGCTTTGGCGCGAACCTGGTGGTCGTCGAACTGGCGATTGCGGTTGTCCTTCTAGTTTCCGCGGGATTGCTGGGCAAGAGCCTGAACAAATTGCTCCATACGGACCTCGGATTTCAGTCTGACCATCTCGCCACTGTGGGCCTTGAGCTTTCGGATACGACCTACGCCAAGGACGAGCAGGTGGTGGCGGTCGAGAGGCAGATCATCAGCCGTGTCTCCAGCCTGCCGGGCGTGGAATCCGCTGGGATCACCAACGTGTTGCCCGTGAGTTTCAACGGCAATACCACCTGGATCAGGATTGTGGGCCGGCCCTACAACGGAGAGCACAACGAAGTGAATCAACGGGATGTAAGTTCCGTGCTGTTCGCCACGATGCACGCCAAACTTTTGCGAGGCCGTTACTTCACGGATGCTGAGGATGGATCGAAGCCCCACGTGATGCTGATCAATCAGGCCCTGGCCAGAAAATACTTTCCCGGCGAAGACCCGATCGGCAAAAAGATCGGCGACACTGCGCTGTCGCCGACTTCGATCACGGAGATCATCGGGATTGTAGAAGACGTGAAGGATGGCTCCCTGGATTCGGAAATCTGGCCAGCCGTCTATTACCCGTTCAATCAGAATACCGACACGTATTTTTCTCTTGTGGTCCGAACGTCACAAGACGAGAAGTCGATGCTGCCAAGCCTGGTCGCCGCCGTGCGTGAGGTTGACTCCGGCATTGGTACTACAGACGTTTTGACCATGACCGACCGGATCAATGAGTCGCCGTCGGCGAATATTCACCGCGCCTCGGCCTGGCTGGTGGGCGGCTTCGCCTTCCTCGCGCTGCTATTGGGGGTAGTCGGCCTCTACGGGGTGATCGCGTATTCGGTGAGCCAGAGGACGCGGGAAATCGGTGTCCGCATGGCCCTCGGCGCACAACGCAGCTCGGTTTATCAACTCATCATGAAAGAGGCAGGCTGGTTGATAGGAACAGGAATTGCTGTGGGAGTCCTGTGCGCGATCGGCGCCGCAACGCTGATTCGTGGGCTGCTCTTTGGCGTTCGATCTTGGGACCCGGCAACACTGGGCGCAGTCTCCGTTGTGCTTGCGGTCTCCGCTCTGCTTGCCAGCTACATCCCGGCCCGGCGCGCCGCGCAAGTCGATCCCATGGTGGCATTGAGATACGAGTAAAGGGGGAATTGGCGATGACCGGATTGATGCAAGACTTCCGTTACGCGTTGCGCCAGTTGCGCAAGAGTCCTGGGTTCACCGCGGTCGCCGTCGTCACACTCGCGCTGGGGATTGGCGCCAACACCGCCGTGTTCAGCGTAATTGACGCGGTGATGCTGCGGCCTCTGCCTTACTACCAACCAGAACGGCTGATCGAAGCGCAATCCGTAAATACGCGCAATCCTGGGATGAGCGACATCTGCTATCCCGACTTCTTTGATTGGCGGGCACAGAGCCGCACCCTCGACCATCTGGTTTCCTATCACGACCGGACGCTCACCTTAACGGGGCTGGAGCGGCCGATTCAGCTGGACGCAGAAATTGTCTCCTGGGACCTGCTGCCGGCGCTAGGGATCCGTCCGGAACTTGGCCGTGGTTTTACTCCAGACGAGGAAAAGGCAGGCACGCGGGTGGTTCTGATCAGTCACGCGTTATGGACGACTCAATTTGGCGCGGACTCGGCGATCCTCGGCCGGATCATTCACCTGAGCGGCGGCCTCTACACCGTCATCGGTGTCATGCCTGCTGCCTTCCGCTTCCCAGTCACCGAACCTCAGAACAGTATTTGGACCACGCTGGCAGTAGACAACGATCCGGCTGATCCTGACCCTGCCACCAGCAACCGCGGTATGCACTTCTTGAATGCGTTTGGGCGCTTGAAGCCGGGCGCTACGGTGGCGCAGGCCGACCAGGAACTGCGAAGCATTGCGGCTAATCTTTCAAAACAATATCCGAACACTAACACGCGCCATGACTCGGCCCGGGTGCAATCTGAAATTGCTGCGATTGTCGGCGATTCGCGAACCGCGCTTCTGGTGGTGCTGGGCGCCGTTTCCTTGGTCCTGTTGATCGCGTGCGGAAATATTGCCAACCTTCTGCTGGCGCGCATGCGCGAACGGCAGCGTGAAATCGCTGTGCGGTCGGCATTGGGCGCCGGCCGAAAACGGATCGTTCGCCAGTTGCTGGCGGAAAGTCTCGTCCTCAGTACGTTTGGGGGATTAGCTGGCTGCGGCCTGGCATTGGCGTGCACGCCGGCAATACTTTCGCTCATCGACGATAGCGTGCCACGCGCCGCCGACGCGGGAGTTGACCTGCGCGTGCTGTCGTTCGCCGTCCTTGTATCCTTCGCCGCGGGATTGATCTTCGGAATCATCCCGGCAATCACCGCCTCGGGAACGGATCTCGTTTCCACTCTAAAAGAAGGTGGGCGCAGCGAAATCATGGGGCGAGACTGGTTACGTTCGTCGCTGATTGTGGGGCAGGTGGCACTTGGCCTTGTGCTCACGGCGGGAGCTGGCTTGCTTATTGCCAGCTTTGTGAACCTGTTGCACACCAGCGCAGGATTCGATCCCGATCACCTCACCACTCTGCGCTTCGAAACCCCGGACGTGCGCTATCAAACAGGAGAGGCACGCCCGCAGTTCTATCGCGACTACTTCGAGAAGCTCCGCGCCTTGCCGGGCGTGCAGTCAGCAAGCGGGGCCATGGTTCTGCCCATGACGTACGACGGCATCGTGATCAGTTTCGAAGATCCCGAGCATCCCGTTCCCGAAGGACAGCGGCCCAGCTCGGATCTCAACTCAATCACGCCCGAGTATTTCCGTACGATGCAAATCCCTGTGCTCAAAGGACGCGACGTTTCCGAGCGCGACGACATGAAGTCCCCGCAGGTGATGGTCGTGAATCAGGCGTTTGCGCAGAAGTTCTTCCCCGGCGAGCAAGTGCTCGGCAAGAAGCTCAAGCCGGGCGCGGGGAACGGCTCGCCGGGCGGGCCGCCGTGGCGGGAAATTGTTGGCGTGGTCGGCGACATCCGGCTGGAGGCGACGCAGCGCGAGATGCGTCCGGCAATGTATCTGCCCGCCAGTCAATTGCCAGCCTGGTGTTGCCTCAAGTCAGTGGTGCGCTCGTCGCTCGACCCGGCGAGCCTGGCCACAAGCATCCAGCAAATCGTCTCGACGATGGACAAGGATATTCCCGTCACCCAGGTTCGTACCATGCATGAGCTGATGTCCACCGAACTGTCGCAGCCACGATTTGCGACGATTCTGCTCAGCACGTTTGCCGGACTCGCTATTGTTCTGACGATTGTTGGTCTCTACGGCGTGATGACGTACGCGGTTACGCGGCGTACGCGCGAGATTGGCGTGCGCATGGCGATGGGAGCAGAGCGTGGCGCAGTGCTGGCCATGGTGTTGCGCGATGCGGCCATCCTGCTCGCGGCCGGAATTGTGATCGGAACCGCCGCCGCACTGGCCTCTGCATCCGTGTTACAAGACATGCTGTATGGCACCGGTACGCGCAATCCGATGGTGCTTGCGCTGGTTTGCACGGTAGTCGCTCTCGTCGGCTTTGCTGCTGCCTATATTCCGGCCCGCCGCGCGGCCAAGGTCGATCCGATGGTGGCGCTGAGGTACGAATAGAGTTCCGAAGGAATGAATCGACGAACCCAATGATCCAACTGAAAAGCATCGAACGCAGTTACAAGACCGGCGCCGGACAAACCTGGGTGCTGCGCCGCGTGAATCTTGACATTCGCGAAGGCGAGTTCATCACCGTGATGGGGCCTTCCGGTGCGGGGAAGTCGTCGCTGCTCAACGTGCTCGCGCTTTTGGACGATCAGTGGTCAGGTGAGTATTGGTTCCGCGAGCAGGGCGTCCACACCCTAAAGCGCAAGCAACGAGGCGAACTGGCCAAGATCAACGTCGGCATGGTCTTCCAGAGCTATCACCTGCTCGACGACCTGACGGTGCAGGAAAACATCGACCTTCCACTTTCCTACAAGGACATTCCTCGCGCCCGGCGTCAGAGCCTGGTAGCCGACACTTTGGATCGCTTCCAGATTGTCGCCAAGAAGGATTTGTTTCCCAGCCAGCTTTCAGGCGGACAGCAGCAGTTGGTGGGAATTGCGCGCGCCGTGATTCACAAGCCTCCGCTGTTGCTCGCCGATGAGCCCACCGGCAATCTGCATTCCGGGCAGGCCAAAGAGATCATGGAGTTATTTCGCGACCTCAACCAGCAGGGAACCACGATTGTGCAGGTTACGCATTCCGAAGCGAACGCCGCCTACGGAAGCCGCACCATTCAACTGCGGGATGGATGGCTGGTCTCAGACACCGCCAATCCATCCCTTACCCCATCGGCCGAGGTCAGTGCCTCGTGAAACTTCCGCGCTCCGGATTTCGGAAAGGCTATGTCTTGAATCAGCTCTCGAAACATGACTTCGTAAATCGCGGAGTCTCGATCCTTTGCGCATATGCAATCCTGGCCACGACCATGCTGGCGCAAACCTCCGCCATCCCTCCCGCGAGCGGATCGCAACAAGCGCCCGCTGCGCAAGCTTCGGTTGCGGTTCGATTCGACATGCCAAAGTCCCACAATCCACTCAAAGCATATGCTCCCGATCAAGTTCCTGAACCCGTGCTGGCGAATTCGTCGCGCCTTGATAGCCTGATTCGCGACGGAAAGCTTTACCTGTCACTGAAGGATGCCATTGACCTGGCCTTGGAAAACAACCTGGACTTGGCCATTGCCCGCTACAATCTGCCGATTGCCGATACCGACATCTTGCGTACGCAGGCGGGCGG
>Ga0209415_10010649_pt1 | contig 15591 bp, 14 predicted proteins | sample PeaSoiSIISIP2007_FD_187696 | JGI IMG/M metagenome (GOLD analysis project Ga0209415, IMG submission 187696) | Peat soil microbial communities from Weissenstadt, Germany - SII-SIP-2007 (SPAdes) (version 2) | ecosystem: Environmental > Terrestrial > Soil > Wetlands > Peat | place: Germany... | reverse complement strand
TCCGCCGAGGCCATCATGACCAAGTGGAAATGGGCGCTGGCCGCGCGGCTTCCCGGCAAGGTATTCGTGCTGAACGAAAATGGTGACTACTTTTGGCTCGATTACGGGCATCTTGCCAACATCCGCTATTTCATTCTGTTTCGCGCCGGTCTTACTGGTTCGGGCGCGGTCCGCACGCTGGCGCGAGTGGTCCTGTTCCCGTTCACCCTGCTATACCTGATCTTGTACGCAGCGGCGGTTCACTTTCGGAGGAGTCTACGAACACTATGAAGGCAGTCTTTGTTGAACAGACGGGCGGCGTCGAGAACCTGAAGTATGCGGACCTCGCCAAGCCCTCGCCCGGCCCGGGCCAGGCGTTGGTCAAGATTGTCGCGTCAGGCGTCAACTACATCGACGTTTATTTCCGCAAGGGAGTTTATCCGGCTCCGCCGCCGATTGTGTTGGGAAGCGAAGGCGCTGGAACCGTGGAAGCGGTCGGCCCGGACGTCAAGAACGTCGCCGCGGGCGATCGCGTCGCGTACGCCATGGCGCGCGGTTCCTATGCCGAATACGCAGTGGTGCCCGCCTGGCAACTGGTGAAGATTCCCGCAGCCATCGACTTTCAAACCGCCGCGGCAGCCATGCTGCAGGGCATGACCGCGCATTACCTCACGCATTCCACCTATGCGTTGAAGCCGGGCGATTCCTGCCTGGTCCACGCCGCCGCCGGCGGAACCGGACGGTTGATCGTCCAGATGGCGAAGATGCTGGGCGCCCATGTCGTCGCAACCGTCGGCACTGAAGAAAAGGCCAAACAAGCCAAGGACTCCGGCGCCGACGAAGTGATCATCTACACCAAGGACGATTTCGTGGCCAAGGCCAAGGGCATGCATGTGGTGTATGACTCGGTTGGCCAATCGACGTTTATGAAAAGCCTCGATTGCCTGCGTCCTCGTGGCATGATGGTCAGCTTCGGCAATGCCAGTGGACCGGTAGAGAGCTTCGCTCCGCTGGTTCTGAGCCAGAAGGGCTCGCTGTATCTCACGCGCCCTTCGCTCGCCCAGTACTCGGCCACTCCCGATGAACTGGATTGGCGCGCCGGCGATGTCTTGAATTGGATTGGCCAAGGCAAGTTGAAACTGCACATCCACAAGGTGTACCCACTTTCGGATGCCGCCCAAGCACATCGCGATCTAGAGGGCCGCAATACCACCGGAAAGCTGCTGCTGAGTGTCAGTTGATCGCGCGTCCCTCCCGTTCGGCGAGCTGAAGATCGATGCACTGTTGGTCTCCGCGCCGCCCAATGTTCGATATCTCAGCGGCTTCACGGGCGACAACGGCCTGTTATTGGTAACGCCCGATTCAAAAACCCTATTCACCGATCCGCGCTTCACTATTCAAGCCGCCGGGGAGTGCGCGTGTCCGGTCGTTACCGTCAGTAAAACGCCGCTCGATCACGCGGCGCTCCAAACGATTCGCAAACGCCGCTGGAAGCGAATTGGTTTTGAAGCCTCGCGAATTTCGTACGAAATGCATCGACGCCTGGACGCATCGCGTCCCAAGGGCGTGACGCTCAAGCCGATCGGACCGGTGATCGAAAAGTTGCGAATGGTCAAATCCGACGCTGAGATCGAGCGGATCCGCCGCAGCGTGCTGACCAACTCCGCGGCGTTCGAAAAAGCCACGCGGTCCATCCGGCTGGGCACTCGGGAATCCGCGATCGCTGCCGAGCTCGAATACCAGATGCGGCGGTTGGGCGCCGAGAAGGCTGCCTTCGAAACCATCGTCGCGTTCGGATCGCGATCGGCCCTGCCCCACGCGCAGCCCACCGCGCGGAAGCTGGCGAACGATGAATTACTATTAATTGATATGGGCGCGTGCCAGGATGGTTACATGAGCGACATGACGCGCGTATTGTTCTTCGGCCAGCCCAGCCGCCGGGTGCGCGGCATGTACAATGCGGTGCTGAAAGCCCAGCTCGCGGCGATCGATGCCGTGCGTCCGGGCGTCACCGCCGCGCATGTGGATCGCGCGGCTCGCCGGGTGCTTGAACGCGAGGGGCTCGGGAAAGAGTTCATGCACTCCACCGGCCACGGCCTGGGGCTTGAGATTCATGAAGGACCGCGTCTGGGCCGCCGCGACAAAACGAAACTCGAGCCCGGCATGGCGATTACCATTGAACCCGGCGCCTACATTCGCGATTTCGGAGGAATTCGCATCGAAGACACCGTGCTGGTGACCCAAAATGGCTGCGAAGTTCTCACCCCCACCTCCAAGGAGCTAAGACTTCTCTAGAATGTCGAACGACGAGATCAAAGAGCTGATCCAGCTGGTGATCGAAAGCGGCATCGCCGAACTGGAAATACAGCGGGGCGAGGACCGCGTTCGCATCCGGCGCACGTTGGAACCCATGCAAGAGACTGTGGCGTCTGCTTCCCTACCAACCACTTTCGTCGAGGCGGGACAACCTGGCGCTGGGCCGGCGCCCAACGCGAACGAACACATCGTGAAATCGCCGATCGTCGGAACGTATTATGAATCGCCCAAGCCCAGCGACCCTCCGTTCGTAAAGCTGGGCGACTCGGTGGAGCCTGGTCAAGTCCTCTGCATCATCGAATCGATGAAGCTCATGAATGAAATCGAGTCGGAGTTTGCGGGGACGGTGGTGGCCAAACTGATGGAGAACGGCCGCCCGGTGGAGTACGGCGAGGCTTTGTTCGCCATTCGTTCCCGCTGATGTGTCCCACGTGATATGTTCCAGAAAATCCTGATCGCCAATCGAGGCGAAATCGCCGTTCGCGTCATCTGCGCCTGCAAGGATCTGGGCATCAAGACGGTGGCTGTGTATTCGGAGGCCGATCGCCACAGCCTGCACGTGCGATTCGCCGACGAGGCCATCTGCATTGGCCCCGCCAAGAGCTCGCGCAGTTACCTCGATATTCCTTCTGTAATCAGCGCCGCCGAAATTACCAACGTCGACGCCATTCATCCCGGCTACGGTTTCTTAAGCGAGAATGCCGACTTCGCAGAAGTGTGCGAGACGTCGGAAATCAAGTTTATCGGGCCCAAACCCGATGTCACCCGAGCCATGGGATTGAAGCAGCATGCACGCACCGCGATGGCCGACTGCGGTGTTCCCATCCTGCCCGGCTCCGAGGGCATCCTGCAGAGCGCCGAGGAAGGCCTCGAGACGGCGGCGCGGATTGGATATCCGGTGATGCTCAAAGCCTCGGCCGGCGGTGGAGGCCGGGGCATGCGCATGGTTCACGAAGCTTCCCAGTTGCCGTCATTGCTGACGCAAGCGCAGCAGGAAGCCGGGGCGGCGTTCTCATCGCAAGACGTGTACATGGAGAAGCTGGTCGAGTCGCCGCGGCACATTGAATTTCAGGTGCTGGCCGACGAGCATGGCAATGTCGAGATTCTGGGCGAGCGCGATTGCTCCATCCAGCGGCGGCATCAGAAACTGCTCGAAGAAGGGCCATCGCCCGCCGTGAGTCCCGAGCTCCGCGAGAAGATGCGAGGACGGCTGTGCGCGGCCATGACCAAGATTGGCTACACCAATGCCGGTACCATCGAATTCTTGATGGACCGCGCCGGCAATCTGTACTTCATCGAAGTGAACGCCCGCATTCAAGTGGAACATCCGGTCACCGAGTCGATCACCGGAATCGATCTGGTGAAAAGCCAGATTCTAATCGCGGCCGGTTACAAGCTGCCCGAGATCATCCAGCAGCCGGTCACCATCAAGGGCCATGCCATCGAATGCCGGATTAACGCCGAGAATCCGGAGACCTTCGCGCCCTCGCCCGGTCGGATCACGGCGCTGAATTTGCCGGGGGACATCGGCATTCGCGTGGATACCGCGGCCTACACCGATTACGTGATCCCGCCGTTCTACGACTCATTAGTGGCCAAGCTGATCGCCTACGGACACGACCGGGCCGAAGCGATCGCACGAATGCGCCGCGCGCTGGACATGTTCGTGGTCGAAGGCATCTACACCACCATCCCGCTGCATCAGCGCATTATGAACGACCCGGATTTCATCGCGGGCCACTTCGATACGTCGTTTCTTAGCTCCCGAGCTCGCTCTCACTAGCTTCGATTTCCAGGCGTAATAGTGCCGCGCCCAGAGTTTTACCCTGCGCGTCGATGCGCAAAGACAGCGTCCCGCCGCCGCCCAGGGCCTCGTGCATGAGAAAGTTCAGCGCACCCAGATTGGGAAGCTCGTAACGATCCACCTGGCCCTTCACCATTTCGCCAAAGAATTTCTTCACGCGCTCGGCGGTGACTTCGCGCGCTAATACAGGATAATGGCGCGGATCGAACGCGATCACTCCGATATTCGACATGTCGCCTTTATCGCCGGAGCGCGCGTGCGCGATGCGTGAGAGCGGGATCTTCATTCCACCACCTCAACCGAGGTTTGGATCAGCTCGCGTGGAATCAGCGCGGGCCAGTACGCCACCACTTCGCGAACCGGCGGCCGTCCGTCGCCGAAACCCGTGCCGGTTGGCGGACCACTGAGCACCAGCGGGATCAACTCGCGAGTGAAGCGATCGACGGCTTTTCGATCTTGCCCGCGTACACCAATACGCAATTGCACCTCCGGCGGATCCGGATTCGGTACAGCCACCGGCCCATGGCACGCATTCACGCCGAAGAATTCGGTGTAGATCTCTTCAAACTTCAGCCCGAGTTGATCCAGACGCTCGCGCACGATCCGGTCCGCGGCCTTGGACTTCGCAAGTGCTTGCGGCGAGCTGTACACCAGCATCCCGATTGCCTTCCAGCCATACGAATAAGCGATCGAAAGCTTCAGCATCTCCGGGCGCGGTCCGCCGCGAATGCCTGACACGTGCACGCGATCCGGACCGCCGTCCTTCAATTGAATCGTGGTGAAATCGGCCACGCAATCGGGCGTGATGTAGTTCTTCGGATCGCCCAACTCGTAAAGCAATTGTTCCTTCACCACATCCACGGACACACGGCCGCCCGTGCCCTGATGCTTGGTGATACTGAATCGGCCATCGGGTTCTGCTTCGATGATCGGATAGCCGATGTTCGCCATATCCGGGATGCGCTGCCAATCCATCTGGCAGTTTCCACCGGTGCATTGCGCTCCGCATTCCACAATGTGACCAGCAATTGTTCCAGCCGCAAGCTTGTCCCACTCCTCCGGCTTCCAACCAAATCGATGGATCATCGGAGCCAGCGATAGAGCCGTATCGGTGCAGCGGCCCGCGATCACCACGTCAGCGCCGGCAGCCAGAGCTTCAGCCAGCGGGAATGCGCCGATGTACGCATTCGCGCTTAAGATGCGACCACGTATCGCACTGAGCGGCTCGCCCGTATCCATGTTCTTCATCACGTGCCCCGCGGCCAAGAAGCCATCCAACCGCCCGAACACATCATCGCCCAGCACCACAGCCACTTTCACCGACGGCGCCAGTCGCCGCACTTCACGCGCGCAAGCGATCGGGTTTACGCCCCCGGCATTCGCGATCACCTTGATATCGCGCTCACGAAGCCGGCGCTCAATGCGCGCAATCAACGGCGGAAAATCGCGCGCGTAGCCGAGATTCGGATCGCCCTCCTTCTGTTTCTGGAGAATCGACATCGTGATCTCGGCCAGGTAGTCGAGGGCCAGATAGTCGATGGGCCCTTGCTCCACCAGCCGCACCGGAGCTTCCAGCCAATCGCCCCAGAAGCCTTGCCCGTTCGCGATTCGGATCATCGGCCCAGAGTCTCCAACACCAGATGCTCGCGGTGTCCATGCGCCGTTGCGATTTCGAGCGCGAACGCCAGCACGCGCCGCGTTTCCAATGGATCGATCAGCGCGTCCACGTGCCCCCGCGCCGCGGCATAGCGCGCATCCAGCCAGCGTTCGTAGTCCGCGCGCGTTCGCTCGATGCGTTCTTTAAGTTCGTCCGGGATCTGTTCGTGTTCCGCTTTCAGCCGTTCAAGCTCGGGACCATGAATCGCCTGCACCGCCGAATCGCCCTCCATAACGCCAATGCGCGCGGTTGGCCATCCGAATGTGAAATTCGGATCGAAACCCTGGCCGGCCATCGCGTAATATCCCGCGCCGCTCGCGTGATTGAGTGTGACGACCATCTTGGGAACAGTGGCGCACGCCATCGTCTCCACCATCTCAGCGCCCGCGCGTATGATTCCTGCACGCTCCGCCTCCGCCCCGACCATGAAACCCGAGACATCCTGAAGATAGATCAGCGGCACTCCATTCCGCTCCGCATTCTCGACGAAGTACGCGACTTTGCGCGCCGATTCCGTATAAACAATTCCGCCGATCCGCGCTCCGCCCTCGGTCTTGAGAAATCCTCGGCGATTCGCCACCAGCGCCACCGGACGACCCAGCAGCTTAGCGTCCGCGCACAACAATTCGGGCGCATGTGCCGGCTGAAACTCCAGGTAGCCGTCGCGATCGAACACGCGCGCGATCGCATCCTCGACGTTGTAAGGCAGCCGGTGATCGGCGGGCATCAAGTCGTACAAACCTTCGGCGGGTTTGGCCGGCGCGGTCCCTTGCGGCGCTTGGGGCATGGGCGGCAAGGCGCGAAATCTCTGCCGGATGAGTTCCAGACAGGCCGCATCATCCTTCGCCATGAAATGCGCGACGCCGCTGACCGTCGTGTGCATGCGCGCACCGCCCAGCGATTCGGCATCGATCACCTGCCCGACCGCGCCCTTCACCAGATTCGGCCCGCCCAGGCCCATGAAGCTGGTGCCTTCCACCATGATGATGACGTCGCTGAGCGCGGGCAAATATGCTCCGCCGGCGATGCACGGGCCCATCACCGCGGCGATCTGCGGGACATGCAGCCTGCGCCGCATCAGCGAATTGTAGTAGAAGATGCGGGCCGCGCCGTACTGCCCGGGAAAAATTCCGTCCTGCAACGGCAAATTCACGCCCGCCGAGTCCACCAGGTAAACGATCGGCACGCGATTGCGCATCGCAATCTCCTGCGCGCGCAGAATCTTGGTGATCGTCTCCGGCCACCACGCTCCGGCCTTCACCGTGGCATCGTTCGCAACGATGATGGCGGGACGCCCCTCGATCTTGCCCGCCCCTGTAACCACACCCGCGGCCGGCGCCTGTCCATCGTATTGGTCGTACGCGATCAGCAGACCGATCTCGAGAAACATCGTCCCGGGATCCAGCAACTTCGCGATGCGCTCGCGCGCCGTCAGTTTGCCATCGCGGTGTTGTTTCTCCACCCGCTTGGCCCCGCCGCCCTGGCGCAGGCGATCCTCAAGCGTTTGCAGATCTTCCACGAGCTGCCGCATCTGACCCGCACTGGTGGTGGACACCATTCTAAGAATACAGTACTCAATAGCGCTCTTCACACCTGCTTGTCACGCTATGCTAATGGCGTGCTGGGCATCGATCCGAAAGCAGCGCGCGTCGCTTGGACCGTATTTCTGCTGGCCCTGCTGCTAGCGGCCGCCTATGCGATCCGCGAGACGATCGAGGTGTTCGTCATCGCCCTGTTGTTCGCCTATCTGCTGGCGCCCTTGGTTGGCTTCGTTGAGCGCATTACACCGCGGCTCTTCTCGCCCCGCGTTGCCTTGGCGATCGTTTACCTGCTATTAGTCGGCGCAATTGTCACTCTGGCTTTGACCCTCGGTTCCCGCCTGGCTGACGAAGCCAACACCCTCGCCATGCGATTGCCCGCCCTGGTGAAGAATCCGGATTGGATGCAGAGGATTGCCTTGCCGGGTTGGCTGGAGCCTGCGCGCGCCAGCATGATTCAAAAGGTGCAAGACGAACTGAGCAGCGGGGGTGAAGAGATCCTGCCCTACATCAAAGGGCTTAGCGGGCAGCTGGTGTCTGGCGCGAAGTACGCGCTCTACCTGGTGCTTACTCCGATTCTGGCGTTCTTTTTCCTGAAAGACGGCGCAACCATGCGAGATGAATTTGTCGAGGGTTTGGTGGAGGAACGCCGGCGGCCCGTCGTGGAAAGCATTCTCGAAGACATCAACCGCCTGCTCGGCGAGTATATCCGAGCTTTAGTGCTCTTGTCCGCGGCCAGTTTCACGGCGAACAGCCTTTTTCTCGCGTTCAGCGGGGCGCCCTATGCAGTGCTGCTGGCGGGAGCGGCCGCGCTCGGCGAATTCGTTCCCGTGGTCGGGCCAGCTGCGGGAGGCTTGATCGTGCTGCTGGTAACCAGCTTGAGCGGATACGATCACCTGCTTCTGTACGTGATCTTCTGGATGTTGTTCCGGCTGGTGCAAGACTACGTTCTCTCACCCTACTTGATGGGCAAGGGCGTTCAATTGAATCCGATGTTGGTGTTATTTGGCGTGCTGGCCGGCGAACAGATCGGAGGGGTACTTGGCATGTTTTTTTCGGTCCCGCTCCTTGCGATTCTGCGTGTGGTTTTCATCCGCTTGCGCCGAATGCGTGCCGGCGGCCTGGTGGTGCCCCAGGCCGAGTTATGAAGCGTCTCTGGTGGCTTCTCGTCTCCGCGCTTCCGCTTGCCGGCCACATGGTCAGCATGAGCACGGGCGACTTGAAAGTGGACGGCGACCGGGCGCACTTCGAACTGCGCATGCCGATGTACGAAGTCGCGCATGTGCACGAGCCTGAGCACACCTTGCTCGATCACGTTCGTTTTGAAGCCGGCGGCGCTTGGGCCAAAATGTCCGGCCTGGCTTGCCGCCAAGAGCAGGATACATACGTCTGCACGGCGGACTATCAATTTCCCGCCCCCGTCGAAACTGTGCAAGTGGAATGCACTCTCGCTTCCGTCACCGTTCCCAATCACGTGCACCTGTTGCGCGCCTATCGCGGCGACAAGTCTGACCAAGCCGTGTTCGATCTTTCCTACACCAAGGCCGAGCTCCGCTTCCGCCCGCCTACCGCGTTTGAGACCGCGGTTCGTGAGATATCTGCCGGATTCATGCGCACCGCGGGAGGTCTGGCCCCGTTGCTGTTCCTGGCCGCGCTGGCACTCGCTGCTCGAAACCGCCGCGAACTGGTCGCGCTCGCGGCATCGTTCCTTGTGGCCGAAGCCCTGGCTTGTTCGATTGCCCCGCGCTTCACCCTGTCGCTTTCACCTCGTTTCATCGAGGCCGCAGCCGCCCTCACCATCGCGTATCTCGCGTTCGAAATCATCCTGCTGCCCCAATCAGGCATGCGCTGGCTCGTCGTGGCCGTTCTGGGCTTGTTTCACGGCGCTTATTTCGCGGCTTTCCTCAACGAAAGCGGTTACAACATCGCTACATTCTTCTCCGGCGTGGCGGTTTGCGAGCTGCTTCTCATCGCGTTGTTTGCCTTTCTTCTGGAACGGTTGGTTCGTCTGCCGTTCTTGCGCCGCGCCATACCCGTGGCCGCCTCAGTTCTCCTTGCGGTCGGAATCGCATGGTTCCTGCTCCGCTTGCGCGCCTGAGATCATGAACACATGCGCAGCTTTGACAGCCTTTCCGAACGTGAGATTCTGGCCCTCGCCATTTCGCTCGAAGAAGAAGACGAGCGCGTTTACTCTGAATATGCCGAAGGCCTGCGGCAGAACTTTCCAGCCTCCGCCGCCGTTTTCGATGGGATGCGCGAGGAAGAATCCGGCCACCGCCGCCGCTTGATCGAGCTGTTCCGCCAGAAATTCGGCGAGCACATCCCCTTGATCCGCCGCCAGGACGTACGCGGCTTCGTGCATCGCAACCCGGTCTGGCTGGTGCAGCCGCTGGGACTCGACACGGTCCGCAATCAAGCCAGCGCCATGGAAGTGGAGAGCCGCCGCTTCTACGAAAAGGCCGCCATGCGCGCGCAAGACGCCGGTGTTCGCCAGTTGCTGGACGATTTGGCGCAGGAGGAACGCACCCACGAAGATCGCGCCGTGGAGCTCGAGAAAGCCGAGCTTCAGCCCGATATCAAGCATAAGGAAGATGAAGCCAACCGCCGCCTGTTCGTCTTGCAAATCGTGCAGCCCGGACTTGCCGGGCTGATGGATGGCTCCGTCTCCACGCTCGCCCCTGTATTCGCGGCGGCGCTCGCGACACAAAGCAGTTTTGACGCCTTCAAGGTCGGCCTTGCGGCGTCGCTAGGCGCGGGCATCAGCATGGGATTCGCCGAAGCTCTTTCCGACGATGGCAGTCTCACGGGTCGCGGCCATCCGTGGGCGCGTGGCGTCATCTGCGGCCTAATGACAGCCTTGGGCGGAATCGGCCACACGCTTCCGTTTCTCATCTCAAGTTTTCGCCTGGCCATGATTGTCGCCGCGCTGGTGGTGGTTGTGGAGCTCGGCGTCATTTCGTGGATCCGCCACCGCTACATGGACACGCCTCCGGTCTCCGCGGTCTTGCAAGTCGGGCTCGGTGGCGTGCTGGTGTTTCTGACCGGAGTGCTGATCGGCAGCTCTTAGCGCGCTGAACTCAATACCAGCGAATTGAAGAATAGTTTGAACGCCTGATAGCTCTGCGCGCGATACTGTGGACGCGTCCCGAACAGCACTGCCCGGCCTTGCCCCACAGGCGCTTCCACCAATGCCGCACGGGATTCAAGATACGATTCGCCCAGCAGCCATCCCGAAGCCAGCACGTGATCTTCGGCGTAACGCGCCACCACGCGGTCTGGGCTTCGCGATGGAATGTCCCACGCCGGACTATCCTCGCTCCAAATCGCAATCGTATCGGGCAGGCCGTACGCCAGCGGATTGTGCGTGTCCAGCGCGACATTCAACAGAGACCCTGGAGAATAGAAGTCGCGATTCGAAACCCCGGCGACTGTGTTCTTCGGGTCTAAGTGAAGATTCTCGACGGCATAGTTCGCGGAACGATTCAAAAACACCAGCGTGCCGCCTTGTTCCGCGAAGGTCCTCAGGTTAGCGACCGCCTTCTTACTCAGGCCGCCCGTGTATTCATCCGGCATGGCATTTTTTGCATAACCTACCCCGATCTCCGCCGGAGGCTGATCCGGAAATACGATTACGTCGAAGCGCTGCCGCAGACCGGCCGCTTCGATCTCCGGGTTGAGGACGTTTTGATATGCGAAGCCAAAGTTTTCGAGCAGCCAGCGCGTCCAGCCTTCGTCGATGGCGGGCATATAGCTCTTGTACAGTCCGATGCGCGGACGGCTCAGCTCTCGTGCGTCGCCCTTGGCTGGCCGCCGCGCGGAAAAGTCGCCGCTCGCAACATCGCGCCACACGCTTGACCCACTGCTCCAAATGCGATTCACCGCGCGCCAGGTATCGGAGTCCGATGCCGCAAGCGCCCGTTGGGGATCGAATTCAAACGATTTCGTGAGGCTTGAGTCCGCACGAAATGGCGCATCGATAGTATCGGTCGCCACTCCCATCAGCAACGGCAAAGTCTGCGCCGTCACATCGTAGGGGCGCTGTGGTGGACCGCCCGGATACAGTCGCAAATCAGGGTAATGCTGCCGCTCCAGCAGCGTCTTCGCGTAGCTGCTGTAAGGTTGCTGCATGCGGACCATGTAGCTGCCTTCTGGATAACGCTTGCCGCCCGCCTCAAACGAGTCGCTCGCGCGCTCGATCTCCACTCCGCCGAAGCTCAGTAGCTCCAGCATCTTTCGCGCCGCCCCTGGATCCATCTGCGCACGCGGAATCACGAACGCATACGGCGATGTTCGTGCCACCGCCCGCGCGCCCACTTCGTAGAAGTTGCGCAATAGATCGCTGCGCCGAACCGCCGCCTCATACAACAAACTCTCGAAAGCGACGAGTTGATAACTGACGATATCGCCGATGCGCCACGTCCCGCCTTCCCAGGGCTCCAGGTAATTCCAGCTTCGCTCGCGCGGGTTATAGCCGAGACCGGTGGTTTGAATCTGTTCCGGAGTCACTACGAGCGGACTCGCCAGCCGCGCGCTGGCGGCTTCGCTCAGAATTCGTATGCCGGCATGGTACGCCATGTAGTGACGCGAGGGCGTCCAAAAGTCGTAGAGCGCGTTCGTCACCACGCCCTTCTTCCCGGCCGCCGTCAAATCCGCCGCCATGCCGATCCCCAGGTAGTTGCCTTCCTGCGCCAGGGTCGGGTCCACATTCGGGTCGATCGGATTCAGCCAGGGCGGCACGAACATGCGCGACGCATAGGAGCCTTGCTGGTGCACATCGTAGACGATTTGCGGGTGCCACGCGTTTTGCAGTGCCCCCGTAAGCCGCGTTTCAGGCTGCGAGAAAACATACCAGTCGCGATTGTCGTCGTGCCCGGCATACTTCTGGTACAGCTCCGGCGGCGACGTTCCCTCATAGGGCGTCCCCAGCGTCTTGCGGTACCAGCGGGTCACGATATCCACGCCATCCGGGTTCTGCGACGGCACCAGCAAGATGATGACGTTGTCCAAAATGGCCCGAAACTTGGGCGTATCCTGCGTCAGCAGGTTGTACACGAACTGGATGGCGGAGTGCGTCGATGCTACTTCGGTGGCATGAATGGAGCACGTAATCACCACGATCGTCTTGCCTTCGGCGATCAGGGCAGCGGCTTCCTGGGGTCTTGTACGGCGTGGATCGGAGAGCTTCGCTTGTATTTCGCGGTAGTGGTCCAGGTTTCGCAGCGTCGCAGCGGAGCTGATGGTCGCCATCACGAACGGCCGGCCGTACGCCGTCTTCCCCAGCTCCTCTACGCGGATCTTGTCGCTGGTTTGGGCGAGGGCTTGGTAGTACGAGACAACCTTGTCCCAATCGAGCAACTCCCGGTCGACGCCTAGGGGATGTCCGAAGTGGGACTCTGGTGTCGGGACCTGCGCCCGGACGCTCAACGACACCAACACCAAAACCGCCGCCAAGAACCTCATGCGAGAACGCTATTTATAACGCTACACCGCGCGCAGTGTGTGCGTCTACTTAGCTGAACTCATGCCGTCTAGTTGTGCTTATTCCGCCGAATTCTGCAATTGGACCAGCTTGTGAGCTTCCTCAGAACCTATTCGCCGTTCACGGCATCCGGATAATGTTGTCGCCGTAAACTTCCAGGATGGACCACAGGTTCGTGATTCGGAAGATGTCGCGAATCTTCGGGCTCAAGTTGATCAAAATCAGCGTCGTCCCGGAGGCCTTGGCCGAAACATACAGTCCCACGATGCTTCCCAGGCCCATGCTGTCCAACTTGTTGAGCTCGGTCAGATCCAGGACGATCTTCTTGCATTGAGGAATCAGCGGCTTCACCTCATCGCGAAGAATGTAGGTGAGTCCGGCCGTCAGATTGCCGGTGCAGTGGACAATGGTGGCGTCGCCTTCAACGTAGGTACGAAGACTCAGAGTCGGAACTGCGGGGTCGGCGGAACCTGTGGACATAAAAGGAGCTCCCTCGGCGACCCATTGTAGCCGACTTGCGCCGTCACCGAGGGAACTGACGCTGCAGGAAGATGCGTTCTCCCCGCAGCATCGGCCATTGGCGTTAAGGTATTGGAGCGAACAGGTCCGCCATGACATTGACGGTGCTGTCACAAGCATGGTTCAGGCACGGCAGACCCAGCGCGGATTCCATCGACTTCAACAGAGAGAAGTGATTGTAGGAATTGGAGCTCGACACCCCGTGGGTTCCGTAACTGGTATCCACGATCAGCAGCACCTGGTTCACATTGGGAGCGATACTGTAGTCGTTTTCATCCCACAGAATAACGATCGCGCTGTTGCTATGGAACCAAACCGGAGATTGCTTGATCGCCGTCACAATCTGGCGCAGAGCCATGTCGCCTTGCAGGATCAAAGCCGGATTGAGTCCAGCCTGAGTGCCGTTATCAGTCGGATCGAAGGCGCAAAACGCAGTCCCGTTACCGCGCCCGTGCTGGTCGTTACATTGGTTCGGCGCAATGAAAGAAAAAGTTGGCACCTCGCCGGAGCTTAAGTCAGCGTAGAGGGTGTTAAACCCCACTGTGTTATCCAGGCCGCTGCCCGGTTCCAGGCCTTCCTGAACGCTGGCGAAGTAAACGAAGGGATTATGCTTGGCTGCGTACAGGGCAACGATGTTGCTGGACGTCAGCGGAGGAGTGAGAGCGGGCTTGATCGCGCTGAAATTCGTCAGGTTGGAGAAGAACCCGTCGCTGTAGTTGGTGCCATCCGCGCCTCCGGGCGGGATGCTTTCCTGGTAGCTCTTCCAGGTGCGCCCAACCTCGGCCAACTGATCGGCAATGGTTTTGCCCACCGTGTTTGCAGCGGCCGGAATCGATTGAATTCCATCGATGCTCAGCAAGCCGGGAGGGCCGAAGGGGGGCTCGTTCGTGGTGTCGATCGCGGGGGTCTCGGCGTCGGTGCCAACCCCTTGAATCGGGCACACGTTTGGGCTGGCGGGATTGTCGGTAACGACCGTCTTTGACACCAGATTCGGGACGCAGGAAACGTCGTGCCAGTCCGGATAGTTGTCGCTCCGCACGCCGAAGTTCGATCCTCCCGTTACTTCCAGGTAGTTGGTTAAACTCGGATGTCCGATCGCAAAATAGTTGGTCGCGCTATTCGCTTCATTTGCCAGCTCATTGGCATACGGAGCGTTCGGATTGTTGAGAATCTGGCTGTACCCGTGATTCTCCATCATGATGACGAAGACGTGGTCCAGACGGGGAATGCCGCCGGGAATCGGGCCTTCAGCAGCGTACAACGCATTGATCGAGGCTGCGGCCAAGCAGCCGAGAATTACGGCCTTGCTTTTCATTGTGATCACCTTTCTTCGAAACTTCGCCGCCTCCTTGCTGCAAGCTTAGGGGGCTCGGCTTCAAGCACTGTAACAGCGGATCACGAATATTTCGTTGCAGCCCGATGAATCTCCAGTGAACTTCCAATGCACTTTGAAGTTTGAACACCTGGCTCAGGCGCGGGCAAGATGAATAACGAATGAATGCTTAGTGAACGGTTAATTAGAGGATAGTGTCGAATCTGTTGACGTGATAGACTTTCTTCAAATGTCACGGCATTATCCGATTTCTCGCAGAAGAGCGCTCACTGCAATCGGTTCTGGTCTTTCAATTCCAGGAATTGTCTTCGCACTCGACCACTCTGAACCGGCTCCGAGGTTTCGAGCCAAGACCATGGACGGCGAAACCATCACCAACGATTCGATCCATGGCAAGGTGCTTTTGTTGCAATTCTGGGCGACTTGGTGTCCTTATTGCAAACGCGATATGCCGGCGCTCGAAAGGATCGGCCGCGACTTTCAGAGCCAGGGGCTCGTGGTGCTCGGAGTAGATGTCGGCGAATCGAAGAAAAAGGTCAAGCAGTTTTTGGAGCAATCGCCCCGCTCGTCCCCGGTAGTTCTCATGGAAGACACCAACCTCGCTGCTGTGTTCGAAGCCAAGAGGTTCCCCTTATATGTGCTCATCGATCGCAAGGGCAACCTGGCTGGAACCCAAGAAGGCGCGGGCGGTGAAAGCGCGCTGCTGCATTTGTTGCGCAAGGCGGCGCTCAGCTCGCACGATGACTCCGACGATACCGTTCAGCTGCAATCCTCGCCCCGCCAGCCATAAGTAGCCCTCAGCGCGTCTTGCGCTGGCAGCGGAACTCGCGATATCCTTCCGGTCGGAGGTCCACTCCATGAAAACATCATTTCTCATCCTCGGACTGACCCTGGGCGCCTTGCCCGCCCTGGCCCACCACTCCTTCGCCGCCGAATACGACGACACGAAGCCCGTGAAAGTTTCGG
>Ga0209415_10010647_pt1 | contig 15591 bp, 18 predicted proteins | sample PeaSoiSIISIP2007_FD_187696 | JGI IMG/M metagenome (GOLD analysis project Ga0209415, IMG submission 187696) | Peat soil microbial communities from Weissenstadt, Germany - SII-SIP-2007 (SPAdes) (version 2) | ecosystem: Environmental > Terrestrial > Soil > Wetlands > Peat | place: Germany... | reverse complement strand
GTCCACGCTCGCCTTAGGGTTGCCGGAGTGGAGCGGAAAAACCGCGTCAGATCCCGTTGAAGCCGCAAACAACGGGCTAGTGAAGGCGGCACAAAAGGTCTGCTCTGCATACCCCGACGTTACCCAAGTGGGGGCTGGCGCGGATTGGGGAGCTTATCCTACGGGAGGAGCACAAGTCACACTCAACGCAAACGGCAATTCGGGAGAACTCAGCCTTTCATGGGCATGGGTTATCAATTCTGGATTTGTCGGACCTGATGCATATCTGCTTGGGGGCGTTGTGAGAAACGCACCAACCAATCAATCGCTGAACGGACCCAGCGCTTCGGGCAACTTTGCAGTGCAAAAAACCGGAATCTCGGCTAACAGCAACAACATTCAAGGTACGTTTGGACCTTCCGTATTGCCAGCAACCGCTAGCGGACAAGTATCCGCAAATTTAAGCCTCGTAACAGTGCCCTATGCTGGTTACGTCATGAACGAAGTAAAAGGCGTGTGCACAGCCCTATTCGGGAGACAAAAATGATAGGGCTCACTCTTATTTGCCTTTCCTTCTTGGCTCTTGTCTTCGGAACTGTTGCTCATTTCCGGATACTCGCCCAGTTGGAGAGTGCCGGTGTCAGAGTAAAGTACTTTGCCAATGTCTGGGACAGTTTCCGTGCCTACCAAGGCATACCGTGATCTCGCGCGGGATCGACGATGGCCAATGTGGCCGTCATATGCTGTGTTCGCTGTTTATGTGGGAGTCCTATTAGCAGGACTTTCGTTCTTCTTCGGCTCGCCACTTTTGCAGATTGGGAGACGGCTCAAGTGAAGGTAGGCCTCGGTATGTTCGATGTGGGGGGTCTCGTTTGGATACTGTTTACGTCGCTAGCAGTGTCGCTCTTCTTCACCCAGAGAGTTCGACGTGCGCTCAAGCAGCAAGGTAAACCTCTTGACCTTCCGAGGGTGAGGGCATTGTTCTCTGGTAGTGAATACTCGCGTAGCGACGTTTACGGGGCATTGGTAGGTGGAATAGGCTGTACTGTCACATTTGTTGCTCTAGTCATGCTTGCATTCGCGAAAAAAGTCTTGAGATGATCGACAGTCGATTCCTGCAGCACCTTTGCCGCAAACAACGGCACCAGCCCAATAAACCTGGCAAATCCGTGTAACCGGGCTGCAATTGAAGATGAACTGGCTAACGCCGTCACATCTAGAAGTCACTTACAAACAACCCGCAGTATTCGACTTCCAGGCGATCAAGTGTGGCGCGGTCGATACAAGCCCGGTTTTGGCTTGAGTGGGGCAGTCCCAGCAACCGCAAGTTACCGCAGGCGAACTTGTTGGACAACAAAGAGAAGCTCCAGCTACGACTTCCCAACGGCTGATCAGATACAACAAAGACAGTTTATTGCAGGGGCGTGTAAAGCACGCAGGCAGGGCTTGTTGTGATGGGAGGACCGTTTAGGGCCGGAGTGAAGCGGATTACGCCGTCTTCGTTGGAGCAGAAACCACGCACGCCCATCTGGTCGAAGGCCGCAGGCGCACCTCCAACCGTGTAGGCACTATTCAAAGCGTTAGCTGCGGTTACGCCCATCGCGAAATAATAGCCGCTCTTAGCAGCGCCCGCTGTGGTTGCTTGTGACAAGCTCCAGTCGATCACACACGCATTGGTCGAAGTCGGACCGCTGGCACAGCCTATTGCTGCGGCGGGTCCCAACGCGGCAAGGGTGCTCGAAAAACCAATCGTTGGAAACGTCATCTGGTACATAATTTGCGCTGCATTTATTGTGCGAATGGAACTGCAAGCAGACGCTTCATTTGCCGAAATTCGCGCCCGCAGCAAGTTCGGAATTGCGATCGATGCGATGATGAGAATAATACTAACTACAATGAGTAGTTCGATGAGGGAAAAACCTCTGTCTTTCGGGGTCACCGTTTGCCGCCAGTCGCTGAACTGGGGATTCATGCGGACCTCCCAAGAACCTAGTTGCCGCACCTGACAATTACGCACGAGCCTACTGACATTAAAATTAGTCCTTCATAACCTTGGGCACAGTGACAGCTATCACTTGTTGGTGTGATGAACCGACGAAATCGAGCAGGGGGTCGGAATCGAGCGTGAGCCTAGCATGGATTACGAAACGAAGCGTTACGAATCTGTTAGTTGCTAAACAGTTCGTCGCACTAGCCAAACTCCTTCACAAAAAGCGGGAGTGGCAAAACCCCATCATGGATTCTAACCTGTGCAGCAAGAAAATCGGCGATCCGTTTGCGATCCGTTAGTTGCTCTACCAGTGCTTTTCATATACTTCTGTGCCATCCGTGGCCTTGCATGTTGTTGAATTTGCGTTTTACGGCGGATTCGAATCCCTCCCTCTCCGCCAGCCGCCCCCCCAGTGACGTCCGGCGCCCAGAGCTTCCCGCTGAGTTCGAGCCGTGACCCCGAATTTCTCCCCAAATCGCATTAGTGAATGAAGGCCGAAAACAGAAACGTTTCGGCCCCGATTCCAAAACTCACAAAATAAGGAGAAACTCCAATGAAGAACATGTTGAAGATCATGGCGGGAATCGTATTGCTGGCGGCCTTGGGCGGTATCAGCCGTTCTCAGGCGTCAACGGTTTACACAGACGGCGTGCTGCGAGGTTGCTACGGGTTTCTGAGCAACAGCGTGGATGTGGCTGCCGGTTTAAACCGAAGTACGGTCGGAACCATCTGCTTCGATGGGCAGGGAGGCATCGTGCCGAGCAGCGGTGGCGAGGACCAAACTGGGTGGTGGCAGAACACAAACGGCACTGCCATATCCGCGGCGAATGTATCGGGCGGCTATTCGGTCACGAATGTCCCTGGACAAGGTATGGGAGAATTTGGCTTCGCCAAAGTCTGCGGCGTCTACGCGTTCTCCATCAACTCTGTAGATGCTAACGAATTGGCGCATGGATTCCAGTTCTCGCTGATCAGCAGCAAGGGCTGCCAAAAGAGCCCGAACGTGATAGGCGGAACTGCGTACTTGCAGCCGTGAGCTCCAGATACCGCAATGGCAGTAGTGCGGGTGCGGGCGGAATGAGCTTGGGGGAGGTCGTTCCGCCCGCGTGCTAGTAAGCGCGCTCCCGAATGCGGACACCCGGGACCGGCTCCAACTTTTCTGGTGTCCCCGATCTCTCCTTAAGTCCCTCGATTTCTTTAGCGTGCTCTGGCGCATTGCGATAAAATGGCTCTCCACCCATGGCTCCTGAGGAAGAGCGCCGGCCAGATGATTTGTCATCAACAGACCTGACCGTTCTCTTAGCCCAGCTGACCAAGGGAGATCAGCAGGCTGCCTCGCATCTCATTCCAATCGTCTATAGGGAGTTGCGGCAAATCGCGGGCCGCTACATGAGACAAGAAAGGCCCGACCACACGCTGCAGGCAACGGCCCTCGTCCATGAGGTTTACCTCAAGCTGATGGAAAAGCAGCCGGTAAACTGGCAGAGCCGCGCCCACTTTTTCGCTGTGGCCGCTCAGGTCATGCGGCACATTCTGGTGGATCACGCGCGCGCTCATTTGCGTGACAAGCGAGGCGGCGGACAAGCCCATCTGCCTCTGGACGAAGCCTTGGTGTTTGCTCCCGAGCAATCCACTGAGCTGGTCGAGATTGACGCGGCCTTGCACCAGCTGGCTGAACTCGACTTACGACAGGCCAAGATCGTGGAATTGCGTTTCTTCGGGGGTTTGACGGTGGAGGAAACAGCTGCCGTCCTGGGAATCTCACCCAAAACCGTCAAGCGGGATTGGAGTGTCGCGAAGGCTTGGCTTCATGGGGAATTAAAGCAAAGCCATGGCAACGTCGTCGAAGAAGTGGGAGACAATTAAGGCGGTCTTCGAGTCAGCTCAGGAGCTCTCACCCGAGGAAATAGCAGCATTCCTGGATGCGAAGTCTCTCGATCCCGAGGTGCGTGCCGAGGTCGGACGCTTGCTCGCAGAGTATCACGAGGCGGAAGACTTTCTCTCGACACCCCCGGTCCGTCTAGTTCCATCAGCATCTTCCCCCTCCATCCAACAAAATTTCTCGCCCGGTGAAATTCTGGGTGAGCGGTTCCGAATCGTCGGCTTTGTGGCTGCCGGCGGCATGGGAGTGGTTTACAAAGCCGAGGACACGCAGCTGCACCGCTTCGTCGCGCTCAAATTTCTGCCTGCGGCGGTCGCCCGCGATCCTCAAGTTGAAGCTCGTTTTCGGCGCGAAGCGCAGGCTGCTTCCGCCCTGAACCATCCCAACATCTGCACCATTTACGAGATCGGAAGGCACCAGGGGCAACCCTTTATCGTGATGGAGTTCCTGGAAGGGCAGACCCTGAAGCGCCTGATCAACAGCCAACCAGTGGAAACCGAGTTGTTGCTGAAACTTGCTTTGGAAATCGGAGATGCGCTGGAGGCGGCGCACGCCCAAGGCATCCTCCACCGCGACATCAAACCGGCAAATATTTTCGTCACCCAGCGCGGGCACGCCAAGATTCTGGATTTCGGTTTAGCCAAACTCGTGGGCCGAACCAGCGAACCCGAGGAAGTCTCGGCAAGTGCGCCTCAACATTCGCCTGATCTTCATTCACGTGATTTCGGAGATGCGGCAGCGAATCTGACGATCCCAGGTTTGGCTATAGGAACGGTGGCATACATGTCTCCGGAACAAGCGCGCGGAGAAGAGCTTGACGCGCGCAGCGATTTGTTCAGTTTCGGCGCAGTGCTCTACGAGATGGCGACCGGCCAGCAGGCATTCAGGGGAAAGGCCACCGCCGTAGTGTTTCACGCTCTTCTGGGAGAGGATCCTGTGCCGGCCCAGCAGTTGAACTCCCGTCTGCCGCGCGGACTCCAACGCATCATCAACAAGGCCCTGCAGAAGCAACGCGAAGCCCGCTATCAGTCGGCCACCGAGATGCTTGCGGATTTGCGCACGGTCGCGCCAGGACGGCCTTGGGGCTTAATTGCGCCCGTGGCAGCCGTGCTCCTGCTGATATCGTTCATGGTTTTCCGTTTCATTCATCCGCAGCGGTCCCACGCGCTGACCGAAAAAGACACGCTGGTGTTGGCCGACTTTGCGAATCCAACCGGAGATGTGGTTTTCAACGAGACTCTGAAGCAGGGGCTGGCAGTGGATCTGGAACAGTCGCCATTTCTCAACATTCTTTCGGACGAGAAGGTGAATCAGCAGCTTCGCTTCATGGGCCGTTCGCTCGATCAGCCCTTGACCCGTGATCTCGCTGGACAAGTATGCCAGCGGACGGGCAGCAAAGCCATGCTGTTGGGCTCGATTTCGAATCTTGGCAGTCATTATGTCATTGGGCTCAAGGCGGTGAACTGCCAGAACGGAGATTCGCTGGATGAGGAGCAGGTAGAAGCTTCCCGACGGGAGGAGGTATTGACGAAGCTGCACGAAGCGGGAACCAAGGTTCGCGAAAAGCTCGGCGAGTCCTTGGCTTCGATCCGCCGCTATGACGTTCCTCCAGAGCAAGCCACAACGCCTTCGCTCGTCGCCTTGCAAGCCTACAGCCAAGCCTTGAGAAACCGCTTCTCCAAGGGCGATCCCGCCGCACTTCCTTTGCTGCAACGAGCGGTTGAACTTGATCCCAATTTCGCTATGGCCTACGCCGCTTTGGGAACCGTTTACTTCAATCTGGGTGAAACGACACTGTCGGCGGACGCGGTGCGAAAAGCCTACGCTCTCCGCGAACGAGTCACCGAAAGGGAAAAACTTTATATCGATTCGAGTTACTACGGAGTCGCGACCGGGGAATTGGAAAAAGAGGCGCGGATCTACGAGGAATGGAAAGAAACCTATCCGCGCGACCAGCTTCCATATCAGAATTTAGCCCTCTACAGCAGCTTGCTTGGACAATACGAAAACGCAGCGGCAGGCTACGGCAAAGCGCTGCAACTGGACCCGAATAATGCGTTGAACTATCTGACGCTTGCCGCCACGTACATCAACTTGAACCGCTTTACTGAAGCGAGAGCCACTCTGAACGACGCCCATGTTCGTGGGCTGGAACACGAACTCATACCTTGGGTTTCTTACCTGCTGGGGTTCCTCCAGGACGACTCCCGAGAAATGAATCAATGGAATTCTGCTGCTTCCATTCAAGAGGAGAGCGATGACTTCCTCCTCTCCAGCCGCTCCGACACGGAGGCTTTTCATGGCCGTCTCCGGAACGCGCGTGACCTGTCGGGCCGGGCTGTTGCGGCAGCCCTCAAGAACGGGGAAAAGGAGAGAGCCGCCGATTGGCAGACGCACGGTGCCTTGCGCGAGGCGGAAGTGGGTAACTTCTCGCAGGCCGACCGGCAAGCTTCGGCCGCGTTGGCCTTAGCCACCGGAAAAGATCTGCAAACCATGGCCGCGCTCGCCTTTGCCCGGGCGGGCGACGAATCGCGGGCGTTGGCCATCATGAGGGATCTCAACCGGCGCTTCGCGACCGATACCTTGTTGAACCGTTATTGGTTGCCGACTATCCAAGCTGCGGTTGAGATCGCGCGCCAGAATCCTGAGAAAGCGATTTCAACGCTCCAAGCCGCAGAGCCTTACGAACTGGGTGGGCCGCCGGTCAGCCTGGATACTTTGTATCCGGTTTATCTTCGCGGGATCGCGTACTTGGCGGACCATAAGGGAGATGCTGCGGCAGCCCAGTTTCAGAAGATCGTTGACCATCGCGGCCGGGTGGCCAACTGCTCGCTGGGCGCGCTGGCTTACCTTCAGTTGGCGAGAGCTTATGTGCTGTCAGAGGATAAAAAAAGGGGCCAACAGGCCCTACAAGAGTTCCTTGCCCTATGGAAGGACGGAGATCGTGACGCACCACTGTTGCGCGAAGCCCAGCGCGAACTTGCCCACGTGAAGTAGGCTTGGAGGAAACACTAGCGGGATCGACCGTCGTGTGGTGGCAGGCCACGGCAGCAGCCGTACGCTTCGTAGCCTTGCGAGGCCTGGGCCTGCGGCCCCCGCGTACTGGTCGTGTAATTACCAACTATTTCCAGTTTGTCACTCAGGCCCGTGGCATAGGTATCGAGCACGCCTTTGGTAGGATCGTCAAACTTGCGATAACCGCCGCCTTTCCCCGCAAGAAAAAAGACTCCATGTGACGTACCGCTGGAATCGGTGACGGTGTAGATGCGGTCACCATAGTTGTCGATGGCGTGGATGAAGCTGTTGACTGCTCCTTTGAAATCGACGTTCTTGTAGGTCTGGCCGTTGAACAGAAAAGAATCATAGAGCGATTTGCTGTTGAGTGCAAAGATGGCGATGAGACCCTTGTTATTGATGGACCACGCATCCGGAGAAGTGTGATTGGGCACGTCGAGGTTTGTATATTGTTTACCATTAAAGAGAAAGCCATGTTGGACTTTCCCGCTATCGATGTAGGCGCCGACAACTTCTCCCTTGTCGTTGATCCCCTGGGCCACAGTGGCAGTTGAACCGGTCGGATCAATGGAAATGAACTGGCCGTTAGAGTAAGTAAAGGCCACCTCGGTATTTTGCGCAGTATCGAAGCACCAGCCGACCACAGTGACTCCTAGGCCTTTTGTGTTGTTGATTCCGAAGAACGCGATCGAGCCGGCGCCGGGCGATGTCTGGCAATTCTGACGATCGACCGAAGTCAGACTCTTTCCGTTGAGGATCATGCCATGCTGAACGTTGCTGCTGTCGACGTAATCCCCTGCGATGACTCCATAATCATTCACCGCATATGTGTCTGTTTCAGCGGCGCCGGGAGCATTGACATTGCTGAACTTATGCACTTTGACGGTGGGCGCCTGCGCAAACGTGGCAGTGAAGCTGAACACCACAATTGACATCCATATGCCGGCAACCAGCTTGTGACTTGCCATCCCGTCCCCCGCAGGACTGGGATTTTACTCCTTTTCGAGCGCAGGCCACAACATGTTCGGCGGGGTGCTGGGCTGCCAGGTCGCTTCATGACTGTCACCCTGAGCGAAGATGATCGTTCGAACGCGAACGATCATCAAGTCGAAGGCCCCCTACCGGGCTGATCCCGGCAGCTTGACCACAGGGAATTCTCCCCCCTCGTCGCCGGACATCATCAATCAGGAACAGCGGCGGCAACGCGTTGGGGATACTCATCGTAGGTACGGCCATCCAGCAGTCTGCCGCTTCTAGCCTTTCCAACCCCGCCCCACTGCTTGAAGAAAGGCACTCGCTGTTCGCAACATTGGTCGCGAATGGAGATCACCCATTCTTTTCTCATCGGACGTGCGCCCGGCCCGCTTTCCCCACCCACAATTACCCAACTGATGCCAGACAAGTTAACTCTGCCGAGGTCTTCGAGCAGCGGCTCGATGGAAAGAAAGCGCACTCTTGCCGGAGCGTCGCGTAGATGATCGATCCTGGGCAGACCATATTTGCAGTCTTCCACGCTTACGCCCCACCAGATGCGTTCCTGATCCGCCGCAAAACGAAGCTTGCCGCTGAGCATGTCCCGCAGCCTTTCGGACCGCTTGGTGAGCACCTGGTAGGTGTGCCAGTTCGCTGTGGTCATGACCCGCGCGACGGCCTCGACGTAGCCGTCAGGAACGCCGTCTTGAAACAGATCGCTCATCGAGTTGACGAACACCAGCTTGGGCGATCGCCAGGCGAACGGCTCTGCCAGCTTTTCTGGAACCAGGCGCAAATCGAATCCCTGGCCGTACGGATGTCCTTTTACTCCGCGGAAGCGCTCCGCAAACGTTTCGGCGTAGCAGTGCTTGCATCCGGGACTGATCTTCGTGCAGCCACGGACAGGGTTCCAGGTGGCGTCGGTCCACTCGATTTGAGAATTCAACGACATGCTGACTTCTGGTATGGAATCTTTTTCTAGGGAGGTGCCCGGCGTGTCTGTAAGGGGGAGCGGGAAGAGGTCCCACAGGACACAGCACCAAATGTAACCGAAGCCTAATCTCCCACGACCTCGACCGGAATCGACAGAAGGTGGTCGACCAATTCCATTTCTGAAGTGACCTGAGCTACTGGGTCTATTCCCCTGGGGATCTTGCTCTCTAGAATTGCCGGCACATTTTCTGGAATGAGCGTTGCGACTACTTCAAACGCCATGGCGGCCTCTAAAGAGATTGGGTCATGCTTGCTCTCCGAGTTCACTTCGCTGATGTGCAATTGGCAGAGCTTGTCTTGGAACTCCTCGAGAATCAGAACGGCCTCACCCATCGTCGGATCCACTTGATGTGCATGACCAATGTCGAAGCAGAAGGTCGCGTCAGGAAGCTGGCCGAAGACGCGACGGAGGTGTCGGGCGGTCTGTCCGACCTCCTTCCTCTTGTCCATATTCTCAATGCAGACTCTGCTTCCAAGGCTTTCCCAGGCTCTCCAAGACCTGATTATGTCGGGATGAGTGACGAGTAGCCATTCGGAAGGAATCTCTCGAGCTAGGGTCAAAAGAGCCGATTCGAAATCAGGTTCAATTGCGCTCGGCAGATGAACAGAGATGTGCGCATATTGGCTTAGGTCTAACTCTTTCAGCGACGCCACTAAAGGCCCCAACTCGGATTGACGTAAAGCCGATAGCTCGACAGCTGTTGCGTCAGTTTCTGCAAGAATTCTCAAAGCACAACGAAAGTCGCCGTAGGCTAAAGCACCGGTTGAAAAACCTAGTGGACGCATTTAGAAAACCCCGTACTTTTCCGTTAGCGAGGAAAAGACCTTATTATTAAAGAAAATTTGATGCAATGCACCCGCAAATTGATCGCTCGCCTCCCTGATCTCCAAGAAGACGGGATCAGTCCTCGATTGTTCTGCCCGGAGATCCTTTAAGCGCTGCCGCTTCTCCCGGTCGGCCATCACTTCAAGAAATTTGTCATAAGCCGAAAACAACTGGACCGCCGTCTGCCGTTCGACTTCGTGTTTGGTGATTGAGAGCGCCACGATATCGAGAGGCGTTTGCTGTACATACTCCCAAATATGATTCTCTAAGTGTGCAAGCTTTATATCACGGTTTCCAGTGGAAATCTTGGCCTGTAGTCTCGGGTCGAGGTGACAACTAAAGCACGTTAGCAGTCCAGAAACAAAGATCAGCTTTCTGGACATTCGGAGCTTGGCATTCCTTAAGCCCCAACCGTCCCCTCCTCGATCGCGTTGCTTGCTGGCAAAATCGACCGCCATTGTTCGCCAGAACCGAACCACATCGTTGAGCAAGAACCTTGGGACCTTGAACCGACTCCCATCTCTCACTAACAGGTGTGGCTCCTCGTCCAAGTACCTCTTAATAATCGCGCGCGCGACCCGCTCGTGCGCGCTCCGCATGCCTACCGGCGTCGATTCCAAAAGAAGGAGAATTCTCTGGCTTGTGTTCTTGTTTGTGTCGTCCTGACCACCGATCTGGTGGATCAGTTGTTGACTGAACCCAAGATTACCGAAGGTCCCAGTTTGACCAGGTTCTCCGAAACGATACTCCCGGTCCTGCCTTCTGCGAGAGTGTGCACCTTGTGGCGGCCGGGAGTCTTTGGGCAGGGCTGCCTTGATCTTCTGTGATACTTCCAGGTGTTCTGATCTTGCTTGGCCATCAACCAAGTATGTCCAATCTAGATCGCTGACATAGTCAATCCACTCCTTGCGTGCCAAAGAGCCGAATACAACGAGATTCGCGTCCTCAGACGCAAAGTTCTTTCCGACCTCAACACTGAGAAGCTTGTTCAGCTCATCTATGGCTTTGTCTGCTTCCTGCCCAGCCTTCCTAAGATGTCGCCATTCGTGGCCCAGCGAGTCCGCAAGCTTAATGAGCGGCCGTGGCTCCGAGAGGCCCATGAACAAATCCAGATTATCAGATTCATTCACAGCGGTATATTCCCATGTTTCTTGGGCGGGGTTCTTGTCGCGCTTGGTCTCCACCCCTCAGCGGCTGAAACCGATCATTCTGACAGTCTGAATGGCAGCGGTGAACCGCCTGCGCCACCCAAAAGCGCGGTACGTTCGGCTGCAGACCATTCTCATCGCCCCTAATTTACGGAATCGGGAACCTGCGTCGTTTGCCAGACCTTTTGGGTTGTGGGCACCTTCAGCAGCTGCCGTAATGGTATGGGCGGTCGCTCGCGAACGATCACTGAGTCGAAGGATCCCGAACCTGCCGACCCGGCAGTAAGGTCGCGAGGAATTCTCACCTCGCACCTTGCAGTGAGGATGCATGGAAAGGTTTGTTCTGACGCAAACCTGCGCGGGGTCGTTTGACTCCGCCGATCCTCCGCTATCGCGGAGGCGCGGCTCCGCTCAGGATGACAGCTTAGGCAAGATGTCAGTCCAGAACTTTCCCCAACCGCTCCTACAGTGGTATATTCCCGTGCTTCTTGGGCGGGTTCTTGTCGCGCTTGGTGTCCAGCATCTCCAGCGCCTGAATCAGCTTCTTGCGCGTCTCGCGCGGCTGGATGACGGCGTCCACGAAGCCGCGGTCGGCTGCTACGTAGGGGTTGGCAAAGCGCTCGCGGAATTCTTCAATCTTTTTTTGGCGAGCCGCGGCGCGGTGCTCGGCCCGATCCAGTTCCCGCTTGTAAACAATGTCCACCGCGCCCTCGGGCCCCATGACCGCAATTTCCGCCGTCGGCCAGGCGTAGTTCACGTCGGTGCGAATGTGCTTGGACGCCATCACGCAGTACGCCCCGCCATACGCTTTGCGCGTAATCACCGTCACCTTAGGGACGGTCGCCTCGGCAAACGCGAAAAGCAGCTTGGCGCCATGCTTGATAATTCCGCCGTATTCCTGATTCGTTCCCGGCAGAAATCCAGGAACATCTTCGAAGGTCACCAGCGGAATGTTGAAGCAGTCGCAGAAGCGCACGAAGCGCGCGCCTTTGATCGACGCATTGATGTCCAGCGTGCCCGCGAGAAATGCCGGCTGGTTGGCGACAATGCCTACGGAACGCCCGTTCAGCCGCGCAAATCCCACCACAATGTTTTTCGCGTAGTGTTCCTGCACTTCGAAAAAGTAGCCGTCGTCCACCACGGCGTGAATGACATCTTTCATGTCATAGGGCAAGTTCGATTGGTCGGGAACGATCTTGTCCAGCTTCGCTTCGGCGCGGTCGGCCGGGTCGGTACATGGCTTGCGCGGCGGGTCATCGAGATTATTCGACGGCATGAAGCTGAGCAACTCACGCACCATGGAGAGACATTCGGCATCGTCGTGCGCCATGAAATGGGCAACGCCCGAGGTTTCGTTGTGAGTGGCGGCGCCGCCCAACTGATCTTTCGTGACTTCCTCGTGGGTGACGGTCTTGATCACGTCCGGCCCGGTGATGAACATGTAGGAAGTTTTGTCCACCATGAGAATGAAATCGGTGATCGCGGGCGAATAGACTGCGCCGCCGGCACACGGTCCCATGATTGCGGAAATCTGCGGAACGACGCCGCTGTAGAGGGTGTTGCGCAAAAAAATATCGGCGTAGCCGGCCAGCGACATCACGCCTTCCTGGATGCGGGCGCCGCCCGAATCGTTCAGCCCGATTACGGGCGCTCCCATCTTCGCGGCCAGATCCATGATCTTCACGATCTTGCCGGCGTTGGCTTCGGAAAGCGATCCGCCGAAGACCGTGAAATCCTGGGCAAACAGGAAGACCAGCCGGCCCTCGATGCGGCCGTAGCCGGTGATGAAGCCATCGCCGTAAAACTTTTGCTCGGCCATGCCGAAGTCGTTGCAGCGGTGAGTGACCAGCTTGTCGGTCTCTTCGAACGTGCCCTCGTCGAGCAGGAAGTCGATGCGCTCGCGCGCCGACATCTTGCCTTCTTTGTGCTGCCGCTCGCGGCGCTGTTGGCCGCCGCCGTCGTCGGCGAGGTGGTCGCGCTTTTTCAGTTCAGCCAGCTTCTGTTCCAGATTCATCGCGGATGATTATAGCGGGTTGGATGGCTTGGTTTCGGTTGCAGGAATGTTCCACGTGGAACATTGGAAAAATGCGCGGAGTGTTCCACGTGGAACATCCCAAAATGGGAAAGCGTTGATGCGGCTCGGGTTAGCGGGACGTGCGGGGCTCGATGCGGCAATCTGCAACACCCACGAAAGTAGACTTGACGGCTTTGGGAAAGTCAGAGTCGGCTCACCGGACGATCCGTAGTTGAGGAAGCAAACTTCAGGCGGTCCCGCTGGTGCGGTGATGCCCAGGTTAGCGCCCAACGGCAGGGCGCGGGACTGCGGCACACCGACACCACGCTTCAGGCTGGCGCATATCGTTTGATTGAGATGCCCCGTGCGTGCGCTCGCGTTTTCGCTACGTCATAGGCGAGCTGCATCCGGAGAAGGTGATCCATGTCGGGGCCGAACGCCTTTTCGATGCGTAGCGCCATTTCCGGCGTCAGCGCGGCCTTACCGTGCAGAAGGTCGGAGAGCGTGGCGCGGCGCACTTTCAAAATCTCTGCCGCCTTTGACACGGTGAGGCCGAGGGCTTCGATGACTTCGGTTCTTATCAGGTCGCCGGGATGGGGCGGGTTCTTCATGGGCATTTCGGCCTCCTTAGTGGTAGTCGATCAAGTCAATATCGCTGGCCGTATTCATCTGCTCGTCGTAGCGAAAAACCAACCGCCAGTTTCCCGTGACCGTCAAGCTCCATGATCCTTGCCGGTCGCCTTTGAGAGGATGCAGCTTCCAGCCGGGAAAGCGGCCGAGCTGCTCCAGCGTCTCGGCGGTTTCAAGGGCGAACAAAAGCTTGCGCAGTTTGTCGGCCATGATGGACGGCACGCCCTTGGCATTTCCCTCTTGGTGGAAATGCCTTAGCCCCTTGTGGCGAAAGCGGACAAGTTGCATTTCGAAGCTTGCTACTTTTGTAGTATGTACGGTATCACCGTACATGTCAAGCGATTTATTTTGAGGAGGACACTGTTGACGTTGATGACACAACTGGCAGCGGAGACTCTTTAATAGTCAGCAGATCCGAAACGCTTACCATGACGGTGTTTTCAATGTGTCTAAAGGGAGAGAGTTATTTTACGCTTTGGAACCCCGGGGACGGACGAAACGTTCCCAGTAACTAGCTTAAATCACACCCCAAAGAGAACTGCAGGGCAGCACAGACTTCATTCATCCGTACGGCACTAAGCTGGGCCACGCGTCTTCCTAAGCGCTGTTGAGATACAGTCACCGCGTTGTGCAGGTTTACTGCACAAGGGAACTTCATGCCGTCTTCCTCATGCAGAACGACTTCCGATGGCACACCGCGAATGGTGGAAGTGATAGGCGCAACCGTGACCGCGGATAAATAGGCGATAGCGCTGTTGCGGGTGAGCACGAGGGCCGGTCGTTTCTTGTCGGGCGCGGCAAACTGGCAGAGCCGAACCTCACCTCGGGCGATCCGACCTCGGGCTATCTGGCCTCGCGCTGTTCTTTCTCGGGCTAGTCTTGCGGCCACGTGGCCTCCGACTCCCAAGCCCGCGCTTCCGCCTCGGCTTGCGACTGTCGCGAGTAGCCCTGGCGGTCGCGTTCTTCACTGGCTCGTAGTTCTAACCGACGGAGATGTTCCCGCAGGGCGTCGCGAACCAGAGCGGACCGGTTTCGCCTGGTGCGCTTCGCGGCTTGGTCGGCGGCGTGTAACAGTTTCTTATCCAGCACGATTTGAACGATTTGCATATGTGGAACCCATTCCACAGTATACTCCACATGAAAGACATTTCAAAGCAAGCTGTTACATTCCAGAAGTTGGCGGGCGGCCCAATTCAAGCCCGGTTTTGGCTTGAGTGGGGAAGTTTTTTCAACGTAGCTTCTTATGGCACGCTCGCGTGAATGCCGAGGGCTTCGGCGGCCTTGCGGAGTCGCTTATCTCTGGTCCACAGAAGCGTAGACGGATTGAGAAAGACCGAGGCGATCAGGTGTGCGTCGGTCAGACCGATGCCGAGGTTGTACAAACGGCGCGCCTCAATCATCAGCCGCACTTCGCCCAGTTGCGCCACTCGCACCTGTGGCAAAAGGTCCAGCAGGGCAAGCGTCTTCGTTCGTTTCTGCGGCGCGCGCTCGTTTCCCAAACCCAGCGCAAGTTCCGCAATGATGAACGGATGGATCACGATGTGTCCCTGGTCAAGAAGCTTGCGCAGTTCCGGGTTTCCTGAGCGGAGATGGTCGATCCAGATCGACGTATCGGCGAGAATCAATTCCGCCCCACCCCGGGTAGTGGTGCAGTTTGATAGGGAAGCGAGCCAAACGCGCGATGATTCTGTCGCGCAGAGCGCGACAGTTCGCGCGGCTCGCCCAGATCCCTCGCTACGCAAAAGCGGCTTGCTCGGGATGACAAATCAAACTGCACCGCTACCGCACCCTGCGGCGGGGAATATTCTTCAATTCGGGCATGGTGCCGCCCAGGGACGCCAATCTGCGGGCGCTCTCCCGCTCGATGAGGGCTTTGAGAGCTTCACGAATCAACGCCGTTTTCTCCGCTACCCCAGTAAACTCCTGGGCGATGCGTACGAGGTCGTCATCCAGCGCGACGGTTGTTCTCATAATAAACTCAAGGCACTAATTATAGCATCAACTGATGTCATTGTGTGTGCTTGCACGGAGCTGGCCGCCAGTCCGGCCCACCCGCCCCTTGCAAAAAGAAGCTGTGAAAAAACCTTGTTGCTGCAGTCGTTGGGGCGGGTTGCGGAACGAGGTTGCATCGGGGATCAATTG
>Ga0209415_10010646_pt1 | contig 15592 bp, 12 predicted proteins | sample PeaSoiSIISIP2007_FD_187696 | JGI IMG/M metagenome (GOLD analysis project Ga0209415, IMG submission 187696) | Peat soil microbial communities from Weissenstadt, Germany - SII-SIP-2007 (SPAdes) (version 2) | ecosystem: Environmental > Terrestrial > Soil > Wetlands > Peat | place: Germany... | reverse complement strand
TGGTGGCGGAGGGCAGGATCGAACTGCCGACCTTGGGGTTATGAATCCCACGCTCTAACCAACTGAGCTACTCCGCCTGGAGGGGGGCGCAACGCCAGATTTGCTGCGCGCGCCAAATCCCGCGCCAAATCCGATGATACGAGGCCGCGAGTTACGGGTCAAACGCGAACGCGCCGTCTGAGCTTGTCGCGCCGAGCCAAGTCTAGGTTCCGCTGCGCTACGATATCTTCAGCAATCAATCGAGATTTTTCCAAGACTCTTCCCGCACGGGAGGGATTGCGTGCCTACACTCCTGCATATCGATTCCAGCCCGCGCGCGGCGTCGATCTCGCGCCGGCTCACAGCGGCATTCGTCGCAAGATGGAAACGGCGGAATCCGGCAGGCACGGTGATTCACCGCAATACTTCGATCGAAAGAATTCCATATCTCGACGCGGCCGCGGTCGACGCGTGGTTCGTTGCGAACGAAGACTTAACGGCGGAGCAGCGGCGGACGCTGGCCCTGAGCGACAAACTGGTCGACGAGTTGCTCACTGCCGATGCAGTGGTGCTGGGCGCGCCGATGTGGAACCTGTCGATTCCGGCTTCGCTGAAGGCATGGATCGATATGATCGTGCGCGAGGGCAAGACGTTTGCGTTCACAAGCGAAGGCGTGGCGCCGCTTGTGCCTCCCGGCAAGAAGGTGTATGTCTTTTCCGCGCGCGGCGGCGCCTATATGGTCGGCTCGCCGCTAGCGGACTTCGATCATCTGGAGCCGTATCTGCGTGCGATCCTCGGCTGCATCGGCCTCGTGGACATCGCATTCGTCTATGCGGACAATCAGAGCGAAGAACCGGAGACGGCCGCGGAGGGAATCTCGCGCGCCGAAGCGATGCTGGCGTCGCTTCTGCCGTGACCCCGCCGCCGGCTGGCCTCGTCTGCCGCATATACTCAACTGCATGGAACATGTCCGCATCGCCGCCGTGATCCCCGCGCGGCTGGCCTCCACGCGCCTTGAGCGCAAGGTGCTGCGGCCCATCGCCGGCCGGTTGATGGTGGAGTGGGTGTGGCGCGCGGCGCAGTCGAGCGGCCTGATGAACCCCGTGGTGGTGGCAACCGACGCGGAGGAGGTTGCAGAAGCGTGCCGGGAACGCGCGATTCCTGTGGTGATAACTTCGCCCGCGTGCCCCAGCGGCAGCGACCGCGTGAGGGAGGCGGCGCGCCAGATCGACGCCGACATTTACGTCAATATCCAGGGCGACGAGCCGACGCTGACGCCCGATTTTTTCCCGCCGCTGCTGGCGCTGTTCGATCGGCCGGAAGTCGAGGTGGCTACGCTAGCGGTGCGCTGCCCGCCGCACGAGATCGCCAATCCCAACGCGGTCAAAGTCATCACCACCCTCGACGGCCGCGCGCTCTATTTTTCGCGAGCCGCGATTCCCTTCGACCGCGATGCGACAGGCTTCTCGGGCTACCGCAAGCATCTCGGCATCTATGCCTATCGCAAGCACGCCCTGGCGCGGTTTGGGTCGCTACGGCCCACGCCGCTCGAACAGATCGAGCGGCTGGAGCAACTGCGGCTGATCGAAAACGGCATCAATATCTACGTCGCCGACGCGCCCCGCGACACCATCGGCGTCGATACGGAGGAGGACCTGGCGCGGGCCGAAGCGCTGCTCAAGCAAACCCAGCCGCTATAAGCGGAACAGGTGCGCGAAGCCTCCGCCGTCTACCGAATCACCTTCAGCGGACTTCAGAAAAGCCTCGCACCCTCAGCTTGCCAGCGCCTCTCAGCGACGCCCTCACTGCGCCGCCGCATCCTGCGCGGCTTTCGCCGCCATCTTCTCACGATGTTTGCGAATGTAGTGCGCGGAGATATCCGGATAGAACTCACGAATCGACGAGAAGATCACGTCGCGCATCGCCGAGTAGCCGAACTTGGTAGCGAGGACTGCAAAGCTCGTGGCGCTCGACGGGTAGTATGTCCGCGAAACGATCTGCGTGATCACCTTGGCGCCGAGCCCGGCAAAATTCGGCGTTTGCCGGCCGCCATAAGTGCGCGCCACGCCCTGGCGGCTGATCACATACAAGGCTCGAACCGGGACACTGTGCTCGTTGCCCAGCGCGTAAAAGCGAGTGTCCTCATGCAGCAGCGACGCCAGCATCCACGCGGAGAGATAGGTATTGTCGGTCTTGTCGAGAAACCCTCGCCAGCTATAGGCGTAAAAGCCGTCCGCGCCCTTGCCCAATGCGGGGTGCTCGTTGATCGCCTCGGCCGTGAGCGATGTGAGCCCAAGAAAGAAGAAGGAAGAGTAGTCCCATGCCTGGTGTGTGGCGACACTGAAGTTGTACTTCCACCCGGGCGGATGTGGGGTCGATCCGCTGCTCACCGAGCGGAAGTTGGGCATGATCCCCAAAATTCGCTGGGGCTGCCGCCGTTCCAGCGGGATTGGGTTGCCCGCCTCGTCGACCGCCTCACTCGGATCGGGCTGCTTGGCCGGCTTCACCGCGGAAGGGTCGTCGGGAATCGCCATCGCCTGCTCGTCACCGCGCGGCGCAATCGCGTCAAGCGGATTTGTCTCCGCCGCGCCCAAGCCGCCAATCGCCGGCCACGCTTCTGCCGCACCCGGCGCGGCATTCCCCGCGAGGTGCGGCGGCTGCGTCGACGCCTCCGGTGATGCTTTGGCCTTGGCGCAAATGCCGAGCAGCAGGGCTATGCTCATCAGCGAAATGGCAAGACGCAATCAAGAACCTCCTAGGGATGCGGCAATGTTTGGGTAGACGAAATCCGGCCCCTAACGATGACAGATCGAGATGTTTCAGATATTCAGGGCTGCTGAATCCTGACGAATACGTATTCGATGCCGTCTGCGAGCTAAGGAAGCGGGGAAATCCCAAACGCTACCGGATCGTTTTCAGAGCCGCGCGGAACAGCCCGTCGAAATCCGCGGCCAGCGCTTTCTCCTTCGCGATGGCCTGCTCGATCGCCTTCTCGGCCGCCACGCGCTGGTAGCCGAGGTTGGTCAGCGCGGAGAGCACGTCGTCCACCGCCGGGCCTTGCACGGCTTGGCGCGCGGGCGCCACGGCAAAGTCGTCGAGCTTGTCTTTCAGCTCCACCACCAGCCGCTCGGCGAGTTTCTTTCCTACTCCTGGAATACGGACAAGCAGAGCGTGATCTTGTGCGCGGATGGCCTGCACGGTGCGCTCCGGCGAAAGCCCGCTGAGCATCTTGATCGCCAGCTTCGGTCCCACGCCGCTCACCGTGATCAGCCGCTCAAACAGCCGTTTCTCTTCGGGATCGAGAAATCCGAAGAGCGCGATCTGGTCCTCGCTCACTTGCGTGTGGATGTGCAAGGCCGTCTCGGCGCCGGCACTCGGCAACGCCGTGAAGGTCGGCACGGAAATCGTCACGTCGTAGCCAACGCCCGCGGCCTCCACAATGGCCTGGCCGGGCTGCTTATAAATGAGTTTGCCGCGCAAATGGGCGATCATCGGTTTCCTCAAGAAGAATAGCGCTCCAGGGCGCCGAGTTCCCGCGCTTTTGCCTCCGTCCTCAAGCAGTTCGCTATTGCTTGGTTTGCTACTTGACAGTCCGCTCGCTTGCGCTATCGTCGAGGAGCATCGCCGGGTCGCTTCCCGCGCTCACCCTGGCGATCGCCTTCGCACGGAGGCAAATCGTGAAACGCTTACTCATCTTCCTGGCCATCGCGGTCGCGATCGTCATTCTGGCGCTGGTGGCTCACACGGGGCTGCTCGAGGCCCTTTGGATCCCGCTGGCGATGGCCGCGTTTGACTTCGGCTTCCCGATCTTCATTGTGCTCACGCACAATTCGCTCTTCGAGGGGCTATTCGACCTCGACCTCTCGCCCAAAGCCAAGCTCCCGGTTCGGCTGTTCCTGGTGACCCTGGCGGCTTTTGCCCTTTCCGGTTCCGCGGCCTGCATTGCGCTTCTCGATCTCCGGTACGGGCCGGCGCGATACGGCGTTCCCGCTCCGCACCTGTGGGCCTGCCTCGATACATGGGTTCGATTCGGCTCGGAGAGCGCCGCGAAGAATGTCTGGAAGCTAGTCGCCGTGCTCGCTATTCCGGCGGCCATCATGGCCGGATTCGCCATCGGCGTCTCGTGGGCGCAAGACCACAGCCGTTCGTTGGGGCGGATGATTGCCGGCGCACTGCTGGCAATTGCCGCCGGGGCTGCCGGCTTCTGGCTGCTCTTCTGGGTGCGGGCGGCGCTGATCCAGCCGATCGCCAGCCGCACGTACCATTCCTGGCTCGTCATGCACGTTTTGGGCGCCGGTTACACGGGTTCGGCGTGGCCCGCTCAGCTCAGTGCCTTCGCCGTTTTTCTCATGGTGTTGGCGCTTTACACTGGCGTGGGATTGTACGGGCTGAGATTTCTGGGCACACCACGAACGGTGCCTTCGCTGATTGCACCGCTGATGTCGGTGCTGCTTCTCGGCTGGGCGGGCTCCGCAACGGAGTTCTTCCTCGGGCGTTGGCACATTCCGCTGGTTTTGGCCGTTGCGGCCTGGGGCCTGGTCAACAGCTTCGTTCCGTGGTCCGATCACACCTACGAGATGATTCCGCGCGACGCCGAGCCTGCGCCCGCGCCCTTTGCAGTGCTAACGGCGGCGGGGAGAAAGCGCGCTGTCGCGGTTGCCGCCACCGGCGGCGGCATCCAAGCCGCGGCGTGGACGGCGCAAGTGCTTCAGGGACTGAGCGAGCTGCATGGACCGGCTTTCAACAGCGCGCTCTGCGCCATCAGCTCGGTCTCCGGCGGAAGCACGGGCAGCGCCATGTACGTAAACTGGCTCGATAAGGGCGCGGCCGCCAACCCAACGCCTTTCTGCGCCGCCTCGGCCAGCAGCCTCGATGAAGTTGCGTGGGGCCTGGCGTGGCCCGATCTTCTGCGGCTCTTCTTCCCCTGGCCCTTCGGCCTTGGAATCGACCGCGCGGGCGCGTTGGAGCGCGCGTGGATCGGGAACGCTTCGGGAAGCCTGTCGGGATTCACTGGACAGCTCGAAGGCGCGTTAAGTGGCTGGAACCAAAAAGCGAGAACCGGCGCATTGCCCGCAGTCATCATGAATTCCACGATGGTCGAGGTCGGCGGCCCGCTGTTGCTCGGGACATCCGACGTCAACGGCGGCGCGGTCCACCGGGCATCGTCGGCGTGGAAGGACGGAGACAACCTTCACGTGGAGCGGGGAGTGAAAAAGGACGTGCCTCTGGTTCGCGCGGCGCGCCTCTCGGCAACTTTTCCGTACGTCACGCCGGCAGCGCGCCCCAAAAACGCCGACCACTCGCCGCACATGATGGATGGCGGGTTTTACGACAACTACGGCATGGCCACGCTAACGGAATGGCTCGACCAGGCGCTCGAAGAACAAGCGAAGCAGATGAAGGGCGCCGAGCAGGTGAAAGAAGTCTTGGTGATCCAGATCAACGGCTTTCCGCGCGAGGAATTCCGCGTGCCCACTCCTGCGGAGTCGGCCGGCGGATGGCCGTTACAGGCCGTTGCCGCAGTCGAAGTCCTTGTCAACGTTCGCACCGCCGGCCAAGTTTCGCACCGAGACATTGAGTTCGAGATGCTCCGTGAGAAATGGAAGTGCCGCGGAATCGCCATCGTTCCCGCGGTGTTCGAGCTGAACGAAAAGCGCACGCCGCTTTCGTGGCACCTGATGCCCAAGCAGATTCAGGCGATTCAGGCCGGCTGGGAGGCGGCGACGGATTCGCCGTCGGACAAGAAGGCCAGGGAAGCAAAGCAGAAAGTCGCGGATTTCCTGGCTGGCCGCTGAATACCCTCGGATGCTTGCGCCTGGCTGTTGGCGCGGAATGCGCGGCCTTCAGCCCAGAATTCCCATCCGCTTCGCCACGCGCTCCATCGCCTCCAGCGCCTGGTCGAGTTGCGCCCGCGTGTGCTCGCTGGTCACGATGGCGCGGATGCGCGCCTTGCCTTCGGGCACCGTGGGGAACGCAATGCCGGTGGCCATCACGCCCTCGTCGAACAGCGCTCGGCTGAACTCCATGGCCGCGCGGCCCTCACCAACGATGATCGGCGTAATCGGCGTCTCCGTGGCCGGTGTGTTCACGCCGCCGATATTGAACGCGGCTCGCCGCAACTCGCTTTGAAAATACCGCGTGTTCGCCCACAAGCGCTCGATGCGCTCCGGCTCCTGCTCGAGGATGTCAAAGGCCGCGATGCACGAGGCCGCCACCGACGGCGGATGCGACGTGGAGAAGAGAAATGGCCGCGCGCGATGGTAGAGATACTCAATCAAATCCCTTGTCCCGCACACGTAGCCGCCCAGCGCGCCAATGGCCTTCGAGAGCGTACCCACCTGCACATCCACCTTGCCGTGCATCCCAAAGTGATCGACCGACCCGCGCCCGTTGCGTCCCAGCACGCCCGAGGCATGCGCGTCGTCGACCATCATAATGGCGCCGTACTTCTCGGCCAACGCGGCCAGCTTGTCTACTGGCCCGATGTCGCCATCCATCGAGAAAACGCCGTCGGTGATCACCAGTTTCCTGCCCGGCTTTTCTTTTAGCTCTTGCAGCAGTTCTTCGCAATGGGCAATGTCTTTGTGCCGGAAGACCTTGATCGTTGCCCGCGAAAGCCTCGCCCCGTCGATGATGCTGGCATGGTTCAGCTCGTCGGAGAGAATGAAGTCCTCCTTGCCCAGAATCGCGCTCACGGTGCCGGCATTGGCGGCGAATCCGCTTTGGAAGACCACGCAAGCCTCCGCGTTCTTGAAGCGCGCGATCTTCTCTTCGAGCTCCATGTGGATGCGCATGGTGCCGGCAATGGTGCGCACCGCTCCCGACCCGACCCCGTACTTGCGCGTTGCGTCGAGCGCCGCTTCGATGAGCTTGGGGTGATTCGCCAGGCCGAGATAGTTATTACTCGCCAGGTTGATCACCTGCCTGCCGTCGTAGTGGCATACCGGCGCCTGCTGGTCGTCGAGAACGCGCAGCTTGAAATACGTGCCTTGCGCGCGCAGGGCGTCGAGAGCCTGGGTCAGGTAGGCAAGCTGGGGGCGAGCGGCAGTGTCGGTCATTGGCGGCTACCTCAGCAGCAGCATACCGCGGCGTGCGGGATTGCGTTCCCGCTGCGCCAGCGTCCAATGGAAGGCGGGAATGGCCGCATTGCGCTGCCGCCAGATACAATAGTGGTTTGCGGATAGGCAAACCGAGGGGCCGTTTTTTCGGCCCTGCGCGTGTCGTCTTCGATTAGGGAGCGGGTGTTCGTGAAGGAAATCAATCGCCGCGGACTGCGGCTGGAATGGGTTGCGGGATTGGGCTTGGCGCTGGCGTTGCTGCCGGCTCAGGCGCAGCAGATGGCGTCTGCAACTTCGCTGAACGTTGAAACCAGCGACGTGAGCGGTCGCACGCAGGCTTCGGCCTCGGTGGCAGTGACCGGAGCAGACGGCCTCGCCGCATCGGGTGTCGTGAGCCTCGAAGAGGGCAGCCGCCAACTGGCACAAGTGGCGCTCGACGGCCAAGGCAAAGCTGCAGTGGTCGTCGCTCTATCGGCGGGTGCGCACACTCTTCGTGCCGTCTATGCGGGCGATGCCACGCACCTCGCGTCGGCCTCTGCCGCCAGTGACGTCACCGGCGCCGCCAGCGCATCACCGAACTTCACACTCACGTTGTCTGCTGTCGCGCCGTCCACGCTCCCGCTTAAAGTGACTGCAGGCCAAACTGGTACCGTCGCGGTTACCATCGTTCCTCAGGACAACGCCGCACTCAACGCTCCCATGTTCGTTTCGCTCTCGTGCTCCGGACTTCCCGCGCTCTCGTCTTGCACCTTCACGCCGGAATCGATTGAGATTTTGTCCACCACGCCCGCGAGCTGCGCGGCGGGCTCGCCCGCTTCCAGTTGCCCGCCCGTCAGCTCCATGTTGATCCAGACGCAGGGCCAGGGAGGAGCCAGCGGGGCCAGCGCCTTGCCGGGCGCGCTGCCGCGACGGGGAAGCACCGCAGTGTGGGCTATCGTCCTGCCTGGAATGCTGGGGCTTGGCGGATTGGCCTGGGGAACCAAATTTGGCCGCGCGCGAGGAAAACACTGGCTGCAGCGGCTGGCGCTCGTTGGCCTTCTTGGCCTCTTCACCATCTTGGGAACCACCGCCTGCAGCCCGCTCTACAGCTACTACCATCACCCGCCGCTCGACTCTCCAACCCCACCCACTCCGTCGGGCACTTTCAACATCACGGTCACCGGGCAATCGAGCAACGGAGTCACCTCCATCTCGAACAACACGACGATGGTACTGACCGTGCAGTGAAGGCTGGCTCTGCGCAAGCGGCCTCGGCGATACTGCCAGCATGATTCGCCCGCATTCCCTTCCCTCGGAGGTCTACGCCCTGGTAGAGCAGACGCCGGGCGCGGTCCTATTGGAAGGAGCGCAAAGCAACTCCAAGACCAAGGAAAAACCCTGGACGCAGTTGTTCCTGGCGCCGCTGTTCGAATGCTCGGCCAATACGCCTGACCAGATTCCCGCGCTCTTCGAGACGATTGAAACCGCCGTTGCCGCGGGCCGCTGCGCCACCGGCTTCTTCACCTACGAGTGCGCCAGTTGCTTCGAGCCGAAGGCCTTGACGCACGCCCTGCCGCTCGGCCAGCCGCTCGCCTGGTTCGGCATCTACGAGCACAGCTACGTCTTCGAGCACGCGACCGGGGAGTTTGCCGGTGGCGACCCTGCCGAACTGACGCGCATCCGCACCGAACCGAGACCCGCCGAGCCGTCTCTTCCGCCCGCGCTGCCGCTACTCACCGCCGGCTTCACTCTCACCGAAGCCGAATACACTAGCCGCGTCGCCGCCATTCATGATTGGATTCGCGCCGGCGATGTCTACCAACTCAACTTCACCGCGCCCTTCCGCGTCGAGATCGGAGTCGGGGCACCAGGCAGTGTCTCCGCGCACTACGCGCGCTTGCGCGCTCGCCAGCCTGCAAACTACGGCGCGTTCATTCACTGGCGGCAGGGCCATCACATCCTTTCCTTCTCGCCGGAGCTCTTCTTTCGCATCGACGGCGACGCCCGCCGCATCGTCACTCGCCCCATGAAAGGCACCGCGCCGCGTGGCCGTTTCTCGAGCGAGGATTGCGAAATTGCAGAGTGGCTGCGCAACGACCCGAAGAATCGCGCCGAAAACATCATGATCGTCGATCTGCTGCGCAACGATCTGGGCCGCATCGCGCGCTTCGGCACGGTGCACGCAGAGAATCTCTTCGCTGTCGAGCGCTACCCCACCCTCTGGCAGATGACTTCGACCGTCACCGCCGAATTGCGGCCCGAGCTGGGTTTCCGCGACATCTTTCGCGCGCTTTTTCCCTGCGGCTCGATCACAGGCGCTCCGAAAGTCCGCTCAATGCAATTGCTCGCCGAGCTCGAAGGCGCGCCGCGCGGCGTCTACACCGGCGCCATCGGCTTCTTCTCGCCGCAACAAACCGTCTTCAACGTCGCCATCCGCACGCTGGAGCTCGAAAACGGGATCGGCACATTCGGGGCAGGCAGCGGCATCGTCATCGATTCCGATCCGGCCGCCGAATTCCGCGAGTGCCTGCTCAAAGCGGAGTTTTTGACGTCTGCAGCGGCAGCGGCCCGGGAAGACTTTGAGTTGCTAGAGAGCCTGCTTTGGCGCGGAGAGTATTCGTTCTTGGAACGGCATCTGGACCGGCTGCTGGAGTCAGCGGAGTATTTTGGCTTTGCTTGCGAGCGAGATAGCGCAAGGACGGCGTTGCTCGATCACGCAGCAGGACTGCAGGGAATAGCGCCGCGGAAGGTGCGGCTGCTGCTGGCAGCCGATGGGGCGCTGCACTTGGAGAGTGAAGCTATTTCCGAGGAGACACTCGAACCGGTGGCGAGGCCGCTTCGCGCGCGGATGGCGCGGACGCGGACGAACTCTGCCGACAGAATGCTCTATCACAAGACAACGCATCGGCTCTTGTATGCGAAGGAGTTCGCCGAAGCGCAGCAAGGGGGCTACGACGAAGTGGTCTTCAGAAATGAGCGCGACGAGATCACAGAGGGCGCGCAGAACAACGTGTTTGTGGAGTTGGGCGGGCGGTGGTTCACGCCTCCGGTCGCGTGCGGCCTGCTCGCCGGCGTCTACCGGCAGCATCTGCTCGCGACGCGCCCGGAGATCGAAGAGCGGGGTCCCCAGCGGCAGGTCCTCGTCGCTGGGGTGCAAGAGCGCGTTCTCGCCCTCGACGACCTTCGCACCGCCGATGCCGTGTATCTCACCAACGCCGTCCGCGGCCTGCGCCGCGTGGAGATCGTTTGGTAAGGCTCCGCCCTAAGCTGGCGCTTCGCTCGTATCCTTGCTCCTGGCCTCCGAGTGGTACAACGTTGACGGGGGATTTCATCGATGCGTGTTCATTTTCAAACGCCGGCCAACATTGCTTTCCAACTCTTTGCGATGAGCGCGGCACTATTGACGCCGGTTGCTCTCCGCGCCCAAACCGCTGACCAGGCCTGGCTGCGTTATTCCCCCGGCCATCCTGCATCGATTCCTGCTTCAGTGCGCGCGCTCGGCAGCGACCCGCTGGAACAATCCGCTGTAAATGAGTTGCGACGCGGTATCGCTGGGCCGACAGGCACACAGCCCTCCGGCGATCGCACCAGTGGAGAAACCGTCGTCGGCACACTCGACGAAGTGCGCAAGGCCTTCCCGGCAATCGCCGTCCCTGCGCATCTTGCGCCCGACGGATTCTGGCTGACTCGCGTCACGTCTCACGGCCATCCGCTGGTCATCGTCGCCGGCTCGAACGAACACGGCGCACTCTTCGGCGCGTTCGATCTGCTGCGCCGGATAGCAACGGACGAAGACCTTGCGCACCTCAACGTCATCGACGTGCCCGCCATGCCCATCCGCTGGGTCGACGAGTGGGACAACTTCAATGGCACCATCGAGCGCGGCTACGGCGGCCCCTCGATCTTTTTTGAAAACAACAAAGTCCGTAGTGACCTGAGCGCCGTCGGCGAATACGCGCGCCTGCTCGCCTCGGTGGGCATCAACGGCTGCAACGTAAATAACGTGAACGGTGCCGCGCCGTTTCTCATCGCCGACAATATCCCTCAACTTGCGCGCATCGCCGACGCCATGCGCCCCTGGGGCGTGCGCCTCGCGCTCAGTGTCGATATCGCCAGCCCGCAGAAGATCGGCGGCCTCAAGACCTTCGATCCACTCGATTCCGACGTAAAGGACTGGTGGGCAACGAAGGCCGGTGAAATCTATGCGCTCATTCCCGACTTTGCCGGCTTCACCGTCAAGGCCGACTCCGAAGGCGAAGCCGGCCCGGCAAGCTATGGCCGCAGCCCCGCCGACGCCGCCAATCTGCTGGCCGCCGCGCTCGCGCCGCACGGAGGCGTCGTTCTCTATCGCGCCTTCGTCTACAACAATCATCTCGATTACAACGACCTCAAGGCCGATCGCGCCCGCGCCGCTTACGATATCTTTCATCCCCTCGACGGCAAATTCCTGCCCAACGTCATCGTGCAGATCAAGTACGGCCCCATCGACTTCCAGGCCGAGGAGCCAGTGTCGCCGCTCTTCGCCGGCCTCACCAAGACCAACGCCGCGATGGAGGTGCAGATCACGCAGGAGTACACCGGCCAGCAGCGCCATCTGGTTTACCTCGCGCCCTTATGGAAAGAGAAGCTCGACTTCGATCTGCACGCACAGAATCGGGGTCCCCACGGACAGGTCCAAGTCCGTGGGGTGGAGAATCGCTCGACGCCGGTCAAATCCATCGTCGAAGGCAAGGCCTTCAATCGCCCGCTCGGCGGCACCATGGGAGGATTGATTGGTGTCTCCTGCGTGGGCCGCGACGGCTGGCTGGGCTCGCCGCTCGCGCTCGCCAATCTCTACGCCTTCGGCCGCCTCGCCTGGAATCCGAATCTCACGGCCGAGCAGATCGCCGCCGAGTGGACCAAGCAAACCCTCGGCGCCGACCCGCAAGTCGTCGCCACCGTCGACAAGATGCTGATGCAATCCTGGCCGGCATATGTCGACTACACCGGCCCGCTGGGCGCGCAGACCCTCACCGACATCACGGGCAGCCACTACGGCCCCAACATCGAAGCCAGCGAGCGCAACGGCTGGGGCCAGTGGCACCGCGACGACGCGCAGGGCATCGGCATGGATCGCAGCGTCGCCACCGGAACCGGTTTCGCAGGCCAGTACTCGCCGCAAGTCGCGAAGATGTACGAGTCGCTTGCCGCCACGCCCGACGATCTTGTCCTCTTCTTCCATCACGTGCCCTATGGCTACAAACTGCACTCGGGCAAGACCGTCATTCAGTACATCTACGACAGCCACTACAAGGGCGCGCAGGAAGCAGCGCAACTCGGCGCGGAATGGGCCACGCTCAAAGACAAGATCGATTCGCAGCTCTTCAATGACGTCGCCGCGCGCCTCGAATACCAGGCCGGCCACGCCATCGTGTGGCGCGACGCTATCGTGCAGTACTTCCTCAAGCAGAGCGGCATCCCGGATGCCGCGGGCCGCGCCGGCCACTATCCTGGCCGCCTCGAAGCCGAGGACGCGCGCCTCACCGGCTACAAGATCATCGCCGTCACGCCGTGGGAAGATGCTTCGGGCGGCAAGGCCGTCTCGTGTCCATCATCCACGCCCGCGCCACCACAATCGCAGCAAGAGCACTCGATCGACAGCTCACCTCCAGGTGCGCCCGCCTGCACCGCCGAATGGACCTACAACGGCCCCGCAGGCCGCTACAACATCGCGGTTCAGTATTTCGATCTGCAACCCGGCGCGGCGCACTTTACGCTCGACATCAACGCCCAGCAGATCGTTTCGTGGGCAGCGAACGACACGCTGCCTTCCCGCCGGCCCAACGGCGACAACTCCACGCGCTTCACCTATCGCGGCCCGGATTCCCGCGGAGTCGATTTGCAGCCCGGCGGCACGCTTCGCGTGGAGGGCGTTCCCGACGCCGGCGATCCCGCCGCAATCGATTACATCGAGATCGAACCGGCGGCTACAAGTGCAGTCTCGGCCGCCGCGAAGCCATAGGCGCGCCGCGCGGCCAGTTCCGCTGAGTCGCAAGTTGTAACAATGCGCGCTAGACCGGGCGTATAATCCTCACCAGTTTCCAAAGCAAGGAACCCTGGGGAGAACGAGCATGCCCTACGTCTCCGTGCCCACGCCGCGCGGCCAGATGCCTTCGTGGCTCGCATTGCCGCCAAATCCCGAGTCGGCTCCCGGTGTCGTCGTCATCCACGACGTGATCGGGATGACTCGCGATCATCGCAACCAGGCCAACTGGCTCGCCGAGGCCGGCTTTCTCTCGCTCGCCATCGACCTGTACTATCGCGGCGGCATGCTCCGCTGCCTGCGACAGATCATCCGCGACTTCACGGCTCGCTCCGGCCCGGCCTTTGACGACGTGGAGGCCGCGCGAAGCTGGCTCGCTGCGCAGCCAAACTGCAGCGGCAAAATCGGCGTCATCGGCTTCTGCATGGGCGGCGGATTCGCCCTCCTGCTCGTCTCCGGCCACGGCTTTTCCGCGGCCAGCGCCAATTACGGCGGGCCGCTGCCGCCCGACTTCGAGAGTTTTCTCCAAACCGCTTGCCCTGTGGTGGGCAGTTACGGCGGCTTGGCCACTTGGGAGCGGGGCGTAGCCGAGAAGCTGCAACAGGCTCTCGATCGCGCGCTGGTGGCGAACGATGTGAAGGAATACGCCGACGCCGGTCACAGCTTCATGAACAATCATCGTGGCTACGGTGTCATTAAGCTTCTGCGCTACCGGGCCGTTGGATACAACGAAGCAGCAACTCAAGACGCGCGGCGCCGCATCATCGACTTTTTCCGCGCTCATCTTGGAACCGCGCCGAATCGACTCGCACTAGCGCAAGAGGGCGAGTGCCAGGAGGCCGCGCACGCAAAAAGCACGGAGACCTTCTCCGAGCAAGCCCACGGCTGACTTCTCAAGATAGGAGTGTTTGCTCCGAGGGCAGCCCGGCAATCTCCTGAAGGTCCAGGATGAGCTCTTCCAACTGCTCCCGCTTGCGCTCACTGATGTCGAGAAAGCGAATGCCGACCGTATTGCGATCATGGACAGCCTGGATCACGCCGGCCAGGCGGAATGGCAATCCTTCGTGGCGAAATTCGACCTCGACAAATGTGTAAATTCCCAAAAGCAGGCGATCGACAGTGCGAATCCGGCAGCCGCTCAGGCTCAAGTCGAGAATCCGGCCGCGCAAGATCGAGCCTACCCGGACGAGGTGAATGGCCGCGGAATCGTCCACATCGAAGCGAAGACTCTGGCGGCGCTCGCGCCGCCGTCCGCGGGCGGGGCCTTCCGGCGCAACCGGCTCGGCCTCGCCGTCCGGGCGCGGATCCCCGGCAGTGTTCGGCTGCGGGTCTCCGGCAACGTTCTTTTCTCGCGCGTCATCCACGCCTGATCGCCCACTCCGGGACTGCGATCGGCGAAGATCAGTGGCTGTTTGCCGGCTCCCAAGGCTCTTGAGGCTCTGGCTGCGCAGCCTCGCGGCCCGTCAGGCGGTCGTAACGATACACATCGCTCGTCGTTCCCAAGGACTCGTTATAAAGGCTCGTCGCACCGGTCAGCTGCCGCAGTTCCTCGCTGAACGCGTGAATCGCCTGCAACTGGGTGGCCGACGCCGGCAATTCGTATTGGGAGGATCTAATAAACTTCTGGTAACCGCGATCGAGCAATCGCGTAACCTCACCTTTGATCAGTACTCCGGGCGGCACCGCGAATGCCGCAGCAGCATTGGCTTCCCCCTTGCTTTGCGGCGCTGCCGTTAGCGCCGCTCCCACGCCATGCTTGCTCACCAGCAGGCCACCCGTGACCGAGGCATATGGTGTGACCTCAAATCCATGCGCGCGCAGCGATTGGAGCGCTTGTTCGAAGCTGGGATGCAGCGGTTTTCGTCTCATGGCAGCGTTCCTATCGGCCTGCTGATTGCAAGAAGAGAGCGACGCCCGCCGAAAATAAGTCCGGCCTGCGGCGCGCCTCGCATCTCCAATCTCGCATAGAGGCGCGGCAGTCCGCAATTCCGCGCGTAGCCTGAGTTTCAGTTCTGCCCCTCCGCTCCACCGCGCCCCTTGCCCAGGCAGGCGAGATACTGCTTTACAGTTGCGGGGCGGGCCACCGATAATCGCGTTGCCCCAGATCGCCTGCGCTCCCCATCCACCTCTCTCATCGCACGCCGTCTCCGAGCCAACCAAGGAGGTACTACGCAAATGAAGATCGTCACCACGATCCTGCTAGGAGCTTCTCTCGCGGCCGTTGGAAGCCCGTTCGCCGCGGCGCAAGACACCGCATCCGCCGCAAAAATGCCGATGGTTCTGCAGATCACCCGCGAATACACGAAACCCTACAAGGGCGGCGCCGCGCACGACAAGACCGAGAGCGCGTTCATTGCGGCGCAGCTCAAGGCCAAGTTTCCCGTCAACTATGTGGCCATGAACTCGCAATCCGGGCGATCGCGCGCATTGTTCATGGCCCGCTACGACTCGTTTGCTGACTGGGAAAAGTACAACAAGATGGCCGACTTGAACGCCACGTTCTCCGCCGATTTGGAACGCGCAGGCTTGGCCGACGGCGAGCTCCTGGACGAAG
>Ga0209415_10010645_pt1 | contig 15592 bp, 13 predicted proteins | sample PeaSoiSIISIP2007_FD_187696 | JGI IMG/M metagenome (GOLD analysis project Ga0209415, IMG submission 187696) | Peat soil microbial communities from Weissenstadt, Germany - SII-SIP-2007 (SPAdes) (version 2) | ecosystem: Environmental > Terrestrial > Soil > Wetlands > Peat | place: Germany... | reverse complement strand
GAAGACGCGACTCGCACCGACGGCGTCTTGAGGATACGCGGGGTGGCGAACCGGGCCAGCCTTTTCAATCCGGCAATCATGTCCTGCGCAGCCGCGCCCGGCGCAGAACCGACCTGTGCGGGAGCCGGTACTGGAGGCGCGGCCGCCGGCACCGGATTAGTCAGGACGATGGTCGGCATCGAAGATGCCGACGGCGACATCGGAGGCATCGGCGAGGACATCGAGGATGATCCCCGCAACGGCGGCGCAATCGGCACCGGTTCGGACAACACGATCGTCGGCATCGCCGCCATCGACGGCGCGGACCGAGCTGGAGTTCCGGCGATCGCGGGTTCGTTCTCGTCCGCCGGGGGCGGGACCGGCAACAGATCGAGCATCTCTTGCGCGGACGCCGGTCGCCTTACCGCGTCCTTTTCCAGCGCCCTCATCACGATTCGCTCGGTGTTGAGCGAGATCTCGGGCGCGAGCTGGCGCGCGGGAGGAAAGCTGAAAGGCGGTTCCAACTGCGGGTCGCGCCCGGTCATCAGATGATGCATCGTCGCCGCCAGCGAGTAGAGGTCCGAGCGCGGCTCGGCCTTGCCCATGTATTGCTCGGGCGGCGCGTAGCCGATCGACCCGATCTGCGTGCCGCGCCCGCCGGGCGGCAGGAACCGCGCGATCCCGAAATCGATCAGGATCGCGCGCCCGCGGTGGTCGATCATGATGTTGCCGGGCTTGAAGTCGCGATAGATGATCGGCGGCTTCTGCGCGTGCAGGAACACCAGCACGTCGAGAATCTGGCGTGCCCATCGGAGCACCCGCGGCTCCGCGATCCGGGCGCGCGGGCCGAGCTTGTCGAGCATCGCCTGAAGATCGCCGCCCGCGACGAACTCCATCACCATGTAATGGCGGCCGTTCTCGATGAAATTGTCGAACAGATTGGGGATGCCCGGATGAGAAAGCGCCGCCAGCACGCTGGCCTCGCGCTGGAAGTCCTCGATCGCCTTTTTCTCCTGCTCGCCGCCGAGGTCGATGATCATTTCCTTGACGGCGACCGGACGGTTGGCGAGCCGGGTGTCATTGGCGAGATACACACGCCCCATCCCGCCCTGGCCGATTACCTTACTGACGCGGTAACGGCCGTCGAGCAAATGGCCGGCGGGTACGGGCTCGCCCGGTTTCATCGCGGTTTAAAATTTGGCCGGGCCATCGAGGCGGCGGCGGCCCTGTCCAATCGTTGAAGCCGGCGCGCTACGAAATCGGTTCGACCACCAGCTTGAGGAAAGTCTTGCCGATAATTATCTCGTCGCCCGATTTGATCTCGACCGGCGTTCCGGGCTGCAGGCGCGGCTGGCGGTTGACGTAGGTTCCGTTGAGGCTGCCGATGTCCTCGACCGTGATTTTGCCGTTCTCGATTCGAACCAGGGCATGCTTGCGCGAAATTTTGGCCTCGGGATCGTCCTGCTCGAGATCCACCTCGGGGAACGAGCCGGTCTCCGGATCCCATCGGCCGATAAAGCTGTTGCCATCTTCGATCGGAAATTCCTGGCCTTTGCGGCCGCCCCGCACGACCTCGAATTTGGCCTTGAACCGCGGCACCGACGCGGCCGCGGCGGCAGCAGGCGGCGCGCCTGCGGATGGCTCGGGAGCGGGCGGTGCGCCCTCAGGCGCGGGCTCGGGAGGCTTGATTTCGCCGGTGGGCGCTTCGGACGCCGCAACCGGTTCCGCCGCAGCCGGCTGCGCCGATGGCTCAGCGGCCGGGGCCGCGGCACCGTCGCCGGCGGATGCCGCCGCGGTTATCTTGGCGCCGCATCCGTCGCAGTAGTCCAGACCGTCCATGTTTTCGTAACCGCATTCGCCGCACTTGATCATCGTCTTCAGCCCCCAACCAGCCGGTTCATCGACCAGCTCCGTCTTCGGCAGATAGTAAAGCTACTCCGACTTTTCGTCTCTGAGCGCATCCAGCGCCGCCGGGTCCAGCATCTGGGTCTTTCGCACCACGGCCTGCGCTTGCAAGAGTGTGGTTTTGGCCGCCTTGCCCTGTAGTGTCTGGGTCTTTTTTATCTCGTCCATCAGTCCCGATAGCGCCTGGGTCGCTTTCGCGTTGCCGAGCCGCTGCGTGCCCTGAATCGCGTTGCCGAGGAGGCGCGTCGCCCGATCGACGTTGCCCAGCTTGAGCTCCTCTTCGGCCTTGGCCTGCAGCTTGGCGATCGAAACCTGATCGACCAGATTCATCACGCGGCCGTTGGCCTTGCTCGCCAGCGCCCGATCGAGCGTGTACTCGACAGTCACCTCGGTCTCGATCGATTTCTCGCCGGCGCCCGGCTCTTCGTAATGGAAGGCGCTCTGAGCAATCCTGACCAGGCCCGGCTTGCGCGGCGGCAGCACCAGCGTCAGCAGCACCGAGGCGGGCAGATTGGCTTCGAGGTCGCCGACCGAATACGCGACCTTGCGATCGTCGGTCAGCAGCGGCGTGCCAAGCGCATAGATATCCGGGCTGGCGCGAAAGGCCTCGCGGATTTGAACGCCCTGCGCGAGCGTCACTTCTATCCGTCCGTTGCGCGCCGTGATCGCGCGCAGTCCCTGCAGCTCGTCGTCGAAGATGCCGGGGATCTCGGCCGCGTTGCCGATAAAATGGTACTTGCCGTTGGAGTCCTGCGCGATCCGCATCAGGAGCTTTTCGTTGAACTCCACGCCCACGCCCATCGCAGAGAACGACATCTGGCCGCGGTTCTGATTGACGAGATCGACGCAGGCTATCTCTTCGTAAGTCTGACCGTCGGTAAGCACCAGCACGCGATTGAGCCGATCGGGCGCGAGGTTCTTCTTGACTTCATCGATCGCGGCGCGCATCCCGAGCGCCATTTGAGTGCCGCCGCCGATCTCGAGCAGATCGATCTCGTCGATCGCGCGCTTGACCGAGGCCTTGTCGTGGATAGTGTCCGGCGAAGCGATCACCTGCGCCTTGTCGGCGAACGCAACGATCGTTACCTTGTCGTCCGGCGCGAGGTTATCGACCAGGAACTTGACGGCCTCGACTACGAACTCGAGCCGCCGCTCGTCGTACATCGAGCCCGACCGATCGAGCACCACGCCCAGGTTGAGCGGCGTACGTCCACCGGCCCCGGCGCCGCGCGCGCCCGAGATCGCCTCGAACAAGACATACAAGACGAAGTTTTCGGCGCTCGACAGGACGTAGCTGCGGCTCGCCAGCGCCTCGAAGGTCAATGCGCCGGCCATCTGCGATCTCCCATCGCTCCATTTTACGGGCAAGGTTCGGGGCTTGGCAACTGAGGCAGGGCCGATGCGGGAAATTCGTATGGCCGGGTCAACGGGGCGTTTCCGGCTCCCATCTGCCGGGCCCGCCAGACGATGGCGACCGGGCGAGATTAGATGGAGGCCACCGGCCCGCGAAACCTTTTCAACCTCGGGATCACCCTCGCTCTGTGACCCCCGCGCAGGTTGGGTTATGATTGAGGGTTCGAGCCGGGAGGGCCTGGAGGAAGTTGCGTCCGATGGATCTTCGGGGAAAATGCGCGATTGCCGGTCTGGGTGCGACCCGGATGGGCAAGAATTACGACCACGCCCACGCGCTCGGCTTCGCGGTCGAGGCCGTGCAGCTCGCGCTCGAGGACGCCGGGCTGGCGCGCTCCGACCTCGACGGGATGCTCGTGAATCCGGGCATCACCTGGATGGGCAACCCGATGGCCTCGTTCGACGTGCAGCAGGCGATGGGGCTCAAGAACCTGCGCCTGACCGCCACCATGAATCTCGGCGGCGCCACCGCGGCCGCGATGGTGATGCATGCGGTGCAATCGATCGCCGCCGGCATGGCCGAGGTGGTGGCGTGCGTGTTCGCCGACGCTCCACTGAAACCGCCCGCGCCCAAGGCTGCGAAGGGTTCCGGCGGCTCGGCCGCCGCCTACGGATACGGCCGCAACCTCGAAGCGGCGTACGGGTTGTTCGGCGTGAACGCGACCTACGCGTTCGTCGCGCGGCGCCACATGTATCTCTACGGCACCACCGGCGACCAACTGGGCGCGATCGCCACCGCGCAGCGCGCATGGGCCAACTTGAATCCGGATGCGCAGATGTACGGGCAGCCGATGACGATCGACGACTATCACAACTCGCGATGGGTGGTTGAGCCGTTTCATCTCTACGATTGCTGCCTGGTATCCAACGGCGGGCTCTGTCTGATCGTCACCTCCGCGGAGCGCGCCCGGGACCTGAAAAAGCCGCCGGTCTACGTCCTCGGTATGGGTCAGGGACACCCCGGCGGCGATCCGCTGGACACCCTTACCTCGGGCGCGCCGATCGCCAAAGAGACCGCGTTCCGAATGGCGGGCATCAAGCTCGAAGATCTCCGCTTCGCCGAACTCTACGATTGTTACACTTTCACCGTGCTGGTGACGCTCGAGGATTACGGCTTTTGCCGCAAGGGCGAAGGCGGCCCCTTCGTCGCCGGCGGACAGATCGGGCCGCGCGGCTCGCTTCCGGTCAACACCGGCGGCGGCCAGCTCAGCTCGTTTTATATGTGGGGCATGACGCCTCTTTGCGAGGCGGTGATCCAGGTGCGCGGCGAGGCGGGAGAGCGCCAGTTGCCCCGGCACGAAATTGGCCTGGTATCGGGCAACGGCGGAATCCTCTCGACCCACTCCACGCTGGTCGTGGGTTCCCGTAGCTAGTGTGCCGAGTTGGAAATTCCCGCACAAAGTCGTTCGGCTTGTAAGCCCTCTCCCGCGATCCGAGGAGCTCTGCATAACCGGGAAAGGCGCGAGTCGCTGGGCGCGCTGCACGCGATAGATTCCTCGCTTACGCTCGGAATGACGGCCATTTCTCGTGCGTCTCTTGAACGTCATTCCGAGCAAAGCGAGGAATCTCACTCCACTGATCTGCGCCACTCCAGTTTGCTACCCGAAGTTCAGTCCGAGTTGCCTGTGGTCACGAGCGGGAGTAAGCGAATTCAGTAATGCCGGAGACCAGCAAGCCGATTCCGGTCCTCACGCCCGCGCTCGCGCCGTTTTTCGAGGCCGCCCGCCGCGGCGTACTTGTCGTACAAAAATGCGACAGTTGCGGCAGGTTCCGCTTTCCGCCGCGCGGACTGTGCCCGGATTGTCTCGCCACCGCCGCTTCGTGGGCGCCGGTCAGCGGCCGCGGCGAAGTCTTCAGCTACAACGTGATGCATCAGGTCTATCATCCGGGTTTCGCCGCCGAGGTTCCGTACGCGGTGGCCGTGATACAGCTCGAAGAGGGCGCCCGGATGGTCTCGAACGTGGTGGGCGTGAAGCCGCACGAGCTCCGGTGCGGGATGCCGGTGGAAGTGGTGTTCGATAAGCTCAGCGACGAGATCACGCTGCCCAGGTTTCGTCCCCGCGCGGAACGCCCATGACGGCGCTGGACCAGAAATACTTCCAGCGTCTGGTCGAGAGCTCGCCGGATATCGTAATCGCGGTCGACCGCGAGGGTATCGTCACCTACTACAACGACGGCGCGCGCCAGAACCTCGGCTACAGCTCCGCCGAGATCATCGGCGAGAAGCTCACCCGCATCTACCCGTCGGTGGAGGAAGCGCGCCGCGTGATGAAGGCGATGCGCGAGTCGAAGGACGCCGGGCGCATCTCGAGTTTCGAAACCATCTTTCGCAGCAAGAGCGGCGAGCCGATCCCGGTTGCGATCTCGGGCTCGCTGATCCACGACGAGCAGGGGGTCGAAATCGGCTCGATCGGTTTCGCGCGCGACATGCGCCGGATGCGGCTTCGCGAGCAGCTTGCCACCGCGGGCGAAATCGCGGTCAGCCTCGCCCATGAGATCAATAACCCGCTCGAATCGATGACCAACAACCTGGAGCTGGTCACGCGCTCGCTGGAAGCTCATTTCAATCAAACCGACTTCGCCACCGAACGCGAGCGGCTCGATTCGATCCGGGGAGCTATCCGGCGCGTGCAGGCCATCGTGCAACGGCTGGACGATATCGCGCGCAAAGGCGTCTATCAGACGCGCGATTATCTGGCGGGAAAGAAGATGGCCGACCTGGCGGCGCCCGAGGCCGCCGCGGCGGGCCCGGAGCATGACGCCGACCGCCCGCACGGCGACTGGCCGTTGCGCGGGATGTCGGTGCTGGTGCTCGATGACGACCTGTCGGTGGTCAATTCGCTCGCCGACTTGCTGCGCGCGGAACAATGCGTCGTGCATACCGCTACGCTCCCGAGCAAAGCGCTGGGACTGCTGCGCAACATGAAAATCGACGCGGTGATCTCGGATGTGGTGATGCCGGAGATGGACGGCTACGAATTCTACACCCGCATCAAGCAGGAAATGCCCGACCTGCCCGTGATCCTGATGACCGCGTACTATTACGATCGCGATCACATAATCAAACGCAGCCGGATGCAGGGCCTCGAAGGCGCGATCTTCAAGAAGCCCATCAACCCCGCCAAACTCCGCCAACTCCTGATCCACAGCCGCAACAAGCCCTAGCAGGGTGTTGAGGAAGTAAGACTAAGTGAGTTGGAGAAATGTACGCTCTCAACACCCTGCATGAAAGCTGGCTTCCTTCCTCAATCTTCTCTCCTTCTGGGAGAGATAAGAGTGAGGGAGCAGGCTGTGAAAATCCTTTTTGACAGCCTGCTAGGAGCGGATCGAGCCGCAGCAGCGAATTTCATCAGCCGGCGCGGACACACTTCGACAGAAAGGGGAGTGAAAAAAGATTCGTGCCCGACCACGACACAGAGCGGAATCACGCCCGCGAATTGCTCCGACAAGCTCTGGGCGACAACGGCGTAGACTTCCGCGATGGGCAGTGGGAGGCGATCGACACGTTGGTAAACCGTCGCAGGAGGCTGCTCCTGGTGCAACGCACGGGTTGGGGGAAGAGTGCGGTCTATTTCATTTCCACCCGTATCCTGCGGGATCGCGGACTCGGGCCGACACTGATCGTATCCCCGCTTCTCGCGCTTATGCGCAACCAGATAGAAGCGGCGGAGCGGTTGGGTATTCGGGCTCTCACGATCAATTCCACCAATCGCGACGAGTGGGCGGACCGCGCTCAGGATATTCTCAACGATCGCGGCGACGCCTTGTTGATTTCGCCGGAGCGGCTGGCCAACGATGAGTTTGTGAGCCAGGTCCTGTTGCCAATCGCGGGCGGTATCGGTCTTCTCGTGGTCGATGAGGCCCACTGCATTTCGGATTGGGGACACGATTTCCGCCCGGACTATCGCCGGCTGATCAACGTCCTGCGGCAAATGCCGCCGAATATGCCGGTGCTCGGGACGACCGCTACCGCGAACAATCGTGTGCTCGAGGACATCCATTCACAACTCGGCGATATCGAAGTTCAACGAGGTCCGCTGGCTCGCGAGACCCTTGCGCTCCAGACTATTCGTCTGCCTGATCAGGCGGCGCGGCTGGCATGGCTGGCCGAGCATCTGCCGCAACTGCCCGGCACCGGCGTCGTCTATACTCTTACCAGGCGCGACGCGGAGCGTGTGTCAAAGTGGTTGAACCAAAATGGGATACCGGCGCGTGCTTATTATGGCGGGGTCGAAGCGGAGGGTTTCCCGGACTCCGACGCTTATCGACGCTTCCTCGAGGACTCGTTGCTCCGGAACGAGATCAAAGCGCTGGTCGCCACAACTGCGTTGGGAATGGGCTACGACAAGCCGGACTTGGGCTTCGTGATCCATTATCAGGCGCCCGGCTCGATCGTCGCCTACTACCAGCAGGTGGGTCGCGCCGGTCGGGCGATCGATTACGCAGTGGGAGTACTGCTTTCCGGGCGCGAAGACCAAGAGATTCAGGACTACTTTCGTGAGACCGGCTTTCCCCATGAGCGCGACGTCAGTGCTATTCTGGAAGCGCTCGAGCAAAGCGACGGCTTGACGATGCGGCAAATCGAGCAATCGGTCAACCTGCACTATGGTCAGATCGAGAAGGTACTCAAGTTTCTCTCGGTTGACAGTCCTGCGCCCATTCTGAAGGACGGTCCGCTCTGGAAGAGAACTCCGGTCGCTTACCGCATGGACCACGAACGTATCGAACGGCTGACCCATCAACGTATTCAGGAGTGGAGGGAGCTACAGGAGTATGTCGATTGTCAGGATTGTCTTATGCTCTCGCTGTGCGGAGCGTTAGACGATCAACAGCGCCAACCGTGCGGCAAGTGCTCGCGTTGTCTTGGACGACCTGTGGTCGGAGAGGATTTCCCGCTTCGCTTGGCGGTAGACGCGGCGCGTTACCTGAAACACTCCGAGATTCCGCTCGAGTGCAGAAGGCAGACTGCGGCTGGCGCCTTCCCGGAGGATGGCCTCCCTGTAAATCTGCCGGCGGAGTTCAGAGCGGAGGTGGGGCGTATCCTCTCACGTTGGGGTGACGCAGGTTGGGGGCAACTGGTAGCTGATGACAAACATGCCAATCGATTCCGCGACGAGCTTGTCGAGGCGGTTGCCGAGATGATCCGCGAACGATGGCAACCGGAGCCCGCGCCGACCTGGGTGACTTGCGTGCCGTCCGGCGACCATCCCGAGTTAGTGCCCGACTTTGCGCGCCGTCTGGCCCAACGGCTCGGGATTCGTTTCCTCGCCGCAGTGACAAAGCTACGCGACAACGAGCCGCAGAAGCTTCAGCGGAACCGCTATCATCAGTGCCGCAACCTCGATGGAGCCTTTGGCGTCAGCGCCGATGTGCCAAATGAACCGGTCCTGTTGGTAGACGACGTCGTCGACTCCGGCTGGACGATGACTGTCGTGGCGGCCTTGTTGCTCCGGGCGGGCAGCGGTCCGGTGTGGCCGGTCGGTCTGGCCAGCGCGAGCACCGGGGACTGAGATGGACATCAGCGCGCAAACACAGACGGTGCTGTTGCTGACCGCTCATTTCTCCAGACCGCTCAAGGGCGAAGCGCGGCCGCTATCCACCGCCGAGTGGGGACGGTTGGAAGCTTGGCTTAAAGGACGCGAGAGCCCGCCCGAAAGTCTGCTGAATGGAAACCCCGCCCGTTCGCTGACGGGCTGGATAGACAGGACGGTGACGTTGGAACGCGTTCAATGTCTTCTTAGCCGTGCGGGCACCCTGGGTCTGGCGATGGAGAAATGGCAGCGCGCTGGGCTGTGGGTTCTGGCCCGCTCGGACGTTGGCTATCCCGACCGACTGAAGAAGCTCCTCAGTCTCGACTCTCCCCCGTTGCTGTTCGGATGCGGCAGTCGAAACCTGCTGAACAAGGGCGGGATCGCTGTAGTCGGATCGCGAGATGCTGCGGGTGAAGACCTCGCGTTCGCTTCGCGGCTGGGGTGGTCAGCGGCATCGCAAGGGCTTTCTATTGTGTCCGGCGGCGCACGCGGTGTCGACGAGGCTGCGATGCTGGGCGCGCTGGAGCGCGAAGGTACGGTGGTAGGTGTCGTTGCTGACGGTCTCCTGCGCGCGGCCACGTCCGCCAAGTACCGCCAGGGTCTGATGGGGAACAACCTTGTGCTGGTCTCAAGTGTATATCCAGAGGCCGGTTTCGATGTCGGCAACGCAATGTCGCGCAACAAGTACATCTATTGTCTGTCGGACGCAGCTATCGTTGTGTCGTCGACCAGGGATAGGGGCGGCACCTGGACCGGAGCGGTCGAAAATCTGAATCGACGCTGGGTCCCCTTATGGGTGAAAGCCGACTTAAACGGAAGCTCCGGCAACGGGGAACTTGTTCGGCGTGGCGCACACGGGTTGCCGGACGGCGAATTGGAGCTGAGATCGCTTTTCGCGTCTGCCGAGTTCGCATCGTCTGCTCATTCGATGCCCGAGCTCTTCGACCGGCCCCCGATTTCGTGCGGGACAGCACGGAACTCCTCCGGTGATGCTTCGCCATCTCCGGTCGCGTCGGACAACACTCCCGGCGGGCATTCCCATACAACACCGAGCACTGCGAAAGTCGTCGAGCCGGCCGAAACCGAGGGTCTCTACAGTCTGTTTCTGCGTCGCTTGGAGGCGCTGACTACAAACGACCCCGCTACTGCGGATCAACTGCTGCGCCACTTCGATATCGTCAAAGCGCAGCTCAGCCATTGGCTCACGCGTGCCGTCGACGAAGGGATAGTAATGAAGCTGCGGAAGCCCGTTCGCTATCAATGGCAAACCGGGCGGCCAAGGCAGCGCTCGATTTTCGGCGGCGACTGACTCGGACGCTATGGCACCAGCACGATGAATTTAGGGGTGCTGCCGCTGTTGCCGTTGCTCTCTGTATTCACCGAGCCGATGAAATCCAGCAAGTCGTTGGAGTCGCTGACGCTGAATGCGTCCACGGTGCCATTGCCCTGGTTGGTTACATAGACCAGGTTGCCGCCTGAATTGACCGCGATGCCGGTCGGCTTGTTGAAGCCCGTGACGGTCCCTATCGTAGCCGGGAGCGTCACGTTTTGGAGACCGTACTCCGTTACTGTGTCGGCGGAAAAATTGGCCGAATAGAAATTGTTTCGGCCCGAACTGATCGCGAGCCCGATTGGCGCGTCGCTGGCGGTTCCGGTGCTGGAGTTGCCGTCGAAGCTCAGCACGCCGCCTGTTCCGATGGTGAAAACCGCGACCGCGCCGTTCTCCGAGTCGCTGGCGTAGAGAATCCCTTGCGATGGATTGAGCAAGACCTGGCTCGGAGTTCCCGAGGTAATTCCCTCAACCGGTGTGTTGCCGATAAGCGTCAGCAGCCCGGTCGTACCGATGCTGAACGAATCGACCGTCCCGGCGCCGCTCTCGGCCACGAACACATAGCTGCTATTCGCAGCCACCCCCTGCGGCGCGTTGAGCCCGGACAGAGTTCCGATCAGAGTCAGCGTGCCGTTCGACGCGATAGAATATTGCGCAATCGAGCCGCTGCTCTGATTGGTCACGTAAGCGTAGCTGCCCGATGGCGTGACCGCGATTCCGCTCGGCCCGCCGCCCGGTCCGGTCGATACCGTTCCGAGCACGGCGAGCTGGCCCGTGGTAGTGTTGACGCTGTACTCGTGGACGAGGTCATCGGCGAAGTTCACCACGTAGAGGAAATTGTTGGATGGATGCGCAGCGATGCCGACCGGCCCGTCGGCCAGCCCCCCCGAAATCGTACCGATCAGACTCAACGCACCGTTGGCGCTGCTGAGCTTGAACTCGGAGATGTTGCCGTCGAAGTTCGTTACATAAGCAAACCCGACACCACCACTAGCGCCGCCCCCACCGTTGCTGCCGCCGCCGTTGTCACTGGACGACGAGCCGGCGACGCTGAAAAAACTTCCGCCGCATCCGCCCTGGGGCACAGCCGCGAGCAGCAATAGTGCGATCAACCCCGCCGATGCTTTGCGGACCTTGGCTTTGTTGCCCATCCAGCGAATACCCCAGCGAATACCCATCGTGACACGATAGCAGGAAACTTCACGCAAGTTTGCAGGCCCCTGAGCTTATCCTGTTTAGCCGTCCTACTTAATCGAGATTGCACGCCGCGTCGAGCCGGGCGTTGTCCGATACTTCATCGATACTTCGGGCGTGCCGCGATGGGCCCCGGACTCATCGCGGGCGTTTCGGTCTTTCGATCGGCAGGTCCTCACGGTTGCCCCATTCCGCCCACGAGCCCATGTAGTTGCGCACCTGCCGGTATCCCGCCAGCTTGAGCGCGAAGTAGGCGTGCGCCGCGCGATAACCGCCCTGGCAATACGGGATCACCTCGGTGTCGGGCCGCAGCCCAAGTTGCTCGAAAGCCGCGCGCAACTCGGCGGCCGGCTTGAATGCCCCGTTGGAATCGAGCGCGTTGGTCCATTCGAGATGAAACGCCCCAGGGATCGCTCCGCCGAACCGGGCGCGAACGTTTTCACCGTAGTATTCGGCGTCGCTGCGAACGTCAAAGATCGATACGTCGCGGCGGCCGATACGTTTCAGGATGTAATCGTACGAAGCGATCGCTTCCGCGCGCGGCTCAGCGCGAAAGTCGCTCGGCGCGAAGGGCTCGGCGCTCGTCACCAGCTCCTGTGAGGCAAGCTTCAGGCCGCCGTCGAGAATCCGCACCGCGCGATGGCCCATGTATTCCAGCGCCCACGCGCCACGCGCCGCGCGCATCCCGGAGTCCTGCTCGTAGAAGACCACCGTCGCGGCGCCGGTAATTCCGAGCGCCGAGAAAATCCATTCGAGCTGGGCGCGGAATTCGCGCAGCCCCTTCTCGCTGGTGTCGTAGTAGTGGAACGGAAACGGATCGAAGTGACGCGCGCCGGCAAGATGGCCAGCCCAATATTCCGTGGCCGCCCGCGTGTCGATCAGAATCACCGAGCGGTCGCCGCGATGCTCTCGCAGCCATCGCGCGTCAACCAGAAACTGCGCGTCGTTTCCATCTGGAGACATGATCCCTCCGGTGAGCGAATCGCGAACCGGCGTCGTTCAGGCGCCGCGTCCGACCGCTTCGCCGATCGAGCGTAGCCCGTCGCTCTTGAGCAGGCGAGCCACCCCGGCTTTGATTGCGGCGACCAAACCGGGACCGCCGTAGACCAGACCCGTGTATAGCTCGACCGCGCTCGCACCCGCTTTTATATGGCCGTAGGCATCATCGGCGCTGGCGACGCCGCCCACGCCGATAATCGGCAACTTGCCGTCCGTATGCCGGTAGATATCGCGAATCACGGCCCGCGCCCGCTCGCGCAAAGGGCGGCCGCTCAGCCCGCCTTCGTACGGAGCGCTCACGCCCACGGCCTCGCGCGCGATGGTGGTGTTGGTCGCGACGATCCCGCTGACGCCGAGCGCGAGCGCCTCAGCGCAGATTTGTTCCAGCATCGGCGGTTCGAGATCCGGCGCGATCTTGATCAGGATCGGACGACGGGCGGGCTCGGCCGCGGCCGATCTCACCGCCGCGAAAATCTCGCGCAGCCGTTCCGGCGCCTGCCACTCCCTGAGCCCGGGCGTGTTCGGCGAGCTCAAGTTCACCACCACGAAATCGGCGAGCGGCCCCACCGCGCGCATCAGGGCGGCGTAGTCTTCGGCGACGCGCTCGCGCGGCGTGTCGCGATTGGGTCCGAGATTTACGCCGACGCGGATCCTGAGGCCCGCGCGCTTGAGCCTGCCCAGACGATTCGCCGCCGGTTCCATCCCGGCGCTCGGAAAGCCGAGCCGGTTGATGAGCGCCTGATGCTCCGCGATTCGCCACATCCGCGGCGCGGCGTTGCCGGGCTGTGGGCGCGGCGTAATCGTGCCGAACTCGGCGAATCCGAAGCCCATCGCCTGCCACGCGCCCGCGGCTCTCACTTCCTTGTCCATCCCGGCGGCCAATCCGATCGGATTGGCGAAATCGAGACCGCATAGCTCGATGCGCAGCTCGGGCGGATCGCGCGGACGGATCTGAATCGGCACGCCCGCCAGCAACGTGAGGGTCAGACGATGCGCCGTTTCGGGGTCGAGCTGAAAGAGGATCGGCCTCAGGACCCGCGCGTAAAGTTCCTCCACCATCGAGGCCATTAGGGGCGAATCTTGCAGCCTGCGCGCAGCGGTGCAATCGGCTTCGCGAAGCCGCTGTTGAAAGTATCGTCTGATTGCTTTGGGCTGCGGCTGACGCGGGCCGCAGCATTGAGCTAGACTGATTTGTCCGGAGGCGCGGAAATCATTGAACAGTCAGGCGCAGATGCAGGTACGGCTGATCGACTACGCCAAGGCGCCGCTCGAAAAGCTCTACGCCGCGTTTCGCACCTGCTACTCGGCCGACACGCCGATCGAAATCTGGGAGAAGATCGAGGCCGAGAAGATCAGCCACGAGAAAATCCGCGAGTTCATCCAGCAGCGGCTGCAGACCGGCCACGCCTCGCCGCTCGAGCAGGTGGTGTTCTGGTTCGGGATCGCGGGCGTGTCGCGATCGCTGTCGCATCAGTTCGTGCGCCATCGGATCGGAATCAGCTTCGAGCAGCAGAGCCAGCGCTACGTGAAATTCAAGCAGGACAAACTCGCTTTCGTGCTGCCCGAATCGTGGCGGCGGGCCGGAATGGAAGACGAATTTTCGGAGCTGCTGTCGCGAACGTCGGAGCTCTACTCGCGCGCGCTCAAGGCCGGAATCCCCGCCGAGGACGCGCGCTTCGTGCTGCCCAACGCCGCGCCGACCAATTTTCACGTGATGGTCAACTTCGCCGAGATGCTCCATATCTGCGATCTGCGGCTGTGCGTGCGCGCGCAATGGGAGATCCGCCGGATGGTCGCGCTGATGCGCGCGGAGATTAAGAAGGTCCTGCCCGAGATCGCGATTTTCCTGCAACCGAAGTGCGGCGAAAACCGGATGGGCTACTGCGACGAGTCGCTGGAAGACTGGGCCAAGTGCCCCCTCGGCAAAGTGCGCCCGCACAAGTCCGCGCTGTTCGATCTCTACGAACGGCACGGCACCCGCAAGGCGCAGGCGCTCAGTGAGGCCGAATACCGCGCCGTCGAGGAAAAGGAACTATTGTAACGACTCCCGCTCCTTTCCGATCGCCTCTCCCTGACCAGGGAGAGGCCGGCGCGCGAGTCGCATGCGAGCTTGGCGCCGGGTGAGGGTCGTCTGGAGTTCGGTTGATTCCCTCAAACTCGCGGCGATAGTGTGAATCCGATGGATGCCCGGCCGCTCAAACGAGTTGATCTGCTCCGCCACGAGCTCAAGGCGCTGCGCTTCATCCTGGACAATCTTCACTCGGGAAAAATCGACCGCGCGTCAGTGCCGGCGCGCGAGGATTTCCAGTCCGAACAGACCCGCGCGCTCTACGACGCTATCGTCAGCGCGCCCGATCGGGCCGCCGCCGAAAAGCGAATCGCCGGCCTGGAGCTCGACGAGGTCGATCTCGATTCTTTCCTCCATCTCTCGGGCGAGCATTACTACAGCTATCCCGCGCTGGTGAGGGAGCGGGCGGAGGCGATCCGCCGCGGCGAGCTCAAGGTCGAGACGGTGTGAGCACACCCGCCTTGCCCGATTTGCCCAATTTGAATGAACTGCACTTCCTGCTCGATAGCGGCGGTGCGCTGATCGTCTTCGAGGAAAAAGACACCGCCTGGGCGGGCGTGCTGGCTTTCTCCAGCGAAGAATCGGCGCGCGACTTCTGCCGCGTCAGCAAGATCGAAGTCGCCGAGCTCGCCTCGATCGAGACCGCCGATCGCGACTCGATCGCTGCGCTGATCCGCGAGGTCAAGCGCCGCGCCGTGCGCTACATCCTGCTCGATCTCGATTACCGCAGCGGCCGATGCGTCCAGATCGAGTTCGAGGGCGATGCGCTTGGCTCAAGCCGCGAAAAGCAATTCTCTCCGCGCGAGCATCGGTAAAGGTCTGCTTTCGTAGCGCCGGCCTCCGTGCCGGTTCCTTTACGGAAACTCCATCTCGGAAAAACACCGGCACGGAGGCCGGCGCTACGGAAACAGGAACTTGATTCGAAGTAGGGCCGGCGTCTCGCCGGCCTCCGAGAAAAGGAAGTCGAGTCTAAGTGAACATCGAGGCGAGGCCCTTGGGCCGCACCATCTTGCCCGCCGGCTTGATCTCGTCCGCCTGCCGCTTGAGGCGCTCCTGGAACGCTTCCATCTCGGCCGCCTGCTTGGCCTCGAACTGTTCCAGCTCGCGCGCGCGCTTGCGATCGAGAGCCTCGCGCTCACGCTGGCGGCGGCCATAGAAGCCCTCGAAAGTGTCCCT
>Ga0209415_10010644_pt1 | contig 15594 bp, 15 predicted proteins | sample PeaSoiSIISIP2007_FD_187696 | JGI IMG/M metagenome (GOLD analysis project Ga0209415, IMG submission 187696) | Peat soil microbial communities from Weissenstadt, Germany - SII-SIP-2007 (SPAdes) (version 2) | ecosystem: Environmental > Terrestrial > Soil > Wetlands > Peat | place: Germany... | reverse complement strand
GAAAAGCCGAGATGAATCTCGGCTCAGCAGGCTCGACAGCCTGCGCCACGAAGTTAAGTGAACAGTATTGGGGCTAGGGCGGGCAGCGCCGCCACGAGACCCAAAAGCATCGATCGCATGGTTGCCCGATTCAAAGACCACCGGGGGGATGGTTCAACTAGAGGCGCGCCTAAATAAGCAAGGCCTCGCCTTGATACCCCTCCGGGAACGCGCTCGCTACTGGATGATCCTCCGCTCGTTTTCGATGCGGGTCAGGCGTCCATCCATTTCGGCGAACTTCAACATTATTTCGGAGTGGTTCTTCTCGATCAGCAACTGCAACTGGGCGTGGCTCCTTTCAATTTTGGCGCCCAGGAGCTCTTTCACGTCGTTCAAACGGTTGTTATTGAACAGTACGCCGGTGAGCACCGCAAGGAACGAGGTTGCGACAATGGCAATCGTCAGGATTTGAACAGTGCTCACAATTTTATAGTATGTTAGCGGGAAAGTCCTCCCGGTATCAAGGCCAGGCTCACCACACATATGGCACCAGCCCCTTCACCTTGCGGCGGTATTCGAAATATTCCGCGCCGAACTGCTCGATCATGAGGCGCTCTTCCAGCAGGGATTTCCGTTTCCACTCCAACAGCAGCAGGGCGAAACCGATCAGGCCTCTTATTTCGCGGTGAACGATGGCCGTCCCCAGCATCGCCAGCAACAGGCCCGTGTAGATGGGATGGCGCACGATCGCATAGGGACCGTTGCGGACCAGCGCGTGACCCTCCTTGAGGGTGACGAAGCCGCTCCAGTTACGGCCGATCGAGAACCGCGCCCAGATAGCAAACGCAATGCCCGCCACCGTGAGAGCCGCGCCAATCCATCCCGCCGCTCCCGTATCCGGAACGAAGTGCCAGCGTAGAAAGCCTCTCCGGAACAGGTCCGAGAACAGCAGGCCGAATGCGAGCACGAGCATGCAGGCGTGAAGGATCGGGGAACCGATGGGCGGCGTTCGCGCCGTCCGCTTATTGGTGAACGCGGAGACGAACCAGACGAGGCACAACACCATCCAGGCGTAATTTGCCACCGCGTGAGAACCGAACTCCATCACTCGGCCACGAGCACCAGCCCGGACGGCAGTTCTTCGCCGAAGATCCGGCCGAGCGTGCGGTCGTCCTCCTCTTCGCCCTCGAGCACGGCGAGCAATCGGCCGGCGTGGGGCATGGACTGCAGCCTGCCTTTGACGGCCTCGCGGGTGGCGGCCGGAAGGTCGCGCGTGGGGTCTTCAGTGCGGCGCGCCATGGCCGCCAGGGCATCGCCGGCGCTCGATATTTTCAAGAGCGCCTCAACCCAGCGGGTTACGGCCGCCGGCGGGACCACCAGGTTGATCGGCCCGTAGAACAGCTTCCTCGCCCCCAGGCGCGAGAGGCACCAAAGCTCACTCTCTTTGTAATCACCGGTCCGCACACGCTTGATGAGCGCCTCACCCAACTCCGTTTTGGTGCCGATGGGGAGCAGTTCCAGGCTCGATGCGGCGCGCCACATTTCGCGCAGCAGCGACGGGTTGATGCGCTGCGGCTTCTTGTTGCCACGCGGGAGGAGGAAGCCGGAGAGGCGCTGGTAGATGTCCGTCTGCTGGTTGCGGTTCATGCCGCCGGCCACGCGTCCCCAGAAGATCCACCAATCGATTTCGCACTGCACCTGGTTGCCATAGGTCAGGCCTCCGGAGTACAGGCGGCGGACCTGCTCGATGCGGAAATCGTCGCCCGGATAACCGAATCCCGGGCGCAGGCAGAAGCCGCAGAGATTCAGCCAGCGGATCTCGTAGGCCGGGCTTTTTTTGCGGCCGTCGGCGTTTGCCAGGAACGCGTCGGCCAGTTGGCGGATGGCGGAAAGCGGCCAACTGTTCTTGCCAAGTCCCATGGCCTGCTCGAGCTTCGCCGGGACTTCTTCGGGGGTGACGGGCGATTTCGCGGTGGGCGAGAACACGGCCTCGATCAGGGCGATGGAGGATTTCAGCGCCTGATCGCTGACTACGGCGGCGGCCTTGCGCTCCGCCGTCTGCGCGGCAGCCTGTTTGCGCAGCTCGAACTGGAGGTTCCAGCGGTTGTCGCCGATCTTGGAATCGCACCAGGTCTCCAGCGTGCCGATCTCGGTGAGGCGCGCGCCCATCTTCACCGGGATGAGCCGCTCCTCGGCCTTCTTTCCGAAGCGGATGACGGCGTTGAGCGGCGCATGCATGTGCAGTTCGGGATCGGCAGCGGAGAATTCCAGGACCTCGCCCAGTTTGTCATCGGTGCGCGTGAGCGAGCTGTAGAGGCGGAACGAGACGGGACGATTGGCGACGAGTTGCAGCGCGTCGTTATCGATCTCGATGGCCGAACCCTCCTCCGCGCCGCGAGGTACCAGGCACACCGCGGGGAATGTGCCATCGCGCGGCTCGCCGATGGCGATGTAATAGGTTCGCGGAAGGCCGCCGCGCACCAGCACGCCGCTGCCGGTGGAGCGCACGTAGGAGTAGTAGGCGGCGCCGCGGGCCACGGCGAGATCCAGGTCGGTGTTCTCGAAGATCTCGGGGCGCCGGCCGTACCACTTGCCGACGACGTCGGCCACGCGCTCGCGCAGGATTTCGGGGATGAAGAAGCCGCCGTTGAAAAGGATCGCGTCGGGCACCTGGCCGGTGGGCTCGAGGAACTGGTTGAGGTGCCGGGTCACGGCGGGATCGGAGACGTAGGGCAGGCCGAGCTCGCGAAAGAGGCTGCGCTTTTCGTCTTTGGGCGCTTCGCCGCGTTCGGTGAACGGGAGGAAGCCTTCAAGCGCCAGCTCCAAAGCCTCTTCGCGCAGGATCTCGCTCTTGAGCGACCGGCCGATGAGCGCCGAGCCCGAACCGAGCACGGTGATCTCGACGCCCTTCAGGTTGGGATCGTTGAGCAGCCTCTCCTTGGCCGCCGAACATTGACGGCGCAGGCCGGAGCGCTGGCGGATGGAGAGCGGCACGCCGAGCTTGGTCTCCACCAGCCACGCCAGCGTCAGATCGAGGTTGTCGCCGCCCAGCAGCAGGTGCTTGCCGACGGCGGTGCGCGTGAAGTTGACCAGGTCGCCCTCGCGCGAAACGCGGATGAGACTGAAATCGCTGGTGCCGCCGCCGACGTCGCAGACCAGCACGATCTGGCCGTCGAAGAGCTTCTTCTGCGATTGGGCCAGATTGTTGGCGATCCAGGAATAGAATGCGGCGGCCGGCTCCTCGAGCAGCGTAGGGCGCTCGATGCCGGCATCGCGGGCGGCCATCACGGTGAGCTCGCGGGCCTCTTCGTCGAAAGATGCGGGGACGGTGAGGACGATGTCCTGTTGGCTGAGGGGCAGGCCCTTGACGCGATCCCACTCTTCGCAGAATTTACCGATGAAGCGGGCGGAGACTTCGACGGGCGAGAGCACGCGGCCGGTCTCCTGCGAATCCCAGGGGAGGATTTTGGCGGTGCGGTCGACGTCGGGGTTGGAGAGCCAGGATTTGGCCGAGTGGACCAGGCGGGTGGGGATGAGCGCGCCCTGCTCGCGGGCGTAGAGGCCGACCGGCTGGCCGTCCTCGAGGAACAGGAACGAAGGCAGCGTGCGGCGCGGCTCGCTGCGCCCGGCGGCTACAAGCTGGGGCGTCTCGAAGATGTGGATGGGGGGGAAATCGCGGTCTTCGGCCTCGCGTTCGTCGATGTAGGCGAGGGCGGAGTTGGTAGTGCCTAGGTCGATGCCGATCTTCATGTCACTTCAGCGCTTCGGTGATCTCGATATCCCGCTTCAGTACTTCGGACAAGAGTTCAGACATATCGACGCCTCGCTCTTCCGCTTTGCCGGAGAAGTATTCCCATACGCTTCTTTCGATGGAAGTCGGCAGGAAAACCCTGGCGTCGGCAGGGATGTGATGAAGGCCACGGACTCCCTGACTGAAATCAATCTCTTCGGGCATGTCATCGTCGCTGTCTAATTGATCGCTCATACGTTCTCCTGGTATTGGCGAATTTCAGCCGGCGTCGCCTTGCGCGCCGAGATAAGGCGGACCTTGGTTGTGAGGGGTCCGGCCGCGGACCATAGGTAGACAACCGAAAGCATCGTTCCATTCGCAGCGTAGCCGATAGAGAACCAGCGCTCTTCAGTCTGGCTGTGTTCCAAGTCGGCAACGGTAAGCAGTCCTGGGTCGTAGAATATGGTGCGGGCGAGCTCGAAAGACACGTCATGCTTCCGAAGATTCGCGGACGCTTTGGCCTCGTCCCACTCGAACAGAAACTGCCGCTCATTCACGAGCACTCTCGTACCATGCTATACACGCTCCCTCACATTGAATTCCAGCTTCCAGCGGCGGCCGTCGCGGGCCACGCACCACAGTTGGAGCATGCCAGTCTCGGTCACCACCGATTCGAAAGAAACGGGAACCACCTCCGCGGAGCTCTCGCCGGAAGCGAAGCTCACTTCCATGGGGGAAAGCTCTTGCAGCTCGTCGCCGAAATCCTCGATCAGGTCGCCGGCCTGATCGTTCTTACGGGCCGCCGAAGTAAAGAAGCGGAACTCCGCGGGCTGGCCGACAATCAGGCCGAATTCGCGGCCGGGAATCCGCACTTCGGTGCCTTCCTCCATGCCGAAGGGCACCACGGCCACAGCCTTCAGCGGAGCGGGGAAGCCGGGGATCGACGGCATGGCGCTTTCCACTCCCACATAGTAGGTGCGCGGCACGCCGCCGCGGATGCGCACGCCCCGTCCGTGCCGCGCCAGTCCGTAGTAAGCGGCGCCGCGCGAGACGGCGTGCATGAGGTCTTCGCCGCTCAGGGGCTGGACCTGTTTCATGCCTTCCTCGGCGAGCCAGGCATTCAGGGTCTTGAGAATCCGATCGCGGACCAGCGCGGCGTTGAGCACGCCCCCATTGAACAGCACGTGCGTGGGGCAGGCCAGGCCGCTCGGGCCGCGTCGCACGCCGTGCTCGGAAGTCGCGGCCTGCTGGCGGAGGAAGCGCGCCATGTGCCGCGTGATCGAGGGATCGGCCGCATAGGGCAGGCCCAATTCCTGCAAGCCGACGCGGCGCTGGTGGGCAGGCATTTCGGTGCTCGCGACTGCCGGCAGGAAGCCCTCGCCCAGGACGCGCTCGATATCTGCCCGCAGGAGCGCCGCCTTGATCGTTCCGCCCACCAGGCCCGTGCCCTTGCCGAGGATGGTCACGGGCTGCTCCTTGGCCTTGGAATCGGGCTCGAGCAGCTTCTCCTTGGCCACGCGGCAGTTGGCCCACAGCGCCAGGTGCTGGCGGCTGTCGATGCGGGTGCCCTTCTCGGCGAGCCGCTGCGCGACGGCGCCGGCCAGTGCCAGGTCGATATTATCGCCGCCCAGCAGGATGTGCTCGCCCACCGCCACGCGGTTGAGCGAGAGCTCTCCATTCGCCTCGGTGACCGCGATCAGGGTGAAATCGGTGGTGCCGCCGCCAATATCGACCACCAGAATGAGGTCGCCCAATTGCACGCGCTCGCGCCAGTCCTGGTGGCGCTCGATCCAGGCGTAAAAGGCGGCTTGCGGCTCTTCGAGCAGGGTGATGTTCTGGTAGCCGGCCAGCTTGGCGGCCTCGAGGGTCAACTCGCGCGCCACGGCATCGAAGGATGCCGGCACGGTGACCAGCACCTGCTGCGCGGCGAAGGGCGCTTCGGGCATTTTGGAATCCCAAGCCTGGCGCAGATGCTCCAGGTAGCGACGGCTGGCTTCGAGCGGCGACACCTTCTCGACGCCTTCGGGCGCGCGGAAGGGCAGCAGCGGCGCGGTACGGTCGACGCCCGAGTGTGACAGCCAGGATTTCGCGGAAGAGACCAGGCGCCCGGCATTCTCCACGCCTCGCTTCTGCGCCAGGCGTCCCACCACGTAGTCGCGGGCGGCGTCCCAGGGCAGGGCGATGGTGCCGGCTGGAAAATCGGATGCTCCGGGCAGGTAGAGAAAGGAGGGCAGCAAATCTTCGTCGCTCACCTCGCCGGGGTTGGCGAGTTGCGGAATAGGGAGCAACTGCACGTTCGCCGGGGCGAACTGGTCGGCATCGGGTCTCACCTCCGCGTAGGCCAGAGCGGAGTTGGTGGTGCCTAGATCGATTCCAATAACAAATGTGGGCTGCAACGTTTTTTACCCGATTTCAATGTCACTCGATTTCAATTTCAGCGGGGGCGATGATGGCGGCATCCTGTTTTGCCGAGAGAGCCGGGAGGTCGACCTTGGCGGCGCGCCATCCTTTGTGGCGAAGGGTGCCGCCGGTGGGCGGCTTGGCCGGCACGTTGCCGATGAACTTGACGACATTGGGATCGGCGGAAGGCGCTTTGGCGAAGGTGCCCTCGACGCCGTCGATCACCGGCTGGAGCGTGACGTAACGGGCGATGGAATCGCGGCACTGGTCGTGGAGCTCGCGGACGGCGGCGCCGACCTGGTCGTCGGAATAGGAAGCGATGTCTTCCATGAGGAAGTCCACCAGGCGGGAATCGCGCTGGAGGATGCCCAGGATCTGGAGAGCGCCATCCGAGGTCCTGGCGGCCGGAGCAGCCGGCGCGGCCGCGGCTTTCGGTGCGGCCTTCACGGGCGCGGCCTCGCGACGGGTCAGGTTCAGCGCCGTCAGAACCTCTCCGGACAAAGCCCCCTGGAACAGAATGTTAAAGAAGCAGCGGAATGCTAAGACAAGTCTCAAATCATGGCTCCAAGTTTTTAGGATAGCGGAAAAACGGGCTTTGACGCGCAGGCGCGGAGTTTTGAACGCGTGAGTAGAGTTTTGAACGCGTGCGTAGAGAACGATAAGGAACACAAGAAGAGAGTGGCTCGACGACGTCGTCTTCTTGGCGAGTGCCGTCCGCTGCCTGGGATGCACGAGCCGATTCCGATCCCTACCGAGCCGGGTGCAACTCTTCGCGAATGACGCGCCGCAGGGTGTCTTCCAGTTCGGGGGCGGCCTTTTTCCCCTCGATATAGTCGCGCAACACGTTGTTGATGACGGTCTGGTAGTTGCCTCCACCCGCTCTCTCCACCTGATCCAAAAAGTAATCGAGGATGTCGCGATCCAGGCGGATGGTGATGCGTTGCTTGCCGGGCGGGATCGGCAGAACCGCGCCCCGCTTGCCCTTGCTGAAGTCGTAGGTCTTCATTGCTTTTCGTAGGCCTCCCGTTCGTGAGGTTCGGCGCGTCTTGCGGAAATCAGACGGATGTCTTCCGCGCCACGTGTAGACCACAACCAGGATTCTCCCCACGGCATCAGACCCCATTACCACGAAGCGTTGCTCCAGGGGCTCCGATTCGTCGTCAACAACGGTGATGCTCAGGGGGTCTTCCAACACCGGAACCGCTTCGGCAAACCGGATGCCGTGCTTGGCGTTATTACATACCGATTTCTCATGGTCCCAGGTGATCGCCACAACTTCAGTGTACAAAAGTATGCCACGGTGAAGGGCGCGGTGTAGATCGTGGCCAGGACTGCCGGCAGGGACGATACCGCACGACCAGGTGCCCTCGACGCCATCGAACACGGGCTGGAGCCCGTTGGCGCCGATCTGGTCGTCGGAGTAGGAAGCGATGTCTTCCATGTGGAAGTCCATCCTGGCGGCAGGAAAAGCCGGCGCTGCAGCGGCTTTCGGTGCGGCGGACTTCGCGGGCGCGGCCTCGCGACGGGTCTACCCACCGGCGCTGTGACCAGCGCCACTGGCCCCGAACCCCGCCCGGGACACACCGTGGAGACCGGCAAACAATCCATGCCGGCAAGCTCCACCGACAGCCGCGGGGGTCGCGAGGCCTCCCTGCGTCAGGTATTCCTGGTAGGCGTCGTAGTAGTAGGGAAACGGGTAGTGGTAGGTCATGCTTACCCACTTCCCGTTCCAACAGTAGCCGCGCTTCTGGACCGCGTCCTGGCAGGCCTGCTCGTTGAAGGTGAGCGCATCGCAGGGATTCGGCCGCTGCTGGGCGCGTGCGGCGAAGCCCATGGCGGCGACTACCGTTAAGGTAACGCCGGCCGAACGCTTCTTGAGATAGCTATACACCAAACTGGTCCGGAGGTCCCGAAAAAAAACACGAACGGACGGCTGGTGGCTGTGAGCGGGATAGTTTTCGCGTACGGGCGGGCGGCCCGGACTGGAATCGGCGCCTCACGCCGGCGCACTGCTCAAACCGGCAGGTGCGCTCTGGGGCGCTTCCGGAATCGCGGTGGAAGCCCGCGCGACGTCAGCGCTTCAGCGATCCCAGGACCTGGCCGGCGTCGGCATCTTCCAAGCACGGCGTGGTCTCCAGCGGCAACAGGTCTGACCATGTCGCGACCCACGTGTAGAGAGCCTTGGCATCGGTAGTTTCGACGATGGCGAATCCGCGCCCGCTCATTCCATGCCACCGCCCGATCAGCGTTACGCCGGCGGGGGCATTCCAACTGCCTCGAGAAAACGTCCCACGGCGGTGTGAAACGTCGCGTGGGGCAGAGTCCAACTGACGATGTATTTCATAAGTCTCAGCCTCTTTCTTTGTCTGGGTTTTTTGCTACGCAGTGCCGCTCAGGAAGAGTATACAGCAACCGGCTCATGATGCTGTTGTCAAGAGGGCGGGCGCGTGAGGGCGCGCGCCGGTGCGCAATCGGCGGCATATTGCGCCATATCGGGGCCGTCGAGGTACGCAACCTCGGGCTGCCACTTGCGCACGGTCTGCTGCAAGGCAGCGCGGAAAGCCAGAGATCCGCCCGAGCGGCGCACCACCACCACCTCCGCACACTGGGACAGCACCGCGGCCGGCGGCGGTTCCAGGCGTTCGCTCAGGGCCACGAGCACCACGCCCTGCCGAGTCTGCCGGCCGATGCCGGTGCTCGCGATGACGGCGCGAGGATCGGCAGGCGGCACGCCCCCGGGGAAGACCGCAATCGCTCCGCTTCCGAGTGCAAGGAGCAGTTCCTCGGAATAGTCGGCGAGGTATCCGGGGCCGCCGCTCAGGGCAATCCACGGAGCGGCGCGCAGGGCTTTGCGGGGGACGTCCGCCGCCGCTGCCCGGAGGCACAGGCGATGCAACGCCTGCTCCCATAACGTGCGAAATACGCCCGAAGAGGCCACGGCCCGCGCCAGGAATCTCAGGTAGTTGATCTCCAGGATTTCTTCGAGCTGCTCACCGGTGTAGTACCGCGAGGAAGTAGCCCGGTGGCGATGCTCCAGCACCGCGCCCGCCACATACACGGTCGGCCAGCCGCGCTGCCACGCGCGATACCCGATGTCCAGGTCCTCCACGTACGCCGGGTCATAGGCGGGATCGAGGCTGCCGAGCGCGCGCAGCATGGCGGCGTCGTAGAGCGAACAGCCGCCGCTGCCGTACAGCACCCACGTCAGGTCCTCGCCGGGGAGCGGCTCGTCGCAGCGAATGGGAAAATCGGCGGGACCGGGTTGGAAGTAGACGGCCTTGCCGGTCTCTTCGCGCCGCACTCCCTCGGGGAACAGGATTTGCGCGGTGGCACAGAAAAGATCGGGCACCTGCTCGAACGCACGCACCAGCGCGGCGAAGAAGTTTTGGGCGATGATCATGTCGTTGTTCAGCAGGCAGACATGCGAATACCTGGCGCGTCGAATCCCGCGATTCACGGCGCGCGCGAAGGAAAGCGGGGCGGGCGAAGTTTCCAACTGCACCTGCGCCCAGGCCGAGCGCAGCCAGTCCCCGGTGCCATCGTCGGAGCCGTTATCCACCACAACGATCTCGGCCGGGAAGCGCTCCAGCTCGCGCACGATGCCGGGCATCTGGGCGGCGAGCAGGTCCTTTCCATTGCGGGATGGAATCACCACGGAGATACCGGCGGGCGTTTCGCGCGGCGGCCAGGGCGTCACGGTACGCCGCCTGGGACGCAACCTCCCGGCGATTCGGCCGGCGGAAACCCAAAACGCGATTTTGGTTTCCGGCTTCAAGGTCAGATGAGCAGGTGACGATGCGGCTGGGCCGCGCCGGTGCGGTACGCCTCCCAGAGCGCCAGCGCCTGAATCGCGAACGCCGTGGAAACCGGGTTCACGTGCGGAAGGCAAGAGCCGCGCAAGCGGCCGAAAGTGTACCCGCCGTCGACGCGCGGATCGCTGTCGGAGGATTGGAATCCGGCCAGCCTTTGCGCTTCGAAGTGGGCGGCGGCGCGATCGAGCGCCGCCACGCCTGCCCCGTCGGCGTACAGACGGATGCGCAGCAATTGGGCGTACACGTCGGAGCGCTCGAACTCCGGCGCGAGGCTCCGTGAGTGAGTGGCGGCGATCGGTATGCCGGAGCGCAGAGCCGCGGCACAGCGCGGCTCGGCGGCCCGTGGCAACAGCCCTTCCAGGAAATACAGAAACGCGTGCAGCCTGTCCACTACCTTCGCCGGATTCGGATGGCCCGGCAGAAAGTCCACCCAGGTTCGCAAGGAATCTTCCAGAACGCGATCGTAGAGATCCCGGAATTGTGCGTCGCCGGTGGCTTCCCAAAGGTCCCACCAGGCCATGGCCGCTTTCAACTGGTAACAACCGGGTGATCGCGACCAATTCAGAGCGTCGCGCTCCAGGGGTTGCTTGCCGGGAAGCGAAAGGATGGGATGATAATCGTCCTCAGCCGCGAAGTCGGTTGCCATGGATTTCCCCAGCGCCGCGGCCACATCGAGGAACTCTTCGGCGCCCATGGCGCGCCAGGCCGAAAGCAGACCGCGAACGACGATCCCGCAATCGAAGAAGTAGGTGTGCGCCGCGGGGTCGAGCTCGAACGGCATGGTTTGCGACGCTCGATCCCAAGCGGTGTGAACCAGGAACCGCGCGGCGGCGGAGGCGCGATCCAGGTGCTCTCTGCGCTCGTCCGTGGTGACCGAGTGCAGGTAGACGTGGGCACTCACTGTGTAGCCCGTAATCTCGATCGAGACCGGCAGGTTGCGCTCTTGATCGACGCGATAATAGCGGGCTACTCCGCCGTCCGGTTGCTGAATGCCGGAGCGGAGAAACCACGTTCCGGCGCGGGTTACCTGTGGGAGCACTTCGCCAGTGTAGCAGGCCTGCATGGGGGTAAGTACGGGTCCGAAGCCTCCCTGAGTATAATCGGCATCATGAAGTTCTTCCTTATTATTGCATTCGTCAGGATATGTTTCGCTCAGGGCCGGGATGCCGAATTCAATCGCCTGGCGGACCGCTACTTCGACGAAGTCGTATTCCGGTACGATCCGGTCCAAGGCACTACCGCCGGCTTCCATCAATACGACACGCAGCTTCCCTCCGCCTCGCGCGCGGAAATTCAGGCCCAAATCTCGGCGCTCAAAAGGTTCGAAACCGAGGTGGCGAACTTCGATCCGAGCGGCCTCTCCGGCGCTATCGCTGCCGACCGCGAACTGGTCCTGGCGCAGATTCGAGGTCAACTGCTCAGCCTGGAATCGATCCGGGCCTGGGAGAAGAACCCGGACACTTACTCTTCCGGCGCGACCAACGCGATCTTCGTGATCATGAGCCGCAGTTTTGCGCCGCCGGCCGAGCGGTTGAAGTCAGTGATCGCACGCGAGCTCCTGATCCCGCGCGTTTTCCAATCGGCACGGGAGAATCTGAACAACCCGCCGCGGGTCTACACCGAAGTGGCGCTGGAGCAACTGCCGGGCATCGTCAGCTTCTTCCACGAGGATGTCCCCGCGGCTTTCAAACAGGTCACTGACGCTCCGCTGCTGACCGAATTCAAGAAGACAAACCAGGCCGTGATCGACGCGCTCGACTCGTACGGGGAGTATCTTAAGAACAACCTGCTGCCGCGGTCTCACGGGGACTTCCGCATCGGCGCCGAGAACTATCGCAAGAAGCTGCTGTACGACGAAATGGTGGACATCCCGCTCGACCGGCTGCTCCAGATCGGGTACGACGATCTCCACCGCAACCAGGCGGAGCTCAAGCGGGTGGCCGCCCGGATCGATCCGAAACGTACGCCGGAGCAGATCCTGCAGGATCTCGAGAACGACCATCCCGCGGGCGACCAGTTGCTGCTATCGTTCCGCGACGTGTTGGGTGGGTTGCGGAGTTTCGTCGAGACGCGGCACATCGTCACGATTCCCTCTCCGGTGCCGCCCATTGTGCAGGAGACTCCGCCCTTCGAGCGCGCGCTGACCACGGCGTCGATGGATACTCCGGGGCCTTACGAGACGGTGGCCAAAGAGGCGTTCTTCAACGTGACGCTGCCGGAAGCCACCTGGCCCAAGAGGCAGGTGGAGGAGTATCTCGAAGGATTCAACCGGGGCACCATTGTGAGCACCGCGGTCCACGAAGTGTATCCCGGCCACTACACGCAGTTCCTGTGGATCAAGAGCGCGCCGACCAAGGTGCGCAAGCTCATCGGCTGCGCTTCCAATGCCGAGGGCTGGGCGCATTACAGCGAACAGACGATGCTGGATGAAGGGTATGGCAACGGCGATCTCAAGCTGCGGCTGGGCCAGTTGCAGGATGCGCTGCTGCGCAACGCGCGCTTCGTGGCCGGCATTCAGATGCACACCGGCATAATGACGATGGAGCAGGCCCTGGAGTTCTTCGTGAAAGAGGGACACCAGGTGCGGCCGGTGGTGGAGAAGGAGGCCAAACGCGGGACCTCAGATCCCACCTACCTTGTATATACCCTGGGGAAACTCCAGATTTTGAAGTTACGGGAGGATTACAGACGCGTGAAGGGCGGGAAATCTACGTTGCAGGAGTTTCACGACGCGTTTATGGCGCAGGGGTACCCGCCCATCAAGATCGTGCGGCGGGCGCTGTTGGGGGACGACTCGCCGGTGCTGTAGGACGGGCCTCCTGGCCTGTCCCGCCCGTCAGAGCGCCCGCATCAATTCCACGGCGCCGCAGGCCAGGGCCGTGCCGATGGCCGCACCAGCCAACACATCGCTCAGAAAATGCATCCCCAGAAGGATGCGCGACGCCGCGACGCTCAGGGCGCAAAACAGGAGTCCGCTGGCCAGTTCCGGATAGAATCGGCTGAGCGACACCGCCACCGCGAACGCGGTGATGGTGTGGCCCGAGGGAAAAGAGAACTGGTCGGGTGGCAGCAGCGTGGCCCAGCAGTGCGGCTCGAATGCGCAGGGGCGCATGCGGCCGGTGGCCTTCTTGAGGCGCAGGAACACGGCAATCCCCGCTCCCGACGACAACGCGCCGGCGCCAATCGCCAGGAACCGCTGGCCCCCTCCGAACAGCAGGATGACCAGGCCCATGGCATACCACAGCCAACCATCGCCGCCGCGCGTGGCGCACAGCATCCACAGACGAATCCAGCGCGGCGCGGGCCACCGGTTGACTCGCCGCATCAGGTTCTGATCGCGGAGGGCGATGAAGCCCAGCATGGCGGCTGCGCGAGTCATGCCGCGGCCTCGGCCGCCGGCGCAGCGGCACAACTCGGCCCCCGCATGGCTCTGGCACGCAGGTAGCGCGCCATCCAGAAACGCGCGTATGCGGTCTCGACGGCGTAGTTTCCGAGAATCACCAGCGGAACCGCGGCCGCGAGGGGCGCCAGCGGCAGGCACCAGGGATTCTCGCGCATCATCAATCCCCCGATCGACAGGACGTCGCGCGTGAGCTTCCCATAGCCGCCGGCCTCACCGCGGACTTTTCCGAAGCCGCGGCGCAGGCCGGCCAGAAACTCCTGTTTCGTGCGCGCGCCGGGCACCACCGTCCAGGCGCAACCCACTGAAGCCATGACATGCGCGTCGCTGCCGCCGACCTCGGCCTTGCCCGTGAAATCCGCCAGCGCCGCGGCGTTGCGGTTGGCCCTCGGGAGCATGTGGCCGTTGTGCGTTTCCACGGCGGGAAACACGGATTCGAACAGCTCGAAATCGGCGAGAGCGCGGCGTCCGGTGAGGCTGGAAAACACGTGGTTCGCGCTGAAAAAGAGGCCCCGCTCGCGCAGCCAGGCGGCCAGCGATTCGAAATCCGTGCGGCGCTTGTCGATCTCGACGTGGTCGCGCTCGGTGATGTCGTAGACACCCATGTGCAGCCACGTGCCGCTGGGAAGCCGGCAAGTGACTTCCTCGCTGAGAAAGAAATCGGGCCGCGAGCGCAGGGCTTCCACGCTGTCGATGGAATCGTGGTCGGTGACGGTGACCAGGTCCATGCCCAGCCGCTTCAGCTTTTCGTAAACCTCGCGCGGTTCGTTGTAGCTCTCCCGGCAGACGGCCCGCAAGAGGGGCACGTTGCACATTCCCGAGTGCCTGGTGTGGACATGCAAGTCGCACCGCATGTCCTTGTTTTAAGGCCGACGCGGCTACAATCGCATTACAGTCGCAAAAAACATGCGTTAACCGTTTTGTTTTTTTCCAAGGCTCGGTTCCCTCGTGTCACAATCGGACTGATGAAGAAGCTCGACTTCATCTACTTCGACGCGGGCGGCGGTCACCGCGCCGCGGCCACCGCCCTGAGCCAGGTCATGCAGAAGCAGGGCCGGGAATTCGAGATCCGCATGGTGAACCTGCAGGAACAGCTCGATTCCATCGACTTCGTTCGCAAGCTCACCGGGGTGCGGGGGCAGGACGTCTATAACCTCATTCTCAAGAAAGGCTGGACACTCGGATCCGCGCAGCTCATGCCCTGCATGCACGCGCTCATCCGGCTCTTCCTCAAGCGGCAGGTGCGCGTGCTCCAGGAGTTCTGGCGCCGCAGCCGGCCGGACATGGTGGTGTCGCTGGTCCCGAATTTCGGCCGCGCCTTGGGGGAAAGCCTGCGCAGCGCGCTGCCCGGCGTGCCGCTGGTCACCATCCTGACCGATATCGCCGACTACCCTCCGCACTTCTGGATTGAGCGCCAGGACCAATACTTCATTTGCGGATCGGACAAGGCGGTGGAGCAGGCGCTGGCCATGGGGCACGCGGAAGCCAAGGTATACCGGGTCTCGGGCATGATCCTGAATCCCCGGTTCTACGAGATCCAGCCGCTTTCGGCGCGCGATCGGGCGGAGCAGCGCCGGAAGCTGGGCTTCGATCCGGAGCAGCCGGTCGGGCTGGTGCTGTTCGGCGGCCAGGGCGCGTCGGTCATGCAACACATCGCTCAAAGCCTGCTCAACCGCCAGCTTCTGCTGATTTGCGGGCACAACGCCCGGCTGCGCGCAGCGCTTGAAAAGATGCCGCGCGCAACGCCGATGTTCGTCGAAGGATTCACCGAGGACGTGCCGCGCTACATGCAACTGGCGGATTACTTCATCGGCAAGCCCGGCCCCGGCAGCATCAGCGAGGCTGTCGAGATGCGGCTGCCCATGATCGTGGAGCGGAATGCGTGGACGCTGCCCCAGGAACGCTACAACACCGACTGGATCCGGGAACAGGGCGTGGGCGTCGTGCTGCCCAACTTCCGCGGGATCGCGAGGGCGGTGGACGAGATGCTGCAGCCATCCAACTACGCGCGATTCCGCACGGCTACGGAGCGGATCCACAACCGCGCGGTTTTCGAGATCCCGGACATTCTGGAGCAAATACTAGAAAGCGCGGGCAGGTCGGGAACCCGCCCCTCGTGATAATATGAGGGGCTAATCCGAATCGCCATTGTTTATGGACCACATCCTCTCGATTGTCTTGTTCACGCCTCTGGTGCCCCGGATGGCCGAAGGATGGTGTCCGTCAATGTCAACGAACGGACGGTGAAGGTGTGGGACGCTGATAGCGGTGCC
>Ga0209415_10010642_pt1 | contig 15597 bp, 11 predicted proteins | sample PeaSoiSIISIP2007_FD_187696 | JGI IMG/M metagenome (GOLD analysis project Ga0209415, IMG submission 187696) | Peat soil microbial communities from Weissenstadt, Germany - SII-SIP-2007 (SPAdes) (version 2) | ecosystem: Environmental > Terrestrial > Soil > Wetlands > Peat | place: Germany... | reverse complement strand
TCGCGGTCGCGCCAGCGCCCGTCATAGAGCTTGGAGCGGCCGTCGCGGCGCGCACGCTCGCGCATCTCGTCGAGTTCCTGCTGGGAGGCGTAACAGCGATAGGCCTGCCCGGCGGCGAGCAGTTGCTCGGCGACCTCGCGGTGCCGCGCGGCGCGGGAGAACTGGTAGATGGTGTCGCCGTCCCAATCGATCCCGAGCCACGTGAGGCCGTCCAGGATGGCGTCGATCGCCGCCGTGGTGGAGCGCTCGCGGTCGGTGTCCTCGATCCGCAGCAGCATGGTGCCGCCGCGGCCGCGCGCGTAAAGCCAGTTGAACAGCGCGGTGCGGGCGCCGCCGATGTGGAGAAACCCGGTGGGCGAGGGCGCAAAGCGGGTGACGACGGGTTGAGGCATTGGAACAGGAATTCTCGGTTGTTTGCCGGCCCCTGTACCATAGGTGATCCGGCAGGCAAAATTGGACCGTCGCGACGGGTTCGTGTAAGGGCAGGCGATCATGACGGCAGCAGAAGCGATTTCGGAAGCGGGGCGCGACTTCATCCGCGACATCGTCGCCAGCGATCTTGTGGCGAAGCGCTGCGCCCGGGTCATCACCCGCTTTCCGCCGGAGCCGAACGGCTACCTGCATATCGGCCACGCCAAGTCCATCGGCCTCAATTTCGGCATCGCGCAGGAATTCGGCGGCCAGTGCAATCTGCGCTTCGACGACACCAATCCGACCAAGGAGGAGCAGGAATACATCGACGCCATCAAGGCCGACGTCCATTGGCTGGGCTTCGATTGGGGCGAGCACCTCTATCATGCGTCCGACTATTTCGAGCAGCTTTATGCCTGGGCCGAGCACCTGATCCGCAACGGCTTTGCCTATGTGGACGACCAGTCCCAGGAGGAGATGCGGGCCAGTCGCGGGACGCTGACCGAGCCCGGCCGCAACAGCGCGTTCCGCGACCGCGGGGTTGCGGAAAACCTCGACCTGTTCCGTCGCATGCGCGCCGGCGAATTCGCCAACGGGGCGCGGGTGCTGCGCGCCAGGATCGACATGGCGTCCGGCAACATCAACCTGCGCGACCCGGTGCTCTACCGCATCCTCCATGCGAGCCACCCGCGCACCGGCACCGCGTGGTGCATCTACCCGAGCTATGACTTCGCCCACGGCCAGTCCGATGCGATCGAAGGCGTCACCCACTCGATCTGCACGCTGGAATTCGAGGATCACCGGCCGCTCTACGACTGGTTCCTCGACCATCTGCCGGTGCCGTCCCGGCCGCACCAGTACGAGTTCGCCCGGCTCAATCTGAGCTACACGGTGCTGTCGAAGCGGGTCCTGACCGAGCTCGTCCGCGGCGGCCACGTCGCCGGCTGGGACGATCCCCGCATGCCGACCATCGCCGGGCTGCGCCGGCGCGGCGTGCCGCCCGAGGCGGTACGCGAGTTTGTGCGGCGGATCGGGGTCGCCAAGGCCTACAGCGTCGTCGATGTCGCCATGTTCGAGCACGCCGTCCGCGAGGTGCTGAACCGGACGGCGCTGCGGCGCATGGCGGTGCTGCGCCCGTTGAAAATCGTCATCGAGAACTATGAAGGGCAGGGCGAGGAGCTTGAAGCCGTCAATCACCCGGACGATCCGGGTGCCGGCACGCGGCGCATTCGCTTCGGCCGCGAGCTCTATGTGGAACGTGACGACTTCATGGAGAACCCGCCGAAGAAGTTCTACCGCTTGTCGCCTGGAAAGGAAGTGCGGCTGCGCTACGCCTATTTCGTCACCTGCCGCGAGGTGGTGAAGAACGCCACCGGCGAGGTGGTCGAGCTGCGCTGCAGCTACGATCCCGCGACCCGCGGCGGCAACGCCCCCGACGGCCGCAAGGTGCAGGCGACGCTGCATTGGGTCGCGGCCGCCGACGCGGTCACCGCCGAGGTCAGACTGTACAACCAGCTGTTCAGCAAGCCCGATCCCAACGCTGCCAATTTCGCCGCCGATCTCAATCCGAACTCGCTTGAAGTGCTGACCGATTGCAAGATCGAGCCGGCGCTGGCTGCGGACAATTCCGACGCCGCAGTCCAGTTCGAGCGGCAAGGCTATTTTTGCCGCGACCGGGACTGTGGCCGCGGCCGGCCGGTGTTCAACCGCACCGTCGGCCTGCGCGACACCTGGGGCAAGGTCCAGAGCGCCGGCGGCGGGTGAGCTGGCGCGGTCTCACTCGCGCACAAGCTCGTGAAAAATAGCGCCGCTTGCATTTTCCGCCTCCGCAAGCGCAGCGCATTTGCATTTGGCACGGCGCCTCTTCTCCCTCTCCCATGTGGGAGAGCGGAGAAGAAAGGCGCGGCCGGCAAATGCGATGACCCCGTAATTGGGCGAGGGAGTGCGTCCTAAATTCCTGCCCATAAGCCGCCGGAGGCAGCGCGCCGCGGCCCGCGATGCGTTATGCTGCGTCGGCGAGGGCGGGGACGCCGATGGCGGAGCAGCATCAGGCGCAAGGGCGGGCGGGCACGGCGGGCACGGCGGGCACTTGGCCGCGGCCGGGAACCGCGGGGATCGCGGCGCCGTGGCTTGGTCCGCTGCCGGGCGTTGCCGGCCCGATGGCCGCGCTGCTGCGCCGGTGGGCGGCAGCCGAGGTCGCGCCGGGTCGGCTGCTGCCGTGGCTCCCGGTCGGCTTCGGGCTCGGCATCGCGCTCTATTTCACCGCCGAACGCGAGCCGGTGTGGTGGGTCGCGGCGGCCGTTGCCGCCATCGCCATCGCGTGCGCCTATCTCGCGCGGGCCCGCCCGGTGGCATTTCCGGCCGCGCTTGCCGGTGCCGCCATCGCCTCGGGCTTTGCCACCGCGACCGTCAAGAGCCGCCTCGTCGATCACGCCGTTCTGCGCGCCCCCGCCTACGGCGTGACCCTCACGGGCTTCGTGGAGCGCCGCGAAGAGCTCGAGCGCAGCGACCGCATCGTGGTGCGCGTTGCCGCCATGGAAGGCGGCCGTCTCACCGACCGGCCCGAGCGCATCCGCATCTCGGTGCGCAAGGGCACCGCACCAGCGGTCGGCGCGTTCGTCGCCCTCAAGGCGCGCATCAATCCGCCGTCGTCGCCGTTCCGCCCGGGCGGCTACGATCTCGCCCGCGAGCTCTATTTCCAGGGGATCGGCGCCACCGGCCTCGCGTCGGGCCGGATCGCCATCGAGACGCCGCCGGCCGAGCCGGGGCTCGCGCTGCGCTTCGCGACCGCGGTCGAGGGCCTGCGCGACACCATCGACGGCCGCATCCGCGCGGCCGTGAAGGGCGACTCCGGCGCGATCGCCTCCGCCCTTATCACCGGCAAGCGCGACGCGCTGTCGGGTGCTGTCTTCGACGCCATGTTCATATCGGGGGTCGGGCATGTGCTGTCGATCTCGGGCTATCACATGGCGCTGGTTGCCGGTGTGGTGTTCTTCCTGGTGCGTGCCCTGCTGGCGCTCGCTCCGGCGCTGGCGTTGCGCCATCCGATCAAGAAATGGGCGGCGCTCGCAGCGCTGGTCGCCGCGACCTTCTACCTCGTCCTGTCGGGCGCCGAGGTCGCGACCCAGCGCTCCTACATCATGGCCGCCGTGGTCCTGATCGGCGTCATGGCGGATCGCCCGACCCTGACCATGCGCACCATCGCGGTCGCGGCCTTCGCCGTCATGCTGCTGGTGCCGGAGGCCGTCGTTCATCCGAGCTTCCAAATGTCGTTTGCCGCCACGCTGGCGCTGATCGCCGCCTATGAGCGCGGCATTCCCTGGGCCGCCGCCGGCGCCGACACTTCGGTCGGCGCGCGCCTCGCCCTGTGGGGCGCGCGCGAAGTCATCCTGCTCATCACCGCCTCGCTGGTCGCCGGGCTCGCCACCATGCCCTATGCGGCCTTCCATTTTCACCGCATGGCACCCTATGGCCTGGCGGCGAACCTGCTGGCCATGCCGGTGATTTCCGCGGTGTCGATGCCGGCCGGCCTGCTCGCGCTCGTTGCCATGCCGTTCGGCTTCGATGCGCCGCTGTGGCGGCTGATGGGGGTCGGCATCGACTGGATGGTCATGGTCGCCCTGTGGGTCGCCCATCTGCCTGGCGCGGTCGGCCGCATTCCGGCGTTCGGAATCGGGGCGGTGCTGTTCGCGACCGGCGGCCTCGTCGTGCTATGCCTGCTGCGCAGCCCGCTGCGCTTTGCCGGCTTGGCGCTCGCTCTGTTGGGCGTCGCCGCCGCCATGATGGCGGCGCGGCCCGACATATTGGTTTCAGCGGCCGGCGACGTCGTCGCGGTGCGCGGCGCCGACGGCAGGCTCACCGCGGTCAAGTCCGGCAGCGACACCCTGTCGGTGCGCGAATGGCTTGCCGCCGACGGCGACGAGCGATTGTCGACCGATCGCGCGGTGGCGTCGGGATTCGCCTGCGACGCCGACGGCTGCGTGGCGCGGCTTGCCGACGGCGCGGCGGTGGCGGTGACGCGCACCGCCGCGGCCGTCGCGGACGACTGCGCCCGTGCCGCCATGATGGTGACGCTGCGCGTCGTGCCGCCCGATTGCGCCGCCGCGGTGATCGACCGCAACGTGCTGCGGTCCGGCGGCGCGACCGCGCTCAGCTACCGCAACGGCGGCTTCGACCGCACCTCGGCGCGGCCCGAAGGACAAGACCGCCCGTGGGCGCGCATCTGGGCGCGCAGCCGCGAGCCGGCGCGCCGCGCCACCGTGCCGGCGGCGCCGCAACAGGACCCGCGCGACGCTACGCCGCCGGCGCCCGATATCGATTCGGAAGAGTGATCGATCCGGAACAGTGAGCGAGTGCTTTTTATCCCTCCCCGTCTTCCCCGCCTTCGCGGGGAGGGAGTGCTTCTTATCCCTCCCCGTCTTCGGGGAGGGCAGGGTGGGGTTCTTTCCCCGGCACCGCCGTGCCGTGGTCCCCACCCGACCTCGCTTCGCTCGGCCACCCTCCCCAAAGACGGGGAGGGATCAAGAGCGCGAGGCCCTCCGTCCCCGCGAAGGCGGGGAAGACGGGGAGGGATTATTTCAGTACCGTCTGAACAATCCCACCAGCTTGCCCTGGATGCGCACCCGGTTGGGCGGCAGGATGCGGACTTCGTAGGAGGTATTGGCAGGCTCCAAGGCAATCGAGGCGCCGCGTCGGCGGAAGCGCTTGAGGGTCGCTTCTTCCTCGTCGATGAGGGCGACCACGATGTCGCCGGTATCGGCGGCCTCGCTTTTCTTGATCACCGCGATATCGCCGTCCAGGATGCCGGCCTCGATCATCGAATCGCCGCGCACCTCAAGGGCGAAATGCTCGCCCGCCGATAGAAGATCGGGCGGCATGTTGATGACGCTGCTCTTGTTTTGGATCGCCTCGATCGGCGTGCCGGCGGCGATGCGCCCCATCACCGGCACCGCGATCGGCCGTGTATTGTCGTCGTCCGCCGATGGCGCCCGCACCCGCCCCAGATTGCCCTCGATGACGCTCGGCACAAAGCCGCGGGAGCGCCCGCCCGAAACCCCGTGGCCCACCGATTCGGGCAACTTGATCACCTCGATGGCGCGCGCCCGGTTCGGCAGCCGGCGAATGAAGCCGCGTTCCTCCAGCGCCGTGATCAGGCGGTGGATGCCCGACTTGGAGCGCAGATCGAGCGCTTCCTTCATCTCGTCGAAAGATGGCGGCACACCGGATTCCTTCACCCGCTCGTGGATGAAGCGGAGCAGCTCATATTGCTTGCGCGTCAACATTTCCTTAGGTCTCCCCCGATTCACCGCCCTCAACCGGCGTCACGAACTCCCGTGAACGCCCGATAACGTCCAATTACATCGTTGCGGACGGATCATCAAAACAAATCATGAACGGACCCTATCCGTTCCATATGTGTTCCGCAACCATTTAATTTGGAGTGAACAATCCAATCGGTCATCAAAATTGAAGGTTGAGCATGTCGCAGCGGGAGCCGGCGGGCGCCGCCGGGGCGAAAGGCTGGCGAATCACCAGGCAGTCGGCGTGGGCGAGCGGGGCCAGCATGGAGCTGTCCTGCTTGCCGAACGGGGTTGCGATCCTCTCCCCGCCGGGGCCGGTGGCAAGCCTCGCCCGCATGTAGTCGGCGCGGTCGTCATTGGCGGCGAGGGCACAGCCGAGCGTCGCCTGCTCGACCGGCAGCGACAGGTCGCCGCGCCCGGCGAGGCGCCGCAGCAGCGGCACCAGGAACAGCACCGAGCAGACGAAGGACGATACCGGATTGCCGGGCAACCCGAGCACCTGCATGCCGGCGAGCCGCCCATGCATCAGCGGCCGGCCCGGCCGCACCGCCACCTTCCAGAACGACAGCGCCATGCCTTCCGCCGCGAACGCCTGCTGGATGAAGTCGTAATCCCCGACCGAGGCGCCGCCGGTCGTCACCAGCACGTCGACGCCGGTCGCGCGGGCGCGGCGCACCGCCGCGATGGTGGCGTCGAGGCGGTCCGGCGCGACGCCGAGATCAGTCGCCTCGGCGCCCTCATGCCTGCCAATCGCGAGCAGGGCCAAACCGTTCGAGGAGACGATCTGGCCCGGGGCAGGGGGCGTGCCGGGCGGCACCAGCTCGTCGCCGGTGGCGAGCACCGCCATGCGGGGGCGGCGGTGCACCGGCACGGTGGCGTGGTTCATGGCGCCGGCGAGCGCGATGTCGCGCGCGGTCAACCGGCGGCCCTTGGCGAGCAGCGTGGCGCCGGTTTTGAAATCGAGCCCCTCGGGGCGGACATTGCGGCCCCTGGTTTCCGGCCGCGTGATGGCGACGACATCGCCGTTCCGGGTGGTGACCTCCTGAATGACCACCGTGTCGGCGCCGCGCGGCATCACGCCGCCGGTGAAGATGCGCGCCGCTTCGCCGGCCTCGATCCTGCGATCGAACGGACGCCCGGCTGCGACTTCGCCGATCACCGTCAGGTGCACCGGCACCGTCGCCACGTCGGCGGCGCGCACCGCGTAGCCGTCCATGGCGGACACGTCGGCCGGCGGCTGCGTGCGCAGCGCCGCCAGATCGGCGGCGAGCACCCGGCCGCAGGCGTCGGCAAGCGCGGCCGGCTCGGCCGGCAGCGCCGCGGCATCGGCGAGCACCAGCGCGAGCGCGTCGGCAACCGAGAGCAGCGCCACTTCTAGCCCTTTCGCTTTCCCTCCCCCGCTCGCGGGGGAGGGTAGGGTGGGGGCGGGGGCGCGCGGTAATGGCCGGATTTGCCGCCACGCTTCTCGACGAGGCGGATGTTCTCGATCGTCACCCCGCGCTCGACCGCCTTGATCATGTCGTAGACCGTCAGGCAGGCGACCGCCACCGCGGTGAGCGCCTCCATCTCGACGCCGGTCTGGCCGGTCACCTTGACGGTCGCGCGCACCGCGAGGCCGGGCGGCTCGTGCTCGGGCGCGATGTCGATTTCCGCCTTGGCGATGGCGAGCGGATGGCACAGCGGGATCAGTTCATGGGTCTTTTTCGCCGCCATGATGCCGGCGATGCGGGCGGCGCCGAGCACGTCGCCCTTCTTGGCATTGCCGGAGAGGACGAGATCGAGGGTCGCGGCGCCCATGCGCACGAAACCCGCCGCGACCGCGACCCGCTCGGTGGCCGGCTTCTCCGACACGTCCACCATGCGGGCGGCGCCGCCGCGACCGATATGGGTGAGCTTTGCCGCCATGGCTCAGCGCGCCGCCGCCGCGCGGCCGCCCATTTGGCCGCGGGCGAGGAGCGCCCGGGTCGCGGCAGCGACGTCGGCCTGCCGCATCAGGCTTTCGCCAACCAGGAAGGTTCCGACGCCGGCCGCCGCGAGCCGCGCAATGTCGGCGGGCGCGACGATGCCGCTTTCGCCCACCGCCACGCGGTCGCGCGGCACCCTCGGGGCAAGGCGCAGGGCGACGTCGAGAGACGTGACGAAAGTCTTGAGATCGCGGTTGTTGATGCCGATGAGCCGCGATTTCAGGTGCAGCGCGCGTTCCATCTCGGCCTCGTCATGGACCTCGACGAGCACGTCCATGTGGAGCGCGAAGGCTGCGGCCTCGAGCTCGCGCGCGGCGCCGTCATCGAGCGCCGCCATGATGATGAGAATGCAATCGGCGCCGAAGCTGCGCGCCTCGACCACCTGGTAGGGGTCGTACATGAAATCCTTGCGCAGCACCGGCAGGCCGGTGGCGCCGCGCGCCGCCACGAGATGGGCGGGATCGCCCTTAAACGACGGCGCGTCGGTGAGTACCGAGAGACAGGCGGCGCCGCCCGCCTCATAGGCGCGCGCCAGCGCCGGCGGATCGAACTGCGCGCGGATCAGCCCCTTGGACGGGCTCGCCTTCTTGATCTCGGCGATGAGCGCGTATTCGCCTGCGGCGCGCCGCTTTTCGATCGCCGCCAGGAAGCCGCGCGGCGGCGGCGCGGCCGTGGCGGCATCTTCGAGCGCAGCACGCGACCGCGCGCGTTTGGCCGCCGCGATTTCCTCGCGCTTATAGGTTTCGATGCGGGTGAGAATGTCGGCCATCGGGCTACCCGTTCGACACCGCGATCAACCCGTAGCCCGGATGGAGCGCCGGCTCTTGCCGGCGCGCAATCCGGGGTGGGCATTGCCAATTGCACGGCGGCACCCGGATTGCGCGACCGCGAAGAGCGGTCGCTTCATCCGGGCTACCGGCCTCGATGCGGGTGAGAATGTCGGCCATCCGGTCACCCGTTTGATACCGCGATCAGGCGATCGAGGCAGCCTTCGGCTTCGCCGGAATCGATCGCCTTCTGCGCCAGCGCAACGCCGCCCGCGAGCGTCTTCGCCTTGGCGGCCACCACCAGCGCCGCCGCCGCGTTGAGCACGGCGACGTCGCGATAGGCGCCCTTGCGGCCTTCGAGCACCGCCTTGAGGGCGGCCGCATTGGCTTCGGCGTCGCCGCCGCGCAGCGCATCCGGCCTGACGCGGCGCAGGCCGACATCCTCCGGCGCGATCTCGAAGCTGCGCACGGTGCCGTTCTCGAGCGCCGCGACCGCAGTCGGACCTGACGTGGTGATCTCGTCGAGGCCGTCGGAGCCGTGCACCACATAGGCGCGGTCGGAGCCGAGATTTTTCAGCACATGGGCGAGCGGCTCGATCCATTGGCGCGAGAACACGCCCACCATTTGGCGCTTCACGCCGGCCGGGTTCGACAGCGGCCCCAACAGGTTGAAGATGGTGCGGGTGCCGAGCTCGACCCGGGTCGGGCCGACATGCTTCATGGCCGGATGATGGGCCGGCGCGAACATGAAGCCGATGCCGGCCTCCTTGATGCAGGCGCTGATCGCCTCCGGCGGGATATCGATCTTGACGCCGAGGGCGACCAACACGTCGGCCGAGCCAGACCGCGACGACAGCGCGCGGTTGCCGTGCTTGGCCACCGGCACGCCGGCGCCCGCCACGATGAAGGCCGCGCAGGTCGAGATGTTGAACGAGCCCGAGGCGTCGCCGCCGGTGCCGACCACGTCGATGGCATTGTCCGGGGCGTCGACGGTGAGCATTTTCGCCCGCATCGCGGTGACGGCGCCGGTGATCTCGTCAACGGTCTCGCCGCGCACCCGCAGGCCCATCAACAGTCCGCCGATCTGCGACGGCGTGACCTCGCCGGACATCATGCTGTCGAACACCTCGTAGGCGGTCTCGCGCGACAGCGCCGCACCGGACGCAACCTGCCCGATCAGCGCCTTGATCTCGACCATGGTGCCCAATCTCTTTGATTTTGCGCATAATCTTGTCCGAAAAGTCTGCAACTTTTCGGGATCATGCGCTAGTGCGGCCGCCGCCGGCCGGTCGCGGCGTTCCAGCCCGATGCGATGTCGAGGAAGTTCTTCAGAATCAGGTAGCCGTTCTCGGAGGCGATGCTTTCCGGGTGGAACTGGACGCCATGCACCGGCAGACTGCGGTGCGCGAGGCCCATGACGAGCCGGTCATCGGTCTCGGCCGTGACCGCGAGATCGTCCGGCATGGTGGCGCGATCGACCACCAGCGAATGATAGCGCGTTGCCCGGAACGGCCCGTTGATGCCGCGAAAAACGCCGTCGCCGCAATGGCTCATCTCCGACAACTTGCCGTGCACCGGCTTGGGTGCGCGCACCACCCGGCCGCCGAACGCCTGGCCGATCGCCTGGTGGCCGAGGCAGACGCCGAGCACCGGGATGGTCGGCGCCGCCGCCGCGATGAGATCGAGGCAGATGCCGGCTTCGTTGGGCGTGCACGGCCCCGGCGACAGCACGATCGCGTCCGGAGCGGCCGCGACCACGGCGGCGGCGGCGATCTTGTCGTTGCGGTACACCTCGACCTCCGCGCCCAGGCTGCCGAGATAGTGGACGAGGTTGAAGGTGAAGCTGTCGTAATTGTCGATGAGGACGATCATGGACGACCTGACGCTCTCAACGCCGGCAGAATGGCGGATTACGTTTCGCTAATCCGCCCTTGCTCGCCGTTCTTTTGCAGCGCTTCGAGATAGCCGATCAAGACCTCCTCGGAATTCTTGACGGCCTCCTCGTAGGTGGTGCCCCAAGTGTGGCACCCCGGCAGCGCAGGGAAAAAGGCGAGGTAGCCGGCCTCGTCCTCGTGGAACTCTGTCGTGAGTGCATATGCAAGCGTCTTGGGCATGCGGCACTTATAGCAGCAGCGCGTAGATGGGCAAAGCGAAGCCTACTGCCCCTTGCCGGCGGCGCTGGCGAACCGGCGCGCTTCCTCGGCGGCGCGGAACAGCGCCTTGGCCTTGTTGATGCATTCCTGCTGCTCGCTCGCCGGATCGGAATCCGCCACGATCCCGGCGCCGGCCTGGACGTACATCCGGCCGTCCTTGATGAGCGCGGTGCGCAGCACGATGCAACTGTCCATGTCGCCGGCGGCGGAAAAATAGCCGACGCAGCCGGCATAAAGGCCGCGCTTGTCGTGTTCGAGCTCGTCGATGATCTGCATGGCGCGCACCTTCGGGGCGCCCGAGACGGTGCCCGCCGGAAAGCCGGCCGCCAGCGCGTCGAGGGCGTCGTGGCGGGGATCGAGCCGGCCCTCCACGTTGGAGACGATGTGCATCACCTGGCTGTAGCGCTCGATGAAGAACTGGTCGGTGACCTTGACGGTGCCGATGGCGGCGACGCGGCCGACATCGTTGCGGCCGAGGTCGAGCAGCATCAGGTGCTCGGCGCGCTCCTTCGGATCGGCGAGCAGTTCCTCCTCCAGCGCCTTGTCCTCGTGCGGGGTCGGCCCGCGCGGCTTGGTGCCGGCGATCGGGCGGATCGTCACCGTGTCGTCGCGGGTACGCACCAGGATTTCCGGGCTCGAGCCGGCGACCGCGAAGCCCGCATAATCGAGATAGAACAGGAACGGCGCCGGATTGACCCGGCGCAGCGCGCGGTAGAGCGCGAAGGGGGGAAGTGCGAACGGCGCCTCGAAGCGCTGCGCCAGCACCACCTGGAAAATGTCGCCGGCCGCGATGTACTCCTTCGCCCGCGCCACCATGGCGTGGAACTCGGCGGTCGTGGTGTTCGAGCAGGGCGCGACCTGGAGTGCGGCGTGCAGCGCGGCTTGGCGTGCGGCGGCGGCATCGCCGGCGGGCTCTTTGGCGAGCGGCTGGTCGAGGGCTTCGACCACGGCGGTCAGCCGGTCGACCGCACGGGCGAGCGCCGCCTCGGCCGCAACGCCCGCCGCCGGGTGTGCCGGCGTGACCACGGTGAGGGTGTCGAGCACCGAATCGAAAATGATCACCACGGTCGGCCGCACCAGGATGGCATCCGGAATGCCGATCGGATCGGGATTGGGCGGCGCCAGTTCCTCCATCAGCCGCACCATATCGTAGCCGAGATAGCCGAATACGCCGGCCGCCATGGGCGGCAGGCTGTCGGGCAGCGGGAACCGGCTTTCATTGATGAAGGCGCGCAAGGCCGCAAGCGGCGGCTCTGCGCAGGCCACGAAGGCGTCGCGGTCGATCAGTGCCGCGCGGTTGATCTCGGCCGTGGCGCCGCGCGCGCGCCACACCACGTCGGGATCGAGGCCGATGATCGAATAGCGCCCGCGCACCGCGCCGCCCTCGACCGATTCGAGCAGAAAGCTCAGCGGCTTGTCGGCGGCGGTCTTGAGGAAGGCCGATACCGGCGTCTCCAGGTCGGCGACCAGCGTGGTCCACACCACCTGGGCCGCCCCGCGCGCGTAATTGGCCGCGAACGCGGCGGCGGAAGGCTCGATCTGCATGACCGCGAACGAAACTCTAATTGGAGGAGGCGCGGCCGACGGCCTGGGCGATGGCGGCCTGGTTGGTTTCGGTGCCGAGGTCCGATTCGAGGCGCGTCACGTACTGGGTCAACAGCTCGTCGATGTACGAGTTCTTCAACTGGTCGCCGATGCTCTTGGCGGTCGCCGAGGCGGCATCGAAGCTCGGCACCTTGATGTCGGTCACCCGGAAGATATAGCGTTCGGTGGCGTTCTGGCCCTCGGCGCTGCCGACCGCGTCTTTGGCGGTGCGGAACACCTGGGTGAGGACGCGCGCCGGCACGAGGTCGGTCCCTTGGCGCTTGAGGCCCCACTTGGCCTCGACCTTGAGCCCCTCGGCCGTGGCGACATCGGCGAGCGGGGTGCCGGACTTGAGCTTGTCGAGGATCTCGGCGGTCTTGGCGTCGAGCCGCTTGATGACCTCGTCCTCGTGCCAGCGCGCCTCCACCCGGTCCTTGACCTCGTCGAGCTTGCGTTCGCGGGACGGCGTGATTTCGGCGACGTCGTACCACACATAGCCGCCGGCCTGGAGCGCCAGCGGATCGTTCTCGTTGCCGATCTCGGTGGCGAAGGCGGCGTTGACCACATCGACCCCGGCCGGCAGGCCGGCGACCGGCTGGCCGTCCGGCGTGCGCCCCGAGCGGTCGACCGCGTCGATGGTGCGCAGCGGAATCATGAGCTTTGCGGCGATCTCGTCGAGCCGCGCGCCGCCGCCGAACTCCTCGTCGACCTTGTCGCGGATCTTGTTCATCTCGATCTTGGCGCGATCGAGCGCGATGTCGTGCTTGAGATCGGCCTCGACCTCGGCAAACGTCTTGGTCGAGCCCGGCTCGATCTTGACCACCCGCAGGATCGCGGTACCGAACATGCCCTTGACCGGCGCGCTGACGGCGCCCTCGGCGAGGCCGAAGGCCGCATCGGCCACCGCCGGATCGATGATGTCGGTCTTGGCCACGGTGCCGAGGTCGATATCCTTGTCGGTCAGGTTGCGTTCTTTCGCGAGATCCGCAAACGACAGGCCCTCGCCGAGGTGGGCCGCGGCTTTCTGGGCTTCCTCGGCATTGGGAAACACGATCTGCTGGACTTGGCGCCGTTCCGGCGTCGCGTAGCGGCTGAGGCGGTCCTGATAGGCGCGCTTGGCGTCGTCCTCGCTCACCTCGATGCGGCGGGCGATCTCCTGCTGGGACACCGTCATCAGCAGCACCTTGCGATATTCCGGCGCCCGGAACGCGACCTTGTGCTCGTCGAAATAGGCCGCGAGCGCCTCCGGGGTCGGCGCCGGGATGTCGCCCGCCTTGGCGGCGTCGAGAACCACGTAATCGATGCTGCGCTCCTCGTCGCGGAACCAGTCGAGCGCCTGCGCGGCGGTCTTGGGGGTCGCGATCTCGGCCCCGATCGCGTCGGCGAGCTGACGGCGCAGCGTGCCCTGGCGCTGCTCGAAGATGAAGCGCTGCTCGGTATAGCCGATATCGCGGAGGCGCTGCAGGAACACCTGCTGGTCGAACTGGCCGTTGAAGCCGCGGAACGACGGGTCCTCGGTGATCCGCTTGATCACCTCGGCATCGGAGACCGCAAGCCCGAGCTGGCGCGCCCGCTCATCGAGCGCCGCATAGGCCATCATCTGCCCGAGCAGCTGCTGCTCCAAGCCGAAGGCGCGGGCCTGGTCCGGCGTCACCGGCCGGCCGAGCTGGCGGCTCAATTGCTGCACCTGCTCGTTGTAGCGGATGCGGAACTGGTCGATGCTGATCTCGGCGCGGCCGACCTTGGCGACCGTATAGACCCCGAAACCGCGGAAGATGTCGCCGATGCCCCAGATGCCGAAGGCGACGATCAGGGTGCCGACCACGACCGCCATGACCGATTTGCCGATCCAACTGGAAGAGGCTTGTCGTAGACCTCGAAGCATGGGCGTTTCGCTGATTTGAGTGAATGGGGACGGCCGCAGGCCGGCGTTTCAAGGCGCTTATAATAAGGACGCCAATCGCTTATCGCAACATCGGGGACGCGCGGCAAGCTGGCGCGTCACTTTCGCGTCTCCGGCGGCGGGGAGAGGCGTGGATGCACTCGCTTCCACTTGTTGACCTGCGCTCACACTTCGGCCCGCGCCCTTACGCCGCGGTGCGTGCTTGTGCGCCGCGCCGCGGCCGGAACGCGTTGACCACCAGCGGACTATGCCCGAGCGCCGCCAGCGCCTCCTGAATGTCCTCCCGCCGCACCGCGGCGCCGGCGATGCGCTGCCCGGTCAGGCCGTCCGGGAACGCCGCGATCATGGCGGCCGGCTCGATCCGCGACACCGCTTCCTGCAATTTGGCGACAACGAAGCGGTAGCCGCCGACCGCGACGAGGCCGGCCGGCGGCCCGGTGACCACGATGGCGCCGGAGCCGGGCACGATGCGGCACGGATAGGCGGTGTCGACGAAGCCGGCGGCACCGGCGGCCAAGGGCGGATCGGTCGGCGGATCGGTCGGCGGATCAGTGGGCGGATCGGTGCGCGGCGCCGCGCCCGCATCGGGGGCTCGCGGGAACCGATGCAGCGGCACCATCGGGCCGCGCAGCGCTACCGTGCCGCCCGCCGTGCGCGCGGCCTCGATCAGTACCGGCGCCGTCGCGCCCTGGTGCTGGCGCGGCGCCGCGCCCGGCTTGAGGCCGGCGGGCTTGCCGTCGCGGCCGCGCATTGCGGCAACGAGGCCGGTTTCCCCGAACACCGTCACGTCGATCAGGGCCGGGCCGGGGATTTGCCAGGGCGGGCAGGCGGCAAGGCGCTCCGGCGCGCGCCATACCGCCACCACCTTGCCGACCGCGCTGTCGCGGAACATGCCGGCCTCGGCGCAGCGCACCGCGAGGCTCCCGGGCACGATGACGACGCCGCATCGATGGTCGAGAATCTGGCGCCGCATGACGGCGGGATCGAACGGGTGATGGAGCACGAGCGTGCCGCGGGACATGAGCCAGGCCGCGAGCGTGGCGGCGATGCCGGCAAGCGAGCCGAGGCAGAACGACGACAGGATGACGCTCCCCGTCGCGAACCGGCCTTCGAGCATGATCTCGAGACCGGCCGTCATCAGTTCGACGTGGCTGCGCCCGACCGGCACCAGGCCGGCGGCGTTAACGTCCCAGGTCGCCGCCGCCACTTGAGCGGCCATAGGGGCGGCGGCGTCCTTGCCGCGCAAGGACCGCGACGATTGCGGCGACGATTGCGGCGGCGGTGCGCCGAACACGTCGTCGAGCGGCACCATGCCGTCATGGCTGCCGCCGAACATGCAGACATGGCGGATGGTGAAGGCATCCGCGGCCGTATACATGGCAAGCTCGCCATGATCGGTGGTGCCGATGCGCGAGGTCGCGATCAATGCCCGCGCCCCGATCATCGCCATGGCGGCGGCGCAGTCGGCCCGCCGCCACAACAGCGGCAGCGGCGAGGCGATGAGCCCGGCGCGCA
>Ga0209415_10010640_pt1 | contig 15601 bp, 13 predicted proteins | sample PeaSoiSIISIP2007_FD_187696 | JGI IMG/M metagenome (GOLD analysis project Ga0209415, IMG submission 187696) | Peat soil microbial communities from Weissenstadt, Germany - SII-SIP-2007 (SPAdes) (version 2) | ecosystem: Environmental > Terrestrial > Soil > Wetlands > Peat | place: Germany... | reverse complement strand
ATGCCGAGCCAGGCCATGCAGGACATGATCGAGGCCTTCCGGGACCAGCAGAAGGCCAGTGCCGGCCAGGTCCCGCCGCCGCTGGACCAGCGCCGCGCCGCCTTCGCCCCCGCCGGCACCGTTCACCCGATCCCGGACGACGTGCGGGTGAGTGAGGTGAGCGCCGGCGGGGTGCCCGCTCACTGGCTCACCGCCCCGGGCACCGAGGCCGGCCCGGTGCTGCTGTTCCTGCACGGCGGAGGGTATGAGCTCGGGTCGCTGCGCAGCGACGGCGAGCTGGCCGCCCGGCTGGGCCGGGCCAGCGGGATGCGGGTGCTGTTCCCGGAATACCGCCTGGCCCCCGAGCATCCCTTCCCCGCCGCCATCGACGACGTCCTGGCCGCCTGGCGCTGGCTACGCACCGGCCAGCAGCTGAGCGCACGATCACTAGCGGTGGCCGGCGACTCGGCCGGCGGCGGGCTGGCCGTCGCCCTGCTGGTGGCCACCCGCGACGCCGGGCAGGCCCTGCCCGCGGCCGCCGCCTTGATGTCCCCGACGGTGGACCTGACCAGCTCGGGGGCCTCGATGACCGAACGCGCCGGCCAGGACCCGATCTCCACCCCCGCCATGCTCCGCCAGTTCGCCGCCGGCTACCTGGCCGGCGCTGACCCTAAGACGCCCCTGGCCTCGCCGCTGTTCGCCTCCCTGGCCGGGCTCCCGCCGCTGCTCATCCAGGTCGGCACGGCCGACCTGCTGCTCAGCGACTCCGAACGCCTGGCCGCAGCAGCAGCCCACGCCGGAGTCGACGTCACCCTGCAGATCGGCGAGGGCCTGACCCACGTCTACCAGCTCCTGGTCGGCACCCCCGAGGCAGCCCAGGCCACCGAGCAGATCGGGACCTTCCTGCGGGCCCGGGTCCGCTAACCAGACAATCCACAGACACCAGGCTTCCCGCGGCCATGACCCGGGCCGCCTCGGTGGCGGACAGCGGCCCGTCGCGGCGGCTCGACCGGCCATGAGGAGGGAACCGTGCCAGGCTTCATCTCTGACAGTCCGCTTGCCCGCGGTCTGATCCGCATCGGCGACGAGGCGATCACCCGTGAGGACGACGCCAAGTTGCGGGACTACTACGCCGAGGATTACCTCTTCCACGGGCCCGGCGGCGACCTGGGCTTCGGCGAGCTCCGCGCGTACTTCGCCGCGTTGCGCGCCGCCTTCAGCAACCTGCGGATCGTCCGTGAGCAGATCATCGCCGACGGCAGGTTCCTGGCCGCGCGCAACACGTTCTCTGGCACCTTCACCAGCGTCTTCACCTCCTCGCCCATTGGACCCGTCGAGCCCACCGGCCAGCATGTCGAATGGGAAGTGATCAACACGTTCAGGTACGACGACGACGGGCGCCTGGCCGAGGAGTGGGTGCAGACCGACTACCGCAGCTTCCTGGCCAAGCTCGGCGTCACCGCCACCGAGTCCGCCCAGCGCGGGACGGACACCAGTCAGGGCGCAGATTCACTCACGGCGGGCGGGAAACCCGCAACTCAGCGCGATGACCCACAGCGAGATGCATGATCGCGACCCAAGACAGGCCTCACAGCGGTTACGCGCAGGACTAATGGATAGGCGCGCTTTAGCCCAGACGGCGTAGAACCGGCAAATATGCACGTAAGCACCAAATAAGTGGAAACAGTTCGTAACACGCTCGTAGCCGCCGATAGGAAGCTCGGGGACCTCCGGCTGTCCCTAGTGCGCGCGCATTTCGGTGCCAGCGAGAATGTTGGTCCAGGTCACCACGTGGCAGCCGGCGGTCTGAGTCCGCTGAACCCTGGCAGCCGCATTACCGCCTCCATCGATGCCGGTATGCACATTCACGCGGGCGAATTTTACGGCTCGTGACGGCGAGCCAGGCCTTTCTGGATTCTAGCCATCAGGGTCGGCTCATCCTGTTATCGTCGGCGTGCCCTATTTTGTCCTAACTGTCGGAAGGGTCGCCCGATGCGCTTGTCCAGAGCGAGTTCCGCCCGGCTGGTCGTCGCTGCTGCTGCCGTGCTGACCGCCGTCGCCGGGAGCACCGCCGTCGCCGGGAGCACCGCCGCGCTTGGCAGCACCGCCGCGCTTGGCAGCACCGCGAGCAACGCAAGCCACGCGAGCAACGCAAGCCACGCGAGCGATCCGGGCACGTTGATCGTGCATCCGGCCGCGGACCACGTCCGCGGCGCGTTCATGGCGCCGGTCCCGTTCAGTGACGCACAGTGCGAGGCCGTCTTCCGGATCGATTGCTACGTTCCCGACCAGATTGAGGCGGCGTACAACCTGCCTGCCCTCTACGGCCGCGGCGTCACCGGCAAGGGCCAGACCATTGTGGTGGTCGACGCGTTCGGATCACCGACAATCGCCGATGACCTGCTGCAGTTCGACCAGTATCTGGGCCTGGGCACGCCGCCGCTGCGTATCGTCCAGGTCGGGCACGTGCCGACCTTCGATTCCGGCAACGGCGACATGATCGGCTGGGCCGACGAGACCACGCTGGACGTGGAGTACGCGCACGCTGGCGCGCCGGACGCGAAGATCGTGCTGGTCGAGGTGGCCAAGGACGACCTGCAGCATCTCGCGCTCGCCGTCCGGTACGCGGTCCAGCACAGGCTTGGCGACGTGATCAGCCTGAGCTGGGGGGAGCCCGAGCAGGCTCTCGGGCGAGAGTTCGTCAGCTCGTACAGCTCCATCTTCAGCCAGGCCGCGAGCAGCCACATCACGATCGTCGCCTCCTCCGGCGACAGCGGTGCGGCCGGCCAGGACGACCAGGGTAACTATTACCACTACCGGGTTGCGAACTGGCCCGCCACCAGCCCGTTCGTGACGGCCGTCGGCGGCACCCGGCTCAACCTGAATGCCAGCGGCGCTCGTAACGGTCTCGACGCGGCCTGGAACGATACATACAGCGCCGCGGTGAACGACTTTTTCTTCGGCAACGACGGCCCGAACCCGCTGGCCACCGGCGGCGGGAAGTCCGCTTACTACGGCAGGCCCGGCTATCAGAACGGCGTGCGCAACATCACCGGCAACCAGCGCGGCGTCCCGGACATCTCAATGAGCGCATCGTGCAGCGTCGCGGTGAACGTCTTCGAGACATTCACCGGCGGGCAAGGCGGCTGGACCGCGTCCTGCGGTACCAGCGAGTCGGCGCCGATGTTCGCGGCCATCATCGCGCTCGCCGACCAGGTGGCGGGCCATCCGCTCGGGCTGGTCAACCCGGCGCTGTACGCACTCGCCGCACAGCACGCACCGGGCATCGTCGCGGTGGCGTCCGGCAACAACACCGTCTCATTCTCCGGCGGAACGGTGCACGGCTACTCGGTCCGGCGCGGCTACAACCTGGTCACCGGGCTCGGCACCGTCAACGGACAGTACCTCGTCCCAGAACTCGCGCACTCGGCATAGCACGTCGGCGAAGCCGGAGTGGAAAGCGTTTGATAATGCCGGTTTTAATGCCGAGGTTGCCTGGGAGACGACAGCTACCAAATTGAGAATGACCGACGGCATTGGTCCCCCGCGTTCGGGGGCAGCATGGTCCCTGGTCGGGGCAGTGGCTTCGAGGATTCGCGGGCTCACCGAGGATTCGCGGGCTCACCGATGAAGGCGCATAACGGATGATCCGGGCATCTGGATCGCTGTGCTCAGCTGCGGCGCAACTGGCCTTCCCGTAAGATGCCTAGTAGGAGTGCCTGGTATTGTGATGCCCCTGCGCTTTCCTTCCTTCTCTCTCGGCACGAGAGATGTACGCCTGACTGACGTATTCCGGATCCTGAAGCAAGGGCTGGATTTTTTCCTGTATAACGCTAGCATCTTTGGGTGATAGTTGCACAAAAGAACTGTATATGCGGAATGCCCATCTCTTTGGGTGAGGGTGAAATGTCTCCAGTTCGTCTACTATCTGCCGCAGTTCCAGGCCCTCGCCGAGTGGGGCTAGCCCTGTAATTGCCAAGTGACAGCCGGATGTGTAGACGCGATCAGCGATTTTTAGGGTGCTTTCAAATTTTATAATGTCGGAAATGATTTCTGCTTGGCCAATGATGAGCCCTCGCCCAGCGCTAGGATTCCGGAATATCCCTCTCGTGGTATATAGGAATACAATGTCGCCGCGAGTAAGCGGGATCCGTCGCTTGGGGGTAAAGGCCATCCGGTGCTCACGGAGTACGTAGGCGAGCCCGTCGGCATCCCCAAGAATCAGAAGGAATGGCCGTGGCGTCTCAGGCATGGTGATAACTATGGTAGCCGAACGTGCGGGCCTCAATCGTTCAGGTCGTTCAGCGGCGTCCGCATGGAGCCGGGCACCTTGTACGGGGCGCTGTCCCGGCTGGAACGCCGCGGCTGGGTCCGGCCGCTGGCCACCGCCGAGCGCCGCCGCCCGTACCAGATCACCGCGGCCGGGCAGGAGATACTGGCCGAGCAGGTCACGACGATGCAGCAGATCGTGCACGTCGCCCGGCTGCGCACCGCCATGGCCTGGGGGGCATGATGTGGCCTGGGCTGGCCGGCCGGCTGTCCCGCGTCCTGGTCGGCTGCCACCCGCGGCGCTGGCGGGAGCGTTACGGCGGTGAGATGGTCGACGTGCTGGACCAGCACCAGGCCAGCGCGCGGACCGTGCTCAACCTGACGGCCAGCGTGCTGAGCGCGCACGCTGACCCGGCCTACCGGGCGGAACGGCCTGCCAGGATCCGGCTGAGCGACGGCGAGAAGCCGGTGATAGCCGTCGCCGCGGCCGTGCTGGCGATCGTCACCGTGATCTTCATCGGCGCCTGGAACGACCGCTGGCACCTGTCGGGCGCCGGGGGCGTGGGTGGCGTGGCGTTCGCGCCCGGCCAGCACCTGCTGGTCAGTGCCGTCGGGGGAGCAAGCCAGGACAGCATGGACACCATGTGGGACATCACGGACCCGGCCCGGCCGCGGCAGCTGTCGGCGTTCCAGGGCGGCGAGCCCACGGCGCTGTCGCCGGACGGCCGCATCGTGGCGACCCTCTCCTATGACGGCCAGCCGGTCCTGTGGGACGTAGCCAACCCCAGGCGGCCGGCCAGGATAGCGACAATGCCGACCGGCGGCACCGCGCCGCTGTGGGGAGAGGCGTTCTCCCCGGACGGGCAGATCCTCGCCGTCGCCTACACCGACCAGATCTTCCTGTGGGATGTAGCCAGCGCGGCCCGGCCCCGGCTGCTGCGCACCCTGGCCGCCCCGGTGACGCCAGCCGGCGAGGCGTCCTTCACCCCGCAGGACATCACGTTCTCCCCCGACGGGCGCATCCTGGCCAGCGTCACCGGCACCGACCACGTCACCGTGTGGAACGTGACCGATCCGGCCCGCGCCGCCCGCATCGCCACCCTGACCAGCCCGCGCGACTTCGCCCAGGCGATCACGTTCTCCCCCCGCGGGAATCTGCTGGCCGGCGTGACCTATAACGGCACCGTGCTGGTGTTCAGCCTGGCCGACCCGGCCCGCCCGACCCTCACCGCCACGATCAGCGGCATCACGGCCGACGCGCTCTACCCGGACGGGCTGCTGCAGCACCCGGATGCCCCGCCCTGCCCCTCATGCAGCCCAGCCAACTACGCGGTGGCGTTCACCCCGGACGGGCGCACCCTGACCGTCGTCGTCGCCCGCCAAGAGGGCAACGTGACGGCGTCCGCATTCAGCATGGCCACGCGCGACACGGTGTTCACGTGGAACGTGACCAGCTCAGGCGCGGTCAGCAGCCTCACCACCGCCTTCCGCGACGTCGACGACAGCGAGCCCACCCTGGCCCCCGACGGCCGCACCGTGGCCGATGGCTCGCCCACCAGCAACGCGGTGTACCTCTGGACGCCGCCCTGACGCGCACGCAGGCCATCTCCGCCGGAGAGGGGTGAGCAACGCGTCATCAGCCGCAAATGAGCGTGAGCAGAAGCATTGGGCCGCAGTGTGCTGATGACGTCGCCGGAGCGCGAGCACACCGGATGACTTGACTTTTGCCTTCGTGAGCAACTTCGCCGCGAAGGCCGCGAACCTCACCCGGGCCCTGTCCGCCGGCCGTCTCCGTGTCATCCAAGGCATCGCGCTCGCGGCGGCCTGAGCCGCCGTGGGCGGTCACTGCATGGTGCCCCCCGTCCTGACGGACATGGCCACGCCGAGGACGAGGATGAGAATGCCCAGGATGACCGCCGCCCAGCCGAGTATCAAGCCCGCGAGCGCCAGGCCAGCGCCCTGTTCTCCGCTGCGCTTGATCTGGCGCCGGGCCATGTGGCCGAGCACGATGGCAGGGATGGTCGCCAGCGGCCCGAACGCGAACTGCGCGAGCCCGCAGGCGAGGCTCGCGATCGCGAGCCCGTTGACCCGGGCCACCGGCGCGACCGGGACTACCGGGGCGACCGGAGCGACCGGGGCCACCATGGTCGCCCGCGCGACAGGCAGGTCGGCCACGATCTCGTCCAGGTCGGCGTAGGTGCGCGCGGAAAAGGCATTCTCCAGGCGGCCGTCGTACTCGTCCTTGGACAGCCGGCCTTCGCTGTAGGCCACGTTGAGGAGTTCCACCACGCGGTCCCGGTCCGTGTCAGAGGCCCGCAGCTTCCCCCGGGCACCCTCGGCGGCAAACGCCCGGGCGTGCCCGCCGGATTGGATCACCCGGGGCACGGTCGTTCGTAGTCCGCGCTCACCGTCCGCGAGCGGCGCGGTGCCGTCATCGCTCATCTGCACCACCCCTACTCTGACGCTGCCCACGGAGGGCTGGCGCGGCAAGTGCCGTTGGTCCCGGCAATGGTCCTGACCAGAGGTTGCGTACGCGTCAGTAGCGCTCGGCCCGCGCCGTGCAGAAGACGGCTCTCCGCGGACCAGGAACAGCCTCGTATCCTCGTCCCCGGGGCGGGCGCGAACTGATGACGTGGTAGTGCGCGGCCAGGTTGAGCTGGCCGGACCCGAGCTCGCCGCCAATATCGTAGTATCGTCATACGATAATTCATGCCGTGCGCACGCCCGGGTTTCGTCTAATGGCCATACAATCAATCGGTGAGGCAGCGCGAGACCGGAACGCCAAGAGCAAAGGTGGACGTGACCACATTGCGCGTTGAACGGAACCCGGCGCCCGTACGGGCCCAGGTGCTGGACAACCTGCGCCAGGCCATCGTCGAGCGGCAACTGGCGCCCGGACAGCGCCTCATCGAGCGTGAGCTCGTCGAGCTCACCGGTGTCTCCCGGACGAGCATCCGCGAGGCGCTGCGCGAACTGGCCGCTGAAGGCCTGGTCACCGCGATTCCCAACAAGGGTACGGTGGTCGCGCGGGTCAGCGCCGAGGAAGCCAGGCAGCTGTATGAGGTCAGGTCCGCGTTGGAGGGGCTCGGCGGCCGGCTGTTCGTGCAGAACGCGACCCAGGCCCAGCGCAACGCGCTGGTGAAGGCGCTGCAGCGGATCGAGCGGCTCGTGGCCAAGGGGGCCCCGGTGATCAACGCGAAGGATAGCTTCTACGAGATCCTGTTCGAGGGCGGCGGCAACGAAGCGCTGCGCTCGGTCGCCGCCGGCCTGCGCGCGCGCGTGAGCGAGCTGCGCGCGCTGTCACTGTCCGTCCCCGGCCGGCCGGCCGAGAGCCTGCAGGAGATGCGGGACATCGTACACGCCGTGTTGGCGGGCGACGCGGACGCGGCCGTTCGCGCGTGCAGCCGTCACGTCGAGGAGGCAGGCCGGGTCGGGTTGCACGCCCTCGCCGGACAGAACGCGAGCTGACCGCCGTCCCGGTCCGGCTCGCCCTTGATCTCCTGCTGACGACTGGGTGAGTGCCACTACGACTCCCTGCTCTGGTGGTACTGCCTGTCGGCTAGCCAGCGGGCGATCTCGGTATGGTCGGCCGCTGGCGGCAGATCCTCGGCCGCTGCGGCCCAGGCGGCCACGGCCGCCTGGCCGAGCGGTGCCGGGACACCGGCATCCTGCTCGAGCTGCAGGGCGATCCGCATGTCCTTCAGCATCAGCCGCAGCCCGAAGCCCGAGTCGTACGTCTCCGGCAGGATGAACTTGGGCCACTTCACCTGCGTGGACCCGCTCCGGCCACTCGAGCCGTTGACAATGTTCAGCATGACGTCCGGATCCAGCCCGAATTGACGGCCGGCCAGCAGCGCCTCCGAACTGGCCAGCAGGTGAGCCGCCGACATCAGGTTGTTCAGCGCCTTGATCGCGTGGCCGGCACCGACGATTGTGCCGGCGTGCACCACGTGCGAGCCGAGCACCCCCAGGACCGGCCGCAGCCGTTCCAGGACGTCCGCGGGACCGCCGGCCATGATGGTCAGAGATCCGCTCCTGGCCCCGGCGACTCCGCCGCTGACCGGGGCGTCGATCAGGGTGACGCCACGTCCGGCCGCCGCACGCGCGAGCTCGCGGGTGCGGGCCGGCACCGACGAGCTCATGTCGACCACCACGGCGGAGGATGGGACGTGGTCCAGCAGGCCGTCGGCCAGCAGCACCTGCGCTACGACCGCCGAATCGGGCAGCATGAGGATCACGACGTCCGCGCCGTCAGCTATCTCTGTGACCTGGCTTACGACCACCACGCCGTCTATGCCCTCGTGGCGTGCCCTGGCGTCCGGGGCGATGTCGTAGACCCGGAGCCGGTGGCCGGCCGCGGCCAGGCGGCCGGCCATGGGCGTGCCCATGTGGCCGAGCCCGGCGAACCCTATCGCCGCCATCCTCAGCGCCCGGCCGCGTACTCGGCCTCGGTGACCTCACCGAGCCAGTTCGTCGTCCCCAGCGACAAGGCGATGTGCAGCATGACGGTATCCGGGCCGCCACCGTGCCAGTGCCGCTCTCCCGGCGGGGCCCACACGGTGTCGCCGGCCTCGAGCTCCTGCGGTAGGCCGCCGTCGGTACAGATCAGCCCCCGGCCGCTGACCACGTGAAGCATCTGGCCGCGCTCGTGCCAGTGCCAGAACGTCCTGGCCGCCGGGGCGAAGAAGACCCTGGCCACGGTCGCGCCTTCCGGGCTCGTCAGCACCGGGTCGGCGTAGACCAGTCCGGTAAAGGTCGCGCTTCGCACCTCAGACGGCGGGCTGCCATCCCTGCTGGCCCTGACGAGCTGCATCGTTCAGTCACCTGCCATGGCGTTGCCGGAGCCCCGGTCGTACAGGCGGACGCCGCCCGCCAGGTCACCGATCGCGTCCACCACCCGGTTACTGATCTGGTTGGTGTAGCCGAGGCTGTTCGCCAGGCCGAACGCGGCGAGCGGGCCGCTGGCCAGGAGGCTCGGCGCGCCGAGCTCGCGGAGGCAATCCGCGTACAGCACGATGTCCTTGGTCATCAGCGCGCTGGTCAGACCGCCTTCGAGGTAGTCGCCGCGGATGATGTGCGGGAAGCGCTGGAGGGTGGCGAAGTTGACCCCGCTGCTGGTGTTGATCACATCCAGCACCCGGGCCAGGTCCAGGCCTGCCAGCCGAGCGGCGACCATGACCTCGGCGGTCGCGGCCAGGCTGACCGCGTTCAGGAAGTTGTTCAGGATCTTCGTCGTGTGCCCGGCGCCGCTGGCCCCCATGTACACGACCTTGGCCGCGATCGGCTCGAAGACCTCGGCGACCGACTGGAGCGCCGTCTCGGCGCCGCCCACCATGATGGTCAGGGTTCCCTTCTCGGCCGCCGCGGCGCCGCCGGAGATGCCCGCGTCCAGGTAATCCGCGCCGCGTTCGGCCAGGGCCGCGTGCAGCCTGATGGTGGAGCTCGGCGACGCGGTGCTGAGGTCGACGATGACCTGGCCGGGCCGGCAGCTCTCCAGCACGCCCGCCGGGCCGAGCACGACCGGCTCGATGACCGAACTGTCGGGCAGCGACATGAGCACGCAGTCGCTGCCCGCGGCCACGTCGGCTACCGAATCCGCCGGAATCGCGCCTGCCGCCTGTGCCTTCCCGGCCGCCGGATCGTAGCCGAGCACCTCATAGCCTGCGGCGGCCAGCCGCCGCGACAGCCGGCCGCCCATGTTCCCCAGGCCGATGAATCCGACCCGTAGGTTGGTCATGTACCGGGCTCCTTTCCGTAAAGGCTCAGCCAATGCTGACCGCCAGTGCTGCCGCTCCGGTCATGCCCGGGTACCGCCGCATCACCTGCGGGTCGTGCCCGGCGACGATCTCACGCCCGGCCGCTGCCTGTTCCCGCAGCCAGGCGAAGCCTGCGTACATGGCCGGCACGTCGGTAACGTGCGCGAAAGGCCGGTCTTGCGTCATCTCCTCGTAGTAGTGCAGCGCGTCTGAGGCGATCACGGTCTCACCTCGCGCGGTGCCGATGATCACGGCAAGCTGGCCTGGCGTGTGACCGCCGATCTCAACGACCTCGATGCCTGGCACGACGCTGGCCCGGCCGCTGACGAAATCCACCTGGCCCGCGTCAGCGAGCTGCCGGAGCGCGTCAATGTCAGCCTCCTCGGCTGAGGTCATGAACAGCGGCTTGCGGCTCAGCGGGCTGGTCCAGAAGGCGAACTCGCGGTCGGTGACGACGACCCGCGCGGCCGGGAACGACAGCAGGTTGCCGATGTGGTCGTAGTGCGCGTGAGTCACGATGAGCTGGCTGACCTCCGCGGCATCGACGCCGATCTGCCGCAGAGCCTCGACTGGGGGGCACAGCATGGTCCGGTGGCGGCGAGCACCACTGCGCTCATTGAAGCCGCAGTCGATCAGCACGGTACGGTCCGCGTTCCGGGCCACCCATACGAAATAGTCCATGGCCAGCTCGCAGTCGGGCTCCCGGTACAGCTCGAAGTGCAGGAAGACCTCACTCCTGCGGGCCATCCTCGTCCCGTACCGCAACGCGGTGACCTCGTATTCAGCGCTAGTGACCGGCCCGGCCATGCTAGAGGACCGAGATCGGCGCAAGCTTGTTCATGAGCACGAACTGCCGCCTTTCCGGGCGTGCCGCAGACGCCTGATCTGTATGTTTATCCTACAATAATGCCAGTCTGGGCTATTCAGTAAACCGGAGTGGAGCTGGCGGGCCGCTAGTCCGCGGGGTCCATCAACCGGCTATCCGAACTGGCCTGGCGCGAACGTGCCCGGTCGTTTAACCTGCTCGCCGCAGGTAGATGTGGCCCGGTGGCCGCGACGGTGGACGCGGTGCAGTACGAGATCAACAACGGGCCGTGCCTGCACGCCATGCGCGACGGGCACATGGTCCGCATCGAGGACACCGCGGACAAGGCGCGCTGGCCCGAGTTCGAGAGACGGGCGGCATGCCGCGGCGCAAGCAAAGCCAAGCAAAGCCAAGCAAGCCAAGCCAGGCCAAGGCAAGCACCAGTGCGATCTGCTAGCCGCGGCCCGCTGACCTCAGCAAGATGCCGCGGACGAACGCGGCCTGCCCGGCGTGCTGCAGGCAGTCGGAGATCACGCTGACCAGGCGCACACCGAGGGTGACCGGCGGGTCCCACCGCTCGTCCACCACCCGCGGCAGGTCCGCGTCGGCGAGGCCGGACACCAGCGTGACGGTCCGTGCGTGCACCGCGTCCTGGTACCCGGTGAGCAGGTCGCCCGGGACCTGGACCAGGGCCACCTGCCCCGAGCTGTGCCCGTAACCCGTCGCGTCCGGCCCGAACGGCAGCCCGAAGCGCTCCATGAAACGCGGCCACACCTGTTCGGTCCCGAACGCGTCGGCCACGTGATCGTCCTGCACCCGGGTCAGATGCCAGCACAGCCACGCGATCGAGTTCGCGTCGTCGTCCAGCCGCGCCGCCAGTTGACCGTCGGACAGCCCGTCGACCGCGTGGTGCACGGCCTCCCGCACTCGCCCGAAGGCGTCCGTCAGAAGCTCCGCACTGGTCATGAAGAACAGAATTTATCGGAACGGAGCGTGGTGCTTCATCCCGGGCCCCCTCCTCCGCCTCCCGGCGCCCCGAACGACCGTAGTGACACGCCGCGCCCACCTGCCCCGGTGCTCGCCTGGTCGCCGCACGGCCCGGTGCGAGGTACCGTTCCACCGTGTCAGCCGGTGCTTGTCCCCCCAGACCCAGCTCTGTTTGTCCCCCCGGACCCACCCAAGATGACGTTCCCTCGGTGACCGAACTGCTCACGGCGGCCGTGGCCGGCATCGGCGGCTCGGAACGGCCCGGGCAGGTCTCGATGGCCGAGGCGGTCGAGCACGCCATCGAGACCGGCGAGCACCTGGCCGTGCAGGCCGGGACCGGCACCGGGAAGTCGCTGGCCTACCTGGTGCCGGCCATCCGCTACGCGGTGATGACCCGCAGCACGGTGGTGGTGGCCACGGCCACCATCGCGCTGCAGCGCCAGCTGATCGACCGTGACCTGCCGCGCCTGGTCACCGCGCTGCGGCCGCTGCTCGGCCAGGAGCCGACGTTCGCCATCCTGAAGGGCCGCCGCAACTACCTGTGCCTGCACCGCCAGCGGGGCGGGCCGGGGGACGAGCCGCAGGATGCGCTGTTCGAGCCGGCCGATAGTGGTCCCACGTCGCCGCTGGGCCGCCAGGTCAAGCGGCTGCACGACTGGGCCGAGGTGACCGTCACGGGGGACCGGGACGAACTGGTCCCCGGGGTGCCGGAGGCGGCCTGGCGCCAGGTCTCGGTCAGCGCACAGGAGTGCATCGGCGCCCAGCGCTGCCCGTTCGGGTCGCGGTGCTTCGCCGAGAAGGCCCGGGAGGCGGCAGCCAAGGCGCACGTCGTCGTCACCAACCACGCGCTGATGGCCATCGACGCCACGGCGGACATCGACGTGCTGCCCGGGCACGACCTGGTGATCATCGACGAAGCCCACGACCTGGTCGACCGGGTCACCTCGGCGATCGCGGGGGAGCTGTCCGGTCCCGCGGTCGAGGTCGCGGCCCGCCGCGCCGGCCGTCTGACCGAGCCGGGCGGCGCAGAGGGCGGGGCGACGGCCGTGACCGATCAGCTGCGCCACGCCGCCGCCGCGCTCGCCGTGGACCTGGGCGACGCCCCGGCCGGCCGGATGGACGAGCTGTCCGACGCGCTGGCCGCCACGCTGCGCTCGCTGCGCGACGCGGCCAAGGCCTGCACCGACGCGATCACGGCCACCGCGGCGAGTCGCGGGGACCAGGGGGATGAAGACCCGCAGTGGCTCGCGACCGCCCGGATGACGCTGGCCATGGTCGATGACCTGCAACGCACCGCCGGCCGGATCCTCGCGGTCTACGACGGGGAGCTCGCCGCCCGCCCGGAAGTCGTCTGGCTCGACCGGCCGTTCACCGAGGACAGCCGGCGTCCGCCCACGCTGCGGGTGGCGCCGCTCGAGGTCGGCCCGGTGCTGCGGGAACGGCTGTTCGGCGAGCGTACCGTCACCCTGACCTCGGCCACCCTCAGCCTGGGCGGCTCCTTTGACCCCCTGGCCAGCCAGTGGGGGCTCAATCTTCCCGGCGGAGACCAGCTGGCCTGGAAAGGCCTCGACGTGGGCTCCCCGTTCGACCATCCGCGCAGCGGCATCTTGTACGTGGCCCGGCATCTCCCGCCGCCCGGCCGGGACCAGCTGCCCGAGGCCTACCTGACCGAGCTCGAGGAGCTGATCGACGCCGCGGGCGGGCGCACGCTCGGGCTGTTCTCCTCCATGCGCGCGGCCATCCAGGCGGCCGGCGCCCTGCGCGACCGCATCAAGCAGCCGCTGCTCTGCCAGGGCGACGACGTCACGGCCCAGCTGGTCAGGCAGTTCGCTGAGGACGAGCCGACCTGCCTGTTCGGCACCCTGTCCCTGTGGCAGGGGGTGGACGTACCGGGACCGTCCCTGCGGCTGGTCGTCATCGACCGGATCCCGTTCCCGCGGCCCGATGACCCGCTGGCCTCGGCCCGGCAGCGCGCGGTGGCGGCGCGCGGCGGCAACGGGTTCATGACGGTGGCCGCGGCGCAGGCGGCGCTGCTGCTGGCCCAGGGCGCCGGCCGGCTGCTGCGCACGATGACCGACCGGGGCGTGGTCGCGGTGCTCGATCCCCGGCTGGTGACGGCGCGTTACGGCGACTTCCTCCGCGCGTCGCTGCCGCCGTTCTGGACGACCACCGACCCGGCGCTGGTCCGGGCCGCGCTGCGCCGCCTTTCCGCCGCGGACTCCTCCTTACCGGGCCTAACCCCGTTGAACCCCGTTGAACCCCCTTGAACCCTCTTACCGCTGCATTAATTGCGGGCCCCTGGTGCGGATATCGACGCACGATGCTGGGTAACATTTCGGAACTACAGGCAGTATTGATCCGTTATCCGTTGGGCAGGGGACTGGCTACCCAGTCGCAGCGAGAGGTCAGGCATGCGGCCCACGAGGGGCAGAACGCCGCGCGAGGGTAAGCGGCACGTGCTCCGGTGGGTCGCGGTCGGGGCGGTCGTCATCCTCGCCGCGGGCACGCTGGCCGCCTACCTGAAGTACCGTGCCGTCTACGACAGCATCACCCGGGTCAACGTCCCGGGGTCCGAACTCGGCCAGCGCCCCCCGGAGTACAGCACCGCCGCGGAAAACATCCTGGTCTACGGCGATGACAGCCGTAAGGGCCTGGACGCGCACCAGCAGTACATCCTGCACACCGGCAGCGACCAGACCGACAACACCGACACGATCATGATCGTGCACCTGTCGCCGGGCCGGCATCTGGTGACCGTGATGAGCATTCCGCGCGACACGATGGTGCCGATGTACCAGTGCGCCGCCGGCCCCGGCTATCCGGGCCAGCAGGCCAACCCCAACGGCTACGTGCAGATCAACTCGCTGCTGGCGGCGGGCGGCCCGGTGTGCTTGTGGGAGACGGTCGAGCAGACGACCGGCATCTTCATCAACCACTTCATCGGGATCGGCATGCTCGGCTTCGTCAAGGTCGTCGACGACCTCGGTGGCGTCAACGTGTGCGTCCCGTTCAACGTGAACGACCCGGTGTCCGGCCTCACCCTCCCGGCCGGTGAGGATCACATCGACGGGATCCAGGCCCTGGCCTTCTGGCGTACCCGCGAGGACATCGGGACCGGGTCGGACCTGGAACGGATCCAGCGGGACCAGTTCATGTCCGCACAGGTGGTCAAGGGGGTGCTGAGCAGCGGGCTGCTGTCGAACCCGCTCCGGCTGCTCTCGGTGGTCACCGACGCCGCCGCCTCGATGACGACCGACAGCGGCATGACCGTGTCGGACCTGGTGGGCATCGCCGAGAGCCTGCGCAACGTGCCCAGCAAGAGCGTCCAGTTCATCACCGCTCCCAACCAGGCCTGGCCAGCCGACCCCACCGCCCGCGTTCAGTTCGCGCAGCCGCAGGCCGACGAGGTGTTCTCGGCCATCGCGCACGACGTGACCGTGCCGAAGGTCAAGGTCGCCCCGTCAGCCGCGCCGTCGTCCGGCGGGGCCCAGGTGCTCACCACCAGCCCGTCCAACGTCAAGGTCAAGATCCTGAACGGCTCCGGTGTGGCCGGCCTCGCGGCCCGGGCGGCCTCCGGCCTGACCAGCCGGGGCTTCAACGTGACCGGCACCGGCAACGCCGCCAGCTTCGCGTACACCAAGTCGGTGATCGAGTACGCCTCCGCCGCGGACCTCGCCGCGGTGAACACGCTCGAGCAGCAGCTGACCAACGTCACGACCCTGCAGGACAGCAGCCTGACCCCGGGCACGGTGGACCTGATCCTCGGCTCAGATTTCACAGGGCTGGCTCAGACCGCGCCGAGCTC
>Ga0209415_10010639_pt1 | contig 15601 bp, 24 predicted proteins | sample PeaSoiSIISIP2007_FD_187696 | JGI IMG/M metagenome (GOLD analysis project Ga0209415, IMG submission 187696) | Peat soil microbial communities from Weissenstadt, Germany - SII-SIP-2007 (SPAdes) (version 2) | ecosystem: Environmental > Terrestrial > Soil > Wetlands > Peat | place: Germany... | reverse complement strand
TCAGCACCTCGACCGCGAACCCGGCGTCGCCGGCCTCGAGCCAGGGTGGCCGCTGCCGGTCCAGCGTGTCCATGTTGCGCCGCACCGCGAACATGTTGCGCGACTCCTCTTTCAGGGTCACCACGTCCCCCTTGCGCACCCGGTAGCTCGGGATGGTGACCCGGCGCCCGTTCACCCGGACGTGCCCATGGCGGACGAACTGGCGGGCCTGGCGGCGGCTGGCCCCCCAGCCGGCCCGGAACACGACGTTGTCGAGCCGCATCTCGAGCATCCGGAGCAGGATTTCACCGGTGATGCCCGACTCGCGGTTGGCCTCCTCGTAGAGATTGCGGAACTGCTTCTCCAAGAGCCCGTAGATGCGGCGAGCCTTCTGCTTCTCCCGCAGCTGGGTGAGGTACTCCGATCCCTGGCGCATGCGGTCGCGGCCGTGCTCGCCGGGCGGATAGGCGCGGCTGTGCCGGTCGGTGACCGCCTCGGACACCGGGCACTTGAGCGAGTAGCAACGCTCGCCCTTCAAAAAGAGCTTGGTGCGTTCCCGCCGACATAGCCGGCAAACCGGTCCTGTGTATCGAGCCATGCTCGGTCCTCTACCTACGCTTCCTGTCCTGCGTTCTCACACCCGCCGGCGTTTCTTGGGCCGGCAGCCGTTGTGGGGAATGGGGGTGACGTCCTTGATGCCGACCACCTCGATGCCGGTGGCGGCCAGCGAGCGGATGGCGGTCTCCCGGCCCGAGCCCGGTCCGCGTACCAAGACATCGACCTTGCGCACGCCGTGCTCCATGGCCCGGCGGGCGCACATCTCGGCGGCCAGCTGGGCGGCAAAGGGGGTCGACTTGCGGGACCCCTTGAAGCCGACGTTTCCGGCCGAGGCCCACGCGAGCACGTTGCCCTCGGGGTCCGCGATGGTGACCACGGTGTTGTTGAACGAGCTCTTGATGTGGGCGACGCCGTAGGCGATGTTCTTGCGCTCCCGTCGCCGGGGGCGCCGTCCGCCTTGAGCCTTGGTCGGTCGGGGGGGCATCTACTTGCGCACCTTCTTCTTCCCGGCCACCGTCTTCTTGGGGCCCTTGCGGGTCCGGGCGTTGGTGTGGGTCCGCTGCCCGTGCACCGGGAGGCCGCGGCGGTGGCGGATCCCCTGGTAGCAGTTGATCTCCTGCTTGCGCTTGATGTCCTGGGCGACGTCCCGGCGCAGATCACCTTCCACCCTGAGGCTGGCGTCGATGTAGTTGCGGAGCCGGCTGACCTCTTCGTCGGTCAGGTCGCGCACCCTGGTGTCGGGGTTCACGTCGGTGCTCACGCAGACCCGCTTGGACACGGTGTTGCCGATCCCGTAGATGTAGGTGAGGGCGATCTCCACCCTCTTCTCCCTCGGGATGTCGACGCCGGCGATTCGAGCCACTCTTCTCTTCTTCTCCTCAGCCTTGACGCTGCTTGTGCCGCGGGTTGTCGCAGATGACGACCACCCGGCCATGGCGCCGGATGATCTTGCACTTCTCACAGATCCGCTTGACGCTCGGTCGGACCTTCACGTCTCGTTCCTCGTCCTCGTCGTCACGCCGCGTGGCGTGCTCACTTGTACCGGTAGGTGATCCGCCCCCGGCTCAGGTCATACGGCGTGATCTCCACCTGCACCTTGTCGCCGGGAAGGATCCGGATCCTGTGCATCCGCATCCGCCCGGAGCTGTGCGCCAGCACCTTGTGCCCGTTCTCCAGCTCGACCCGGAACATGGCGTTGGGCAAAGGCTCCACCACCGTCCCGTCCAGCACGATGGCGTCTTCCTTGGGCTTTGGCAGGTGTCTCTCCTCGTTCTTCCTCCGACCGCCCCCAGCACCGCGCGGCACACGGGTCCGAGGGGATCGGCGGTGTGGCCAACGACGCCGGGCTCCGGGGCAAAGCTCCAGAGGGGCGCGGCAGGCCGACCTGAGATTTTAGCGCGCGTCCAGGGAATTGCCACCCCAGGCTCAAGATTCTCCCTGATCACGCCGGAAGGACGCCCTGGCCTGGCCGTCGGGACCGGGAGGCTGGTCCGAGAGCAACCACCCGCTGGTAGGAGCGGGGAAGACTAGCCGAGGCTCCGCCGGGCCGAGGCGGGCCATACTGCCCAGATGGCGGAGGACCGGAGCGATGGCGGCTCGCTGGCCGAACGGCTGCGCCGGGCCTATCGGGACAAGAGCCTCGACCAGCTGGCCCCGCTCCTGGCCGCCGACGTCTCGTGGGGGGACGGCGACAATCCCCGCCGGTGCCGGAGCCGGGCCGACGTCCTGGCCACCTTCTCCCGCGTGATGGCAGACGGCGTCGGCGGGCAGATCACCGAGCTGGCGACGGGGTCCGAGGGGTTGCTCTGCGGCCTGGCGGTCCGGTGGCCCGACGGCGACGACCGGCCGGACCGTTCCCTCTTCCACGTCTATGTGGTCCGCGACGGCCTCATCAGCGAGATCCGCCCCTACCACGACCGGGCCTCGGCCGTGAGGCCGCCGGGCTCTGAGCCCGGACCTCAGGGGACGGTCAACACCTCCGGCCCGTTCTCGGTCACCGCGATGGTGTGCTCGAAGTGGGCCGACAGGGAACCGTCGGCCGTCACCACGCTCCACTGGTCATCGAGCACCCGGGTCTCGGGCCGGCCCATGTTCACCATCGGCTCGACGGCGAAGACCATCCCGGCCTTGAGGGTGGGCCCCGGCGACCCGGGCCAGTAGTTGGGCACCTGGGGCTGCTCGTGCATGGCCGTGCCGATCGCGTGGCCGACGTACTCCCGGACCACCGAGAACCCGGCCGCCTCGGCCACCTTCTGGACCGCCCGCCCGATCTCGTGCAGCCGGTTCCCCACCGTCATCTGGTCGATCCCGGCAAACAGGGATGCCTCGGTGATCTCGATCAGCCGCCTCGCCCCGGCGGAGACCTCCCCGATGGCCATGGTGAAGGCGGCATCGCCGTGGTAGCCCTCGATGATGGCTCCGCAGTCGATGGAGAGGATGTCCCCCTCATCGATCACCTGGGGCCCCGGGATGCCGTGCACGATCACGTTGTTGGGCGACGTGCAGATGACGGCCGGGAACCCGTGGTAGCCGAGGAAGTTCGACTTGGCCCCTCGGCGAGCCAGCACCTCTCTCGCCGCCGCGTCGATCTCGGCTGTGGTGACGCCGGGCCGAGCGACCCTGCGGGTCACCTCGTGCATCTCGGCCACCACCGAACCGGCCCGGCGCATCTTGGCCAGCTCGTCGTTGTTCCGGCGCATCAGGCACGCTCCGAGCGGGGACGCCCGCGGTCGTCCATGAGGTGTTCGTCGATCACCCGGACGACCCTTCGGGTGACCGCGTCGGCCGCGCCGGTGCCGTTCACGATCGCGAGCAGGTTGGCCCGGCGGTAGAAGTGCAGGAGCGGCGCGGTCTGGCGCTCGTAGAGCTCGAGCCGCCGACCGATCGCCTCCTCGGTGTCGTCCTCTCGCTGGACGACCTCGCCGCCGCACACGTCACAGATCCCTTTGAGCGCGGGCGGGGACGACACCGAGTAGTTGGTCCCGCAGTCCACGCACACCCGGCGGGCGGCGAGACGGCGCAGGACGAGGTGGGTGGGAACCTCGAGGTCGATGACCAGGTCGAGGGTCTCGGGCGCCAGGAGCTCGTCGAGCATCTCGGCCTGGGTGATGGTCCGGGGGCACCCGTCGAGCACGAACCCCCGCAACCTGACGTCGGGCTGGGCGAGGCGCTGGCCGACCATCTCCATGATGAGCTCGTCGGAGACGAGCTCGCCCTGGTCCATCAGCACCTGGGCCCGCAGGCCGAGCTCGGCGCGCGACTTCACCGCGGCGCGCAGCATGTCGCCCGAAGAGACGTGGGGCACCACGTAGTGGTGGGAGAGCCGAACGCACTGCGTTCCCTTGCCGGCCCCCTGTTTGCCGAGGACCACGAGCCTGACGCCTGAGACCACCGGGGATTACTTGAGAAAGCCTTCGTAGTTGCGCATCATCAGCTGGCTGTCGATCTGTCGCATCGTCTCGAGCGCCACGCCCACCGAGATGAGCAGCGTGGTGCCGTAGAAGGGGAACGCAGTCAGGTGCCACAGCGACATGAGCACCGACGGGACGACCGCGACGGTGGCCAAGAAGGCCGCCCCGACCACGGTGATCCGGCTCAAGATGTGGGCGAAGTACCGTTCCGTCGGCGGCCCGGGACGGATCCCGGGGACGAAACCCCCCTGCTTGCGGATGATGTCGGCCTGCTGGTGCGGGTCGAAGGCGACGTAGACGTAGAAGAAGGTGAACGCCAGGATCAACAAGAAGTAGAACCCGATGTAGATCAGGCTGGTCGGCTGGATGTTGGTCCGGACGAAGTCCTGGAACCCATGCCAGGGGATGACGTTCGAGAACAGGACCGGGATGTAAAGGACCGAGCTGGCGAAGATGATCGGGATCACGCCGGACTGGTTCACCTTGAGCGGAATGTAGGTGGTCGACCCGCCGTACATGCGCCGGCCGACCACCCTCTTCGCGAAGGTCACCGGGATGCGCCGCTGTCCCTGGTCCATGAAGACGATCACGACCAGCAAGGTGAGCGAGACGGCGACGATCGTCGCGAACTTGATCATCCCGCCCTCCTCGTAGATCGCCTTGCCCCCGGAAGGAATGGACGCGACGACGTTGGCGAAGATCAGGATCGACATCCCCTGGCCGATGCCGCGCTGGGTGATGAGCTCGGCCAGCCACATGACGAACGCTGTGCCCGCGGTCAGGCAGAGCACCATGAACGCGGCCAAGGGAACGGTGAACTTCGGGATGAGGTCGATGGTGGTGCCGAGCAGGCCCGAGTCGTGGCCGTGGAACGCGTAGACGAGCCCGGTCGACTGCATCAGCGCCAGCGCCACGGTCAGGTACCGGGTCGTCTGGGTGATCTTCTTCTGGCCGACCGCCCCCTGGTCCCGCCACTCCTCGAGCTTGGGAATGACCGTGGACAAGAGCTGGATGATGATCGAGCTGGTGATATAGGGCATCACGCCGAGCCCGAAGATGGCCAGGCGCACCAGGGCGCCGCCCGAGAAGAGGTTGAGGAATCCCAAGACGCCCGACGCGCCGGCGGAGTGCTGGAGCTGCTGGACCTTGGCGAAGCTGACCCCGGGCACCGGGACATTGGCGCCCAGCTGGTAGAGCGCGATCACGAGCAGGGTGAACAGGACCTTGTTCCGGAGGTCCGGTACCCGGAAGATGTTGGCGAGTCTCGTGAGCATGGCGCTCCCTGTCGCTCCCGCTACCGGTTGGTCAGGGCGTTGCCCCGAGCCGGCGGCCTGCCGTGTCCGAACGGCGGCTGAACCCGCTCGACGCTACCTCCCGCGGCCGTGATCGCGGCCTCCGCCGATGCGGAAAATGCGTGCGCCGAGACCCGCAGCGCCCGGTGCACTTCGCCCCGGCCGAGGACCTTGATCATGTCGCCCTTGCGGAGCACGCCTGCGCTCACCAGGACCTCGGGGTTCACCACGTCCATGCCCAGGGCGTCGAGCGCGTCCAGGTTGATCGGGGTGTAGGACACCCGGAACGGGTTCTTGAACCCACGCAGCTTGGGGATCCGCTGCATGAGGGGCAGCTGGCCGCCCTCGAACCCTGCCGGCACCGTGCCGCGGGCGCGCTGGCCCTTGGAACCCCGCCCGGCGGTCTTGCCACCCTTGCCGGCGATGCCGCGGCCGACCCGGTGCCCGGCGCGCCGGGACCCCGGCGGGGCCGAGATCTCGTGCAGCTTCACGACGTAACCTCCTCGACTGCAACCAGATGGGACACCCGGGCCAGCATGCCCCGGATCTCGGGCCGGTCCGGCAGGTCGTTGACCCGGCCGATCCCCCGCAGTCCGAGGGCGCGCAGCGTCCCCCGGTGCTTGGGCTTCGAACCAATCGCGGAGCGGACCTGTGTCACCCGAAGCACGGCCGGCTCAGCCGCCTTGGCGCTCTGGCGCGGCGGCATGCTCAGGCACCGTCCGCAAAGAGCTCGGTCTCGCGCCTGCGCTCGCGAAAGGCCCGCAGCACCCCGCCGGGGACGACCTCTTCGGGCTCCTTGCCCCGCAACGCGGCGATCTGGTTCGGCGTGCGCAGGCTCTTCAGCCCCGCGATGGTGGCATGGGCGACATTGATCCCGTTGGAGGACCCGAGCGACTTGGCCAGCACATCGCGGATCCCGGCCATCTCCAAGATGTGCCGGGCCGCCCCACCGGCGATCACGCCGGTCCCGGGCGCGGCCGGCTTCAGCATCACCCGGCCGGCCCCGCTCTCCCCAAGCACCGGGTGGACGATCGTGGATCCGGCCAGCGCGACCTCGAAGACGTTCTTGCGCGCCTCTTCGATCCCCTTCTGCACGGCCAGGCCGGCCTCCTTGGCCTTGCCGTAGCCGAGGCCGACGTGCCCGTTGCCGTCGCCGACGACCATCAGGGCGGCGAAGGAGAACCTCCGGCCGCCCTTCACGACCTTGGCCACCCGGTTCACCCGGATGGTGCGCTCCTCGTATTGCATCTCTGGCACCTAGAGCTCCAGTCCCTCTTTTCGGACGGCGTCGGCCAGTGCCGCCACCCGCCCGTGGTAGGCGAACCCACCGCGATCAAACACCAGCCGGGTGATCCCGGCGTCCTTGGCCCGGGAGGCGATGAGCTTCCCCACCGCCTCGGCCCCGGCCACGTTCCCGCCGCCGCCCGCTCCGAGCAAGCGCCGCAGGTCGGCCTCGACCGTCGAGGCGGCCGCCAGCGTGCGGCCGGTGGCGTCGTCGATGACCTGGGCCGAGATGTGCCGGTGGGACCGGCTGACCGCGAGGCGCGGTCGCTCGGCGCTGCCGACCACCTTGTTGCGCACCCGGGCATGCCGGCGGATCCGAAGCGTCCTGATGGCCGCCGCCTTGGATGTCACTTCGCCGCCTTTCCGGCCTTGCGAAGCACCCGCTCGCCTGCGTAGCGCACGCCCTTGCCCTTGTAGGGCTCGGGCTTGCGGATCTTCCGGATGTCGGCGGCGACCTGTCCCACCTTCTCCTTGTCGATGCCCCGCACGATGATCCGGGTGGGCACCGGGACCTCGAAGGTGATCCCCTCGGGCGCGGCGACCCTGACCGGGTGCGAGAACCCGAGGGCGAGCTCGAGCGAGGTCGGGTCGCGCAGCGTGGCCCGGTAGCCGACGCCGACGATCTCAAGCTCCTTGGAGAAGCCCTGGGTGACGCCGGTGACCATGTTGGCAACCAGCGAACGGGTGAGTCCGTGCAGCGCCCGGTTCATGCGCTCGTCGTTGGGACGGGCCACGTTCAGCACGTCGCCCTCTTGGCTGATGGTGATGTTGGCGGGCAACGAGCGCGCCAGCGTGCCCTGGGGGCCGTGCACGGTCACCGACCGCTCCTCCAGGGTCACCGACACGCCCGAAGGCACCGGAATCGGTGATCGACCGACGCGCGACATCAGGCACGGCTCCCGTGCGGGGTCATCTCCGGGGTCGCTCCGGGATGCATCGACAGAAGGTCTTGGTTACCAGACATAACAGAGCACCTCGCCGCCCAGGTGGTGCTTGCGGGCCTCGCGGTCGGTCATGAGACCGTGGCTGGTCGAGACGACGGCGACGCCGACGCCACCCAGCACCCGGGGGATTCGGTCTGCCTGAGCGTAGATGCGCAGGCCGGGCTTCGAGACACGCTTGATCCCGGCGATGGTTCTCGTGCGGTCGGCGGCGTACTTCATCGTGATCTCAAGGGTTGAACCCGGCTTGTCGGGGGTCTCGGAGACCTCGAAGCCCGCGATGTAGCCCTCCTTCTCCAGGATCGCTGCGAGGGCCTCCTTGAGCTTGGAGCCGGGCATTTTCACCGTGTCGAACTGGGCCGAATTCGCGTTGCGGATCCGAGTCAGCATGTCGGCGATGGGGTCGGTCATGGTCATGACGCCACCTCCCTCACCAGCTCGACTTCGTCACGCCCGGCACCTCGCCGGCGTGCACCATCGTGCGGAGGCAGATTCGACACAGGCCGAACTTTCGGAACACCGCCTTGGGGCGGCCACACCGCTGGCACCGCGTATACCCCCGGACCTTGAATTTCGGGACTCGTTGCTGCTTTTGGATAAGTGCCTTCTTCGCCATGTCGCTTATCGGGTCTCCTGTCGGAACGGGAAGCCGAACGCCCGAAGGAACGCGCGGCCCTCCTCGTCATTGCGAGCTGTGGTAACGATCGTGATGTCCATTCCCCGCACCGTGTCGATGCGGTCGTAGTCGACCTCGGGAAAGATCAGCTGCTCGGTCACCCCGAACGTGTAGTTGCCGTTGCCATCGAACGAGCGCGGCGAGAGGCCGCGGAAGTCCCGGATCCGGGGGATGGTGATGCTGATCAGCCGGTCAAAGAACTCCCAGGCCCGGTCCCCTCGCAGGGTCACCTTGACCCCGATCGCGTTGCCCTCCCGGAGCTTGAACCCGGCAATCGACTTCTTGGCCCGGGTCACGACCGGCTTCTGGCCCGAGATGACCTCGAGGTCGCGCTGGGCGCCCTCGATGAGCGACGCCTGCTGGGTCGCCCGTCCCACTCCCATGTTGAGGACGATCTTCTCCAGCCTCGGGACCTGCATGACGTTGTCCAACCCGAGCTCGCCCTGGAGCCCCGCGCGGAACTCGGCCAGGTATCGCTCCTTCATCCGGGGCCGCTGGCGCGTGTCGGCGGCCTGCGATGGGCGAGGTGCGGCGGCCTTCTCGGGCGGCGGCGCCTGCTTGGCCACCGCGGCCTTCTCGGGCGGCACCGACTTTGCGGCCGCGGCATGCTCGGGTGGCCGCGCCTGCTTGGCCGCCGCGGCCTCCTCGGGTGGTGGCGCCTGCTTGGCCGCGAACTCCTCGGGTGGCGGCGCCTGCTTGGCCGGGGCCTTCTTCACGGCCGCGGCCTTCTTGGCCGGAGCTTTCTTCACGGCCGGGGCCTTCTTCACGGCCGCGGCCTTCTTGGCCAGGGCCTTCTTCACAGGCGCGGCCTTCTTGGCCGGCACCACCCTCTTGGTCGCTTCTCCAGCGGCCTTTTCGGGACTCACAGCTCGGTCCCGCACTTCCGGCACACGCGCACCTTGCGGCCCTGCTCGTCGAGGTTGATGCCAATCCGAGCCGGGCCGCCGTGCCCGTTGCACCACACCGAGACCGCCGACGCCGCCATTGGCATGAACTTGTCGATGATCCCGCCCTGCATGGTCGCCCGGCGCGGCTTGGTGTGGCGCTTGGCCACGTTCACGCCGTCGAGCACGACCTTGTCCTCGGCGGGCATGGTCCGTACCACCTCGCCCCGCTGGCCGCGATGCTTGCCCGTGCGCACCACCACCCGATCGCCCTTGAGGATCCGCATCACAAAACCTCCGGGGCCAGTGAGACGATCCGCATGAACCGCTTGTCGCGCAGCTCGCGGCCGACCGGGCCGAAGATGCGGGTCCCGCGCGGTTGCTGCTGGTCGTTGATCAGCACAGCCGCGTTCTCGTCGAACCGGATATAGCTGCCGTCGGGGCGGCGCTTCTCCTTCTTCGTCCGCACGACCACGCACTTCACGACGTCGCCCTTCTTCACGGCGGCGCCGGGGATGGCGTCTTTGACGGTTGCGACGAAAACGTCGCCGATGGCGGCGTAGCGCCGCCGCGACCCTCCGAGGACCCGGATGCAAAGAACCTCCCGGGCGCCCGAGTTGTCGGCGATGCGTAAGCGCGACTCCTGCTGGATCATCGGGCCCGCTCCGTGACCTCGGTGAGGCGCCACCGCTTGAGCTTCGACAAAGGACGCGTCTCGGCGACGCGCACCTTGTCGCCGACCTTGGCCGTGTTCTCGGGGTCGTCGACATACAGGCGCTTCGTACGCTGGACCGTCTTGCCGTAACGGGGGTGGCGTACCCGCTCGACCACCGCGACAATGACAGTCGAGTTCATCGCATCGGAGACGACGACCCCGTCGCGGACCTTTCGACGGTTCACACGGGCCTGGGCTTCGTCGGCCATCACTGCTCCTCGTCCGCATCCGCCGACTCTTCGGCGGTGTCTTCAACCTTGCGCGGCCGGCGGGACCGGGTCCGGGTCGGCGCAGGTTCGGGCGCCTCTTCGATCGAGCCCGAAGACTCCCCGGCGGTGTCGTCGACCCGGCGGGACCGACGGGCGCGGGTCCGAGCCGCGGTGCGCTGCGGCTCGATCTCCTCGTCGTCGTCCTCGACGTCGACCTCGATCTCTTCGGCCTTGAGCTCTTCGGCGACCTCACGGTCGCGCCGCTGCGCTCGAACCCGGGCGGGCTGGGGCGCCGGCGCCTCGAATTTGACCCCTTCGGACTCCGCGATCTCCATCTCCCGCAGCACGGTCAGGACCCGAGCGACGTCGTGCCGGACGCCTTTGATCTGGGCGACGTTGTCCAGCTGGCCGGTGGCCAGCTGGAACCGGAGATTGAGCAGCTCGCGCCGCGCCTCGACGAGCCGGTTCTCCAGCTCGTCGGGATCCATTTCGTAGAACTCGGACGCCCGGGTCATCAGATCTGCACCTCGGGGGCCCCGTGAGTGCCGGGGCGGACGACGAAGCGTGCTTTGATCGGCAGCTTCTGGATGGCCCGCTCCATGGCCTCGCGGGCCAGCGTCGAGTCGACGCCCGAGAGCTCGAAGAGCATGCGGCCGGGGCGGACCACGGCCACCCAGTGCTCCGGGTTCCCCTTGCCCGAACCCATGCGGGTTTCGGCGGGCTTCTCTGTCACCGGCTTGTCCGGGAAGACGCGGATCCAGACCTTCCCGCCGCGTCGGACGTGACGGGTCATCGCGATCCGGGCCGCCTCGATCTGGCGGGCCGTGATCCAACCCGGCTCGAGCGCCTGGATGCCGAAGTCGCCGAAGTTGACCGTCGTCCCACCCTTGGCGACGCCTCGGAGGCGTCCGCGCTGCTGCTTGCGGTGGCGAACCTTGCGGGGCATCAACACGGTCAGTCGGCTTCCCTGCGGAAGTGCGGCGTCTCGTGGTGCTCGTGTCGGGTCTGGCGTTCCATCTGCTCGTCCTGGGCCAGCTGGCGCTCCAGGTCGTCGGGTTCTGTAGGCACCTCGAGCAGGTCGCGAGCGGGGGTCTCGGGCTCGGCCGTGGCTTCCTCCCCCTCGGTGGGCGCCTCGGCCGGTGCCGCAACGACCTCGTCTACGACCTCTTCGATGACCTCCTCGATGACCTCGTCAACGACCTCCTCGATGACCTCCTCGACGACCTCGTCGTCGAGTCCCTCGTCGTCGAGTCCGTCGTCGACCGCGCTGCCCGGCTCGCCCTGCTCGATCCGGCGGCGACCACCGCCGGCCGTGATGAGCCGGCGCGGTCGGCCCTGGCCGGAGGTCTCCCCAACCGCCATCGCCGCCTCGCGGGTGATCTTGTCGTCGATCGAGACCTTGTAGGGGAGGATGTCGCCTTTGTAGATCCAAACCTTCACGCCGACCCGGCCGGCGGTGGTCCGAGCCTCCCGGAATCCGTAGTCGACGTCGGCACGCAGCGTGTGGAGGGGCACTCGACCCTCCCGGTAGGACTCTTTGCGGGCCATCTCGGAGCCACCGAGGCGGCCCGAGCACTGGACCCGGACGCCCTGGGCGCCCGCCTTCTGGACGGTCTGGATGGCCCGCTTCATCGCGCGGCGGAACGCCACCCGGCGGACCAGCTGGTCACAGATCCCCTGGGCGATCAGCGCCGCGTCCAACTCGGGCCGCTTGATCTCTTGGATGTTGAGCTGGATCCGGTTGGGCAGCCCGGTGATCTCCTCGAGCTTCTTCTTCAGCCGGTCGGCCTCCGACCCGCGCCGGCCGATGACGATGCCCGGGCGTGCGGTGTGGATGTCCACCCGGACGCGGTCGCGTGTCCTCTCGACCTCAATCCGGCTGACCGCAGCCGCCTCCAGCTGCGACATCAGGTAGTCGCGGATGCGCCAGTCCTCGACCACGAAGTCCCGGTACCGGCGTTCCTCGAACCACCGCGACTTCCAGTCGGTCGTGATACCGAGCCGGAACCCGTAGGGGTTGACCTTTTGACCCATTAGTTGTCTTTCTCCTCGTCGGCGTCGTCCGGCTCGCCGTCGGGGTCGTCTTCGTCCTCGCCGTCGGCGTCCTCTTCGTCCTCTTCGTCCTCTTCGTCGAACGCCTCGGCGTCCTCGTCGACGAGGGCCTCATCGGTGAGCTCGGTCTCCTGCAGCTCGTCGAGATCCTCTTCGGCCTCGGTCAGGCGGGCCTCTTCGGCCTCGGCCTGGGCGACCCGGCGCCGAGACAGACGACCCGAGAGGTCTGCCCGGCGGCGCGACTCGGTGACCCGGCGGGAACGTTGGGCCTGACTGGCGTCCCGCTCGGCCCGCCGTCGGGCCACGCGCTCGTCGTCCATCCGGCTCACGATCACGGTCACGTGGCAACTCCGCTTGTAGATCCGGGTGGCCCGGCCGCGCGCCCGGGGCCGCCACCGCTTGAGCGTCGTCGCCTCGTCGGCGTAACAGGCCGACACGTAGAGGTCATCGGCGTCGAGCCCGTCGTTGTGAACTGCGTTGGCCAGCGCTGACGCGAGCACCTTGGCCACGACGACCGCCGCCTGCCTCGGGGTGGCCCGAAGGATCTCGCCGGCCCGGTCCACGTCCTCACCCCGGATGAGGTCGAGGACCTGGCGGGCCTTGGAGGCCGAGATCGAGGAGTGCCGGAGCACGGCCCGGGTGCCCGGCCGCTCGTTGGTCTTGGCGCCCGGCATCTAGCGCCGTCCCGCCCGCTCTTGGCCCGCGTGGAACCGGAACGTCCTCGTCGGTGCGAACTCGCCGAGCTTGTGGCCGACCATGGACTCGGTCACGTACACCGGCACGTGGCGTCGCCCGTCGTGGACGGCGATCGTGTGCCCGACCATGTCGGGGATGATCGTGGACCTCCTCGACCAGGTCTTGATGACCCGCTTCTCCCCGGTCGAGTTGAGGGCGTCGACCTTCTTCAACAGGTGGTCGTCGACGAAGGGTCCCTTCTTCAGGCTGCGTGGCATTCCTCGGTCCCCTTAGCGCCTGGCCCCGCGGGTGCGGCGGCGGCGGACGATCAACTTGTCGGATTCCTTGTGGCGGGCCCGGGTCCGGCCCTCGGGCTTGCCCCACGGCGACACCGGGTGCCGTCCACCCGAGGACTTCCCCTCGCCACCACCGAGGGGGTGGTCGACCGGGTTCATGGCCACGCCGCGGGTCTGGGGACGGATGCCCTTCCAGCGGCTCCGGCCGGCCTTTCCGACCTTGATCAGCTCGGCCTCCGAGTTCCCGACGACGCCCAGGGTGGCCCGACAGTCGATGGAGACCCGGCGCATCTCGGTCGAGGGCAGCCGCAGGGTGGCAAAGCCACCGTCCTTCGCGACCAGTTGGATGCTCATCCCGGCGCCGCGGGCCAGCTTCCCCCCGCCGCCCGGGCGCAGTTCCACGTTGTGGATCACCGAGCCGACCGGGATGTAGCGCATCGGCATCGCGTTGCCGGGCCGGATCTCGGACCCCTGGCCGCTCTGGAGCCGGTCGCCCACCTTCACCTGGCCCGGGGCAAGGATGTAGCGCTTCTCCCCGTCCGCGTAGTGCAACAGCGCGATGCGCGCGTTGCGGTTGGGGTCGTACTCGATGGCGGCCACCTTGGCCGGCACGCCGTCTTTGTCCCGGCGGAAGTCGACCACGCGGTACTGGCGCTTGTGGCCGCCGCCGCGGTGACGGGCCGTCTTGCGGCCGTAGTTGTTGCGGCCGCCGCTGCCGGGCAGCGGCGCCACGAGCGAGCGCTCCGGGCGGTCGCGGGTGATCTCGGAGAAGTCGGCGACGCTCTGAAACCGGCGTCCCGGGCTGGTTGGCTTTCTCGAGCGGACGGGCATCGCGGGATCCTCAGCTCTCGAAAAGGTCGATCTTGTCGCCGGCGTGCAGCGTCACGAAGGCCCGCTTGGTGTCGGGACGCTTGCCGGGCGTGTTGGTGCGCCGGTTGCGGGTCGTCTTGCCCTTGCGATTGAGGGTGTTCACGTGGTCGACCTTCACCCCGAAGGCTTCCTCGACCGCGTAGCGGATCTCGATCTTGGTGGCGCGGGGGTCGACCACGAACACATAGACGTGGCGATCCATGAGGCCGTAGGTCTTCTCGGAGACGACCGGGCGAAGGAGGATGGCGCCGGCGTCACGCATCGGGGTCGCCCTCCTCGGCATTGGTCGCCCCCGGAAGGGTCCGGTCGGTGAAGACGACCCAGTCCGAGCGCAGCACGTCGTAGGCGCACAGCTCGCTCGAGAGCACGGTGTCCACCTCGGACAGGTTGGAGAAGGACCGGTCGGCCACCACGTCGTCATGGGACAGGACGGCCAGCACCCGGCCGCCCAGGTCGAGCGCGTCCAGCGCGGCCAGGGCGTCCTTGGTCTTGGGCAGTTCCCAGGGCCAGCGGTCGATGAGCACGATCCGCTCGTCGGCGGCCCGGTCGCTGAGCGCGCTGTAGAGGGCCAGGCGCACCATCTTCTTGGGGGTCCGCTGGCGGTAGCTACGCGGCTTGGGCCCGAGGGCCACGCCGCCGCCGGAGAAGTGGGGGGCGCGGGTGGAACCCTGACGGGCCCGGCCGGTGCCCTTCTGGCGGTGCGGCTTGGCGCCGCCGCCGCGCACCTCGGCCCGGGTCTTGGTGGCCTGGGTGCCCGAGCGGGCCGCGGCCAGCTGGGCGGTCACCACCTGGTGCAGCACGGCCTCGTTGGGCACGATCCCGAAGATGGTCGGTTCCAAGGGGACCTCGCCGAGCTCGGCGCCGGTCACGTCGCGCCTGGTGATCTGGCGCTCGGTCGGCTGGAGCCGCTCCTTGCGGACCGGGCCCCGCAGCGCGCTCGGCGTGGCGGTCGTGCTCACCGACCGCTCCCGTTGCTCGCCGGGCTGGGGGACTTGACCGAGTTGCGGAGCACCACCATGCCGCCGCGGGGTCCGGGGATGGCCCCCTTCACCAGCACGAGCTCGCGCTCGGGGTCGGCCGAGACGATCTGGAGGTTGAGGGCGGTGACCCGGCGGGCACCGAGGCGGCCGGCCATCTTGGTCCCCTTGAACACCCGGGAGGGCGTGGCGCACGCGCCGATCGAGCCGGGGGCCCGGTGGTGCTTGTGGTTACCGTGCGCGGCGCCCTGGCCCTTGAAGTTGTGGCGCTTCATCGCCCCGGCGAACCCCTTGCCCTTGCTGATGGCGATCGCGTCGACCCGCTCCCCGGGGCTCCACAGGTCAGCCGAGAGCTGCTGGCCCACGGTGAAGTCACTGATGTCGTCGAGTCGAAGCTCGACGAGGCGGCGGCCCGGCTCGACTCCGGCCGCCTCGTAGTGGCCGCCGGTGGGCTTGTTGAGGGTGGAGCGGCGGCGAAAGCCGTAGGTGACCTGGAGGGCCGAGTAGCCCTCCCGCTCGGGGGTCTTCACCTGGACCACGCGCACGGGCGCGACCCGCAGCACCGTCACCGGGATGGCACGGTTCTGGTCGTCCCAGACCTGGGTCATGCCGACCTTCTCGCCGACGATCGCCTTGGTAGCCACTTCGCGCGTCTTTCCTGAACGGGTCCCGAGAGACCCTGGTGCATGCCAACGCTCCGCCCGGTTGTCCCGAGCGGAGCGCTCGACTGTTTCGACCCGAGGTCCCCGACCCATGGCCGGGCGCTCGAGCACGTCTGTTGGG
>Ga0209415_10010638_pt1 | contig 15602 bp, 13 predicted proteins | sample PeaSoiSIISIP2007_FD_187696 | JGI IMG/M metagenome (GOLD analysis project Ga0209415, IMG submission 187696) | Peat soil microbial communities from Weissenstadt, Germany - SII-SIP-2007 (SPAdes) (version 2) | ecosystem: Environmental > Terrestrial > Soil > Wetlands > Peat | place: Germany... | reverse complement strand
CGGGGAGCACAGTGGTGGAAGCGATGAAGCGATAGCCGCTGCGTGGAATCGTGCGGATAAACACCGGCTGATCGCGCAGATCGCCCAGCGCGCGGCGCAACTTGTTGAGCGCCGTGTTGAGGTTGGCATCGAAATCGAGGGATTCCTCGTCGGGCCACACGCGCGCACGAATCTGCTCCCGGGTCACTACGCTCCCGGCATTCTCGAGCAGTGCGGCCAGGACCTGAAACGGCTTTTCCTGGAGCCGCACTACCTCCTCGCCCCGATACAGGATTCGTGTTCGGAGGTTTGCTTCGTAGTCTCCAAAACGAACGCGCGCGGGAAGCGCGGTTGTCTGGCCTTCCGGGTCTCCACCCTCGTGCCCGCTCGAGCCCGAATACATCTCGGCCTCATGCGGGTCATTCCCAGCCGCGGTCGCCATAGGTAACACCCCATCTTGGGTGCACCCCGTGAATCCTGGGGAGGGACCTGGTGATGCCCCTTGAAGACTGCTGAACACTTAGACGCAAAAACTTTGAAACACGTTCACTGGAACTGAATAAATTTTTCGGCCCACCGGGGCAGTGGATGAAAATATTCACGCAGCCGTAAATCTCTCGTTTCCCGTAGAAAAATACGAAAATCCGGTGGCATACGGCACTTTTTTTCTCGATGGGGAGGCGGAATCTTCCGATTCACGAAGCGGTGGCGCAGCGTCCTTCGTGGCTAGGGAGAGGAGATGGGGGCTTCGGTTGCTATCGGCGGCAATTTAGATGAAGTTCAGAATAGTTTAGAAGGCTGGGGCGCTCCGTCCGGTGCCGACCTTCGAGTTCGTGCCCGCCCATTGCCTGCTTCAACCTCCCGTCGCCGCGAGACCCATGCGCCAGTCCCTCGGTTGCTCAGCTCCCGCGCTTCCGCAACCGCTTCAGCAGTTGAATCTGGCCGGCATGATAGATGTCGTGGTAGGCGGCGCCCAGGATGGAATCAAAAGCGGACCACTTCGAGCCATGGACGGGGCGCTCCAGGCGCGCCATGGGGAAATGCGCAACCGCCGCGCGCAGAGATTCGTGCATCTGGTGGAACAGGGCCAGCGTCTGCTTCCATTCCACGGCCCCGCCGGAGGCCGGGGCGGGAAACCAGTTGGCGCCTTTGAGCGGGAATGCACCACGCTTCCCTCCGATGAGGCGTTGCCTGACCATGTACTTCCAGTAGGCGGCGTGCAGCACCTGCTCCCAAATGTTGTGACGGCGCGGCGCGGGCCGCCACATGGCGTGCGCGGGGGTCAACCCGCGGAGGCTGCCGCGCAGGTTCGTGCCGTGCCAGGCGCGATGGTCGTAGGCCTGGTCCAGGGCGCGAAGCAGGGAACGGATGGGCTCCGAAGATTTCTTCTTGCGGCGAATGGGCATGAAACCCCCCGCTCCTGGCGCCGGCACCGCATCCATCGGCGCGCGGTAAATCGAATCATAGCAGGACAGGCGAATTCCGCAGCGGCGAGCCTGCCCGCACTCCGTTATACTTTGCGGCGCGCTCCAGGTCATCCGGCAGCGAGCCGAGCCAGGAACCGCGAGGCGCAGGGAGAAAGACTCATGGAACTCACATCCGTCGCAGCACGCCTTCGGACTCTTCTCGGACTCGAAAGCCGTCCCGTGGCCGTGGCCTTCTCGGAAACGCCGCCTGCGGGGCTGGCCCGCGTGGAATCACCCGCGGCGTCCGGCTGCAGCTATTGGAAACTCGCGGCGGAGGGCCGCGCCTTCTACACCGAGGCGGAGGATCATTTCGGCTGCCCGGTGGGGGCTCACACGCACAACGTGTCGCTCCCGGCGGAAAAGGTGGAGGAGTTCCGGGGCATGGTCGGCACGATGGTCCAGCTCCAGTACATCCGCATGGAGGAGATCCCCCAGATTCCGCAGCGGCGCAGGCCGTTCGGCGTCGCGTCGTACGCGCCGCTGGACAGCGCTCCATTCCCGCCGGACGCGGTGCTGGTACGCGGGAATGCCCGCGCCATCATGCTGCTCGCGGAGGCGGCATCGGCAGCGGGCGCGCCCGTGCACCAGGGAGTGATGGGACGGCCCACCTGCGCGTTCATTCCGGTGACGACGGAAGACGGCCAGGCTGCGGCGAGCGCAGGCTGCATCGGAAACCGCGTGTATACGGGGCTGCGGGACGACGAAATGTATTTCTCGATTCCCGGTGGGCAGCTCGATGCCGTCGTATCCAAGCTCGAAACCATCGCCGTGGCCAACCGCGAACTGGAATCCTTCCATAGCAATCGCCGCGGCACTGCAGGCAGTTCCTCGGACGCGTTGGACAACTCAAACTGACCGGCATCAGAGGCTGATGCCGCCGCTGGGGCGACGTTGATGGCGGGGCCTAAATCCCGTCCTTCCGGTAGGATGCTCGTGTCTCACAGATACTCCGCCGCCTGACTCAACCCTGCAGTTCTGCTATCCTCGGCGGCGGTGCGAACGGATGACACGCCGGACTCGGCCGTTCTGCGCGGAGGCTGCCATGCTCAATCGTCGTGAGTTGCTAGGCCAAATGCTGGGAACGATGGGCGCTACTGCCGCCATGCCGCCGCTGGCCTGGGCGGATCACGCGGGTGCGCTCGAGGAAACGCAGGCGCCTGCTGCCGGCGCGCGCGCGGGCGGCCTGATCGAAGAGATCCTGTGCGGAGCGCAGCCGGCCATGCCCTCGGACGCGCTCTACGCCCGCGATCCGGAAGCGTACTGGGCCGAGCTGCGCAAACAGTGGATCTTCCGCCCCGGGTTTCTCTACCTGAACAACGGCACGAACGGCTCAGTGCCGCGGCCCATCCTGCGCGCGTACATCGAAAGCATCTTGAAGGAAGAACAGATGGAATCTTCGGACGACCCGGAACTCTACCCGCTATGGGGCTACGGCAATTGGGAGGTCTACCGCCAGCCCGCGGCCGACTTCGTGGGCGCGAAGCTGGAAGAAATCGCCCTGGTGCGCAACGCCACCGAGGGCCTGAACTATGTGGCCAACGGCCTGGACCTGAAGCCCGGCGACGAAGTGATCTACACGGACGAGGAGCACGGCAGCGGAAAAAGCCCCTGGCTGATGAAACAGAAGCGCTACGGCGTGGTGGTGCGCGAAATCACGCTGCCGAAGCCTCCGGCCACGAAGCAGCAGATCCTGGACCTGTTCGAAGCCGCGCGCACGCCGCGCACGCGCGTCGTGATGGCCAGCCATATCACCTCGGCCACCGGCTGCGTGCTTCCGGCAAAAGAACTCTGCGCGTGGGCGCGGCAGAATTATATTTTGTCGTTCATCGACGGCGCGCACGTGATCGGACAGTTGCCCATCAACCTGCACGACATCGGCTGCGATTTTTACATCACCACGCCGCACAAATGGCTGCTCTCGCCGAAAGGCATCGGCGTGCTGTACATCCGCGAAGGGGCGAGCGACCAACTGTGGAACACCATCGCCACGGGGGGGTGGGACGACTACAAGAGCCACGCCGCGCGGCTCATGCAGTTTGGCTCGACCAGCGTCTGCATCCTCGAGGGGCTGCGCGCTTCGATTGATTTCTGGCGCACCGTGGGCCCGGAGCGGATCGAGCGGCGCATCCGCGAGCTGCATGCGTATGTGAAGGCGAGCATGGGCGCGCTGCCCGGCGCCGTCCTGAATTCGGCGCCCGGCCCGGAGTTCACGGCCGGCATCCTGGCCGTGGATTATCCCGGGTTCGACCGCATGAAATTCGAGCAGTGGGTGTACCACACGCATCGCATCCGCTGCCGCGGCACATCTCCTTCGCGTTTCCGCATCAGCACGCACATCTACCACAACCGGGCTGACCTCGACCGGTTCACGGGCATCCTGGCGGATTACCGGAAGGAACACGCGTAAGAAAAAGCGGCGAGACGGGCCAATGCAAGTGAGTGAAATTGCGGTCGAGATCCCGACCCCCGACGGGACGCCCGGGGGCTTTCTTTACCATCCCGCGGGGGACGAGCGCTGGCCCGGCGTCATCCATCTCACCGATATCATCGGCATTCGTCCAGCGAGCCACGAGATGGCCAAACGCCTGGCGGGCAGCGGATATTGCGTGCTGCAGCCCAACATCTTCTACCGTACCGGCAAACCACCGCTCGTCAATTTCCCGATCAAGATGGGAGAGGAGCGGACCATGAACCGGTTCCGCGAATTGAGCGGACCGCTGAGGCCGGAAGCCATGGAACGCGACGCCTCCGCCTACGTGGATTTTCTCGCGAGCCGGCCATCCACCAGGAATGGGGCGATGGGAGTTGTTGGCTACTGCTTCACGGGAAGCATGGCGTTGCGAACGGCCGCGGCCCGCCCGGAGAAAATCGCCGCGGCAGCGTCGTTCCACGGCGGTGGGCTCTGCACCGATTCTCCCAGGAGCCCGCACACCGTGCTGCCGCGGGTCCAGGCGCGGCTCTACTTCGGGCACGCCTTCGAGGACCGCTCCATGCCCGACGAAGCCATCGAGAAACTGGACCGCGCGCTCCAGTCCTGGGGCGGCGCCTATGCCAGCGAAACCTATCCCGACGCCAAGCACGGCTGGACCGTGCCGGACAGCGCGGCCTACAACCAACCCCAGGCAGAGCGCGCGTTCGAGAAACTGATAGAACTTTTTCAATCGTCCCTGAAATGATGCCCGGGCGGAACGCGACAGGAGCGCGGCGAGGATGCCGGCCCAAAGGCCAGCGCTGCGCGCGTTCCCGGTGACGTGCGGGGTAACGCGGAGGCCTGCGAACTTTCGGGGCTATTTCCCGTGAATCTGATTCATGCGCCGGGCGAGATCGACGTCGTTCTTGGTGACGCCGCCGGCATCGTGCGACATCAGGTCAACGGTCACGCGGTTCCAGACGTTGGACCAATCCGGGTGGTGGTTCATGGCTTCCGCCACCAGGGCGCAGCTCGACATGAAACCCCAGGCCTCGACGAAATTTTCGAACTTAAACTCGCGGTGCAGCTTCCCGTTGGCGTAGCTCCAGCCGGCAAGACCGGCCAGTGCGGCGGTGATTTCTGTTTCCGGAAGCTTTTGGCGGCTCACGAATCCCTCCTCCTTGGCCACAGCAGTCCGGCCCCGAAGCCTCGGGGCGGGACGCGGCGCGTCACGCAGCGGGGTGGTCGGCGCCCCGCTGTGCGGGATGAGTATCGCGTTTCCCGTGGAACGCGGCAAGTCGCACAATCATGGTGAATTGGGTTGCTGCCGCAGGGGGTATCCGCTATCTTAGGGGACTCATTTCTTGAGCGCACCCGCGGTAGAGAGCCCGGCGAGCGCGTCACATCCAGAGGAGCGCATGGCGAAGCGGAAAATCCGTGTAGTGCAATATGGTGTCGGTCCAATCGGCGCGGCCGTGGTGCGGCTGATGCGCACAAAAAATGCGCTGGAACTCGCCGGGGCGATTGATATGGACCCTGCCAAGGTGGGGAGAGACCTGGGCGAATTGGTGGGCGCCGAAGACGCCCCCTGGGGGATCAAGGTATACGCCAACGCGGCGGAAGCGCTGAACCAGGGCGTGGACCTGGTGATGCACTGTACATCGTCGTACCTGAAGGAAGTGGCGGGACAGCTCCTGGAGTGCATTCAGGCGGGCTGCTGTGTGGTCTCGACCTGCGAGGAGCTGGCCTACCCGTTCCGCAAGTACCCGGAAATCAGCGCGAAGCTGGACGCGGAAGCGAAAGAATGGGGCGTGGCCCTGGTGGGCACCGGGGTGAACCCGGGCTTCATCATGGACAAGCTGGTGCTCACGGCGGCGGCTGCGGCGCAGCGGGTGGATTCCGCCCGCGTGGTGCGCCTGGTGGATGCCTCGCACCGCCGGATGCCGCTCCAGAGAAAAATCGGCGCGGGCAGCGACCCGGAACAATTCCGCGACCAGGTGGCGGCGGGCGTGATCAAACACCACGGCCTGCCCGAGTCGGTGGCCATGGTCGCCGATGGCCTGGGCTTCGAGCTGGACGACATCATCGAAAAAGTCGAGCCGGTGATCGCGGAGGCGCGCGTGGCCACCGAGTACGTGACCGTCGAGCCGGGCCAGGTGGCCGGCGTGCAGCAGATTGCGCGCGGGATCGAAGATGGCAAGGACAGAATCTACATGGAATTGAAAATGTACGTTGGCGCGGGAACTTCAGTCGATACCATCGAGCTCGCCGGCGTGCCGAACCTCTCGCTGACCGTCCCTGGCGGCGCTCACGGCGATTTGGCTACCGCCGCCGTGGCCGTGAACGCGATCCCCGTGCTGCTCGAAGCCAACGCAGGGCTGCGGACGTCGCGCGACCTGCCGATGTGTTACTTCCCACCAACGGCACAGCCGTAGGATGAAGCTGCATTGCGCGGAAGAAAAGAGCCGGCTAGTAGCCGGCGCTACCAAATCCATCCCGCCGCGGCCCAGCCGTAACCTGCAGCAGCCGCAGCGATAGCTCCGGCCACCTTTGCCGTGGCCGTGGCCTCTATTTCTCCCAGTAGCGCGCGATTGCGGCGAAATCCACATCCTCCTTCGCCGCGCCGAGCACCTTGTTGTACACCTCGCGCGCGGCGGCTGCGGCGGGCAGCGGCACGCCCGTCTGATTCCCCAGTTCGAGCGCAAGGCCCATGTCTTTGTGCATCAGGCGGAGGGGGAAGCTGGGCGCGAACTTCCGTTCGAGAATCAGCGGCGCCTTCACGTCCAGCACAGGCGCGCGCGCCATGCTCGCCTGCATCACTTCCACGAGCTTCTGCCCCGGGATTCCCGAGCTTCCCACGAGCGCCAGAGCCTCGCACAGGGCCTGCACCTGGAGTGCGAGAATCAGGTTCATGGCTATCTTCACAGTCTGGCCGGCGCCGTTATCGCCGAGATGAAAGAAGCGCTTTCCCATGGCTTCGAACACGGGTCGTGCGCGCTCGAGAACTTCGCTCTTTCCGCCGACCATGAACACCAGCTCGCCTTTTTCCGCGCCCCAGGTGCCGCCGGTGACCGGCGCATCGAGAAAATCGATTCCGCGCTGGGCGCAATCGGCGGCCACGCGCCGGGCCAGCGCGGGCGAGACGGTGCTCGAATCAATCAGCAGAGCGCCGCGCTTCAAACTGCCGAGCACGCCCTGGTCGCCCCAGAGCACGCCCTCGAGGGCCGGCGGATCGCTCACGATGGTGATGACCACGTCCGAGCGCTCGGCCACCTCGCGCGGCGATGCGGCCACAGCGGCGCCTGCGGCGGCCAGCGCTTCGGTGCGCGCCCGCGTTCGGTTCCACACCGTCAGGGGAAATCCGGCCTTCAAGAGATTCAGGCCCATCGGCCGGCCCATCAACCCCAGGCCAATGAACCCCACGCGAGTCGCCATGCCCCGCCTCCTCGCCGGAATGCTTCAAAGCCGGCGCAGGGGGTCACTATACCTGCTGCGGACTCGACGGGCAAAGCCAGGGAAGTTCGCGTGTGAGAAGCGCAACCGGCGACAAGCACGGGGCGAAGAACATTGTCACGGCACAAACTAGGAAATGCGGCGGCGGGCAGCAGGCGTGCGAGAGGGGACTCGATAGCCGCGCTAAGCTTCTTCGGTCCGATCGCGGAGCGACGTCAGGCGAAGATTGGCGGAGGACGGAGACGACGCGGGCAGGTCGGGATTGCAATCACTCACGGGTTTGGCGGGTTTTTGGCTTTCTTCCATCCGGAGGATGCAGCTATACGGAATCTCCCACCGAAACGTCTGATTCCGTCCGCGGAGCATGTAATGCTCCTCGAGGAAGATGGAGCGCCCCGAATCGGCGACGAGTAGCGCGGTTACAGGCAGGGTGATCTCGCCGGCTCGGTAATGAACCTCGACGCGCCTGCCCATCAGGTTGGCATAACGGGCCATACAAATACAGTTTGAAGAGGGAGGTCTGGCTCCCACAATAGTACTTTTGGTTTGGTACGGATAGAGGGCTCTAAATCAACGGTTTGCGGGCATGGTGAGAAAATGTTACCGCCGCAGCCGCCTCTGTACCACCGTTGCTTTCACTCGCCATCTCAACCACATGCGCCAGCCAGTCTCGCTAAACCTCGGACGAGCTCCCGACCTATGAGAATGCCGCGGCCAGATGTGGCTAGTGGTGGCCGCCGTGTGCGGCTGGCTCCGCACTTGCCGCAGGCTGAGCGGGCGCAGGGATCAGTTGGAGATCTGCCGTCACCATCAGCACCAGCGCAGATACGCACCCGTACGCCAGCAGCCCAAACAGCACGGGCATGGCCCAGCCTAGCGTGGAGTGCGGCGGAGGTGCGGCACCGAGCGCGAAGTAGCCGGCGGCAATGCCTACCGTGGAGGCCAACACACGGCTGGCCTCAGCCGCCTGGAGATGCTGGCTGCACCCGGCGCAAACAAAATCGTAGGAGTGGGCCGCCACGGCACCCATGGATGCGGTGGTAAGGCAGGCCGGACACTTCCGAATCGCCATGCGTCGTTTCCTCCGCGCCCGCCTTTGATGCGGGCGCGCAAAGGGAACGATAGCGCAGTCGAGTGAAACTGCCAAGGGTGCAGGAAGGCTGGAATGCTGACGCCGGCCTACACGCGCTCTAACAGCGCAAACTCGACGCGCCGGAAAAACGGGTCAATCCGGTCGGCGCGCACGCGCACGCGGTCGCCCAGCCGGCAGACGGCCCGGCCGCCCTGCGTCACGATCACGCGGTCGCGCTCGCGGAAGAAGCACCGTTCGCCGGAAAATTCCTCGATGGCGCCAATGGGCACCAGCCCTTCCACGAACACCTCGAGCAGTTCGACGTACACGCCCCACTTCTGCGCGCCGATCACCAGCGCCCCGTATTCCTCTCCCAGATGTTGCTCCATGAACTGCGCCGTCTTCCATTCCACCAGTTCGCGTTCGGCAGCATCGGCGCGGCGCTCGGCCTCGGAAGATTCCAGGGCGATTTCGTCGAGTCCGGCCGGAGGATAGGGCCCGGGGCGTGCGTCCTGCGGGGCGCCGGTTGGCGCGCCGCGCGCCGCGCGGGGAGCTGCCCGATGCGCAGCATGCGCTTCCGGATGGGCCAGCGCCCATTTGAGCACGCGGTGCACGATTAGGTCCGGATAGCGGCGAATGGGCGAGGTGAAGTGCGTGTAGTCCCGCGTGGCCAGCGCAAAATGGCCGGCCGTGGCGGGATCGGCGGCGTAACGCGCCTGCTTCAACGACCGCAGCATCAGGTAGGAAAGTATCCGCTCCTCGGGCTTGCCCGCGATCTTTCGGGTGAGGTTCTGATAATGCTGCGGACGGATGGCGAACTCCGCCGCGCCCGGAAGCGTGACGGTCATGGGACGCTCACGCCCAAACCCGCCGCGGCGCGCCCCGCGCGGCCCCGGCTGCACCCGTCCGTGTCGCACTGGCAACCGGCGCACGGATAGGTCCTCGACGCCGAGAGAATGGCCGAAGGCCTGCGCCAGCTCCTCGAACTCCAGCACTTTTTTCGGATCGGGCTTTTCGTGCACGCGGAACAGCAGCCCCAGCCCGCGCCCCTCCAGATACTCCGCCACCGCCTCGTTTGCCGCGAGCATGAATTCCTCGATGATGCGATGCGCGATGTTCCGCTGGCTGCGCAGGATGCCGGTCACGCGCCCCATCTCGTCGAATTCGATCAGCGGCTCGGGCAGGTCGAAATCAATGGCTCCGCGGCGCGTGCGGCGGGCATTGAGCACCAGCGCCAGGTCGCGCATGTTGCGGAAGTGCGGCGCGAGCGCGGCGTAGCGCCGTGTGGCTTCCATGTCGCCTTCCAGCACGCGAAAAACATTCGTGTACGTCATGCGCTCGGCGGAGCGGATCACGCCGGGCATCAATTCCGCGTTCACCAGAGTTCCGTGGGCGTCCATTTCCAGCAGGACGCTCATCACCAAGCGGTCCACGTGCGGGTTGAGCGAGCAGATCTGGTTGGAAAGTTCGACGGGCAGCATCGGCACTGCCCGGTCGGGAAAATAGACGGAGGTGCCGCGCAGGCGCGCTTCGTGGTCCAGCGCGCCGCCGGCGCGCACGTAGTGCGCCACGTCCGCAATGTGCACCTGAAGCTGCCAGCGCCCGCCCGGCAGCCGGTCCACGCACACGGCGTCGTCAAAGTCCTTCGCCGTCTCGCCGTCAATCGTGACGATGGGCAGCTCGCGGAAATCTCCGCGTCCCTCCCGTTCCTCGCGGCCCACGAGCTGCGGCACCGCTGCGGCTTCTTGGAGCACCTCGGACGGAAAGCGGTCCGGCAGATGGTGTTTGCGGATCACGATTTCCACGTCCACACCCATCTCGCCCGTGCGTCCCAGGATCTCCACCACGCGGCCGGCGGCGTGCACCCCGCCGCGGGGAAATCGCGTCAGCTCCACATTCACCACCGCGCCGCTCAGTTCTTTCAATCGCAGCCGCCGGCGCGATGCGGCGCTGGCCAGATCCTCCGGCCGCACGCGCGCGCGCAACTCCTCCGTCAACTCGTCTCCCGGCGGGATGAGGATCTCCTGGTGCAGCCGGTCGTCGAAGGGACGCACGGTATTTCCGGTCGCGCCATACTGGAAGATGCCTACGACTGTGGGGTGCGCGCGTTCCACGATGCGCGTCACTGCCGCCTCCGCTCGCCCGCCCGGTTTGCGCCGTTCGATGCGCGCGGCCACGCGGTCTCCATGCATGGCATCGCCGGTGTTGTCACGGCCCACGTAGAGGTCGCCCTCGACGCCCGGCACCGGGTGGTCCGGCACCAGAAAGCCGTATCCGTCGCGGTGCATCACGATGCGCCCGGTCACACGGTTGGGGTCCGACGCGACGCGTGCGGCCGCACCCGGCGCCGATGGACGGCTGTCGACCGGACCCGGGCCGCCGGTTCTAACCGCTCTTCCGGCAGCCTTCTGCTCTCCGGCCGCGTGTAGTGACCGCTCCTGCGGAGGCGCGGTGGCGGAATCACTTGGCGCCGGCTGCTCCCGGCGCAGGCGGTAGTGTCCCGAGCCCGACTCTTGTATTGCGCCGCTGTGTGCCAGATGCTCGATGATCTTTTTCAGGTCGCGCCGTCCTGCATGAGTCAGGTCGAGCGCCTCCGCAATCTGGCGCAAAGTGAGGGGATGCCGGAAGCGAGAGAGGTGTGCGAGCACCTCAACCTCGGAAAGGCGGTCGGATTTAGGCCGATCGGCGGGAACCATAGGTGATGTCCTTACTAGAAGATACAGAGTTTTTGGCAGGGCCGTCAGAAATCTGTTGTGGAAAACGTCACCATTTTCTCACTTAGAGGCAACTTTCTCGCTTCCGCCGTGTTCCAATAAGCTAGGTTGAGTCATCAACCGCCCGCTGGCATTCCGGCGGGTATCTCCACTCCTAGGGCGCAACGAGGAGGCGACTTACGACCTGGGTCGCCTCCTTTTTTATGTCCTTGCACCTCGACCGCCGCTGGATCATTCCGAAGGGTTGCCCTGGCGCACTCCGCGCCACGGTCCGGCTTCTAAACTAAGGAATCAGTCTGTGGAGATGCGACGCAAACTGTGGATTGCGGGAGGTGCCACAGCTCTCTTCGCCTTGGCCTCGCTCTTCCTTTACACGACTCGCGCGGAAGACCGGAAGGAATTCGAGACGGTGCTGGTTCACAGGGCCTGCGCGCCTTGGGATGGACCCGCCATTGAATTCGAGTTCTACACGTCGGCTGCGCGCTGCGGCCAAACTAAGGCATCAGCTCTGCGCATCGCGTTGTGGGGGATCCTCTCTCTCCATGCCGGACAAGAGATCCAACTCGGCCGCGACCCGAAATTGGGTACGGCCAGTTACTGCCCGCAAGAGAACGATTGCGAGGCAGCCAAATCGGGCAGTTTGTTCATAGAAAGCTTCGAGAGAGGAAAGGGTGCGACCGGGCATTACGAGTTCGTGTTCCCGAAGGCGGGCCGCCGGACGGGCAGCTTCCGCGCAGCTTGGTGCGATACGCGAATGATGTGTGGGTGATTCTATGAATGAGCCACAGGCAACGCAGGCGAAAAGGGACTTGTCGTCAGTTGGGTGGCTGGCGTGGTTGAAATCCACCGGGAGTGGTGGTTTCCGGCCAACGAGGGGGGCAATGGACTCCGGCTGGCTCCGTAACCCATTTATTTCTAAGTATTTGCAATAGCCTGACATTGGAAACGCATTTGCATGTACCCTTTATGGGAGTGTAAGGAGCAACTCATGAGCACCATTTCTCTTCCTTATTTGCGCGGCACGGCATTCGGTTTCGCAGTGGCCTTGTTGGTACCAGCAGGCATGGCGATCGCACAGAGCGCCCCCACGAACACGCCACAATCCTCGACCCCAGCGCAGCAAACGAATCCCGCTCCGCAGGACGGCTGGAAGCGGTTCAACGGCGGCTGGTCGTCTCCGCCCGCTTCCACGACCCCGCCGAATGCCAACGCGGCACGCGCTCCTGAGCCGGTTACGGCCACGGAAGCGGAGCAGAGCGCGGACCCGAACGCGCAGGACGCGCCTCCGCCTGATGCACAGAGCGCCCCCGCGAATGTTCCGGCGAACGGCGCTGCGAACGCGCCGTCCAATGATCCGCCGGCTTCCACGGCGGGCTGGCAATTGACCATCCCCTCCGGCACTTATCTGACGGTGCGAATCAATCAGGCGCTTTCTTCGGACCGCAACCAGAAGGGCGACGCTTTCTCCGCGACGTTGGCTCAGCCTGTGATCGTGAACGGCGTCGTGGTGGCGCAGCGCGGGCAAATCGTCGGTGGCCGCGTGGCGGAAGCGAAGAAGGCGGGAATGGTTTCCGGCGTCTCGCATCTGGGGCTGGAATTGAACGACCTGACGCTGGCAGACGGCCAGAACGTCCCGATCCAATCGCAATTGATTTCATGGAATGGCCCGACCTCCAAGGGCCGTGACGCCGCAGCCATTGCCGGAACGACGGCGTTTGGCGCTTCGGTGGGCGCTGCTGCCGCTTGGGGCACGGGCGCCGCGATCGGCGCTGGCGCCGGCGCAGCCGCGGGCGTGATTGGCGTTCTGCTGACGCGAGGCCGCCCGACAATCCTTTATCCGGAAACGCAGTTAACTTTCCAGGTGACGACTCCCGTCACTGTGGACACGCAGAACGCGCCGCAGGCGTTTCATGCGGCGGAGCAAAGTGACTATCAACAGTCACAGCCGACGGCCACCTACAACGCGGCAGGGCCGGGACCGGGATGCGGACCCTATGGTTGCGCGCCGCCTCCCTATCCTTATGCTTATCCGTATCCCTATTACGCGTACTACGGCCCGGGCTACTATCCGTATGGCTACCCCTATTTCTGGGGGCCGGGGTTTGGATTCTATTACGGGCGCGGCTACTACGGCCGTGGCTACTATGGGCGCGGCTATTACGGTGGATTCCGCGGCGGCGTCCGCCGGTAAGCGGCAGCAAGAGAGCGCGCGATCCTCGTTTCCTCCGGGCAGGCCCCGCGGTTCGGGGCCTGCCGCATCTTTGGCGGGATGACGAAACAGGGGCACAGGCTTTCCACCCGCCGCGGCGGGCAGCCTATCGACGGAAGGGTCGAGATGAGGCCGGGACGAGCTGAAGACCTTTTTTTCCTGTAGCTGATTGCTTCACTCGGTAGTGTTCACGCCCTGCGCACAACCGTAAGGAGCCGTAAAGAGAAGGAGCAGCCCTATGATGAACAACTCCAGGTTGGGCCGGCGTCGCAGTCAGCGGGTCACCCTCCGCATTCCCATCACGGTTTCCGAGTCAGACGCAAACCATCGCTCCGGCATGGAGCGCACGCACACCTTGGCGGTCAATCGCTGCGGCGGACTGATCGCTCTGCGGTCCAGCGTGAACCACGGCCAGAACCTGTTGATGACCCATACGATTTCGCGGGTGAGCAAGGAATGCCGCGTCGTTTACCTGGGGCCCCATCACAAGGACATACGGCAGGTGGGGGTCGAATTCGTGGATCCCGTCACCGACTTCTGGAACATCTCTTTCCCCGCCCCTGGCAGCAAACCATTTCTGGACTAGATCAAATCCACATTCTTACCGGGCTGGCGAAACGGTGGCGCAGGCGTTCAGCCTGCGCACGCACCCGAAGGCAGGCCGCAACAGGCGATCTGTAATCGCATTGTTCGTGAGCGGCGCGAAGGACGTTGGGAAACAGCCAGGGCTTCTTATTTCGTGAGCGGCACCGCGCCGCGCGCCGCATGCGCCTTCAGGAAACGGGGCAGTGCCGGCGGCGACTGGGCTTCCTTGTTGCCCTGTACAAAATCAATCAGGTATTCCTGCGCGTTGAAGTGGAAGCCGTTTCGCGCGCCGGAAATCGCCCGCGCCTCGCGTCCGCGCACGTATTCACCGCTGGGCAGCAGGAACCGCGTCTTCTGGGTGTCCGCCAGGTAAGGGGCCACAACCTGGGTGAGGATCTGGTCGCACAGCGCCAGGTCCTTCAGCTGAAACATCACCTCCACGCGCTCGTACAGATTTCGGGGCATCCAGTCCGCGCTGCCCAGGTAAATTTCCGGGCTGCCCCCGTTCCCGAAGACGAAGACCCGGCTGTGCTCCAGGAACCGTCCGATCACGCTGCGCACGCGGATGCGGCTGCTGATACCCCGCACTCCCGGACGTAGCGCGCACCCCCCGCGGACGATCAGTTCGATCTGCACGCCGGCTTGCGAGGCGCGGTAAAGCGCGTGAATGATCTTCTCGTCCACCAGCGCATTCATTTTTGCAATCAGGAACGCGGGCCGCCCCGCCCGCGCATGAGCGGCTTCGCGCTCGATCAGGGAGACGCAGCTTTTCCCGAGGTTCAGCGGAGCCACAAAAAGCGGGCGATACTGCTTCCTCTCGGAATGCGCCGTCAAATAGTTGAACACGTGCTGCACGGCCACGGTGAGCTCCCGGTCGCTGGTAAGCAGGCTCAGATCGGTGTAGAACCGCGCCGTACTGGGGTTGTAGTTTCCCGTTCCCAGGTGGGCATACTGGCGGATCTGGCCGTTCGATTCGCGCCGCGCCACGAGCGCGAGCTTGCAGTGCGTTTTCAATCCGACGACGCCGTGAAACACTTGCACACCCGCTTCCTCCAGATTCCGCGCCCAGCGGATGTTGGAGGCCTCGTCGAACGACGCTTTCAGCTCCACGACCACGGCCACTTCCTTATTTTTTGCTGCGGCCTCGATCAGCGCCCGCACGATCGGGGAATTTTCACTGGTCCGGTACAGCGTCTGCTTGATGGAAAGCACGGCGGGGTCCTGGGCCGCGCTGCTGATAAAACGCACCACCGGTGCATAGGAATCGTAGGGATGGTGCAGCAGCACGCTCTGCTTCCGGATCATCTCGAACAGGGAAGCCGCCCCCGGCTTCAAAGCCAGTTCTCGCGGAGCAAACGGCCGGTACTTCAAGTCCGGCCGAGGCGTTTCCTCGTAGAAATGGAAGAGCCGCGACAAGTTCACGGGGCCGTTCACCCGGAACACCTGCCACGGGGCCAGGCGGAAATTCGCTTCCAAACGTTCCACGATTTCCTGGCTCGCCCCGGCCTCGATCTCCATCCGCACGGCCTCCCCCTTGCGGCGGCGATGGAGTTGGGCATCCACGGAGTCCAGGATGCTGCGCGATTCTTCTTCTTCAAGGTAGAGGTTGCTGTTACGCGTAACGCGGAAGGCCGCGCAGGAGAGCACCTCGTATCCGTGATAGAGCCGCTCCGCGAACGCGTGTACCACGTGGTGAAGGAAGACGTACTGGATG
>Ga0209415_10010637_pt1 | contig 15602 bp, 11 predicted proteins | sample PeaSoiSIISIP2007_FD_187696 | JGI IMG/M metagenome (GOLD analysis project Ga0209415, IMG submission 187696) | Peat soil microbial communities from Weissenstadt, Germany - SII-SIP-2007 (SPAdes) (version 2) | ecosystem: Environmental > Terrestrial > Soil > Wetlands > Peat | place: Germany... | reverse complement strand
CCGTCTTGGACCGGCTGCGTTCGCTATAGCTCCGAGGATGGCAACGACGACTTCAACGCCTGCGCCGACGCGATCAATACGGGCGCCTGGGGCTACAACAACCTGCAATGGTTTGGCTTGACCGCCTACCACAAGTGGAACGACAAGTGGCATCTCTCCTACGAGTTCTATCACGAGTATGAGAAAGGCGTGCCGAACCTGAGAAATTCCTACGTTCAGGCCCTCAACAGCCAGGCCGTTTTCGGCGGAGACGTCGGAACGCCGTTCTCGTATGCGGCTTCGGGCATCAAGTCCAACTACCCGAACGAGGCGTATTGCGCTAATTCGGCCGTGTTGACCTGTACCGCAGGTTCGTATGGAACGACGGCCTATCTGAACTATTCGCCGGACCCGCTGAACAATTTCTCGATACGGCCCGAGTTCTACTGGGACCCGCAGGGTCAGCGCACGGGGACGGCAACGCGTTATGGCAACTTCGCGGTGGGCTGGCAGCACTGGTGGTCGCCGCAGGTCGAAGCGCGTCCGGAAATCGCCTTCTACCACTCGTTCAACGCTCCCGCGTTCAATGGCAATGCCAACGATCAGGCCGGCCGCTTCCCAGCCAACAAGTCCAACGAGGTGGTCCTATCGGGCGACATTATCTGGCACTTCTAGAGATCGGCCAGGGCGGCGCCAAGTCGGCAAAGCATCTGCGGCGAATTGGCGCCACTTGGCTTCGGACGTGTTTTCGCCCAGCATCTATGCGCGAACACACCGGGTCCCGCGATCTTGTTGCGGGAGTAGCGCTGTCGTAGACTGATTTTCCATGCGGACCGTTTCATACGGCGTAGTTTCTTAGAAATGTCAGTTGGAGGTTTATCGTGAATAGGTCGTTTCGTACTTCCTGTGTCGTTGCGCTGCTTGGTGGGGTAGCGACGTTCGGCGTGCTTGGCAGTGCCGTTGCTGCTGACGCGCCGAAAAGCGATGCCATGTCGGATCCAAAAGCGGAGGTTTCTGTTGCGAAGTACACGCTGGAACTTATCAACAGGATGGACGCCGACAAGAACGGCGAGGTCTCGAAGGCGGAGTTCATGGATTTCATGAGCAAGGAATTCGACCGCCTTGACGTGAATCACGACGGCAAGCTGCAGCAAAACGAAGTTTTGAACAAGGAAATGTTCTACCGTTCCGGCCCGGGTTCGCATCGGTGATGGCTCTGCCGCAATTGCGCGCGGGAGCCTCCACGCAGTGAGGGAACCGGTACTGGAATACCAAGCTACGAAGTAGACCTGAGGGGAATGCCGTTCGGGCGGTGCAAATCGCCCGGGTGAGAATCCGCTGGGCGGGGGTCGCGTTGTGCGGCCGCCGGTTCAGCCGCAGGAACTTGCGCGCGCGGTCTACTCAGCGATTTTTCGTCCGGTACCGTACCTTCCGCGATTTTTCGCAAGATGCCTAGAGCATCGCGACCGGGTTCGGCAAGACAACGACGGAGCGCGTTCCATGCACTTTTGCACGTTAAAAAACCCAGCCACCTGGCCGCGATGCGAATCGGCAGGCAAGTCGCCGGACCGGCCGACGCGCGCCGGCTCCTGGAAGGCGCCGGTGTTCGGACTCCTCGCGATTGCGGCGCTCGCGCCCGCGGCAGCGCAGGACGCCAAGGCGACCAAGGTCCCGGCGGCGTCCGCTGAAGCGTCGCCGGCCAGCGCTACCGCCAAATTCAAGCCGACCGCCCAACAGCTTGCCAGTCTCAAGATCACCACCATCACGCGTGCGAGCTTTCGCGCCGAGGACATTACCGACGGCAAGATTGCCCTCAACGCCGATCGGAGCACGCCGATTTTTTCGCCGTATTCCGGACGCGTGACGCAGATCCTCGCCAGTCTGGGAGATCACGTCAAGCAGGGGCAGCCGCTGCTGGCGCTGCAGGCCAGCGAGTTTGTGCAGGGGCAAAATGACCTGCTCAGCGCCCAGGCGGCCGCGGCCGCGGCCCACTCGCAGCTCTCGCTTGCGCAGACGAATGAATCCCGCAAGCATGCCTTGTACGATGCCAAGGCTGGCTCCTTGCAGGACTGGCAGCAAAGCCAGAACGACCTGGCCGCCGCGCAAAGCGCCGTGCGCTCGGCGGACGCGGCGCTCTCCGCGGTGCGCAACCGCCTGGCGATCCTGGGCAAAAGCGAAGCGGAGATCGACGCGCTGGGGCGCGCCGAGAAAATGGATCCGGTGGCCTACGTCGTGGCGCCGATTGCCGGCATTGTGACGGACAAGCAGGTCGGGCTCGGGCAATACCTGCAGTCTGGCGCGGCCACGCCGGCTTATACGGTGGGGGATCTTTCGACAGTTTGGCTGGTCGCCAACGTGCGCGAAACCGATGCGCCGTTTGTCAAGAAGGGCCAGACCGTGGAAGTGCGCGTCGTCGCGCTGCCGGAGCGCGTGTTCACCGCAAAAATTACGTTCGTGGCGCCCAGCTTGGATCCGGCAACGCGGCGCCTGGCGGTGCGCGCCGAGATCGCCAATCCGAACGGGGAGCTCAAACCCGAGATGTTCGCCCGCTTCAGCATCCTGTCGGGTGGCCAGGCCACTGCCCCCGCCGTGCCAGAAAGCGGCGTCATCTACGAAGGAGACGAGACGCGCGTGTGGATCGTCGGTGACGATGGCACCCTTGCCCTGCGCAAGATCCGCCCGGGTCGCTCCGCCAACGGGCTGATCGAAGTGCTCGATGGCGTCCAGCCGGGCGAAAAAGTCGTCGCCAGCGGTGCGCTCTTCATCGACCGTGCCGCCCAGGGCGACTGAAGACCACTTTGCGGCAAACCTGGCCTAGTTACCAATGTCTAGAACTGTGAGCAACAAATGAACGCCATCATCGCGTATGCGCTGAGGCAACGCATCCTGATGCTCGCATTGCTGATCGGCACGCTGATTGCGGGTGTGATCAGCTTCATCAAGCTCAACATCGAGGCCTACCCCGATCCCGTCCCCCCGCTGGTCGACATCATCACGCAGAGCACGGGGCAATCTGCCGAGGAGATCGAGCGCTACATCACGATCCCGATCGAAGTGCAGATGGCCGGTATCCCGAACGTCAAGGCGATACGCACCATCTCCTTGTTCGGCCTGTCCGACGTCAAGCTCCAGTTCACCTACGACTTCACCTACCAGCAGGCCGAGCAATGGGTGATCAACCGGCTGTCCCAATTGCCGCCGCTACCCAACGGCGCGCAGCCAGGGATCTCGCCGTGGAGTCCGATCGGTGAGATCTACCGGTACCGCGTGGTCGGGCCGCCGGGATACTCCGTCACGGATCTCAAGACCATCGAGGACTGGATACTCGAGCGGCGTTTCCGCGCCGTGCCCGGCGTGGTCGACGTCAATGGCTGGGGCGGCAAGACCAAGACCTACGACGTCACGGTCAACATGGACAAACTGGTGTCCTACGGCTTGACCTTTCCGCAGGTCCTGAACGCGCTCAACAACGCCAGCAGCAACGTCGGCGGCCAAACCGTCGAGTTCGGACCGCAGGCCGCCGTGGTGCGGGGGGTGGGCCTCATCCGCACGATGGACGATGTGCGCAACTCCCTGTTGACGGCGAGCAACGGCACCCCGGTCATGCTCAAGGACATTGCCACGGTCAGCGTCGGCAACCTGCCGCGCCTGGGTATCGCCGGCGAGGACGATAACGACGACGTCGTGCAAGGCATCATCTTGATGCGGCGGGGCGAGCAGAGCCTGCCAACACTGGAGCGGGTGAAGGCGGAGATCGAGAAAATCAACACCTCCGGAATCCTTCCTCCCGGGGTCCATCTCGAAAAGATCTACGACCGCACCGAATTAATCAAGATCACGACCCACACCGTGATGCATAACATGGTCGAGGGCGTCATCCTGATCTTCCTTGTGCAGTGGCTCTTTCTGGGCAACCTGCGCAGCGCGATCATCGTCGCCACGACGATCCCATTCGCGCTGTTTTTCGCCATCATGATCCTGCTCGCGCGCGGCGAGTCGGCCAACCTGTTATCCGTCGGTGCGATCGACTTCGGCCTGATCGTCGATGCAACCGTCATCATGGTCGAGAACATCTACCGCCATCTGGTCGAATCCGAACGCAAAGAGGGGCAGCAGGAATACATGTTGCACCACCTGCGCTCGGCCGTGGGCCTGCGCGGCAAATTCGCGGTCATTGCCAATTCCGCGGGCGAAGTCAACCAGGCGATTTTTTTCTCCGCCGCGATCATCATTGCCGGCTTCGTGCCCTTGTTCACCTTGTCGGGTGTGGAGGGACACATCTTCGGACCGATGGCGCGGACCTACGCCTACGCCATCGCCGGCGGCCTGCTGGCGACCTTCACGATTTCCCCCGCATTGAGCGGCATCCTGCTGACCGGGCATCTCAAAGAGACGGAAACGGTCATCGTGCGTTTCTTGCGCAGGATCTACGGCCCGGCGTTGCGTTTCGCCCTGGAGCATCGACGCCTCACGCTGGTGGCGGCTGGAGCTCTCCTGATCGCTGCGATCGCCTGCGGCAGCGCACTAGGACTCGAATTCCTGCCCAAGCTCGAGGAAGGCAACTTCTGGATCCGGGCGACGATGCCCAATTCGATCTCGCTCACGGAAGCCAATGTCTACGTGAACAAGATGCGCCGGCTCATCAAGAGCTACCCGGAGATTGTCACGGCGGTATCGCAAAATGGCCGGCCCGATGATGGCACCGACTCGACCGGATTCTTCAATGCGGAGTTTTACGTACCGCTCAAGCCGTTCGACGAATGGCCCAAGGGCGTCGACAAGGCCAAGCTCACGCACGAGATGAGTGATGCGCTCGAGGCACAGTTTCCCGGCGTGGATTTCAATTTCTCGCAGAACATCGAGGACAACGTCGAGGAGGCGGCTTCGGGGGTCAAGGGTGAGAATTCGGTCAAGCTCTACGGCAGCGACCTGGCAGTACTGGAGAAAACCGCCAACCAGATCAAGGATGTGATGTCCACGATCCCGGGCATCGTGGATCTTGCCGTGTTCCGGTCGCTCGGCCAACCCACCGTCAAGATCGACGTCAATCGCGAGCGTGCCGCACGCTACGGGCTTGCCGCGGGCGATATCAACGCCACGATCCAGGCGGCGATCGGCGGCCAGTCCGCGGGCGACGTGTACGAGGAAGGCAGCGATCGCCACTTCCCGATGATGGTCCGGCTGGCGCCCGAGTATCGCAAGAGCATGGACGCGATCCGCCGGATCACGGTCGGCACCACCAGTCCGACTGGAACCGGCATCATCCAGGTGCCATTGAGCGAAGTGGCCGACATCCGGCTGGTATCGGGCGCCTCGTTCATCTATCGCGAGGGGCAGGAGCGCTATATCCCGATCAAGTTTGGCGTGCGCGAACGCGATCTGGGCGGTGCGGTGCTCGAGGCGCAGCGCCTGATCGGCGAAAAGGTGCGCATGCCGCCCGGCTATCGCCTTGATTGGGCGGGGGAATTCGGTGAACTGCAGGAAGCGCTGGAGCGCTTGGCGATCGTGGTGCCGATCAGCCTGCTGATGATCTGTGTCCTGCTGTACATGAACTTCGGTTCGCTGGTCGACACGGCGCTGGCCGCCAGTGTCATGCCGATGGCCTTGATCGGGGGCGTCCTGGCCTTGTTCGTCACGGGAACGCCATTCAGCGTCTCGGCGGCGATCGGCTTTGTTGCGCTTTTCGGGATCGCGGCGATGGACGGGATCATCGTCCTGTCCTATTACAACAACCTCATCTACGACGGGATGGAGGCGGCCGAGGCCGTGGTCAAGGCATGCGAGGTGCAGATGCGTCCGGTGGTCATGACCTGCATCGCCGCCTGCGTGGGACTGCTGCCTGCGGCGGTATCGACCGGCATCGGTTCGCAGGTGCAAAAGCCGCTGGCACTCGTGGTCGTCGGCGGAATTCTGCTGGCTCCGATCCTGATCCTGATCGTGCTCCCGGTGCTCATCCGCCTGTTCGCCGGCAGCTCGCGCCCTCGCAAACCCGCCGAAGCGCAGGGGGCCAGCTGATGAGACCCCTGGCAATTCTCCCGCAACGCGTCGCGATCGCGGTCGGCCTGGCCTGTATCGGGGCGGGCTGTGCCGTTGGTCCGGACTTTCATCGTCCCACGACGGCCGCCGGTGACCGGTACACGAGTGCGGCGCTGCCGGAACACACCACCGGTGTCGACGCTCCCGGCGGCGCCGAGCAGCGCTGGGCCCCGGGCCAGGACATCCCTGCACAGTGGTGGAAGGCGTTTCATTCCGAGTCGCTTGACGCGCTCATCAAGGAGTCGTTCCAGGCCAACCCCAGTGTCCAGGCGGCGCAGGCGGCGCTGCGCCAAGCCAACGATCTGGTCGCCGCGCAGCGTGGCTTTTTTGCGCCAACACTGCAGGCATCCTTTGTGCCGAGTCGGCAGAAAAATCCGATCGGCACACTGGCGCCGACCTTGACATCGGGCGTTCCGGTCTACAACCTGTACACGACCCAGCTCAGCGTCGGCTACACGCTCGATGTCTTCGGCGGCAATCGGCGCCAGGTCGAGTCCTTGGAAGCGCAGGCGGAGATGGAGCGCTTCCAGTTGGAAGCGACCTATCTCACGCTGTCGACCAATGTCGTGACGACGGCCGTGCAGGAAGCGTCGCTGCGGGCGCAGATTGCGGCGACCGAGCGCATGATTGGCATCGAGACCGAGCAACTGCAGATCATGCAGCGCGAGGTTGATCTCGGCGCCATAGCGGTATCCGACGCCACGGCGCAGGAAGTACTGCTGGCGCAGACGGCCGCCCTGTTGCCGCCGCTGCGCAAGGCTCTGGCGGTGCAGCGCGACGCGCTCAGTGCGCTGCTCGGGCGCCTGCCCTCGCAGGAGCCGAGCGAGATCTTCGATCTGGCCAAGCTCGATCTTCCGACCGAACTGCCGTTGAGCCTGCCCTCGCGGATCGTCGAGCAGCGGCCCGATGTGCGCGCGGCCGAAGCGCAGATGCATTCGGCCAGCGCCAACGTCGGGGTCGCCATTGCCGACATGCTGCCGCAGATCACCTTCCAGGGCACCCTCGGTGGCACCTCGACGGCCGTGGGCCAGATGTTTGCGGCGGGCAATAAGTTTTGGACCGTAGGCGCGAGCCTCAGTCAGACCTTGTTTGCCGGCGGCACGCTCTATCACCGCGAGCGGGCGGCGGTAGACGCCCTGGACGAGGCCGGTGCGCTATACCGCAGCGCTGTGATCACCGCTTTCCAGAACGTTGCCGACACCCTGAACGCCCTGGTATTCGACGCTGATGCGCTCAAGGCCGACCTGGACGCCGAGCGTGCCGCCGAGCGCAGCCTGGGGTACGCGCGCAAGTCCCTGGAACTGGGATCGGTCAGCTATCTTGCTCTGCTCAACGCCGAGCAGGCCTATCAGCAGGCGGTCGTCAACCGCGTCCAGGCGCAGGCCAATCGCTATGCCGATACCGCAGCGCTGTTCCAGGCGCTGGGCGGGGGCTGGTGGAATCGAGACAGCGGGGAAACGGCGAAGCGCTAGACTGTAGCGGTGCGCGAGGTTTTGGCTGCGCGACCGACGGGATGCCCATGGAAATTCCTTCCTTCATCGAGGACCTGCAGCAGCGTCTTGGCGCCATGTTCGCGGCCAGCCCGGCTGGCGATGTGCAGCGCAATCTCAAGGCCCTACTGAGCCAGCAATTCGCCAAGCTCGACCTGGTGACGCGGGACGAATTCGACATTCAGCGCGAGGTGCTGGCCAAGGCCCGGGAAAAGATCGAGACCCTGGAGGCCAAGGTGGCGGAGCTAGAGCTTCGCCGCTGATACGGGCCTCTTACCCCTGGGCCGTTCGGGCCGGGCGCGCGTTACCGCCGCTGTGGCCGGCCCGGAGCGACGAGCAAGTGCGCGACCGCGTGCCACGGCGATGATCTTTGCGGCGACGCGGATGTCGATCTTGCCCAGTTCCTTTCGGATGGTGGCCTCATCGAATATGCGAATTCCGTGCCGGTGAACCTTCTTCCGGAGCCTATGCTCGCTGCCGGCCTCGGCAGCGATGAGTAACCGGGCGAGCCCGGCCGTGCGGGCCTGGGTCAGCAGCCAGGAGGCACGCTTGGCAGTAACCAACTCGCGCTCTACGACGAACGCGTAGGTGCGGGCCTGGTCCTTGCGGTGATGCAGTACCAGTTCGATCGGCAGCGCGTCACTCAAGGTGTTGGTGGCCCGGTAGCCGCGCGCCTCGAACCACGCGAGCACGAGCTCGCGCACCGGTACGCGGGTGACCTCGTTGGCGGTGGGCGGTGGGATGGAGGCCAGCGCCGGCGGCGCTGCCAGCGGCGCCGAGGTCTTGAACGGCACGGCCGCAGGAATAGGCGGCGGCCGGACCGGTTCGCTGCGCCGCGCCGCTACCGGCGGGCTTGGCGGCACCGCGACGGACAAGGAAAGATCGCTTAGACCATCGCTCAGGGCGAGGTCGGTCGTGGCTTCTTCCAGCTGGCGGCGCGCCATCGCGGCGACCGTTTCGGACTCGCCCGCCAGCAGGTGGTCGATTTCGACCGGGTTGGCAAGCTCGACGGCCTGCTCGATCGGCGCTGGGGGCAGAAAATAGGAATCGCCGCCCAGAGCCTTGCGCTCCGCCGCCCGGCGGGCGCGCTCGGCACGGGCGCGCGCCGCCGCGCCGCGTTTTTGCCCCCAAAGCGCCAGGGCAAGCATGAGTACGGCGAGCGAAATCCAAAGAACGAGATTATTGCTGTCCATGCCCTTTCGACTGCAAGCGCTGCACCCTAGCACGCCCGCGGGACCACCGAAGCGCCATTATTGTCCTGGTGCCGGCAGTGTCGTTTGGCCGAAAAGGCTCGACTTTACGGGCTAGCCATTAGCCATCGGTAGAATCGGGCGATTACGCCGATACTATTAAAAGGGGCGCTCCCGCCCCGGGTAGCGTTGCGTGCAAAACTCTCCACATGGCTCTTGCAGTCGTCCATAGTCGTGCCGTCTGCGGCATGTTGGCACCGGAGGTGACCGTCGAGGTACATCTGGCCAACGGCGCGCCGGGATTTACCCTGGCCGGATTGCCGGAGACTGAGGTCAAAGAGACGCAGGATCGGGTGCGCGCGGCGCTGCAGAACGGGAAGTTCGATTTTCCGTCGCGCCGCATCACCGTGAACATGTCGCCCGCCGACCTGCCAAAGGAATCGGCGCGCTTCGATCTGCCGATCGCGATCGGCATCCTGGCCGCCAGCGGCCAGATTCCCGCCCAGTTGCTCGAGAAATTTGAATTTGCCGGCGAACTGTCCCTTTCGGGGGAAGTGCGGCCCATTTTGGGCACGCTTGCGATGACGCTGGCGGTTTCCAAGACGGTTCGCGAGCGCCAGCCGCGCGGCTTCTTGCTGCCGATGGAAAACGCCGATGAGGCGGCTCTCGTCGGCGGCATACCCATTTACCCGGCCAAGGACCTGCGGCAGGTGGTCTCGCACCTGGAATCCGTCGCCGGCGACGCCAAGGCGGCGCCGATCCGCGAGCATTTCGCGCAGGTTCGGCTTTCGGCTCCCACCTACCCCGATTTTTTCGACGTAAAAGGCCAGTCAAACGCCAAGCGCGCCCTGGAGATCGCGGCCGCCGGCGGCCACGCCGTATTGATGGTTGGGCCGCCTGGTACGGGCAAAACGATGCTTGCGCAGCGCTTTCCCGGACTGTTGCCGCCGATGGGAGTGGACGAGGCGCTGGAATCGGCGGCCATCCTAAGCCTGGTCGGAAAGTTTGCGCCCCAGCGCTGGGCAACGCGCGTGTTTCGTGCGCCACACCACAGCGCAAGTGCCGCCGCTTTGGTCGGCGGTGGCGCCAATGCCGCGCCGGGAGAGATTTCCCTGGCTCACAACGGCGTGCTCTTTCTCGATGAATTGCCCGAGTTCGACCGGCGCGTGCTCGAGGACCTGCGGGAACCCCTGGAGACCGGGCGCATAACGATCACGCGCGCCGTGCGCCACGTCGAGTATCCGGCGCGCTTTCAGTTGCTGGCCGCCATGAGTCCTTGTCCTTGCGGCTATCACGGCCACCCGACAATTGCCTGTCGCTGCACGCCGGAAATGGTGTCGCGCTACCAGGACCGGATCAGCGGGCCGCTGCTCGATCGCATCGATATGCGGGTCGAAGTGCTGGCGTTAAGCGCCGAGGAGCTGAACCGTTTGCCCGACGGCGAGTTGACCCGATATACCGCGGAGCGCGTCGCACGCGCGTACCAGCGGGCGCTCGATCGCCAGGGAAAGACGAATGATGAGCTGATCGCGTCCGAGATCGAACGCGTCTGCCATCCCGAAGGGCCGGTACGGCAGCTGTTGCATGCCGCCAGTGCGAGGCTGGGCTGGTCGGCCAGGGCCTACCAGCGCGTACTCAAGATTGCGCGCTCGATCGCCGACATCGAGGGTGCTGAATCCATCGACCACCAGCATATCGCCGAGGCAATCCAGTATCGGCGCTCCTTGCGCGAAACCTAGCCCAGCTTGCGGCGCAAGATCTCGTTGAGCTGCTGCGGATTAGCCTTGCCGCGGGTGGCCTTCATCGCTTGTCCGACCAGCGATTGGAAGGCCTTTTCCTTGCCGCCGCGAAATTCCGCCACGACCGCGGGATTTGCCGCGAGCACCTCGTCAACGATGCGCTCGATTGTGGCGCGATCGGAGATCTGTTTCAGGCCGCGTGCTTCGATGACGGCGTCGACCGAGGTGGCCTCGTGCGTCCATAGAAGGGCGAAGAGCTCCTTGGCGGTCTTCAAGTTGATGGTGCCGTCGCTCACGCGCGTGATGAGCGTGGCGAGTTCGCGGGCCGGCACCGGGCACTGCTCCACGCCGATGTCGGCGGCATTGAGTGCGGCGCAGACCTCGCCCATTACCCAGTTGGCGGCGGCCTTCTTGTCGGCTACCTCCTGCGCGACGCGCTCGAAATACTGTGCCAAGGCACGACTGGCCGTTAGCGCCTCGGCGTCCTGGGCCGGAAGGGCGTAATCGCGCTCGAGGCGCTCGCGCATTGCGCCGGGAAGCTCCGGCAGTTCGGCGCGAATGCGCTCGATCCACGCCGGCGCAACCTCCAAGGGCAGCAGGTCGGGGTCGGGAAAGTAGCGATAGTCGGCGGCGTCTTCCTTGGAACGCATGGAGCGCGTCAGGTCGCGGTCGGGGTCGTACAGGCGGGTTTCCTGGACCACGCGCCCGCCATCCTCGATCAGCTCGATTTGCCGGCGGATTTCGTGTTCGATCGCTTGCTGCAGGAAACGGAAGCTGTTGAGGTTTTTGATTTCCACCCGGGTGCCGAAAGCTTGCGCACCCGCGGGTCGCACCGACACGTTGGCATCGCAGCGGAAACTGCCTTCCTGCATGTTGCCGTCGCACACCCCGAGCCATACGACCAGGGCATGCAGGGTGCGTGCATAGGCGATGGCCTCTGCGCTGGAGCGCATTTCCGGCTCGGAGACGATTTCCAGCAGGGGAGTGCCGGCACGGTTGAGATCGATGCCCGACATCCCCTGGTAGTCCTCGTGCAAGGACTTGCCGGCATCCTCTTCCAGGTGCGCACGGGTGAGCCGTACGATCTTGCGGTACGGCTCACCGCTGCGCGGGGCAACCGGGAAGCTCAGGGTTCCACCTTGGACGATGGGGATTTCGTACTGGCTGATCTGGTAGCCCTTGGGCAGATCCGGATAAAAGTAATTCTTGCGGGCAAATATCGAGCGCGGCGCGATGGCGGCGCCCACGGCAATACCAAAGCGAAGGGCGCAGTCGACCACGCCGGCATTGAGCACCGGAAGCACGCCCGGCAGGGCGAGGTCGACGACACTTGCCTGCGTATTGGCCGCGGCACCGAACGCGGTCGCCGCCCCGGAAAAAATCTTTGAGGCAGTGCGCAACTGGACGTGGGCTTCCAGTCCGATGACGGTTTCCCAGGCGTTCGACATGATCTCTCCGGCGCTGTTTTTGACGGGCGTCGTGGCGGGGCGCTCAATATCCGCGCGGCACGCGGGCATGCCAATCGGTAGCGCATTGGTAGCGGTGCGCAACGCCGAGCATCCGGGCTTCGTCAAAGTGGTTGGCCATGAGTTGCAGCCCGATGGGGCGGCCCAGGCGTCCGAAGCCGCACGGAATGCTCATGGCCGGGATCCCCGCAAGGCTGCTCGGGACCGTGTACAGGTCAGCCAGGTACATGGCGACGGGGTCGGCGGATTTCTCGCCGAAGCCGAATGCCACCCCACTGGTTACCGGCCCGGCTATGACATCACAGCGCTTGAAGGCGCGCTGGAACTCGTCGGCGATGATGCGCCGCACCCGCGACGCCTGCAGGAAATACGCATCGTAGTAGCCGTGCGAAAGGACGTAGGTTCCCACCAACACCCGGCGTTTGACCTCGGCGCCGAAGCCCTGCGCCCGGGTCTTGCACATCATGTCGACCAGGTCGTCATATTGCTTGGCGCGGAAGCCGTAGCGCACGCCGTCAAAGCGTGAAAGATTGCTCGAGGCCTCGGCCGACGCCACCACGTAATACACCGGAATTCCCAGGGCTGCGTTGGGCAGGCTCACGTCCACCAGCTCTGCGCCCAGGGCCTCGTACTCGCGCAGCGCGGCCCGCACCGCGGCATCGACCTCCGGCTCCAGTCCGGCGGCAAAGAATTCGGTGGGTACGCCGATACGCAGGTCGCTCAGGTCAAGCGCCAGGCTGCGCGTGAAGTCCTCCTTCGGGCGATCGACGCTGGTCGAGTCCTTGGGATCAAAGCCCAGCATGGCGTTAAATGCCAGTGCGCAGTCCTGCGCGGTGCAGGTCAGCAGCCCGGCGGTGTCGAGGCTCGAGGCAAAGGCAATCATGCCCCAACGCGAAGGGCGCCCGTAGGTGGGCTTGGTGCCGGTTACGCCGCTAAAGGATGCCGGCTCGCGGATCGAGCCGCCGGTATCGGTGGCGCTGGCAATCGGCGCCAGGCGCGCCGCCACTGCCGCCGCCGATCCGCCCGAGGAGCCGCCGGGGACGGCGTCCCGGTCCCAGGGATTGCGCACCTTGCCGTAGGCACTGTTTTCATTGCTCGAACCCATCGCGAATTCGTCACAGTTGAGCTTTCCCAGGCACACCATGCCGGCACGCGCCAGTTCGTCGACCACCGTCGCGTCGAAGGGGCTTGCATATCCCTCCAGGATGCGGCTCGACGCGGTCGTGTGCCAGTCGCGCGTGACGAAAACGTCTTTGTGGGCGATTGGCACGCCTAGCAGGGCGCCGGTTTCCCCGCGCGCACGACGTTGGTCGGCAGTGCGGGCCTGCGCCAGGGTCTGTTCGGGTCGAACATCGAGGAAGGCGTTGAGCCCCCGATGACGTTCGATTCGGTCCAGGTAAAGTGTGGCCAGCTCGACCGCGGAGACCTCCCTGCGATCCAGCATCGTGCCCAACCGTGCGAGCGTCGCGTGTGCCAGCTCGCTCATGGCGTGGTACGCATCCGGGCGCTCATTCCAGCACCCGCGGCACGAGAAAAAGGCCATCGCGCTGTGCCGGGGCATTGCTCATGGTGCGTTCCCGGTCGGGAATTTCGGTTACCGCATCCGGGCGCAGCCGCTGGACCCCGTCCAGGGGGTGCGACATGGGGACAATTCCCGCCGTATCGACACGCGCGATACGCTCGATCAGGGCCAGGATGTCGTTGAGTTGCTTTGCCGTCTCCTGGGCCTGCGCATCGGTGATTTCGATGCGCGCCAGATGGGCGATCCGGTGTACGTCGGCCAATTTCAGAGACATGGTCTATTATGGCGCACCGGGACAGATCGCAAACCCGCCCGACCCGCAAACTTACCTAGTAGACCCGATGTTCGGATTTTTCCGCAGTTACTTTTCAAACGATCTTGCCATCGACCTGGGCACCGCCAATACCCTGATTTACGTTCGGGGAAAAGGGATCGTGCTCAATGAACCGTCCGTAGTGGCGATTGCCCGCGAAGGCGGTCCGCATGCCAAGGAAGTGGTACGCGCGGTCGGTCTGGAGGCCAAGCAGATGCTCGGCCGGGTGCCGGGCAACATCGAGGCCATCCGGCCCATGAAGGATGGCGTGATCGCCAACTTCACCGTTACCGAGCAGATGCTCAAGCACTTCATCAAGGCCGTGCACCCGTCGAACCTGTTCGCGCCCAATCCCCGCATCATCATCTGCGTGCCATGCGGGTCGACCCAGGTGGAACGGCGCGCGATCAAGGAATCGGCAGAGGCCGCCGGCGCCAGCCAGGTGTTCCTGATCGAGGAACCAATGGCCGCCGCGCTGGGCGCCGGTTTGCCTGTATCCGAGGCCTCCGGGTCCATGGTCGTTGACATCGGGGGCGGGACGACCGAGGTTGGCGTGATCTCGCTCGGGGGCATGGTCTACAAGGGCTCGGTGCGCGTAGGCGGCGACAAGTTCGACGAGGCGGTCATCAATTACATCCGGCGCAACTACGGGATGCTGATCGGCGAACCGACTGCCGAGGCGATCAAGAAGGAAATTGGCTCCGCGTTCCCCGGCTCGGAAGTGCGGGAGATGGAGGTCAAGGGGCGCAATCTCTCGGAGGGTATCCCGCGCAGCTTCACGATTTCGAGCAACGAGATTCTAGAATCACTGACCGATCCACTCAACCAGATCGTATCGGCGGTGAAGATCGCGCTGGAGCAGACGCCCCCGGAGCTCGGGGCCGATATCGCCGAGCGCGGCATGATGCTAACCGGCGGCGGGGCCTTGCTGCGGGACCTGGATCGCCTGCTGATGGAAGAGACTGGGTTGCCGGTAGTCGTTGCAGAAGACCCGTTGACCTGCGTGGTGCGCGGGTGCGGTATCGCGCTTGAGCGCATCGACAAGTTCAGTTCGTCGTTCGCCCACGGCTAAAGGCACGCGCCCCCGACGATGATGGCGTAAGCCAGCCACCAGCGCACGCATCCTCCCACCCTCGACCAGCATGGAGCACGGACCCCCGCCGCTCTTCAACCAGGGAGTTTCGGCACGAGCGCGGCTCGCGTTTTTCTCGCTCGTGGCCGCGGCGCTGATCATCGTCGATGCCCAGGTAAACGCCCTGGATGCGATCCGCAATGGTGTCGAGATCCTGTTGTATCCGGTCCAGCGCGTGCTGCTCTGGCCGCGCGACGTCGCGGTGGACTTTGCCAGCTACTTCACCACCATCGGCGGATTGAGCGAAGAGAACACGCGGCTGCGAATGGCGGCAATCGAGCAGGCGCAGCGTGCGCAGGCGGCCGCCCAATTGCAGCTGGAAAACGAGCAGCTGCGCAAGCTCGCCGGACTGCGCGAGCGTCTTGATGCCCCAGGCCAGGTGGTCGTCGCGCTGTACGAGTCGCGCGATCCGTTCTCGCACAAGATCGTCATCGATCGCGGGAGCAAAGAAGGGATGCGAGCTGGCGGCCCGGTGCTTGACGAAACCGGGGTCGTCGGACAGATTACCCGCGTGTTCCCCATGACCTCGGAGGTCACGCTGATCACCGACAAGGAGCAGTCGCTGCCAGTGCAGATCGTGCGCAACGGCCTGCACGCAGTGGCATTCGGAGGTTCGGAGCCATCGACCCTGGAATTGCGTTTTTTACCCGCTAATGCCGATATCGAAAACGGCGACAGTGTCGTAACGTCGGGGCTGGACGGCGTCTATCCGCCTGGCATGGCGGTTGCGACCGT
>Ga0209415_10010636_pt1 | contig 15605 bp, 13 predicted proteins | sample PeaSoiSIISIP2007_FD_187696 | JGI IMG/M metagenome (GOLD analysis project Ga0209415, IMG submission 187696) | Peat soil microbial communities from Weissenstadt, Germany - SII-SIP-2007 (SPAdes) (version 2) | ecosystem: Environmental > Terrestrial > Soil > Wetlands > Peat | place: Germany... | reverse complement strand
TTTTTCCGTCGCCGTTCATGTCGGCGGCGAGGATGCTCGACGAAGTTTCCGGCGCGAACGGCTTACACTTAAAATGCGCGTGGCCGTCGTTGAAACAGACCTGCGCGGGGCCGGGGCGGTTGGCGACGGCGATGTCCGGAAAACCGTCGCCGTTGAAATCGGCAAGGACGACGTTGCGCGTGGACCAGTTGGGGTCGCCGAAGGTTCCTCCCATTCTGAAGTTGCCCTTGCCGTCATTGAGCAGAATGATTTTCGGATCGGGACGGTCGTTGCTGATGACGATGTCGAGCGAGCCGTCGCCGTTGAGGTCGGCCAGGGGCGCGGAGTAGCTGCGGTCGGGCTTATTGGGCAGAGGCGGGCCGGGTTTGAAATGGCCTTGGCCGTCGCCGAAGAGCACGACATCGGCGAGAGGCCAGTGGCGGCCCTTGGCGAGCACGATATCGAGATGACCGTCGCCGTTGAGGTCGCCGATGCTGGCGTTGGCGGTGGTTTCGGAGACTGTTTCCAGGGGAACCGCTTCGGATCGCGGCGGCCGAGAGCAGCAACGCGAAGACGGCAAGCGAAAGAGCGCGCATTTCATTTAGAGTATCCAAGTGACACAGCATACGCACGCTTTGCAGATTTCGACGCGCGGGAAGGGATTGTATTTGTTCACCCGCGAAGTAGCGCAGTGGGTTACGTCGTTGAAAGTCGAGACGGGATTGCTGACGGTGTTCGTGCAGCACACCTCCGCGTCGCTGACGATTCAGGAGAACGCCGACCCGGACGTGGTGCGGGACCTGGCGGATTTTTTCGAGCGGCTCGCGCCGGAGAACGATCCTCGCTACAGGCATCAGGACGAGGGGCCGGACGATATGGCGGCGCACATCCGGTCGGCACTGACGCAGACGCAATTGACGATTCCGGTGGTCCATGGCCGCATGGCGCTGGGGACGTGGCAGGGGATTTATTTATTCGAGCATCGTGCAGCACCGCACCGGAGAAGCGTGGTGCTGCACATTATCGGGTGACCGGGTTATTGCACGAACCGGCGATCGCGACGGAGAATCGCGGGGACGTCGAGATCGTCGAACAAAGGAGCCGCCGGGGGCGCGGCCGGAGGCGCCGGAGCTTGTGCTGCCGCCGCGGCCACGGTCATCGGCGCAGGCTCGGGAGCCGGTTCCACGTAGACCGGTTCCGGCTCAGGCATGGGTTCCGGCGCCGCTTCCATTTGGACCGGCTCGGGAATTTGCGTTTGCTCGGGCGCGGCGACGGCTTCGGCGGCGCCTTTCCTGCGCTCGATCGCCGGAAGATTCTCGCGCTCGAAACCGGTGGCAATGACGGTGATTTTGACTTCCTCGCCCATCGATTCGTTGAGCACGACGCCGAAGTTGATCTGCACATCCTCATTCACCGCAGCGTTGCGGATCAGCGTGCAAGCTTCGTTCACCTCGTGCAGGCTGAGCTTGCTGGAGCCCATGATGTTGATCAAAATGCCGCGCGCGCCGCGGACGCCGCCCGCTTCCATGAGGGCGCAACTGATGGCCTTTTCGGCCGCGACGATGGCCGCGTTCTCGCCCTTGGCCGAGGCCGTACCCATCATCGCGTAGCCCATCCCGAGCATGATGCTGCGAATATCGGAGAAGTCGCGATTGATCAAGCCCGGCGTGGTGATGATGTCGCTGATGCCCTGCACGGCCTGGCGCAAAACGTCATCGGCGACGCGGAAGGCTTCAAAGAAACTCGTGCCTTTCGGGACGAGATCCAGCAGCTGATCGTTGGGAATGGTGATGACGGTGTCCACCACGCTGGCCAGCTCGCTCAAGCCCACGTCGGCCTGCTTGCGGCGCTTCGGTCCTTCGAACGCGAACGGCTTGGTGACCACGGCCACGGTGAGCGCGCCCAGTTCCTTGGCGAGCGACGCGACGACCGGGGCGGCTCCGGTGCCGGTTCCGCCGCCGAGTCCCGCAGTGACGAAAACCATGTCCGCGCCTTCGAGAAGGTCGATGATTTTTTCAGTGTCCTCGAGTGCGGCCTGCCGGCCGACCGAAGGATCGGAGCCGGCCCCGAGGCCTCCGGTAACTTTCGCGCCGATGGCGAGCTGGTTCGGCACGGGCGATGCCGACAGCGCCTGCACATCGGTGTTGAGCACGCAGAACTCGACGCCGGTGAGGCCTTCGTTCAGCATGCGCGCGACTGCATTCGAGCCGCCTCCGCCGACGCCGAAGACGCGAATTCGCGTTTTGGGCGCGGCTTCTTCCTGAATCACGAATTTCAACGCATCGAGTGCCATGATTGTGCTCCTTTTTATCTAAGTACCAAACCCATAAGTCCACCCATGCGCCTCCTCGGAGGACGGTGGAGTTTAAGCTTCCCCGAATACATCGCCAATCCCGCGGCCGCGGTCCACAGGGGACTCTTCAATTCCTCGGGCCATTCGCCGATGTCGTTCTCGGTCGCCAGACCGTTGCCGGCCTGGCAATTTAATACGCGCTCCGCCATGTCGCACATGCCGTTCAACAGGGCGCCGCCGCCGGTGAGGACGATCCCTTCCAGCAGATTGCGCTCCATGCCGACGCGCTGCAATTCGGCGCGTACATAGTGGAACAGCTCCTCGGCGCGCGCTTCCAGAATTTCATTCAACTCGCTGCGGCGGGCTTCGCGCGGCGGACGGCCTTCGGGCGACGGAACCTCGATCAGGCTGGAATCGGCGGTCAGCCCCAACAGCGCGCATCCGTACTGCTGCTTCAGACACTCCGCGTCTTCGTAGGTGACTTTGAACACCGACGCGACGTCGCGCGTGAAATGATCTGCCCAGATGGGGATGCTGGAGGCGAGCAACAGCGCTTCGCCGTCGTAGACGACCAGGTCGGTGGAGTCGAGCCCCATATCGAGCAGCGCGACGCCGCGGGCGCGAATCTCCTGCGTGATGCAGGCGTAGGCGGAGGCCATCGGCTCGCAGACGGTTTCCTCGACGGCCAGATGCGCCAGGTGCACCGCGGCGACCATCGCCTGGTGTTCCTGAAACGAGGCGCTGACGATGTGGACATTCGCTTCCAGGCGCGAACAGACGCCGTTGTGCGGCTTGCGATAACCGGAGCGGCCGTCGAGCGTGAAGTCCTGCGGCTCCACATGCAGCACCATGCGGTCGCGTTCCATGCGGACTTCCGAGGCGAGTTCGACCGCGTACGCCAGGTCCGCGATGTCCACTTCGCGAGGACGCCCGAATTCGTAGAGGCCGCGGCTTTGCGCCCCATGGACGTGCATGCCGCCGATGCCGACGGTAACGGCTTCCACCGATACCTGCGCCCCGCGCTCGGCATCGGTCACCGCGGCCCGAATGGATTCGGCCACCGCGTCCTGATCCGTCACGCGGCCTTTCGCCCATCCCTGAGCGGGCGCCAGGCCGTGGCCCAGATAGCGGATATAGCCGTTTTCCAGCGCGCAGATCACGCAGCGCGTGCGTGAACTCCCCGCATCGAGACCGACGACAAGCTGTGTTTTCGAGGCCATGCTATTCCACCACCGTAATTCGATCTTCGAGGCGTAGATCGAGCGTCGCCGCATCCGGCAGCCGGCGCTTAATCTCGCTAAAGTGATTCACGAAATTCCGATAACGCAAGGCGAAATTGCGATCGCCCAGCAGCAGAGTCACCATGTGGCCGCTTTGCGGGGCGGTCACCTTCAGGTTGTCGCGATCGGAAACATCGATCTCGGAAATGTTGCGGGCATCGTCTCCCAGATCGCGCGTCAGGCGCAGCATGCGATGCACGCGGTCGCGCCGGTCCGACACTGCATCGGAGGCGCGAACGCCGATGAGCACGGGCAGCGCGAACCTATCGGCAGCCGGCGGCAGAATCATCCCATCCTCGTCGATCAACGCGAAACGCGAAGGCGCCAGCGTCAGGAACGCCACCGGCTTTCGCTCTTCGACCCTGACCACAACGCGGTTCGGCCACAGCCGCGCAATCGACGCATCCTTCACCCAGTCCACCGTTCGGAGCGCGTCGCGGCGATCCGCGAGAGGCAGCAGGTACACGCTGCGGCCCAGGTCGATCGCGAAGACGCGTTCGATCTGCGGCCGCGAGGCGTGTGCGGCTCCCGAGATCTCGACGGCCGCCGTGTCCGGGTCCACTCCGGCCAGGGCGAATCGAGGGTCGCGAATCAGGAACTGTTCGAGGCGGTGGAACAGATAGAGCGAAGCGAGCAGTGCGATGCAGAACCCCAGGGCAATAGCAACGATGCGTCCGGTGGAGATGCCGCGACGAACCGGCGCGCTGCGCCCGCGCGCGCGCGCTGGTCTCGGTTCGTTCTCAAATTCCGGCAACATCTTTTTATTCCCCAGAACTCATGCCTTTTAACCGCAATAAAATTCCTTCTCCGGCGTGCGACACGCTCCCCGCGCCCAGCGTGACGATCGCATCGCCCGGCTGCGCCTCCGCCGTCACCGCTTCGATTCCCTTCTCCATGGAGCCCACGTAATGCGCGCTACGATGTCCGAACGCGCGGATGCGACCGGCGAGCGCGTCGGCCGTCACGCCCTCGATCGGCTCTTCCGAGGCCGCGTAAATATCCATCAGATGGACCGAATCGGCCTGATGAAAGGCGCGCGCAAACTCGTCCATCAGCGCGTCGGTCCGCGTGTAGCGGTGGGGCTGGAACAACACGTGAATCCGCCGGTACTGGCACGCCCGCGCGGCCTCGAGCGTGGCGCGGATCTCGGTCGGATGGTGGCCGTAGTCGTCGATCACGGTCACGCCGCGCTCCGTGCCGCGAATCTGGAATCGACGGTCGACTCCACTGAAAGATGCCAGAGCCTCGCGAATGGTGTCGACCGGAACCTCCAGTTCCAACGCCACGGCGATGGCGGCGGCGGCGTTCAGCACGTTGTGCGCGCCAGGGATGTGCAGACGGAAGCAGCCCAGGTCGAGGCCGCGAAAATCGAGATGAAATTCGCTCGCCAAATGTCCAGCCGATGCGTGCGTCACCCGCAGATCGGCCTGCGCGCTCCATCCGTACGTAATCGTGCGCCGGTTCACCGCGGGCAGGATCTGCTGCACGTTTTCGTCGTCTAGGCAGAGAATCGCCACCCCGTAAAATGGCACTTTGCCGACAAATTCGGCAAACGCGCGGCGGATCTCGCCGAGGCCGGAGTAGTGGTCCAAATGCTCGCGGTCAATGTTCGTGACAATCGCCACAATCGGCGCAAGCTTCAGAAACGATCCGTCGCTTTCATCCGATTCAACCACCAGGTAATCCGATTTGCCCAGCCGCGCATTCGCGCCGCCCATCATGCCCACTCTTCCACCAACCACGACGGTCGGGTCCAGACCGGCATGGCTGAGAATCACGGCGGTCATCGACGTCGTGGTGGTTTTCCCATGACTCCCGGCGACCGCGATTCCGAATTTCTGGCGCATCAATTCAGCCAGCAATTCCCCTCTGGGAATGACGGGAATCGCCAGCCGCCGCGCCTCTTCCACTTCCGGATTATCGATCTGCACCGCGGAACTCACCACCACCGCTTTCGCGCCCGCGACGTTCTCGGCGTGATGGCCCTGAAACACCACCGCGCCATTGGCCGATAACCGCTCCGTGATGGCCGAAAATTTCAGATCCGAGCCGCTCACGCGATACCCCAGTTCCAGCAGCACTTCGGCGAGGCCGGACATGCCGATTCCTCCGATGCCGACAAAATGAACGTGTTGGGGTTTAAAAAACATTTCAATAGGATATTGTTTCGGCTTTCGCGCCTGAAGTCAATCTGTAATAAAGCCTTCCAGGACGTCCGCCGCGCGTTGGGCCGCTCCCGGCCTCGCCAATTCCCGCGCCGCCGCGCCCATTTTCTGAAGGACTACCGGTTCGGACGCCAGTCGCGTCACTTCCTCCACCAGCCGCGCGCCGGTCATTTCCGCATCGAGCACTAACCGCGCCGCTCCGGCTTTTTCGAACGCCTGCGCGTTCCGCAACTGATGCTGATCGGCCGCCGTCGGCAGAGGAACCAGAATCGACGGCTTTCCCGCCGCCGCAATCTCGCTCACCGTGCCGCCCGAACGGCTGACAATCACATCTGCCTCGGCAAACGCCCGCGGCATATTTTCGAGGAACGCGGAAATCTCTCCGCCTACGCCGGAAGCCCGAAATTTCGGCGCGAGGTCCGCGTAGGCGCGCTCGCCCGTCTGATGAATCAGCCGCACCGCGCCTTTCTTCCATAACGGCCAGCTCTCTTCCGCCGCGCGATTCAGCGTGCGCGAACCCTGGCTGCCGCCGGTAATCAACACCGTCACCACATCCGCCCGCGGCTTCGGCGCGATCGCGAAAAACTCGGCCGCCACCGGACGCCCCGTCACCTCCGCGCGGCCTTTCGGAAAATACCGCAGCGTCTCCTCGAAACTCACCAGCGCCCTCGCGATGAATCGCGCGAGTTTCCGATGCGTGAATCCTGGGATCGCGTTCGGCTCCATCACCACTACCGGCACTCGCTTCCACAACGCCGCGATCAGCACCGGACCCGCGACGTACCCGCCCATCGAAAACACCGCCGTGACGGGCCGCGCGCGATCGAGCGCCCGCGCCGCTTGGAACACACTCCACGGAAGTTCCCCCAGCGAAGTCATCATCTGCCGCAGCCCGACGCGATTCAGCCCGCCGATTTCGATCCAGTCGATGGGAAACCCCGCCGCCGGCGCCAGCTTCGCTTCGATCCCCCGGCGCGTTCCAATGAACCGCACGGCGTGCCCGCGCGAACGCAGCTCCGCGGCCACGGCCAGCGCCGGAATCACGTGTCCCCCGGTGCCTCCGCCCGCCATCACGAAATTCGCGGGTTTCTTCATCCCTCATGTTCACTCACACTCAACAACATCCCCAGCGAGGCCAGCGTGCTCAACATCGAACTTCCGCCGAAGCTGATCATCGGCAGTGGAAAGCCCTTGGTTGGCGCCATATCCAGCACGACGCTGATGTTCATCAGCGCCTGAACGACGATCGAGACCGTCACCCCCAGCGCGAGGTATTTTCCAAAATCCTCACGCGCCAGAAGAAACAGCCGCGCGCCGCGCCACAGGATCACCACGAAGCCGGCCAGCACCGTCGACGTGCCCCACAGCCCCAGTTCCTCGCCCACCGTGGCGTAAATAAAATCGGTATGCGCGTCCGGCAGGAACATCAGCTTTTGTTTGCCCTGCATCAGCCCGACGCCAAGCACGCCACCCGCTCCCACCGCGATCTTCGACTGGCGCGGCTGATAGCTCGCATCGCGCACGCTGGTCGATCACTCGATGTAGGACCGCACCCAGCCGTGCGTGTCGATCATTTCGATCTTCGAATAGTCGGGGTCGAAGTACGAAATCACGCGGCCCACCCGGTAGCCCTTCGACAATACGGCAAACACCACCAGCGCCGCGCCGATCGTCGCCACGCGCAGCATGTAGCGTTTTTCGAGCCCCGCCACCCAGAACACGATCACCGCGGTGATCACCGGAACCAGCGCCGTTCCCAGGTCCGCCACCACCACCATGAACCCGAGCATCGCCACCGCCACCACCGCTTGCCGGATCGTTCGCCGGTCATTGATCGCGTGCGCGCGGCGGGCGATAAAATAAGCGAGAAACAGAATCAGCGCGGGCTTGGCGAATTCCGACGGCTGCATGGACCCCACGCCGGGAATCTTGAACCAGCGATGCGTGCGCGGATCGGCGAAGTACACAAACACCAGCAGGCCGAGCACGATTCCGAGACCCGAAAATGCCCACGCCGGCGTGTTCAACCGGCGGTAGTCCATGCGCTTGAAGTACATCAGGATGAGAAACGACGCGATCGCGAATCCGATCTGGCGGACGCAGAAATAGTACGGCTCGACGTTGTAGCGCAGCTCGGCGACAGCCGACGATGCGCTGTACAGCATCACCAGCCCGAACCCGACCATTACCAGGATGGTTAGAAACAGCACCCAGTCCGTTCTCAGTCTTGCCATTTAGAGTTCCCCCACCAATCGCTTGAATTCCCGCCCGCGATGCTCGTAATTGTCGAACTGATCGAAGCTGGCGCAGGCCGGAGCCAGCAGCACCGTATCGCCGCTGGCGGCGCGCCCGCGCGCTTCCAAAACCGCGGCTTCCAGAGTGCGGCAGGCGATCATGCGAACTTCGCCGCCCAACTGCGCGCGAATTTTTTCAGCCGCGGCGCCAATCAGCAGCGCCGCATGCGCTTTCTCCTTTAACGGCGCGGCCAGCGGCGTATAATCGCTGTTCTTATCCTTGCCTCCGAGGATGATCCAGAGGCCGCCCGGAAACGCCGCGACCGCTTTCAACGCCGCGTCGACATTGGTCGCCTTTGAGTCGTTGTACCAGGCCACGCCGTTGCGTTCGCGGACAAATTCCAGCCGATGCTCCACTCCCGGAAACGTCATCACGGCAGAGCGAATCTGCGCGTGCGTCGCGCCGGCAAGCTGCGCGATCGCCGCCGCGGCCATGGTATTTTCCAGGTTGTGGGTCCCCCGGAGGGGGACTTCATGAGTTTCCATCAGCGGCTGCGCGCCCAACAGAATTCGCTCGCCGTCAAGGTATGCGCCGGGACTGACCTCGTGCGTCGAGCTGAACCACACCACTCCACCCTTGGTCCGGTTCGCATACGCCCGCGTGATCGCGTCGTCGTGATTGAGCACCGCGAAATCGCCGCGGATCTGATTGACGAACAATCGCGCTTTCGCTTCGGCGTAATTTTCGAGCGTGTAATGGCGGTCCAGATGATCCGGCGTGACGTTCAATGCCGCGCCGATGTGCGCTCGGAACGTTTCCGTGGTTTCCAGCTGAAAGCTCGAAAGCTCCAGAATATTCAGCCGATCCGCGCGTGAAGCGTTCACCATCGACGCCGGCGGCGTGCCGATATTCCCGCCGACCTGCGCCGCGATTCCGCTCTCTTTCATAATGTGCCCCGTCAGCGCCGTCGTCGTCGTTTTTCCATTCGCGCCGGTGATGCCAATAATCTCGCCTTTGAGAAACCAGCTCGCCAGTTCCAGATCGCCGATGATTTTCACGCCGCGCTGGCGGGCCGCATGCAACTCTCCGAGATCGGCGGGCACGCCCGGCGAAAGCACGATCAGATCGGCATCGGCGAACGCGGCCTCGCTCTGTTGCTCGACCTCCAGGCCTTCGATGGCAACCGGTTTTTGATCCACCGCGCGCACGATCGCGCCCTGCTCCCGCAACAGCTCCGCCGCCGCCACGCCGCTGCGCGCCATGCCCACCACCACGACTTTTGCGCCTGCCAGTTTCATCGGAGTTTCAATGTCGTCAACGCGAACAGCGCGAGGATCAGCCCGGCGATCCAGAACCTGGTGATCACCTTCGATTCCGCCCATCCGATTTGCTCGAAGTGATGATGGATCGGAGCCATCTTGAAAATGCGCTTCTTGCGCAGCTTGAAGCTTCCCACTTGCAGGATCACGGAAACCGCTTCCAGCACGTACACCCCGCCGATAAACGGCAGCAGCAGTTCCTGCTTCAACAGCACCGCCACCGTTCCCAGGCCGCCGCCCAGCGCCAGCGATCCCACATCGCCCATGAAAATTTCCGCCGGATGCGCGTTGTACCAAAGAAAGCCCAGCGAGGCGCCCGTCATCGCGCCGCAGTAGATCGTCAGCTCGCTGGCGCCGGGCGTGCGCGCCAGATCGAGATAGCGCGAGAAGTCGGCGTTGCCGCTCAGGAACGACAGAACCGTCATCGCGCCCGCGGCGATGATCATCAAACCGATGGCCAGCCCGTCCAGACCGTCGGTGAGGTTCACGGCGTCGGACGAACCCACCAGCACGAGAATTAGAAAGATGAAGAAACCGGCGAACGCCAAAGGATACGTCCACGGATTATGGAGCCACGGATGAATCAATAGATCGGGCTTAAAGTTTTTCGCGAAGGGCACGTTCATTGCGGTGCTGTAGCCGCCCCGCGCGTTCATCCCCAGCAGCAGGACGCCCACCAGCAGCGCGGCCATTATTTCCAGCGTGAACTTCTGCGCCACCGTCAATCCCTGATTGTGCCGGCGGCGCATTTTCAGATAATCGTCCATCAGCCCTACCGCGCCGAAGCTGATCAGGCCGGTGAGCGCGACCCAAATCGAGGGGACTCTCAAGTTCGCCCACAGCATCGTCGGCACCACGATCGACAGGCAGATCAGCAGTCCGCCCATCGTCGGCGTGCCCGCTTTTTTATGATGCGACTGCGGACCGTCCTCGCGAATATGCTGCCCGATCTGATATTGCCGCAGCCGCGAGATCAGCCACGGCCCCAGCGCGATCGAGATCAGAAACGCCGTGATGCTGGCCATCGCCGTCCGCACGGTGGAATATTGAAACAGCCTGAATGGAGAAAAGACGTGGAACAACTTCTCGTAAAAAAGCCAGTAAAACATCAGTTCGCGCTCCCGTCATCGGAAGCTAAAAACTGCTCCAGCGCCTTCTCCACATGAACGCCGCGCGAGCCTTTGAACAAAATGGCGTCTCCGGGCTGCGCGATGGCTTTCACCGTGCGTCCCGCATCCGCTGGGTCGTCGCAAAAAAATGCGGCGCCGGCACTGAGACCGGCAAGCTTCGCTGCGTCCACGAAACTCCAGGCGGCGCCGCGTATTCCGACGAGCACATCAATCCCCTGCTCCACGGCGTAGCTGCCTGCGTCGCGATGCAAAGGCTCAGCCCAGCGGCCGAGTTCGAGCATCTCCCCCAGAACCGCGATCCTGCGCCCAGCCGGCGTGTCCCGCAACACGTCCAGCATGGCCCGAACCGCATCCGGATTGGAGTTGTAGCAATCGTTATACACCACTATCCCGCGATGAACGAAACGCTCTCCGCGCATTTTCCCCGGTGTAAGATTTCTCGCCGCTTCGACCAGCCGCTCCGGCGCGATCCCGAACGTTTGCGCCACCGCGAGGCCTGCCAGAATGTTCGAAACGCTATGCCGCCCGCTCAGCGAGGTCGTAAATCGCGTCGCGCCGACACGAAATTTCACGCCCTCAGCCGAATACTCGACATCCTCCGCTCGAATGTCTGCATCGGCTGAAAGCCCGTACAGAATCGTATTCCCTCGGGCCATCGCCTTGACACGAAGATCGTCCGCGTTCAGGACCGCGGTGCCGCTCTCCGGCAGCGCGTCGATCAATTCCCGCTTCGCCGCGGCAATCCCTTCGATCGATTCGAAAGCCTCCATGTGCGCAGTCCCGACGTTGGTCACCACCCCGATATCCGGCTTTGCAATCTCCGCCAGATCGCGAATCTCCCCGGCGTGATTCATTCCCATTTCGATGACGGCGACGCGCGCCGCATCGTTTATACGCAGCAGCGATAGAGGCACCCCGACCTGGTTGTTCAGGTTGCCCTCGGTCTTCGAAACTTTCATCTGCGTCGACAGCATCTTCGCGATCACGTCCTTGGTCGTCGTCTTCCCCGCGCTTCCCGTCACGCCCACCACGCGGCCCGCCCACGCCTGCCGCGCACTCTTGGCAATCTGCTGCAATGCGTCGAGCGAATCCTCAACCCGCAGCACCAGCCCTCGCGATTCCGTATCGCGATCGGCCACCACGGCCACCGCGCCTTTTTCGAACGCTTCCTCGACATGCTCGTGCCCGTCATGATTCAGCCCGCGCAGCGCAAAAAACAAATCCCCCTGCTCGATCGTCCGCGAGTCGATGCTCCATCCGGTGACCATGGCCCGCGTCTCGATCGACAGGCCCAACATCCTCGCGACTTCGCGCAGCTCGATTTCCATTACTCATGTCCCAACGACTCGAGAATCTCGCGCGCCGTTTCGCGATCGTCAAAATGGATCGTTCGATCCTTCAACACCTGGTACGGCTCGTGCCCTTTGCCCGCGATCAGCACCACATCGCCCGCCCGAGCCTCCTCCATCGCCCTGCGGATCGCCTTCTCGCGATCCGGCTCCGCCACGTGCGGCGTATCGAATCGGCGCAAGCCCACCAGCGCGTCGTTAATAATGTCCAGCGGATCTTCCGACCGCGGATTGTCCGACGTCAGCACCACGAAATCGCTCAGCTCTCCCGCCGCCATGCCCATCAGCGGACGTTTCGCCCGGTCGCGATCCCCTCCGCAGCCGAACAGCGTGATGACGCGGCCGCGCGTCATCTCCCTCGCCACCTGAATCACGCTTCTCAGCGCGTCGTCGGTGTGCGCGTAATCCACCGCCACCAGGAACGGCTGCCCGCAGTCGATGCGCTCGAACCGCCCCGGCACCGCGCGGCACGCCGCCACGCCCTTGGCGATCGTCGGCAGGTCGATGCCGTAGCTCAGCGCCGCGCCGCTCGCCGCCAGAATGTTCAGCGCGTTGATGCGCCCGGCCAGCGCCGATTCCACCGGCTGCCGCGCGCCCTCGTAACACAGGTCGAAGCGCAGGCCGTCGAAGCCCGTTCGAATATTTTCCGCGTGCAGCTCCGCATCTTCCGAAAGCCCGTACCACAGCACCCGCGATTGTTCGTTCACCATATCTTGGGCGGCCGCATCGCCCCGGTTCAGCACCGACCATTTGGGCGCCGGCGCATTCACCGGCCGGAACAGCAGCCGCTTCGCATCGGCGTAGGCCTCCATCGTGCGATGAAAGTCCAGATGATCGCGCGTCAGGTTGGTAAACACCGCGGTATGGAAATGAAACCCGTACACCCGCCCCAGCGCCAGCGCATGCGACGAAATTTCGGAAACCAGGTGCGACCCGCCGCGCTCCTCCAGTTCCGCCGCGAACCGCATCGTGTCCAGCGACTCCGGCGTGGTGTTCGGCGCATCCCTGCGCTCCCCGGCCAGCCGGTACTCGATGGTCCCGATCACTCCGGTCACAAATCCCGCTTTCCGCAAAATCGCGTCGATCAGAAAGGACGTGGTGGTTTTTCCGTTCGTTCCCGTGATGCCCGTGAACTGGATCCTCTCGTCGGGACGCCCGTAGAAATTGCGCGCCGCCGTGGCCAGCGCGCGCCTACCGTGCTCCACTTCAATCCAGGTCCCGGCGAAATGTTCCGGACGCGGCTTCTCGCTCACCACCGCCAGCGCACCGCGCGCCATGGCGTCCTTCGCGAACCCGGCGCCGTCCGCGCGAGCTCCCCGAAATGCGAAAAACAGAAAATCCTTCCCCACCCGGCGAGAATCGTAGGCCAGCCCCTCGACCGCCGCCCGCGCGATCTCCGGCGCGAACGCCCCGCGCAGCGCGACTCCGGCCAACACTTCTTCGAGGATCATCGTGTAAACTGCACTCGCACGCGCGCGCCGGGAGGCAGGATCGAGCCCGCCGCCGGCTCCTGATTCCGGGCCAGCCCGTTGCCCAACACTTCAATCTCGACGCCCGTCGCCGCCGATTCCTCCAGCACGGCGCGCAGCGTCATCCCCCGAAAATTCGGCACTTTCGGTCCCACCAGCGCCGAAGTTAAAAAAGGCCGCCGGTCCGGGCTGGAATCTTTCGAAGCCGTGGACTCTCCAGCCGCAGCCGGAGAATCCGCCAGAACCGGCGGCAGAGTGACGGAGGATACATCTCGTGAGCGCACAGCGTCAGCGTTGTGCGCGATTAAAGTTGGTGAGCCGGATTTGGAACCCAAGTCCGGTATGAATAAATCGTTGCTATCCGGCAGGTCCTTCGGTACATCCAGCATCCGCAGCGCCGTCATCGCGACCTTGCTGAACACCGGACCCGCCACCGGTCCGCCGAATCCCGCATTGCCGTTCTGCGTGCCGTTGAGCGTCACCGCAACCACAATTTGCGGATTCGCCACCGGCGCGAATCCTAAAAAACTGGCGTTGTAGTTGTGCGTGTAAACATGCGCCTTCAAATCGAAAATTTGCGCCGACCCCGTCTTCCCGCCCGACGTATAGCCCTTGATGGTCGCGTATTTTGTCCCCGTCCCATGCAGAATCACGCCCTCCATCATTTGCCTCATCTGGATCGCCGTCTCCGGCGCAATCGCCCGCTCCGGTTTTTCCTCGGCGAACTTCTCGATCGGTCCGCCCTTCTTTTGACGCGCCAGAACCAGCTTCGGCTTCGGCAAAAGTCCGCCGTTGGCCACCGCCGCCCCGGCCAGCGCCAGTTGCAGGGACGTCACGCCCACTTCCTGCCCCATCGCCACTGAACCTATTGACGTTGGAGTCCAATTCTCCACCTTGCGCAGGATTCCCGGCGACTCGCCCGGCAGCTCCACGCCCGTCTTCCGCCCAAATCCGAACTTCCGCACGTACTTGTAAAGCTGCTGATCGCCTACCTTCAGCCCGATCTGGATCGCCCCGATGTTGCTCGATTTCGCCAGCACGTCGGCCATGCTCAGTACGCCGCGCACGTGATCGTGAATCACGCGCCCCATCAGGTTCAGGCTCCCGTTGCCGCAGTTGATCGGCGACTCCGGCCGCAGCTTCGTCGTCTCCAGCGCCGCCGCCAGTGTAATCACCTTGAATACACTACCCGGTTCGAACGGCGTGGAGATCGCCAGGTTGCTGCGCGCTCCCGGCGCTTCTCCCGATGCCGGAGGCTCGTTCGGATCGAACGTCGGCCAGTTCGCCATCGCCAGAATCTCGCCCGTCGACGGATTCAACACCACGATCGATCCGCTCTTGGCCCCGCTCGACTGCGCCGCGCGCGCGATCTCTTTCTCCGCTTCGTATTGCAGATTTTGATCGATCGTCAGCGTGATGTCCGCGCCCGGCTCCGGTTTGCGCGCCACCACCGAATCGTACGGATTCTGCTTCACATCGTTGAACACGCGCATCTGCCCCGGTATCCCGGCCAGATCGTCGTCCAGTTGCAGTTCGATCCCCGCCGTTCCCGCCTCGATCGTCTCGTTCGGATTGGCGATGCCCACCGACCCCAGGACGTGCGCCGCCAGTTGCCTGTGGGGATAGAAACGCCGCGTTTCCGGCCTGAATTCGACGTATTCGAGGTGATAGCTGCGCACGCGCTCCGCCTCGTCGGCCGTCACCTTGCGCTTCACCCACAGGAATCCCAGGTCGCGCCTCGACGCCGTTTCGATCTTTTCCCGCAGTTGCCGCGCGTCGAGGTCCAGAATCGGGGCGAGAAGATTCGCCGCCACCGCCGCGTCCTTAATGCGCTTCGGATTCACCAGCACCGATTCCGCCGGCAGGCTCTTCGCCAGAGGCTGCCCCGACCGGTCCAGAATCGAGCCTCGCTGGGCCTGAATCGGCACCACTCTCTGTTGTTGCGATTGCGCCTGCCTGAGCAGGTCGTCATGTTCGAGCACCTGTAGCCAGACCAGGCGTCCGAGAATAGCCACGACCCAGACAATCAGGGCGCGGAGGAGCCAAAGCAGCCGTTTGGTGGATGGATGTTCCTGCATGGCGGCATATCCTTAAATGTGTTCCCGGGTGCGATGCACTACTTCTTGTTCATCGCCACAGTGCCCGATTGCGCGTTCTCCAGATACACCACCTTCTGCGCCGGAGGGTCGATGAACTGCTGCATGCGCGCCAGTTCTTCCATCCGCGCCGGGGAGAGTAACCGCGCCTCGGCCAGTTCAAGCGATGCCTGCTCCGTTCCCAGCCGCTCGCCTTCTTGCCGCAGGTTTTGAATCTGATAGCCGGCCAGCAGTCCGTAGGCGCTGGGCAGCAGCACGAAGATCAGCAGCACCACCGCCGCTACCACGCT
>Ga0209415_10010632_pt1 | contig 15609 bp, 11 predicted proteins | sample PeaSoiSIISIP2007_FD_187696 | JGI IMG/M metagenome (GOLD analysis project Ga0209415, IMG submission 187696) | Peat soil microbial communities from Weissenstadt, Germany - SII-SIP-2007 (SPAdes) (version 2) | ecosystem: Environmental > Terrestrial > Soil > Wetlands > Peat | place: Germany... | reverse complement strand
TGGTACGTCAAACCCGCCACTCCCGGGTCGTTCTCCGGCAGCACTGGCCCGCGCATCTCCAGCGTGACCTTGAGGAACAGCCCATCCACCGCCGCCAGCGTCACCCTCTTGATATCCAGGTGCGGCGCCACCGCCGGGTGCTCCTCTCCCGCCGCCGTGCCAATCGGTTTTTCGGTTCCGCCTGTCACCACCGGAAAGAGCCCGACAATCGCGTCCCTTGCCGCCATTTGCTGGTAAGACATCTCCACCCACCCGTCCTTCCCCAGCACCGCCTGAAACCGGTTCACCGTCGGCGTCCACGAGAAGTCCTGAATGTTGCCGTACGGCTCGGTCAGGATCCACGTAACCACCACCCGGTCGGCCAGTTCTTTCACGAACCGCTGCCCGGACATCCGCGGCTTCAGGAACACGCAGATCGCCGGCTGCGCGTTCACCAGGCGCCGCCCTGCTTCCCGCAGTTCCTCGAATCGCCCAATCGCCACTCCGCCTCCGCGCCCGCCGCGGCCGGCGCCGCCCGCCGCCTCCGCGAATGCAATCGACCCGGTGACGCCCACCGAAAGCGAATCCCAGTTCCTGCCTGAAAACGGAAACACGAACTTCTTCAGGCTCACCTGTCCACCGGTAAGCTCACTGCCGAACTCCGCGTCCCATTGCAGCGCACCGGTCTCCACGCGGTATCCCGCCCCGTCCGGCGTGAATCGCAGTGTGCGGCCCGCCAGGTCGAACAGGTTGGCCTTTCCCAACGCCCCGTCATTCAGCGTGAACACGATCAGATTCCCTCGCGTCGAAATGGAGCCGATCGGTTTCCCCGGTTCCTGCGGCTCCTGCGCGTGCAACAAAGCCGCCAAAGCCATCACGCCGGAGACCGTCCAAAACACGTGCGGACTTCTTTTCATGGCCGTCATTCTCTCATCTTTCTGCAGCCGCGCCTGCCACCCGTCGTCTGCCTGCCACCGAAGAAATTGAGCCGGCAAACCAGGAAGACCTGGTGAGAGGCGCCACCGACCGCGAAAAGGCAAGGAAAACATCGCACCGAAAGGATCGACAGGCGGCAGTCTGGGATATACTGATTGGCACTCGGGAGCAAAAATGGAAATCCCGGCTCGACTGTCTCGGGGGGTGGCGGTGGCACTAAACAGCGATGATGGTGTTGCCGATGTGTTTCGAGTAGCGGCTCAAATCTCTGGCATGGTGACACAATGAATGACATCCTCAAGCACTACAAAAGCTTGCCTCGACTGGAGCTGCAACGCCAGCTTCGGAAGCTAACCGGAATCGAACAGTTCTACCTGTGGGAATACATTGGCCTAGGCTGGATGCTTCAAGAGGTGCGCGCCAATATGGCCTGGGCAGCACACCTTGGGGTCAAATCAGGTGACGTGATCGGATATCGTGTCACTGCAGGCGAAGTCATGGGTGCAGCTCTCGGCGACCTCATGAATGTAGAGACACAGGCCGCGCCTTATCCTGACCCTTTCAAATAGCCGTTCCGGCGTGTGAACCACCTCGCATCGCTCCGCTATAAATAGGTCCACAACGTCCACTACTACCGATATCCGAAATAACACAGTTGAAGAGCCTGCGTCGTGGGGCGGCGTACAGAACCCTTCGTGGTAGACTGATTGGCCAGGATGACAAAGGGTCAGGTCCTTTCCATCAGCTTGATGGGCATGGGCCGACTGCTCGCAGCGTCGACCTGCGAAGGATTGGCAAACTTCTCTCTCCCCGGCACGATCGTCACGACCGCGGTCTCCGTACCGGCTGGATCGTATACGGCTCCTGACGGCGAGAACTTCCCGAACCTGCCCGCATTCTGCCGCGTGGCCGGGTCGATCCAGCCAACCGCCGACTCCAATATCCAATTTGAGGTCTGGATGCCGGCCTCGGGATGGAACGGGAAGTTTGCGGGCGCCGACAACGGCGGATTCGGCGGATCGATCAATTACGGCAAAATTGGCGATGCGCTCAGTCATCACTACGCCGCTGCGTCCACCGACACGGGTCACCAGGCGGGTTCCCTGGGTGTGCTGGACGCGAGTTGGGCCCTGGGGCATCCGGAGAAGGTCATTGATTACGGCTATCGCGCGATCCACGAAACGGCGCAGACGGGCCAGGCCATCGTGGCCGCGTTCTACGGGCAAGGGCCCAACCACTCGTATTTCAATGGCTGTTCGAACGGCGGACGGCAGGCGCTGATGGAGGCCCAGCGCTACCCGGCCGACTACGACGGAATTATCGCCGGCTCGTCGGCGAACTTCATGACGCACCTGTTCTCGACAGGAGTCTGGGACAACCAGGTGCTGGCGGCGAATTATCTCCCGCCCTCCAAGCTGCCCGCGATCGAGGCGGCCGCGCTGGCGGCGTGCGACGGTCTGGATGGCGTGGTGGATGGGGTAATCGACGATCCGCGGCAATGCCACTTCGACCCATCGAGCCTGCTCTGCCAGGGCGCCGAAACCGACGCCTGTCTCACCTCGCCTGAGATCGGGACGTTGCAGGCTCTCTACGCCGGGCCGGTGAACTCCGCTGGCGTCCAGGTCTTCCCCGGCTACCCGGTGGGCGGGCAGACAGGCGCCAATGGCTGGTCGTTGTGGGTCACCGGGCCTACCGAGGGCACGGGCGCGTTGTTTGGCTTCGGATACTACTACTTCGTGAACATGGTTTACGGCAACCCGGCATGGAATCCCTACGCGTTCAATATCGACAGCGACGTGGCTGCCGCGGATGCGGCGACCGGAGCGACGTTGAACGCGATCGATCCCGACCTGACGGCATTTCGCGAGCGCGGCGGCAAGCTCATTCTCTTTCACGGCTGGAGCGATCCCGCGATCGCCGCCGAAAGCACTGTCAACTATTACGAGAGCGTGGTCGCGAAGCTGGGCCGAACCCGCGGTCCGTCCTTCATCCGCTTGTTCCTCGCGCCCGGCATGCAGCACTGCGAGTACGGGCCGGGACCGGATAGTTTCGGGCAGAACGGCTTCGACCAGGGCGACCCGCAACACGACCTGGAGTCGGCTCTGGAACTCTGGGTGGAGCAGGGCGCCGCTCCAGAGCGAATCATAGCGACCAGGTACAATACCGATCTCGATCCCACCAGCGGCGTGCTGCGCACGCGGCCATTGTGCGCGTATCCCGCCGTGGCCCGATGGGAGGGGCTTGGCAGTACGGACAATGCCGCGAACTTCGCGTGTGTGACACCGGCCTCCAAGGCGAGACGCCCCCTGTGGCTACCGACATCGTCGCTCGTTACCGCAACCCCGTCCGGGACGGAGCGGCGTTAACCGGGAGGCTGGAGGGTTTGACGGCGGATGTATATGCCCCCCCGATTGCCATGAAACAGCTCGTCATGATAACCGGAGTAGTTCGAGACGGGGGCTACTCCACCCGCGCACTATGCCGCTTTAATACTTCGCGGGTGCGGCCTCCGGTTGGCCTCTCTTGATCAGACCGGCCACGCCCCAATCCGTGAGTTTAGTGATCCGGCCCTCGCCGTGAGGCGCACCCAGTTCCCTGATTTGAAAGTCGATGCTCGTGCCGTGCACTTCGACCAGCGCGTGTCCGAAGAACCAACCGTCGTTGTAGGCTCCAGACAACCGGAGGTGCCCGCCCGAACTCGGCATCGAGACATATGTCACGCCTTCCAGTTCGAGATGCAGAATTTGGTGAACGTGTCCGGCGATCACATACTGGACGCCGTACCGTCGAGCGAGTTGGTGCAGCGCGAACTTTGGATTCTGGAAAGCCACGTTGACTAACCAGGACGGCCGGTGCGCGATGACAATCTTCAACGGTTGCCCGGCATGGGCCTTCAAGTCCGTTTCAAGGAAGGCCAGTTGCTCTGCGGGCAGTTCCTCGGACCGGCTGTTGTCCAGGATCGTGAAATGCGCCCGCCCGTAATCAAAACTGTAGTGTACCGGTCGCGCCGCGAACTGCCGGAACAGCCGCTCCGACGCCGGAGACCAGATGTCGTGGTTGCCAGGAGCGAGGTACAAGGGACAGCGACGGAGAGGCTTGAGAATCTGACCGACCTGACGCCACTCGGCTGCAGCGGTCGCATCGCTCATCCCTTCAATGGTGTCGCCCACGCTGACGACAAATGCCGGGCTTTCGGCTGCCAGCTCTTTCCACACCTGCTCGTAGACGCCCTGCTGGGCCTCACCGGTCCGGTCGCCCACAATCGCGAAGTGGAAGGAATCGGGAACCGCAGCGCCCCGAATACACAGCAGGGACGTAAAAAGCATCCCACCAAGGATGAGGGCACTGCTGCATCGAACTCGGGTTCGCAAGCGGTCGAACATCTTCTCCTCGTATTCTCGCAAGGCAGACCACGGAACACGAGCGGGTGAATTCTTAACGGGCAGATGTTTCCGCGCGGGATAGCGCCACGACCATGGGAAGACAGATGGGCCGACAGAAGCGCTCCCCTCGTCAAAGTCAGCATCTCCAGCGTGCCGGGGCCCCAGGTTCGCCTTGTGGTAGAATCCTGTGCGAGTAAGTGGGGAGAGCCAGAAATTCCGCGAAAGGGTCGTGCCGGGCCGCTATGTCAAGCCTTTCCCCATTGCGGAAGTCGTTCTGCGGCGCTCTGACAGGCTGCTTCGGCCTCTATCTGCTGAGTTTCCCGTTTGCCGGATGGAGCGGAGAATCGTCCTCGCCGAGCTCGGCCTCGCAATCGACTTGCGCCACGCCCGCGACGAGCAATCCTGCGGCCGGCAGTGGGACCTATCAGCAGATTGCTATCAATCCGGCAGTCTACGGAGCGCGTTCTACCTCAGGTTTGAGCGTATTCGCCTTCAGCCAGGTGTGGGATTTGGCCGGGCAGGGGGACCCACAGGTGTTCGCGATGCGGCCCAGCATCGTGCCGCGCGCCTGGGCACGATGGGATACCAGCGGCACAAAACCCTCCGACTACAACTTTGCCTACCCCGCCCAGGCCCAGGCCGATGGCATTATATTTATCGGCGGAACTACCACAACCGTTCTCTTTCAGGACGAGTTTCCTGTGGCCGAGCAATTCAATGCGGTGGTCGCCTGCAATGCTCAAGGGCAGCCCGTGCTTCACCCGGGCAATTTCTACCGCGGGAGCATGGCTTCGCAGGCATACCGCCAGTACATCATTGGCATCGGTGAGATTCAAATCGACGGCGGCGTCGACGGTCTCTTTTTTGACGAAGTTAACGGGAGTTACGAAGGCGCCACGTATAATGCCAACGAAGGATTCGACGATGCCGATGTCGCCGACTTTGGCGGGTTCCTGTGCGCCAAGTATCCCAACCTCACCGCAGCTCAGTGGCAATCGCAATTCGGAGTTACTGCCGACGACGGCCTCAACTGTTCGGCCTCAGCCGCGCTCAGTGGGCGGACATTCAACTACCGCGGCTACCTGGCGAGGAATGGCTGGCAGACCAATCCGCTGAGTCAGTCCAACCCCTTGGCCGCGGAGTGGGGCATTATCGATAGCCCCGGTCCACTGCCGCAGAACGGCACATTTACGAACACCTACCTGAGCCTCGTCTATTGGCACGACGTCGTTCTTACGCTGCGGACTTACGCGCGCCAAAACTACGGACGGGAAATCTATATCACGGCTAACGGCGTTTTCCCGTTCGTGGATTTTCAGGCGAACGGCCTCTACGACTTCAACACCAGCGGTCCCAACGGAATATCGCAGGATTTCTGCCCGCTGACCGGCAGTGGAGATCTTGACGGCACACAGTCGCTGATGCAGTCCTTTTTCAGCATCAAAGAGCGCTCCGCGATCGTGGCCGGCCCCAGCGTACCCGTCTCCGCATTCGTCGATTGGCCCTCCGGCCCCATGTCCCGCTATCTCTCGCTGCCGTCCTCAGAGCGTCAAGACTATTGGAGCCTGTACCTTCCGGAAGCGCTTGCCGTCGGAGTGAGTCTGAGTATGCACCTGCTGGACACCGTCGGCGATCCCACCGCCACGCAACTCGGCCTGATGCCGTACTTCGAGCAGACGAGTGCGTTCTATAAAGCCCCGGCTCATGCTGCGCTCTACGAAAATGCACAGAACCTGACCGGCACCGTCACGGTGTCCGCCCCGAACGTCGCGACGAATCTGACTCAGCTCAGCGATGGCAGGACCGTCGCGCACCTGATCAGCCACAACTATTCACAGGGCTTTCAGGAGCAGGATGGGGTGGTCGTCGAGTTTCCCGTGTTCGAGGCTCCAGCGCAGGTAATTCTCGTTTCGCCCGATCTGGCGGCGGATAGTCCGGTACCGTTTGCTTACCGCGATGGACACGTGCAAGTCACGGTTCCGAAGCTGGTATCGTATGTCGCGGTGGTTGCCCAATGTGCGGCCGAGCGAGGGGAAAACAAACTTCGAGAAGGGTGCACTCTTCGAAGGCGGCCTCTGAACAGCCCTCCCACCGGGCTTCCGGGGCGGCCGACTGGCGCACATCCGCAAGTCGCGCCTTATTTCGACCAGCGCTGATGCCGGAATGCGAATTCACGCATTCCGCATCTTAGGCCCTTGCCACTGGCTTGTCTGTGGAACGCCAATCAAATCAGTCATTTAGGCCTTCCTAATTGATAGCCATTTGGCCTCACCTCGGGTCTCAGACGACTTCGAGCGGCTTCGCGTCGGAGCAGAGTGCTCTATCTTTCTGTTAGTCCAATAATCGTCTCTAACCAACGGGCCGGTGGTTCGTATAAGAATCATATGGACATTCTCTGGCGCGACGTGTGTTTCGGCCTGCGGCTGCTGGCGAAGAATAAGAGCTTCGCCGCGGTGGCGGTGCTTGCTTTGGCCCTGGGAATAGGTCCCAATACGGCGATTTTCAGTGTCATCTATGCCACCCTGTTGGCGCCGATGCCGTACCCGCAACCCGATCAGCTGGTGGTGGTCTGGTCGAAGATCCAAGGAAGCCGGAACGTGGTTTCCGCCGGGGACTTCCTCGACTGGCAGCGTGAGAGCAAGGCCTTCCAGGGCATTGGCGCGGCCAGCGGTTCGCAATTCAACCTGGCCACGGCCCAGGAGCCGGAACAGGTGTCCGCCCAGACATCGACGCCCGGTTTTCTCGGTATCTTCGGCTACACGCCTCTGCTCGGACGCGCAGACTTCCGGGGTGACGAGGGGCAGCCAGGCCGCGATCACGTCGTCATCCTGACCAATCGTCTGTGGAAGCGGCGCTTCGGCTCCGATCCAGGTATCATCGGCCGCCAGATCCGAATGAACGACGAGCCCTACACAGTGGTCGGCGTGCTGCGCCCCGGCCAGGCCGACCGCCTCCAGCAGGAGATGTGGGTTCCGTTGGTCTTCAAGCCGGAGCAGATCAATCACGACTTTCACTGGCTCATCGTGCTTGCCCGTATGAAGCCGGGGGTGACGTTACAGCAGGCGCAGTCGGATATGGACTCGGTGACGCGGCACATCGCGCAGGTCTATCCGCGGTCGAACAAGGGCTGGACGTCCAGCGTGGAAGCGTTGCAGAACGACTTCCTGAGCCGCGACACGCGCACCCACATGTGGCTGCTGATGGGCGCGGTGGGCTTTGTCCTGCTGATCGCTTGCGTGAATGTGGGCAACCTCCAGCTGGCGCGCGGAACGTCGCGCCAGAAAGAACTGGCCGTGCGGGCTTCGTTGGGCGCGGGAAGAGCCCGGTTATTCCGGCAGTTGCTGACCGAGAGCCTGGCGCTGGCGGCCGCCGGCGGCGCGCTGGGAGTAGCTCTTGGCTGGGTAATTCTCAAAGCGGTGACGGCCCTAATGCCGCGATTCACGCTGCCTTCGGAAGCGGATGTCGGGCTGAATCTGCCGGTGCTGGCGTTTACCCTGTGCGCGACCGCGCTCGCAGGAGTGCTGTTCGGCTGCGTGCCAGCCTGGCAGGCCACGCGGCTGGACCTGGTGGAACCGCTGAAAGAGGCCGGACGTGCGACAGGCGGCGGAGGCCGGCATCGATTGCGTCAGGCGCTGGTGGTGGTGGAGTTCGCCCTCGCTCTCGCGCTGCTCACCGGCGCGGGCCTCGCCATCCACAGCTTCTGGAACCAGACGCGGGCCGACCTGGGCTTCCGCTCCGATCATGTCCTCACTTTCAACCTGCCCGTGCCCGAAGGCCGGCTGAAGGGAACCGAGCAGATCGACGGATTTTACCGTCAGGTGCTGGAGAGAGTAGAAGCCGTTCCCGGCGTGCTGCGCGCGATGGCTGCGACCGGAATGCCGCTCGAGGGCCCCGGCTTTGGCATGCCGTTCACTGTCGCGGGCAAGCCGGTCAGCGATCCATCCGCGCGCCCGGGCGCCGCGTTTCTCATGTGCACCGCCGGATACTTCCAAACCTTCGGCGTGAAGATGGTCCGTGGCCGCGCCATCAACGAGGAGGATGTTGCCGGCAGCCTGCGCGTGGCGGTGGTGAACGAAAGGTTCGTCGAGAAGTTTCTGGCGGGCCTGGATCCGCTGCGGCAGCGCATCCTGGTGGAAGAGTTGATTCCCGGCGTTACCAAACTCGGGCCGCCGCTGGAGTGGCAGATCGTAGGCGTGTTCCGCGACGTGCGCGCGCCCGAGATACTGAAAGATTCCGACTATCCGGAGATTGACGTACCCTTCTACCAGAGTCCGTGGCCGCAGGCGGCGATGGCGGTGCGGACCAACGGCGATCCCGCTGCCATCCAAAAAAGCGTCGCCGCGGCCATACGCGCCGTGGACCCGACGCTGCCGCTGGCGCAGCCGCGGACCATGGAACAAGTGATGGACGAGCACCTCGCCGGAGATCGCTTCAGCGCGGTGCTCTACCTGAGCTTCGCCGGCGTGGCGCTGCTGCTGGCCGCGGTGGGCATTTACGGAGTAATGGCCTTTGCGGTGGCGCAGCGAACCCACGAGATCGGCTTGCGCATGGCGTTGGGCGCGGGCCGCGGGCGAGTTCTCGGGCTCGTGCTGCGCGAGGGCATGACCCTGGCCGCTACCGGACTCGCGGTGGGACTGGCGGGTGCCTGGTTCGTAGGTCGCGCCATGAAAAGTGTCCTCTACGGCACCGGCGCCGTCGATTCCGCGTCGCTAGTCGTAGTAGGCGCCGTCCTGCTGGTTTCGGCGTTGCTGGCCTGCTGGTTCCCGGCGCGTCGGGCCACGGCCGTGGATCCGATGACTGCCTTGCGCCAGGAGTAAAACCGGAGCGAATGCTTCCGCCGCCGGGTGCCGGCCGAGAGTCCCATCGTGGTAATGGACACGCGATGTGCGGTGGCAGAACTGTGCGGTTAGCTTTCAGAACCTTCCGACGGGCGCCTGGCGCCCCGGCCCAGGAGTTGATGCACGGCGAAGGGGACTTCGTCGGGGTGCGTTGCGCACCAGGCAACGATGCGCTCGAACTTGACAGTATCCTCGGCGATGGCGCTGATTTCCATCAGCTCAGTTTCGATGATCTCCGGGTCTCGCATAGAACATCCAGCATGGCACACGGCGGCATCCTTGGCACATTGGTCAAGACGAGGCCCCCAGCCGTCCGCTAAAGGGCCGCAAGCCTCGTCGCTTGCGCCTGTGGTGCCACCACATGAGACGTACTGATCAAGGTCGGCCCAAGTTGATCCAATCCGGCTTTCATCCAACACGACTTACTGCGACGAATCGGCGTCGCGCGGAAGGCTGTGATATGCTGTCGCGAGAGGCCGGTCATGATAACCCTCGGGGACGGCGGGTTTACGTTGTGTTTCTGGGAAAAGCTATCCCCGGCGGACAAGCTGTGCCGGATGGATCGAAACCGGGCGCTGTCTCTCTTGCGCCGCTCGCAATCCGACATCTGGGTCCAAGCCTCGCTCCGCAGGCTCGTGGCGAGTAGATTACCTCCCACGGCGCTGGTCAGGCTGAACGACGAGCAGGTTCGGGAAGCCGTGGCGGACATGATCGCGTCAGGGCAGTTGGTCCTTGTGTTCAGTGTCGAACGCCAGGTCCAGGGGCTGGCCGGCGTCCCCAAGAGGGCTGCCTCAGCGCCTCCCCCACCGCGACCGGCTTCCCAGACCTCGTCTCCTCCTCCGCCTGCAGACCCGACGGTATTTCCGGCTAGTATAAACGCCGCAGCCCAGGCGGCCGCCAATCAACAGGCGGCGCAGCAGGGCGCGCCGTTCTGTTTACAATGAGCGGAGGAAGCGGCGGCCCGGGCGGCCGCAGGCAACAGCTAACACGGCATCACGGAAATGCTTTCGGGAACCACTTTGCAGGGCATCTATCGGACTCTCTGGCCGCAAGGCCAGCCCGGTTACACAAGGGTTTTCACAATTGCCGACGGCGCGCAGGACAAGCGCCTCTACGGCGCAGTGGACGCCTCGCGGCAGGATCGGTGCTGCCTTTACAGCGTCGATCGGGGCTGGGGCGGACAAGATTTGCCCTGGCAACTGCTGATGACGGCTCCCTACCTGGTGGAACTCGATCCGGAAGAGGATTTCACTCGCAACCTGCTGCGCAACGGCTGGGACCATCACTGGGGAATTTTCTTTCGCGCGGACACGGGCATACAGAAAGTGCGGCGCCACTTTCGCGATCTTCTGTCGGTGCAGGACCCTAAAGGGAGGCGGCTAATGTTCCGGTACTATGATCCCCGGGTGCTGCGCGCTTATCTGCCCACCTGCTTGCCTGGCGAATTGCGCCAGATTTTCGGGCCGGTGGATGTTTTTATTGTGCCCGGCGACGATCCTGAGACGGCGATCGTATTCCGGCTGGAAGACGGGCGCCTGTCGAAGGACCTCGTGGTGCTGCGCGAAGGGCCAGCAGCCGCTGTATCGACGGGCCCGAGTCGGTGAACGCCGGCATCTTTCTCCGGCTCCTCTCTCTAGCCCAGTCTCGCCCTGATAATACCTGCTGCCAAGCGCGATGCGGCGCAAGGTGGAAAGGCTGAGGCTGACCATGCCGTCGCCCAGTGATTGCGAACCGGTCGCGACCACCAGCCAGCCCGTACCCGAAGCATCCATCGTTCTGCCGGTTTACAACGAGGGCGCCAGGCTGTGCCAAACCCTCGCGGCCATCCGCGAGACTACCGACATCAGCTACGAAGTCATCGTCGTCAACGACGCCTCCACCGACTCCTGCTGCGATTCTCTTCGCGCGGTCCCGCCGCCGTTTGAGAACCTCCAGCTGGTGGACCTCCCACAGCGCGGTGGCGTAGCCCACGCTCGAAACCTCGGCGCGGGGCAGGCCAGGGCGCCTGTCCTGGTGGCGATGGATGCCCACTGCATTCCTCACCCCGGATGGCTGGGGAAGCTGCTGGAGGAACTTCACAAACCCGGCGCCGGCATCGTCGCTCCGCGCATCAGCAGTCTGGAATGTCCGGCCGTTACCACATTCGGTTTGACCATCCGCGATCGGGAATTAGGCGTCGATTGGCTGCACCAGCGGGCGAGTAAACCCTACCCGGTCCCGCTGGCGGGTTGCGCCTGCATGGTCATGACGCGGGAGTTCTTCGAAGCGGTTGGCCGTTTCGACGCCATGCGCAGCTATGGAATGGAAGACGTGGAGCTATGTATCCGCTGCTGGCTTCTCGGGCACTCTGTGATTATGGTTCCTGACGCGGAAGTGGCGCATTGCTTCAAGAGAGAGCCGTTTCCAGTCGGGTGGCAAGATTATTTGTACAATCGCATACGGACCGCTGTGCTGCACTTTGACGGGGAACCCTTGGAGCGAATCCTGGCTGCCCTCCAGACCAAACCGGCCTTTTCCGACGCCGTAAGCAGCCTGCTGGCGAGTGACGTTTGGACGCGCTACAGCGCGGTGCGCAACCTCAGAAAGCATGATGCCGCGTGGTTCTGCCGGAAGTTCGAGATCGCCATATGACCAGTCTGAGCGTCATCGTCATCACTCTGAATGAGGGCGAGATTCTGCGCCGTACGGTTGACAATCTGCGGGACACCCAGCCCGAGAACAGCGAAATCATCGTGGTGGACGATGGCTCCACGGATGGCAGCGTGAGCTTCCTGAGCGACGGGTATCCCGGCGTCACGCTGCTCCGTCCGGCCGAGCGGCTGGGAGTCGCCCGGGCGCGCAATTTTGGAGCCCGGCACGCCAAGGGGGATGTCCTCGTGTTCAGCGACGCACACGTGCTGACGCCCGAGGGTTGGTCCGGCCCGCTGCTGGATTTGCTGGCCCGTCCGGAGATCGGCGCAGCCGCCCCCGCGATCGGCATGATGCAGCAGGCTGCCGCAGAGAGCACGGGGTACGGTCAGAAATGGTGCGACGCCAGTCTTGCGGTTGCCTGGCTCGGCTGGCAGAGCGACGAACCGTATCCGGTGCCGCTGCTCTGCGGCTGCTTCCTTGCCCTGCGCCGCGATGTCTTCACTGAAATCGGCGGTTTCGACTCCGGCATGGTTTTGTGGGGCGCCGAGGATTCCGAACTGAGCATCCGCCTGTGGACGCTGGGCTATGAGTGCTGGGTGGCGCCAGAGGTGAATGTGCAGCACGCCTTCCGCGCCCAGTTCCCCTACGAGGTCAAATGGGAGCCGGTGCTCCATAACAGGTTGCGGCTGGCGAGCACACATTTTGGGCCGCGCCGGCTGCTCCGCGTGGTGGATCGTCTCAAGCAGTATGACGAGTTTGCCGCCGCCAGCGTTCGCCTGCTTACGGGAGATCTGGCGGCCCGCACTTCCGCGCTCCGTTCGGCGCGCCGCTACGATGACGATTGGTTCTTCGGCAAGTTCCCCAACGATCTCAGGAGCGAGCTCTCCGACCTCGTTACCAGGAGTCCGGCCAGCGTCACCGTCGCACCGGCCGCTTCCGTCAGCGCCTGCCTGGTGTCCTGGAAACGTCCGCAGAACCTGCCGGCCATCGTCCAGGCACTGCGCCGCGTTGAGTGCATCGAAGAGATTCTGATCTGGAATAATAACCCCCGCGTCACGCTGGAGATTTCGGAAAGCAACACGCGCGTGATCCAATCCGCCGAGAACCAGAGTTGCTACGGAAGGTTTCTCTGCGCGGCGCAGGCGCGCAACCCGGTGATCTATGTGCAGGATGACGATGCGCTCAATTCCGACATCCCCGGGCTGTACGATCAGTTCCTGCGCGACCCTGCGCGGATCGCCCATGTTCTGGCGCCGACGCACTGGGGGCAGCGGAACCGGCGGGTCTATGGCGAGGCCCAGGCCGCGCTTGTCGGCTGGGGCGCGTTCTTTCGCAAAGAGTGGTTGTCCGTCCTGGAGGAACTGCCGCCGCCCGTGCGCCAGGATCCGTTATTCCGGCGCGAAGCCGACGTGTTTTTCAGCCTGCTGCTGGAGCGGAAGCACAACGCCGTTCCCGGCCAGATAGCGCACCTGGACGGGCACTCCACGCCGGGTATTGCCTTGTGGTGCGAGCCGGGCTACAAGAGTTTGACCAGCCTGGCTGTCCGTCAGGCCCTGCGCTGGCTGCGCCTCAGGAGAAACCCCGCTCTCCCGGCGCCCTGGAACGTGGTCATTCCCTGTCACAATTACGGCCATTATCTGCGCGAGACCGTGGAGTCCGTGCTCGCCAGCGATGCCGATTACGAGATCCACATCGTCGACGACGCCTCCAGCGACGAAACGCCCGAGGTAGCGGCCGATCTTGCGCAGCAATATTCGCAGATTCACTACCTGCGCAACGAAGAAAAACGCGGCCCCGGTCACTCACGAAATCGGGGAATCGCCGCGCTCGAAAGCGCGTTTGTCGTGTTGCTCGACGCAGATGACAGGATTGGTCCGGATTACCTCTTCACCGCCGGCCAAAAGCTCGGTAGGGGCGCCGATGTAGTCAATCCCGACGCAATCCTGTTCGGCGCAAGCCAGGACCGCTGGATAGTTCCGGAAGTAACCACCCTCAAAATGTTGTTACAGCGGAATTCCGTGCACTGCTGTTCGGCATTTCGCCGCGAACTCTGGTCGCGCACGGGCGGGATTGACGAGCAAATGCCGTGCTGGATGGACTACGAGTTCTGGATCCGGCTGGCTGCCGCCGGCGCGCGCATCCAGAGAATTCATGGAGACCACTTCTTCCACCGCCGGCATGGGGACTCTCTCTCCAACTACGCCGGAACCATCCAGCATCAGCTCCGCGAATATCTCCGTCAAAAGCACGCCCAACTGTTTGAGAGTTGCAGCGCGTGACTGACGTCGCCGGAACAGACGCACTGTTCCGAGGGAGAATGACCTTATGACAGGCACATCGTTCCGTAACATATTATTGGCTGCATTCCTGCTTGTACCTGGTCCCGGCTTGTCACAGGCGCCGGTACTGAGTAAGACGTTGACTGTTGACGGCTTTTCTGGACAGGTTCCAGTCATCCTGGTAAACGGCAAGTCCTACGTGGAAATCGAATCATTGGCCCGCCTCACAGGTAGTTCGCTGACCTTTCGGGCTAATCGGACCATTCTGACATTGCCTGCTGCTGCGGCGAATGCCGGAACTCCGGAGACAAGCCAGCCGGCAAAATCAGGATTTTCGAAAGAATTTCTGCGAGCTGGCATTGAAGAGATGACGGTGATCCGTGAATGGCGGGTCGCAATCGTCAACGCCATAGAGAACAACTATCCGGTGATGGATGACTGGGTGGCACGCTACCGGAGTGCGGCCGAAAGCAAACTGGCGCTCGCGTCCACGGCGCTGGTTACGGACTCCGACCGAAGTGGAATTTCATTGCTCAACAATGAGTTCAGCAACATGCAAAAGTTCAGCGACAAGTATCTGGCAATGCACAAAAGCCAGACGTACATCTCTCCGGACTCGCTGGGCAGCGATCCATTGGATCAGCAAATACTGGACTGCGCACGCGGTCTGGCGGCCTTGGTTGTAGGCGGTCAATTCCAGGACGTTGCCACGTGTCACTGAGACTGGTGGTGGGCTGACCACGTCGGCGGTCTGGCTGGGTTCGGGGCCGTTAGATGGCCAGGTGGCGGAACTGGCGTGGGATCGCTCCCATTCCGTCCAAGGTGCTACGCCCGCTTTTCACGGCCGGAGCAGGGTCACCGTTTCCGGCGCACAACTGTTAACTCGTTTCGTTGGGCGCACCGGGATCTATTGGCAGGAGGTCATCGGATCGCTCGGCTCACTTGATGCGGATCGGGTCGGCCCAGGTCCCGCGGAAAAGAAACTTCTGCGCGTAGATCGTCCTGGTGAATTTGCCGTAGCGGATGTCGGCGCCGGCATAGAGTCCCAGCACGAAACAATCGGCGGGCAGCGGAAACGTGGCCGAGACGGTCTGCTGTTTCATCTTCGGGTCGATCGCCTGCTGATGGGTTTCTCCCGGCTCCCAGCCCTTGTGCGGCGCAAAGACGTAGCGCAACTCGCTGCCGAGTGAGAAAACGGTGCTGTTGGTGAGCTCGTACTCCACCGGAACTTCTTTGGCCTGGTCCAGGTCCGTGACCGGAGTGCGCAGCGCAAGCGTGGGCCACACGATCGGGTCCTTGCCGGTGAGCACCACCACCGACTCGACCTTGAGCAGGCGGCCCTGGGCGTTGTAGCTTTCGAACACCAGTTCGCGATCCTTGAGATCTTCGCCGGCGAACGAGAGCTTGCCGCTGACGTGCCCGTAGGCGTCCGGCGCCGCTTCCCAAATCACTGCGTCCTGGTAGATCACCTTCAGCCGCTTGACCTCCGGCGACAGGAAGGCTTCTATCGGAACCTCATTCAAATAGAACTGCTGGTTCTTGGGCGACGCCACCAGCGACTGG
>Ga0209415_10010630_pt1 | contig 15611 bp, 12 predicted proteins | sample PeaSoiSIISIP2007_FD_187696 | JGI IMG/M metagenome (GOLD analysis project Ga0209415, IMG submission 187696) | Peat soil microbial communities from Weissenstadt, Germany - SII-SIP-2007 (SPAdes) (version 2) | ecosystem: Environmental > Terrestrial > Soil > Wetlands > Peat | place: Germany... | reverse complement strand
ATGTCGTGATCGCCCGGTGCTCAGCCAACCGAGCCTCCCGCTGCCGCTGGGAGCGAAGCGTCGCCGGGACGTCGGGCTCTCACCCGCCGACCTCGAGCGGGTGAAGGAGCGCTGCGCGACCGAAGCGGATCTCTGCGTGCTCGGGCTGCGGTTCACCGGCGACCGGGCCGTACCGGCCGCGCGCTTCCAACGGCTGCGTGACGAGCTCGGCGACAAGTTCGTGGCGGTGGAGCTCGACTCGTCGCCCGGCAACCCCTACGGCCATCCGAAGGCCGCGCACTCGGTGCTCACCGAACACCTCCAGGACCGCGAGGGCACGCCGACGCGCGACGCGCTCGATCAGGTGCTCGAGCTGTTCCGTTCACGGCTGCTCGCCTGAGGCGAGACGAGCGCTACTCGGCTTCGAGGTAGTCGCGCAGCCGCTGCGAACGGATCGGGTGGCGCAGCTTGGCGAGGGTCTTCGCCTCGATCTGGCGGATCCGCTCGCGCGTCACGCCGAACTCCTTGCCGACCTCCTCGAGCGTGCGCATGTGACCGTCGTCGAGGCCAAAGCGCAGGCGCACGACCTTCTGCTCGCGCTCGGACAGCTGGCTCAGCGCCTCCTTCACCGCGGCGTTGAGCATGGCCCTGGCCGCGGCGTCGGCGGGGACCTCCGCGTCGGCGTCCTCGATCACGTCGGAGAGGCTGAAGCCGTCCTCGTCACCCATCGGCTGCTCGAGCGACACTGTGTCCTGGTTGAGTCGGAGGATCTCACGTACGCGCGGCACCGTCATCTCGGAGCGCTCGGCCACCTCTTCGACCGTCGGCTCGCGACCGAACTCCTGCAACAGCTGGCGCTGCACCCGAACGACCTTGTTGATCGTCTCGACCATGTGGACGGGGATCCGGATCGTCCGCGCCTGGTCGGCGATGGCGCGGGTGATGGCCTGTCGGATCCACCACGTCGCGTACGTCGAGAACTTGAACCCCTTGGTGTAGTCGAACTTCTCGACCGCACGCATCAGGCCGAGATTGCCCTCCTGGATGAGGTCGAGGAAGGCCAGGTTGCGGTTGCGGTAGCGCTTCGCGATGGATACGACCAGGCGCAGGTTGGCCTCGATCAGCTTGCCCTTGGCCTCCTCGCCGTCGTGCGCCCGGCGGATCAGCTCGCGATGCTCGACGTCCGACAGCGGCTCGGGCTGCCCCCCGGCCTCGACGACCGCTGACCGGTCGGCAAGCCGGACCTCGGCCTCGGCGCCGGCCTCGATCCGCTGAGCCAGCGCGACCTCCTGCTCGGCCGACAGCAGCGGCACCTTGCCGATCTCCTTCAGGTAGAAGCGCACGGGGTCGGCGCCGACGCCGGTCAGCGCCTCGTCGCCGAGGAGGCGGTCGACGGTCACCGGCCGGGGCCGCTTGGGCGGGGCGGCCTCGGCGGCGCCGGTCTCGGCACCGGTTGTCTTCGCCGCCACTGCAGTCGTGGCCACGGCGTCCACGACGTCGTCGTCCTCGTCGAGGCGGGCGGCGTGGTGGAGGTCGAGCTCGCCCGCGTCGAACGCGATGCCCTCGGCGTGGATCCGCGCGATCACCGCGGCGAGGACGTCGGGGGTGAGCTCCTCGTCGCCGAGCACCGGGACGACCTCGTCCATGGTCAGCTCGCCGCGACCCCGCCCGATCTCGAGGAGGGCGAGGAACGAGGCGGACGCGACGACGGCAGGCATGTCCCCTTCGCCTGAGAGCGTCGGTGTGCGCTCCGTCATGCACCCTCCTCGCCCGCTCTGCAGAGCCAGGCTACCAACTGTGCGGCGGCGTCGACGCGAAGGGCGCTGTCGGCGAGCTCTTCCATACGCGCCTTGGGCCAGCGCAGGTCGACGATCTGCTGCGACGCTCGCGCGTCGACGTCGATCGCGGCCACCGCGCGCTGCGCCGCCGACCGCACGAGGATGGCGATCACGTCGTCGGCCTCGGTCTCTGGGTCGGGCTCCTCCACCGCGAGGCGGTACAGCAGCTGCTGGGCGTCGGGGTCGGCACGCTCCAGCGCCTCGCCCAGCGTCGGAGCGTCAAGCAGGCACGCGAGCGCGGCGCGGTGCACCACATCGTCGAAGAGGATCGGCTCCAGCAGATGCGCAACCTGCTCCGGACGGTGGACGGCGAGACGCAGGGCCTCGATCTCGACGGCGTGCGAGACCGAGCGGGGCGGGGGTTCGGGCTGGCGGGTGCGGGTGCGTGGCGGCGACGGGTCGTCATCGCCTCGATCGGCGGGACCTTCAACCGTCGCGTGGCGCGCTCCGTTCACGGGACGCGGCGTGCGGCGGAGCTCGTCGAGGCGTACGCGCAGCCGGTCCGCGTCGGCGATGCGGCACCGGTCGGCGACGGTCATGAGGTACTGGTCGCGCACCAGATCGTCGGGATGGGCGGCGATGGCCCCGAGGGCGCGGTCTGCGGCGCGGGCCCGGCCCTCGGCGGTGGTCATGTCGCCGGCGTCGAGGATCCGACCGACACGGAACTCGAGAAACGGACGGGCCGAGGCCACCGCCTCGCGCAGCTCCTCGGCGCCCGTGGACCCAGGGTCGGCACCCGGGGGGAGGCCGAGCACGAAGATGTCGAGCTCCAGCCGCTGCTCCCAGGCGAAGAAGCGCTCGGCCGCGCCCTGTCCGGCCGCGTCGGCGTCGTAGGCCAGGATGATGCGCCGGGCGAAGTTCTTCAGCCTGGCCATATGCTCGTCGGCGAGGGCGGTGCCACAGGTGGCGACGGCACGCTTCACGCCGGCGCGGTGGAACGCGATCACGTCGGTGTAGCCCTCGCAGACGATCACCTCGCCTGTACGCGCGATCTCCTCCTTGGACCAGTTGAGCCCGTAGAGCACGCGCCGCTTCGAGTAGAGCGGTCCGTCCTGCGAGTTCTTGTACTTCGGCCCGTCGCCTCCGGGCAGCACGCGGCCTCCGAACGCGACCGGCTTCCCGTCGACGTCGAAGATGGGGAACATGACCCGTCCCCGGAACGCGTCGATCTGCTTGCCGACCTTTGACTTGAACGCCAGTCCCGCGTCGGCGAGGACGTCAGCGTCGACGCCGAGTGAGCGGCACAGGTCGTCCCAGCCCGCGGGCGCCCATCCGAGCTTGAAGGCGCGCACGGTGTCGACGTCGTAGCCGCGCTCGCGGAGGTAACGGCGCGCCGGCCCGGCGTCGGGGGCCTCGAGCAGGCGCGTGTGGTACCACTCGACCGCCTTTGTCATCGCCGCCGTGAGCACGCTGCGCCTCTGGTGCTCCCGAGTCGCTCCCGGAGAGTCGTAGCGGAGCTGGATGCCGGCCCGATTGGCCAACCACTCGACGGCGCCGGCGAAGTCGAGGTGGTGGATCTCCCGGACGAACGTGATCACGTCACCGTGGGCCTGGCACCCGAAGCAGTAGTACAGGCCCTCGTTGGGGTTCACCGAGAACGACGGTGACTTCTCGGAGTGGAACGGGCACAGCCCCTGCATCCTCGTGCCGACGCGCCTGAGCGCCACCTGCTCGCCGATCACCGCGACGGCGTCGGTCGCCTCACGGACCTTGATGATGTCCTCGTCGAGGATGCCCACGCTGCATCGACCGTATCAGCGCCACGGGACGGTGATGACGGAGGATTGGAGCGCGCGGCGACGCAGCCCGCATGTGGCTAACTTGTGGTGTGGAGCTCCACGAGGCCGCGCGCCGGCTCGGCGTGCACTATCACACGGCCTACCGCTGGGTGCGCGAAGGATCGTTGGCGGCCGTGAAGCGGGGCTCCACCTACGAGATCGAGCCCGACGAGGTGGAGCGGCGCCGCGCCGCGCGGCACGCGCCGGCCCCACCGCCACGCGTGACCGTCGTGCGGGACTGGTCGCCGCAGGTCGCCCGCCTCTACGACGCGCTTTCCACCGGCGACGAGCTGGCCGCCCGCGCCGTGGTGGACCGCCTGACCGACGGTGGGATCGGCCCGGTAGCGGTCATCACCGAGCTGCTCACGCCTGCACTGCAGGAGATCGGCGCGCGCTGGGCGTCGGGCTCGCTGTCGATCGCCGAGGAGCACCGCGCCTCCGCGATCTGCGAGCGCCTGCTCGCGCGCATCGCGGTGCACCCGCGTGGCCGTCCGCGTGGCGTCGCGGTCGTCGCCAGCGCGCCGTCGGACGACCATGCCATGCCGGCGGCGATGGCCGCCCTCGCGCTTCGCGCCGACCGGTGGCAGGTCCACCATCTCGGCACACGCGTGCCGGTCGAGGAGCTCGCCGCGTTCGCCGGGACGGTCGGGGCGCACCTCGTCGTGATCTCGACGACGACGTCGACCTCCGAATTCGACACCGCACACCTCCGGCGACTGCTGGCGCCGGGTCAGATCGTGCTGACCGGCCGGCCGGGGCTGACGGTGGTCGACCTGCTGGCCGAGGCGCGTGCCGCCCGGGCGGCGGCGCGCTGACCTCGCGGGTCCTCAGGCCGTCCCCGGCCCGCCGGCGTGCCCGGCATGGGCCAGGACCGCCTGCGCGCAGGCGAGGCGGGCGATCGGAACACGGAAGGGTGAGCAGCTGACGTAGTCGAGCCCGGCCCGGTAGAACAGGTCGATCGACTCGGGGTCGCCCCCGTGCTCACCGCAGACGCCGAGCTTCAACCCGGGCTTCGTGGCCCGCCCGCGGGCGGCGCCGTCCATCACCAGCTCGCCGACGCCGCTCTGGTCGATGGTCTCGAACGGGTTGCGCTTGAGCAGCCCGAGCTCGAGGTACGCCGGCATCATGCGGCTCTCGACGTCGTCACGACTGAAGCCGAACGTGAGCTGCGTCAGGTCGTTGGTGCCGAAGCTGAAGAAGTCTGCGACCTCGGCGATCTCGTCGGCGCGCAACGCGGCGCGGGGCGTCTCGACCATCGTGCCGATCGTGATGTCCATCCCCCGGGTCACGCCGACCGCGTGCTGGGTGTCGGTGATCGCGTCCACGACCCACGACCGGGCCAGCGCCATCTCCTCGCGCGTGACCGTGAGCGGGATCATCACCTCGACCTTGGGCTTCCCTCCGGCCTTGCGCCGCTCGGCCGCGGCTTCGACCAGCGCCCGCACCTGCATCGCGTAGAGGCCGGGCTTGACCACGCCCAGGCGCACGCCGCGCGTGCCGATCATGGGGTTCTGCTCGTGCCAGTCGCGCGCCGCGTCGTAGAGGCGGCGCTCCTCGACCGAGAGGCCGGTGGTGGCGTCCTTGATGGCCAGCTCCTCGGTGGAGGGCAGGAACTCGTGCAACGGCGGGTCGAGCAGGCGCACGCACACCGGCAGCCCGTCCATGGCCTCGAGGATCTCGAGGAAGTCGGCCTTCTGGGCGACGCGGAGCTCCTCCAGCGCGTCGCGCTCCTCCGCCGCGGTGCCGGCCAGGATCATGCGCCGCACGATCGGCAGGCGGTCCTCGGCGAGGAACATGTGCTCGGTGCGGCACAGGCCGATGCCCTCGGCACCGAAGCGGCGGGCGTTGGCGGCGTCGGGCCCGTTGTCGGCGTTGGCCCGCACGGCGAGGTGGCCCTTGCGGATCGCGTCGGCCCACTTGAGGATGGTCGTGAACTCCTCCGGCGGCTCGGCCGCCGACAGCGCCACGGCCCCGAGCACCACCTCACCGGTGGTGCCGTTGACGGAGATGACGTCGCCCTTCCGGACGACGGTGTTGCCGACCGTGAACGAGTCGTCGGTGATCCGGATCGACTCGGCGCCGACGACGGCGGGCTTGCCCCAACCGCGGGCGACCACGGCGGCGTGCGAGACCAGACCGCCGCGGGCGGTGAGGATGGCCTCGGCGACCATCATGCCGTGGACGTCCTCGGGGCTGGTCTCGGTGCGCACCAGGATGACCGGCCCCCTGGCCGCGGCCTCGACTGCGTCGTCGGCGGTGAAGTAGGCGGCGCCGACGCCCGCCCCCGGTGATGCCGGCAGGCCCTTGGCCAGCACGGCGTGGCCGGCGCCGGCGAACTGCGGGTGCAGCACCTGGTCGAGGTGCTCGGCCGTCACCCGCTGCACCGCCTCGGCGTGGGTCAGCCGGATCCGTCGCTCCTTGGTCATGTCGACCGCCATGCGCAGCGCCGCCGCGCCCGTCCGCTTGCCGACACGGGTCTGGAGCATCCAGAGCTTGCCCTGGTCGATGGTGAACTCCGTGTCGCACATGTCGCGGTAGTGGCCCTCGAGGCGGTCGAAGATCCCCATGAGCTCCTTGTAGACCTTCGGGAACCTGGTCGCGAGCGCCGCCAGCGGCTCGGTGTTGCGGATGCCGGCCACGACGTCCTCGCCCTGGGCGTTGACGAGGAAGTCGCCGTAGCTCCCGGTCGCGCCGGTCGCCGGGTCGCGGGTGAAGCCCACGCCGGTGCCGGAGTTGCCGTCGCGGTTGCCGAACACCATCGACTGCACGTTGACCGCGGTGCCGAGGTCGTGGGGGATCCGCTCGCGCACGCGGTAGGCGACGGCGCGTGCGCCGTTCCACGACCGGAACACGGCCTCGATCGCGCCCCGCAGCTGCGCCTCAGGCTCCTGCGGGAACGGCCCGCCGGTGTGCTCCTTGACGATTCCTTTATACGTGTCGACCAGCGCGCGCAACGCGGATGCGGGAACGGCGGCGTCGCTCATCGCGCCCGAATGCCGCTTGGCCTCCTCGAAGGCGTCGTCGAACAGCTTGCCCTCGATGTCGAGCACGATCCGGCCGTACATCTGCACGAACCGCCGGTAGCTGTCGTAGGCGAAGCGCTCGTCGGAGGTCTGGTCGGCGAGACCCTTGACGCTCTCGTCGTTCAGCCCCAGGTTGAGGACGGTGTCCATCATCCCGGGCATCGAGAACTTCGCCCCCGACCGCACGCTCACGAGCAGCGGGTCCGACGGGTCGCCCAACTTGCGGCCCATCGCACGCTCGAGCCGCTTGAGCTGCTTGGCGATCTCGTCGTCGAGGCCGTCGGGCCACCCACCCGCCATGTACGCGCGGCACGCGTCGGTGGAGATCGTGAACCCGGGGGGCACCGGCAGCGCCAGCACCGAGGTCATCTCCGCCAGGTTGGCGCCCTTGCCGCCGAGCAGGTCCTTCATCTCCATCGGCGGGCGCTTGTGCTTGTGATCGAAGGGGTAGACGTAGCGGGAGACCATGGGTGTCGATCCTAATGGGGCACCCCGAGCGGGTTGCCCGGGTAGGTTCGCATCCACCGTGCCCGCCGACGAACCGCTCATCACCGCCCGTGGCCTCACCAAGCGCTTCGGGTCGTTCACCGCCGTCGACCGCGTCGACTTCGAGATCGGGCGCGGTGAGTCGTTCGGCTTCCTCGGCCCGAACGGGGCGGGGAAGAGCTCGACGATGCGGATGATCGCCGCCGTCTCGCCCGTGACGTCGGGAACGCTGCGGGTCCTCGGCCTCGACCCGGCGCGTCACGGCCCGCAGATCCGGGCCCGCCTGGGTGTCGTGCCCCAGGAGGACTCGCTCGACACCGAGCTCACCGTCGAGGAGAACCTGATCGTCTACGGCCGCTACTTCGACCTCCCCCGACCGCTGCTGCGGCGCCGGGCCGCGGAGCTGCTCGCGTTCGTCCAGCTCACCGAGCGCGCCGGCGACCAGGTGGAGCCGCTCTCGGGCGGCATGAAGCGCCGGCTCACGATCGCCCGGGCCCTGGTGAACGAGCCGGAGCTGCTGCTGCTGGACGAGCCCACGACCGGGCTCGACCCGCAGGCCCGCCACCTGGTGTGGGACCGGCTCTACCGGCTGAAGCAGCGTGGCACCACGCTCGTGCTCACCACCCACTACATGGACGAGGCCGAGCAGCTCTGCGACCGCCTGGTCGTGATGGACGGCGGGCGGATCGTCGCCGAGGGCACGCCCGCCGACCTGATCCGCGAGCACTCGACGCGTGAGGTCCTCGAGCTGCGCTTCCCCGCCGGGGGCAACGACGTCGACCTGGCGATGATCGACGGATTCGCCGCCCGCGTCGAGCGCCTGCCCGATCGCGTCCTCGTCTACACCGACGACAGCGACGCCGCGCTCGCCCGTGTCGGCACGGCCGGGCTCATGCCGGAGGCGACGCTGACCCGTCGCAGCACGCTCGAGGACGTGTTCCTCCGGCTCACCGGCCGCCAGCTCGTGGACTGACATGGCCACGCCGGCGACCGTCCGCTACCTCGAGCACGAGGTGACCATCTACCGCCGGCTGTGGCGGACGTCACTGGTGCAGTCGTTCCTCGCCCCGATCCTGTTCCTGGCCGCCATCGGGGGGACCGTCGGCAAGGCCATCGACCGCCACGGCGTCGGGCATTTCGGCGGCGCCACCTACATCGAGTGGCTGGCGCCGGGCCTGATGGCGGCCAACGCGATGCAGGTGGCGATCCAGGAGTGCTTCCACCCGGTCCTCGGCGGGTTCAAGTGGACCCGCAACTTCCTCGCCGCGGCGTCGACCCCGCTGCAGCCGGGCGACATCGTGGTCGGGCGGCTGATCTGGGTCGGCACCCGTGCCGTCCTCATGGCGTCCGCGTACCTGCTGGTCGCGGCCCTGTTCGGCGCGGTGACCCGGGCCGAGGCCATCCTCGCCATCCCGGTGGCGGCCCTCACCGGCCTGGCGTTCGCCTGCCCGGCGTCGGCGTGGTCGGCGACGCGCGAGCGAGACGACTCGTTCTCCAACATCCAGCGCTTCGGCGTGCTGCCGCTGTTCCTCTTCTCGGGCGCGTTCTTCCCCATCAGCCAGCTCCCCGCCGCCGTGCGACCGATCGCGTACGTGCTGCCGCTGTGGCACGGCGTGGTCCTGTGCCGGGCCCTGGCCCTCGGCCACGCCGGGCTGGCGGCCTCGGTCGGACACGTCCTCGTCCTCGCCGCGTACTCGGCGGCCGGCGTGGTGGCCGCGGTGTGGGCGTTCCGCCGCAGGTTGCACTCGTGATCGTCACGACGACGCTCGCATCCAGGGTGTTCCCGGTGGCGGACCGGCCGTCGCGTCGCTCGGCGCGCGTGGTCGAGCGCAACATCGCCGTGGCCCGCCAGATCTGGCTGATCATCGTGTCGGGCTTCTTCGAGCCGGTGTTCTACCTCTTCTCGATCGGGATCGGCCTCGGCCATCTCGTGGGCAACGTGCCGTTCGGCCACGCCATGATCCCCTACCGGCAGTTCGTCGCCCCGGCCATGCTGGCGTCGTCGGCGATGAACGGCGCCGTACTGGCGTGCACGTTCAACATCTACTTCCGGCTCAAGTACCAGAAGACCTATGACGCGATCGTCGCCACTCCCGTCGGGGTGGGCGACATCGTGATGGGCGAGATCGGCTGGGCCCTGATCCGGGGGTTCTTCTACTCCTTCTGCTTCCTCGGCGTGATGCTGGCGCTCGGCGTGGTGCGCTCGGCGTGGGCGGTGCTCGCCGTGCCGACCGCGCTGCTGGTCGGGTTCGCGTTCGCCGGCATCGGCATGGCCGGCACCGCGTTCATGCGGTCGTGGAAGGACTTCGACTACGTGACGCTGGCGCTGATGCCCCTCTTCCTGTTCTCGGGGACGTTCTCGCCCCTGTCGGCCTATCCCTCGGGGGTGCGGTGGGTCGTGCGCGCGACCCCGCTGTACCAGGGCGTGGCGATGGAGCGTTCGCTCGTGCTGGGCCACGTCGGCTGGGTGCTGGTGGCGCACGCGGCGTACCTGGCCGTGGCGGGCTCGGTGGGAGTGGTCATCGCCACGCGCCGCATCGGCCGGCTCCTCCTGCGATAGGAGGCGGTCAGGCCGAGGCCATTGCTCCGACGATGTGCGCGACGAGCCCGTCGATCGGCACCCGCACCTGCGCCGTCGAGTCCCGCTCGCGCACCGTCACCGCGTGATCCTCGAGCGACTCGAAGTCGACGGTGACGCACCACGGCGTGCCGATCTCGTCCTGGCGGCGGTAGCGGCGTCCGATCGACTGCGTCTCGTCGTAGTCGCACATGACGTGGGGCTGGAGGAGGCGCAGGACCTCGCGCGCCGTCGGCGTCAGCGTGTCCTTCTTGGACAACGGCAGCACGGCCACCTTGTAGGGCGCCAGGCGGGGGTGGATGCGCAGCACGGTGCGGGACTCGCCGCCGACCTCGTCGGTGTCGAGGGCCGCGATCATGAACGCCATCATCGAGCGGGTCGCGCCGGCGGCGGGCTCGACGACGTAGGGCACGTAGCGCTCCCCCGTCGCCTGGTCGAACCAGTCGAGGCTCTCCCCCGACGCCTTGGCGTGCGCGGTCAGGTCGAAATCGGTGCGCTGGGCGATGCCCTCGAGCTCGCCCCAGCCCCAGGGGAAGAGGAACTCGACGTCGGAGGTGCCGGCCGAGTAGTGGCTCAGCTCCTCCTTCTCGTGCGGCCGGATGCGCAGCATGTGCTCGGGGATGCCGAGGTCGACGTACCAGCGGAAGCGCTCGGAGACCCAGTACTCGAACCACTTCGTCGAGTCCGGCGGCGGGACGAAGTACTCGAGCTCCATCTGCTCGAACTCACGCGTGCGGAACACGAAGTTGCCGGGCGTGATCTCGTTGCGGAAGCTCTTGCCCTGCTGGGCGATGCCGAACGGCGGCTTCTTGCGCGTGGTCTGGATCACGTTCTTGAAGTTGATGAACATGCCCTGCGCGGTCTCTGGGCGCAGGTAGGCGACGGTCGACTCGTCCTCCACCGGACCGGCGTGGGTCTTGAACATGAGGTTGAAGGCCCGCGCCTCGGTAAGGTCGGTGCTGCCGCAGTTGGGACAGCGACCATCGGTGAGGTGGTCGGCCCGCCAGCGCTCCTTGCAGTTGCGGCAGTCGACCAGCGGGTCGGTGAAGGTGTCGAGGTGCCCGCTCGCCTTCCACACCGCAGGCGGCCCGAGGATGGCGGCGTCGAGACCGACCACGTCGTCGCGGAGCTGGACCATCGAGCGCCACCAGGCCTCCTTGACGTTGCGCAGGAGCAGCACGCCGAGCGGCCCGTAGTCGTAGGTGGACCTGAACCCTCCGTAGATCTCAGCCGACTGGTAGATGAAGCCGCGGTTCTTGCAGAGGGTGACGACCTGTTCCATGTCCGTCGCGGGCATCGGGTCAGGCTACCGGCCCGGCGTCCTATCGATCGGCGTCGAGATGCACGGCCGGCGCCCGGAGACGGCGCTCGACGTGCGCCTCCATCGCCGCCGTGGCCAGCGCCTCGAGCTCGCGCGTGGCCGGCCCCGCCGGCTCGGCCAGCGCGGCGTTGAGCTCGCCGGTCAGGATGCGGCGCAGCAGCGCGAGCGCGTCGGCGCTGATCGGGACGCCGCTGCGGTGGGTGCGGCAGAGCACGCCGCCCTCGGCCAGGTCGAAGGCGACGAGATCGACGGCGTCCCCGCAGCGCGCGCAGCCGTCGACGAGCGGCGCCACGCCCTCGGCCGCGAGCAGCCTCCAGAAGAAGGCGGCGACGAGCAGCGGCGAGTCGCGCCGGTCCAGGGCGTGCAGCGCGCCGACCAGCATGCGGTAGAGCTGGACGTCGGGCTCGCGGTCCTGGGCGACGTGGTCGATCGCCTCCAGCAGCGCTGTCGCCTTGGCCAACCGCCCGAGATCGGCACGCACGGCCGGATGGTGGTCGATCGAGTCGGCCTGGGTGACGACGTCGAGCTCGCGGCCCTCGTAGAGGAGGAGGGCGACGTGGCTGGTCGGCTCGAGCCGGGAGCCGAAGCGGCTCTTGGTCTTGCGCACGCCCTTGGCCACGGCCCGGACCTTGCCGTGGCCCTCGGTGAGGAGGACCACGATCCGGTCGGCCTCCCCCAGGCGGTAGGTCCGCAGCACCACCCCCCGGTCGCGGTAGAGCGCCATCTACCGCCCGGGCCGGACCGCGCCGAAGCGGCGCTCGCGGCCCTGGAACTCCCGGACCGCGGCGAAGAGGTGCTCCCGCCGGAAGTCGGGCCACAGGGTCTCGGTGAAGACGAGCTCGCTGTAGGCCAGCTCCCACAGCCAGAAGTTGGAGATGCGGTACTCGCCGCTGGTGCGGATCACGAGATCGGGGTCGGGCATGCCCGGTTGGTAGAGGTGGGCGGCGATCGCCTTCTCGTCGATGTCGGACGGGTCGGGGCGCTCGGCGACCAGGGCGCGCACGGCGTCGACGATCTCGGCCCGCCCGCCGTAGTTGAAGGCGATGCAGAAGGTCATCCGCCGGTTGTGCCTGGTGAGCTCGGCCACCTCGTCCATGTGACGCAGGACGCGCTTGGGCACCCGCCAGTCACGACGGCCGGCGAAGGTGACCCGCACGCCGCGCTCGTGGAGCTCTTCGCGGCGCTTGCCGAGGATGGCGTCGCTCATCACGTGCATCAGGAAGCGAACCTCGTCCGCGGGGCGGCGCCAGTTCTCCGTGGAGAAGGCGTACACCGACAGCCACGCCAGGCCGAGGTCCAGCGCGCCCTCGACCACGTCGAACAGCGCGTCCTCCCCGGCGCGGTGGCCCTCGGTGCGGGGGAGGCCGCGCTGGCTGGCCCACCGCCCGTTGCCGTCCATCACGCACGCTACGTGGCGGGGCAGCGCGCCGGGGTCGATGCCGACGGGCCACGGGCCGGGCACCAGAGGATGGGCGTTGACAGTCGGAGCCCGGCCACGGGACTGGGCAGGTCGGGACGCCCGGGCCATGCCCGTGACGGTACCGCCCGATGCACACTGGTGGGCCGAACAGCCCACGCAGTGCGGGGCCCGGTGGGTCGATCGGCCCACCCATTGTGCTGCCGTTGGGTCGTTCGACCTACGTCGTTGTTGGTTTCGTGGGTCGAACGACCCATGGGGACCGTGGTGGGCTAGCCTCTCTGGGTGGTATCGGGCCACGCTCCGTGGGCACGCGAAATGACACGACCGAGTGATGGCAAAGCGGCGTGCCGGTCTTAAGATGAGGAGGGTGATTTCAACCTCACTCTCAGTGGTCGCCGACCGGCGCACGGAGACGGAACTGGTGAGTGAGCATCTCGAGCTCGTGCACCGGATGGTGACCCAGGTCACGAACCGTGTCCCCGCCCACATCCGCCGAGACGACCTCGTCTCGGCAGGCATGGCGGGGCTGGTGCTGGCGGCGCGGCACTTCGATCCGGCGCGGGGTGTGCCGTTCGCCCGCTACGCCGCGACGCGGATCCAGGGCGCCCTGATCGACGAGCTCCGGTCCGCGGACTGGGCCAGCCGGCCGGTGCGGGCCAGGGCGCGGATCGTCACCGCCACCGGCGACGCGCTCACCGCGCAGCTGGGGCGGGCACCGACCCAGGAGGAGCTGGCCGCGGCGTGCGGGCTGACAGTCGAGACGCTGACACGGCTCACCGAGGACATCCACCGCGCTGTGGTCATCAACTACGAGGCGGTCCTCGAGACGGGCGACAGCGAGGCGCTGCTGCCGGTCGCCGAGGACGACCCCGAGGAGGAGCTGCTGACCCGGGAGCGCACGGATGCGCTGGTGAAGGCCATCGCCGCGCTGCCCGAGCGGCTCGGGATCGTCGTGCGCGGCTACTTCTTCGAGGAGCGCACGGTGGGCGAGCTGGCCGAGGAGCTCGGCGTCACCCAGTCACGGGTGTCGCAACTTCGGGCCGAGGCCATCGAGCTGCTCCGCGACGGCGTCAACGCCCAGCTCGACCCGGCCGACGTCTCGCCCCTGCGGCGGGTCAACGGCAGGCTGTCACGCCGCAAGGCGGCCTACCGGGCCAACATGGCCCGCCAGGGCACCGCGGTGCCCAACGGCCGCGCTGCGGGCTGACGCACACTGGCGGCGTGGGCCGCCACCTCCTCGTCGTGCACCACAGCCGGACCGGGACGACGGCGTCGCTGCGCGACGCGGTGCTCGCCGGCGTGGCCGGGGTCGGGGGTGCGGTCACGGTGCGCGCCCTCACGACGGCCGACGCCGTCGCCGCGGATGTGAGGTGGGCGGAGGCGGTGGTGCTCTGCTCACCCGCCCGCTTCGGGTACATGAGCGGGATGTTGAAGGACTTCCTCGAGCGGATCTACCACCCGTGCCTCGACAAGACCGCGGGCCTGCCCTACGCGATGGTGGTCAAGGGCGACACCGACGTCGATGGCGCGGTGGCGAGCGTCGAACGCATCGTCGCCGGACTGCGGTGGCGGCCACTGGTGCCCCCGGTCGTCGTGGTGGGACCGCTGACCGCGGAAGGTCTCGACGCCGCCGCCGAGCTCGGCGCGACCGTCGCCGCGTCGCTCGACGCCGGGATCGTCTAGCGCCGCCGGCCCCCGGTCGGGCGCGACGCGGTCTCGACGCGGCGCGGCCCGGGCCCTGCAGAAGCCGGGCTGTCTCCGGAGATCGGTGGCGACGCCCGTCCAGGCATCTTTCGCCCGCCCCGTCGCATCTTTCGACGGTGGCGCGATTCTCGCGTCACGTGGCGTGTCAGTCGCGTCGTTCGGCGCGTTCGCGCGCTTTTCGTGCCAGCTGGCGCGAAGATCGCGCCAGCTCCGGCCCTGTCGGCTCGGATGCCACGCACGGCAGCGGGTGTACCACGTGCGGTGGACCACAGGCCGGTCAGCGGAGGTCGGTAGCGTCGGCCGCAGTGTCGGTGCGCTCCGCCCTCGCCCGCGTGACGGCCGCCCTACCCGGCGGCGGCGAGGCGCGCCCCGGACAGGTCGACATGGCCGAGGGGGTGGCGTCCGCGATCGCGACCCGACGCCATCTGGTCGTCCAGGCCGGGACCGGAACGGGCAAGTCGCTGGCCTACCTCGTCCCCGCGCTCCTGTCGGGGTCCAAGTGCGTCGTGTCGACCGCCACCAAGGCGTTGCAGGACCAGCTCGCCACCAAGGACCTGCCCCTGCTTGCCGAGCATCTCGGGATCGACGTCGACTTCGCGGTGCTGAAGGGCCGCAGCAACTACCTGTGCGTGCAGAAGGCGCGCGAGGTCGCCGGCGACGACAGCCTCGAGCTCGACCCGGTCGGCGACGCGGGCACGATCGGGACCCAGCTGCGCGCGGTGATCGGTTGGGCGCGCACTTCGGCGAGCGGCGACCGGGCCGACCTCGGTTTCGAGCCGGCGCCCCGGGTGTGGGCCCAGCTCAGCACCGCGTCGACGGACTGCCCCGGCGCGGTCCGCTGCCCCGCCGGCGCGGAGTGCTTCGCCGAGCGGGCCCGCCAGCGGGCCGAGGAGGCCGCGGTGGTGATCGTCAACAGCCACCTCTACGGCGCCCACCTCGCCAGCGGCGGGCACGTGCTGCCCGACCACGACCTGGTCGTGTTCGACGAGGCCCACGAGCTCGAGGACATCGCGTCGAGCGCCCTCGGCGCAGAGATCTCGGTCGGCCGGTTCCGCGCACTGGCGGCGGTGGCGCGGGGCGTCGCGAGCGGGCCGCGCGTCGACGGGCTCTCGTCGGCCGGCGACCTCGTCGAGGCCGCGCTGCCGGCGTGGGTCGGCAAGCGGCTGCCGCGCCCACTTCCGCCCGACCTCGACGGCGCGGTCGCAGCCGCGACGGAACGCGTCCAACAGGCGATGGCTGCGGTCCGCCAGGCCGAGAGCGACGACCCGCGCCGGGCACGCGCGCTGCAGGCGGGTGGCCACCTCGCTGCCGACCTGACCGTGCTGCGCGCGCCGGCCGAAGGCGACGTCAGCTGGGTCGAGGGCCCCGACCGCGCGCCCGTCGTGCGGGTCGCGCCGATCGACGTCGCCGCCGCGCTGTCGGCCCGGCTGTGGGGCGGCGTGACCGCCGTGCTGACGTCGGCGACGGTGCCGGCCGGCCTGCCG
>Ga0209415_10010629_pt1 | contig 15614 bp, 13 predicted proteins | sample PeaSoiSIISIP2007_FD_187696 | JGI IMG/M metagenome (GOLD analysis project Ga0209415, IMG submission 187696) | Peat soil microbial communities from Weissenstadt, Germany - SII-SIP-2007 (SPAdes) (version 2) | ecosystem: Environmental > Terrestrial > Soil > Wetlands > Peat | place: Germany... | reverse complement strand
AGCAGCCGCATCCGGCCGACCCTCGATGCGCTTCTCCGCCATATGCAGGAACAGAACTGGGATGCGGAAATTCTGGTCGTGAACGACGGCTCGTGCGACGACACCGCGCAAATCGTGCGCGAATACGGCAAAGTGCATCCGCAGATTCTGCTGGTGGAGAATCCCGGGAACCACGGCAAAGGTTACAGTGTGCGCAACGGGATGCTGCATGCGCGTGGCGATATTGCCCTCTTCACCGATGCCGATCTCTCTTCACCGCTGACCGAGGCTCAGAAACTATTCGACGCCATTGGCCAAGGCGCCGACATCGCGATCGGGTCCCGCTGGCTGCGCGTGGAACTGCAAACCGAGCGCCAGCCACTGTACCGGCAGGTGTTTGGACGAATCTTCAATCTGGTGCTGCGCGTGGTTCTCGGCTTGCGCTTCGCGGACACGCAATGCGGATTCAAAGCTTTTCGCCGAGACGCCGCGCAACGCATCTTTCCATTGCAGAAAATTGAGCGCTGGGGATTCGATCCCGAAATTCTGTTCTTGGCCCGCCGCGCGGGCTTGCGCGTGGAAGAGGTTCCAGTGCTGTGGGCTCACAGCGAGGGGACAAGGCTACACCCTTTTCGCGACGGACTACGCATGTTCGTGGAAGTTTTGCGGATCCGGTGGAATGCGATAACCGGGGAGTATGCGGCCGGCGTGGTACCCTCTCCAGGAAAATTATAAGTAAGTTTCTGTGAGTTGGTTTTCCCTGTGTTCCTCTGCGTCCCCCTGTGGTAAAGCCCTAGTCTACGACGCGGCCCGATCGTTGGTGCTAGCGGCCAGCCGTACGAATTCAGCGATCTGGGCCCCCATTTCTTCCGTGGAGACAGTGCGCTCGCCATGACGGGCAAGATCGCGGGTGCGAAAGCCTCCCATCAAAGTTGAAGTGACGCCAGCCTCCACGCACTCCGCTTCTTTTTGTAAATGAAATGTATGGCGCAGCATCAGGGCTACCGAAAGTATGGCGCCGAGCGGATTGGCGACGTTCTGGCCCGCGATGTCAGGCGCCGAGCCATGCACCGGTTCGTAGAGACCAACCGCGCCTCCGATGCTGGCCGAAGCGAGCAGGCCAAGCGACCCCACCACTCCACCCGCCTGGTCCGACAGGATGTCCCCGAACATATTTTCGGTGAGGATGACGTCGAACTCCGTGGGCTTCAGGACCAGCGACATGGCGGCCGAGTCCACGTACATGTGGGAAAGCTGGACATCGCCAAACTCGCGTCCCATGCGAGTAACGACCTCGCGCCAAAGACGCGAGCACTCCAGAACATTCGACTTGTCAACCGAGAGCAGGCGCCGGCGCCGCGTGCGAGCGAGTTCAAATGCGACGCGGGCGATGCGCTCGATTTCCGGCTCGCTGTAGCGCATGGTGTTGACCGCATGGCGCGCGCGGGGAGCGCCTTCGCCCTCATCTTCAATCGATCGAGGCTGGCCGAAATAAAGTCCGCCAAGCAATTCGCGCACGATCAGAATATCGGTTCCCTTGACGATCTCCTCGCGCAGAGGCGAGCAGGCCGCCAGCGACGGATGAAAAACTGCGGGACGCAAATTCGCGAACGCTCCAAGCTCCTGGCGCAGGCGCAACAGTCCAGCTTCCGGGCGAAGTTCACGAGGATTGTGATCGTAGGCTGGACTGCCAACCGCGCCGAGCAGCACGGCCTGTGACGAGAGGCAGGCCTGAATGGTCGCGTGCGGCAAGGGATTGCCGAACTTTGTCAGAGCCACGCCGCCGATCTCTTTTTCGTCGAGTTCAAGATCGTGGCCAAAGCCGTCGGCCACTTCTTCCAGCACACAAATGGCTTGCGATGTAACTTCAGGACCGATTCCGTCTCCGGGGAGGGAAGTGACGCGGAGTTGCATGGAGTCCTCGATTTGGTCTTGATTCGTGTCCGAAAGGATAAATGAGGACTAGCCGCAGAAGTAGCCGGTTTCGGGGTATTTACATTTCTTTACCATAGGGCCGCGGCTACCCACCCCAGTGCTCACACGCCCCAAAGATAGTCCTCTTGATCGCCGTGATGATCCGCAATGGGGGCCGGCACTCCGCCGCCGAACCAGTTGGTAGGCGCAGGACCCGGCTGGGCCTGAGCTTGCCCGGCGCCAGCGGATACTTGAGCCGGATGCGACTCGTTGGCATTGGCTCCAGCCGCCGCGACCGCGCTACGCGGAAGAGGTAAAGCGACCGCTGCGGGCGGAAACTTCTTGCTCTCGCTGCTCGGCGCATCGCTGTTGCTGGCGTTGCCCTTCACGACGTCCTGGATCAGTTCCAGCAAGTGGCTGTCCTGTACCTTCTTGATGCGGTCGGCAAGAACTACAAATCTGCGATAGACCTCATCGAGTTCACGGCGTTCAAACTGGTGTCCCAGTTGTTCGCAGCGCAGAGCCAGTGCGTGCCGCCCGGAGTGCTTGCCCAGCACCAACCGCGAATCGGGCACGCCCACCGATTGTGGCGTCATGATTTCGTAGGTCAGCGGATTCTTGAGCATGCCATCCTGATGAATTCCCGCCTCGTGCGCAAACGCATTGCGCCCGGTGATGGCCTTGTTCGGTTGCACCGGAACCCGGGTAATCTCTGCCAAAATCTGGCTGGAGGCAAACAGGTGCTCGCTCGCGACCCCGGCTTCGTAAGCATAGCGATCGGGACGCACCCGCATGGCCATGACGATTTCTTCCAGAGCGGCGTTGCCGGCGCGCTCGCCAATGCCGTTGATGGTGCACTCCACCTGCCGCGCACCTTGCTGTACTCCAGCAAGTGAGTTCGCGACCGCCAGGCCGAGGTCGTTGTGGCAATGCGTCGAGATGGTTACTTTGTCGATACCGGCCACCTTCTCGCGCAGTGTGCGGATAAGCTGGCCGTATTCCTCTGGCATGCTGTACCCGACGGTATCGGGAATATTGACGGTGGTCGCGCCGGCTGCGATGACCGCTTCCACCACCTGGCAGAGAAACGCGACGTCGGTGCGGGTGGCGTCTTCGGGCGAAAATTCAACGTCGGCGCATAACGACTTGGCGTGCCGAACCGCATCCCGCGCCTGCTCCAGGCACTGCTCCCGCGTGATGCGCAGCTTATATTTCAGATGAATGTCTGAGGTTGCCAGAAAAACATGGATGCGCGGATGCGCCGCGCCCTGCAACGCCTGCCAGGCGCGGTCCACGTCGCCAGTGCAAGCACGAGCCAGGCCGGCGATAATGGGACGCCGCACTGCCGCCGAGATGCCTTGCACGGCTTCGAAGTCGCCATCCGAGGCGATGGGGAATCCAGCTTCGATCACGTCCACGCCGAGGCGGTCAAGTTGGTGGGCCAGTCGCAACTTCTCCTGCACATTCATGCTGCAGCCCGGCGACTGCTCGCCGTCTCGAAGTGTGGTGTCGAAGATGGTAACGCGCGGCCGATCCATGGATTCCGTCCTCCGGGAAATCTGACTACCATACAACTCTATCGGCGAATTAGGACAAAAGAAAAGTTTATTATCTTTACAGCATCATAAGCGATTATGATAGTATAAGCAGAGCTTATTGATTGCTAGTAATTGACAACTGTCTTAGGGTTTTCCCCTGTGGCCCTCTGTGCTCCCTGTGGTAAAGCTCTTAGTCGCCACAGTGCTCACAGAGGTTCCGAGTGGGGCCCTGAAACTGAGAACTGATCCCCATGGACCTATCCCAACTCGAAGTCTTCCTGACGGTAGCGCGCGAACGCCGCTTTTCCCGCGCGGCCGAAAAATTATTTCGCACGCAATCGGCGGTCAGCCAGACCATCCGCAAACTTGAGCTGGAGATCGGCGAGCCGCTCTTCGACCGTTCTTCGCGTGAGGGCGTGCTCACCGATGCCGGCCGTGTTTTGCAGGAATACGCGGAGAAGTTGCTTAACCTCCGGCAGGACGCAGAGGCCGCGCTGGTCGAGATGCGCGAAGTACAGAAAGGCAAGTTGGCCATCGCCGCCAACGAATTCACCGCGCTCTACCTGTTGCCGGTGCTGGGCGAGTTTCGCCGCCGTCATCCCATGATCAAGATCACGGTGCGGCGTTCGCTGGGGAGTCACATTCCCGACGATGTCCTGAAACACAACGTCGAACTCGGAGTGCTTTCTTACGATCCGCAGGAGCCCCAGTTGCAATCGGCGGTGGTTTACATGGATGAGTTGGTGCTGGTGGTTCCGCCGGGTCATCCGCTGGCGTCGGCGGGAGAAGTCAGCGTCCGGCAACTGGGCGGGGAATCGTTTGTGGCCCACATCGTCACGTCTCCGTATCGCGATAAGGTGATTGAAAGTTTCCGCCAGCACAAAACTCCTTTACACATGGACGTGGAACTGCCCACGCTGCAAGCCATCAAGCGCTTTGTTTGCATGGGGAACGGGGTAGCGCTGGTGCCCGAGATCAGCGTGGAAAACGAGATCAGCCGCGGTGACCTGGTGCGCGTTCCGGTGCGCGATCTGCATTTTCAACGCAAGCTGCGGCTGGTGTACCGGCAGGAATCCACGCTGTCGCACGCGGGAAGAGCCTTCTTGAAAGTGGCGGAGCAGGTGGCAAAAGATCGAGGCGGGCGCTATCGCTTCCAGCGGGAAAGGTAGCGTTGTACGTACAAAGTGTTTCGCGCGAAACATATTGTACTGTCGGAAATGTACATATATTAGTGTAAATGTCAGAAGAGAGAAGAAAGTACGTGGCGCGCCCGGGCAGCAAACGGCGGGTTGCAAGTCCTTGATAATGCTCAGGAGCGAGTGTGGTTAAAGAGACGCATGCGTGTATCTACTACACGGTACTTATTACTCAATCGTGATTGAGCTCCGAAGAATCGACAAACCGATACCGGGTTGGTGAGAAACCCCGCCCCTTCACCACAGAGGTCACAGAGGGACACAGGGAAAAATCCACAGGGGGAGACCGGACTACTTTGAGGAGTCTTTGCGGCGGGATGGGTCCACGGTTGGCAGGGTTCGCCGGAGCGGCACGATTGCGCCTTTGGAGGGATCGGCTGCGGCTGAGGCCCGCGCCAGCACCTCGTGCTGGATGTACTGCACGAACTCCTGGATCTGGCGCTGCATTTCTTCCATGCGCTCGCGCATTTGCAAAATGATGGCGATGCCGCTGATGTTGACGCCCAGATCGCGCGCCAGCGACAGGATGAACTCGAGCCGCTGCAAATCTTCATCGGTGTAGAGCCGGGTGTTGCCTTCGGTGCGGCTAGGCTTGAGCAACCCTTCACGTTCGTAGAGCCGCAAAGTCTGCGGATGAATCTCATACATCTCAGCCACTGCCGAGATCATGTACGCGCCTTTGGATTTACGTTTGGATGACATGTTCAGGATGAGAGCTTGAGTGACGTCGTGAGAACCAGCAGCTCATAAGCCAGGCGATTATTCCGGGTACGAACGGCGCAAAACCGATTCCACCGAAATCGCGCGCCCAAAGCGGCCCAGATGCTCATACTGAGACTAATGTAGCACCGGGCGCAAAGAAAAGCGGGATGACTTACGCGTTGTGTCTTGCGCAAGGTCTCAACCACAGGGGACACAGAGGACCAGGGGGAACGGCCACGGGGGAAGGCCCTGAGATAGAGGCACTCGCGTCATCCCGCTATTTCGGTTCAGACCTAGTTAGGACGCGAGCTCCGGTTTCGGCGAACCTGCTGCCCATCCCGCCGGCTTCAGCGTGTGGTTGATCAGATAGGCGACTACTCCCGCGCCGATCACGAGCAGTCCAAACAACAGCGAGCTCATGCCGAGCACAACCTCATGCTCGCTGCGGATGATGGCAAATCCCAGCAGCAACACGGGAGGAATGCCCACCGCAATCGCTCCAAACATGCCGCCCGGCACGCGGAACGGGCGCTTCAATTCCGGCTCGCGAACACGCAGGCAGATCAGGGCCACAAATTCAAGCGCCAGGCTGGCGCCGTAAATCATGATGTCGAGCGTGACCAGGCGTTCAAAGCCGAGATTCAAAGCGAAGCCCCAGCCGACTGCCAGCGCCAGGATCGCAACCCAGGGCGCGCGCGATTTGGGATGCAGCTTGCCAAAAACCTTGGGCAGCATTCCATCCTGAGCCATGGCCAGCGGCAGCCGCGAGTAACTCATAACCAGCGCATTGAACATGCCGAAGCCGCTCATCATGCCGCCCGCCACCAGCGCGATCCGAAGCACCGGACCGCCCATCAACTGGGCAATGTCGGCCCACGCGCCAGTTTCCCAGGCGCTGGCCGGAAGGCCGGTGATCCACATGGCGGCAAAAGGAAGAACATAACTGACGCAGACAATCGCCACCGCGGCCAGCATGGCGCGAGGATAGGTTCGCTGCGGCCGCTCCACTTCGGTGGCGATGGTGGAGGCATTGTCCCATCCCATGTAGTTCCACATACAGATGAGCAGCCCGCCGAGGATGTCGACGTTTGAAGTAGTCGGTTTGGTAACCGCATTCGCCAAGGCATGAATCTTGAACGGCGCCAGCACAAAAATGGCGGCGAAGGGCGCTGACAGGGCGAAGAACAGCCAAAGCGAAGTCGTCGAGACGACTTTCACTCCCATGATATTAAGGATTGCGCAGATGATCACCACGCCCAGCGCAACAGCCACGCCGCGATGATTTTCCTGAAACCAGGGAAACATGCGTGTGAGGTACGCGACAAACAGCGTGGGATAAATCGCCATATCGAAAATGGACGCTACCAGAGACAGCCAGGCTTCCTGAAATCCCCAGAAATTTCCCATGGCGCGCCGCACCCAGGCGTAGTAGCCGCCTTCAAAGGGCAGCGCGCTCGAGAGCTCGCCGATCATGAATGCCGTGGGCAGGCTCCAGAGAAGCGGGGTCAGCAGCAGGATGAGAATCGCTTTGCCGTAGCCGGCGCCATGCACGATGTCTTCGGTGCCATAGGTTCCGCCCGAGACCATAAAGAAGGTCGCGGCGACCAGAGGCCAAAGGGTGAGGCGGATAGACTTCTTCGTCTTCTTGAGATCTGGAGCGGCGGCGGGAACGACGCTAGGCTGCGAAAGGTGGGTGGGTGCGGTAGCTGTTGCCAATTTCTATGGCTTCCTCCTCAAGCGACTCACTCTCACCACCGCGTCTCCCTTGACGTTCTGTTCGCGGCTCCCAGGGTGGGAAGCGATTCCCGGGCATTGTCGGCGAAGTTAGTTCGCAGTTGTGAGATTACGGGAAATTTCCACAGATGCAAGATTTTTTTGCGGAAAATTGAAAATTTTTGTCAATGCGGGCGGGTACGGAGGTAATGGGGGCGGGGAGACTAACGCGGGAGACGAACTCAGTCCTTTCGACTTCTGCGGATGTCGGCTCGAATCGTTCCTATGACTGCCCCAAGGACAGCCCCAAGTGCTGCTCCGAGGCCGATGCCAAGTTTCCACCCGAGTCCGAGATGCCAGAGATAGAGTCCGCCGAGAACGCCGATCACGAACCCGACCACGAACCACAATGGATCGGCAGGACGTCTGTTGTTACTACGGATGTCCTCCCGGATCAGCCCGAAGGCAACCGCCAAGGCGATCCCGAGCGCCGTCCCAAGCCCGATTTGATGAAAGTAGATTCCAGGAATAACGCCAATCGCAAAGCCGATCGCCGCCCAGAGGGGGTCTCCGGGTCTTCCTGCGCCGGGCATCAGACTTTACTCCAGAGTTCCTCTCGCGGATCCTCTGGGTTCAGCTTGGCCAACTCCCGCAGCAGTTCTTTCGTCTTCTCGTCGCGGGGCATAGGCACGGTGATCTTCACTTCGACAATTTCATCTCCCCGTACGCCGTCTTTGGTAGCCGACGGCACTCCCTTTTCGCGGAGCCGAAGCTTCTGCCCAGACTGCGTCCCTGGAGGAATTTTCAGCATGCTGCGACCATCGATGGTGGGCACTTCGATCTTCGATCCCAGCGCCGCCTCTACCGCCGTCACAGGCACCGTGATGGAGATGTCATCGCCCTCGCGCCGGAACAGTGGATGCTCGCCGATGCGGATGATCACGTAGAGATCGCCCACCCCGCCGCCGCGCAGCCCGGCATTGCCTTTGCCGGCGATGCGAATGCGCTGCCCATCGCGGGTTCCAGCCTTGATGCGGATCTCCAGCGGATCGGTGCGCTCGATGCTGCCTTCGCCATGGCACAAGGGACAGGTGGAAATATTCTTGCCCGTCCCATGGCAGCGCGGGCAGGTGACGTTGAACTTCATCCGGCCGCCGGTTCCGCCCGTTTGTTCGATCGTCCCCTTGCCATGACATTGCAGACATACTCCCGGAGCCTCGATATATCCATTGCCATGGCAGTTTCCGCAAACATCGCGCCGGGCGATATTGAGCTTCATCACCCCGCCGCGAATCGCCGTCCAGAACGGCACGTTGACCTGGTATTCAAGATCGCTGCCCGGTTCCGGGCCCTCGCCGCCTGCCTCACCGTGCCCGCCACCACTGAAAATGCTGGAGAAGATATCGCGGAACCCGCCGCTCCCGCCGGTCGAACTCTTCCTGCCGCCAGCGCGAGCGCCTTCGAACAGATCCGAAAAGTCAAAGCCGCCGAAATCGACGTTGCTCGGCCCTCCGGGGTGGCGGCCTCCCGGGAAGCCTCCGCCAAAGTCGCCGGGGCCAGTCCCAGGTTGTCCGCCGCCGCGTGCGTAGGCCTCTGCCGTCGCCGGATCGATGTTGTCGGAGTAGAAGCCGAGTTGGTCGTAAATCTTCCGCTTTTTGGGGTCGCTGAGGACGTCGTTAGCCTCGGAAAGGGTCTTGAACTTTTCTTCTGCCGCTTTGTCGCCAGGATTGACGTCGGGATGATACTTGCGCGCAAGCTTGCGAAACGCCTTGCGAATGTCGTCGGTGGAGGCCGACTTCTTTACGCCGAGAACGCCGTAATAGTCTTTATCTTTGGTTTGGGTGGCCATGTTCTAGCTGTGGATTCGCACCAGGGTCACAACCTTCAATTCTGTCATCTTGAGCGGAATCATAGTCGCCGGCGAAGCCGATGGCCATGTGGAATCGAAAGACCCCATGCCAGTCAATACTACCAGCGGCAAGGCAAGGCATTCTCAGCGTGCTGCAATCGACTGTCCCGGAAAAACCATTTCCGCTCCCCACTTCTCAGCCAGGTCTTCCCAGCGTGGATTCGTCGACTCGATCAGAACAGTCTTCTTCGCCCGCCGCCATCCCTTGAGCTGCTTCTCCCGATCAATCGCCTTGAGAACCTTATCAAAACTCTCCCAGTAGACGAGCCGATTGCAATGATATTTGCTGGAAAAGCCTTCGATTTCGCCGCTCTTGTGCTGCGCGACGCGGACGTACAGATTGTTTGTCATTCCGATGTAGAGAGTGCCGGTAAGGCTGACGACGATATAGACCCAATACTTCTTATGGTCCGTCATTTTTTCTCTGGCTAAGAAATCTGTCATCTTGAGCGGAACAAGGTCATCGGCGAAGCCGATGACCTTGTGGAGTCGAATGACCCCAACTCCGTTACTTCCGTCGATGTCATGTCAGGGAGTCCTCCCCGTGAAGTTGACGTGCGCTCCTCCAGCCAGGATTCCGAATGCATCGTGAGAACGCCCTGCAAGGTTCATCGTAGCTTATGCGGGTATGGGGTCCTTCGACTACGCGTGACCTTCACTTCGTGAAGCTCTCGCTCCGCTCAGGATGACACCGCCGGGCGTGTGTTGGCGCCAACAACTCAGTTCACCACTTCTTTCGCTTGCTCATCCAATGGCGCCGAATGCATCGAGAGAATACCTTGCAAGGTTCATCTTGGCTTATGCGGGTATGGGGTCCTTCGACTACGCGAGACCTTTACTTCGTAAAGGTCTCACTCCGCTCAGGATGACAACATCAGTAAGGGAACAACTCAGTTCACCACTTCCTTCGCTTGCTCATCCACGGCTACGGTGAACGACGCCTCGAATGGCGAGCCATCCATCGAGACCGGAATCTTCTGCAAGCCCGTCGCGGTCGGCGCGTAGCAATACCAGCGCCCCTCTTCGGGGACGAAGTTTACAAAAAACATCTGTCCATTGACTTCGAATCTCAATTCGTTTTCCTCTTCCCTGCACCCGGAATGACCGCCTTCTTAGTTTGATGCAAATGGGGGCGCATTTCGCGCCCCCACTGAAGTGCCACTAGGCCAAAAGCCCGAGCTGCGCTCGGCGGGCAGCTGAGGGCGGCTGTCCCTACGCGTTACTTCTTGTCTTCGACGTCCACGTATTCAGCGTCGATCACTCCCTCGTCCTTCTTCTGACCCGTGCCATTCGTGCCCGCCGCGCCATGCCCATCAGTCGGCCCCGCGCCGGCCCCCGGCGCCGCGCCAGGAGTCGCCTGCGTAGCCTTATACATCTGCTCCGCCAGCTTGTGCGACGCCGCCGTCAGCTTCTCTCGCGCCGAATCCATCGCCGCCTTGTCGCCGCCTTCGATGGCTTTCTTCGCGTCTGCCAGTGCGTTCTCGACATCGCCACGCTCGGTGCCCGAGATCTTGTCGCCATGCTCCTTCAGCATCTTCTCGATGTTGTAGACCATGGAGTCGAGCTGATTCTTGGCTTCGATCTCTTCGCGCCGCGCCTTGTCTTCGGACGAGTGCGCGTCGGCTTCCTTCGCCATCCGCTCGACCTCTTCCTTGGACAATCCCGAAGACGACGTGATCGTGATCTTCTGATCCTTGCTCGTGGCCATGTCTTTCGCGGTCACGTTCAGGATGCCGTTCGCGTCAATGTCAAACGTCACCTCGATTTGCGGAATGCCCCGAGGCGCCGGGGGCAGCCCCGTCAAATGGAACTTGCCCAGAGTCCGGTTCTGCGCCGCCAAAGGACGCTCGCCCTGCAGCACATGCACTTCAACCGAAGTCTGGCTGTCGGCTGCCGTGGAGAACGTCTCCGTCTTCTTAGTCGGAATCGTAGTGTTCCGCGGAATCATCGCCGTAGCCACGCCGCCGAGGGTCTCAATGGAGAGCGTCAAAGGAGTGACGTCCAGGAGCAACAGGTCTTTCACCTCGCCCCCAAGCACGCCGCCCTGAATCGCCGCGCCAATCGCTACCACTTCATCCGGGTTCACGCCCTTGTGCCCCTCGCGTCCAAACAGTTCTTTTACGATCTGCTGAATGCGCGGCATGCGCGTCTGTCCGCCCACCAGAACCACTTCGTTAATCTTGCTGGCGTCGACTCCCGCATCTTTCAAGCACTGCCGGGATGGCCCGACCGACCGCTGCAAAATGTCTTCCACCATCGTCTCGAGCTTCGCCCGGGTCAGCTTAATCACCAGGTGCTTCGGACCGGAAGCATCGGCCGTGATGAACGGCAGATTGATCTCATGCTCCATGGTGGTCGAAAGCTCAATCTTCGCCCGCTCCGCCGCGTCGCGCAGACGCTGCAAAGCCATCTCGTTCCCCTTGCCGCGCAGGTCAAGGCCTTCGTTCTTCTTGAATTCGTCAATCAACCAATCCACCAGTCGCTGATCGATGTTGTCGCCACCAAGGTGCGTGTCGCCGTTGGTGGCCTTAACCTCGACCACGCCTTCGCCGACTTCGAGGATCGAAATATCGAACGTGCCGCCGCCAAAGTCGTACACGGCAATGGTCTCGTCCTTGCCCTTGTCGAGGCCGTAAGCGAGCGCCGCCGCGGTTGGCTCGTTGATGATGCGCTTCACGTCAAGGCCGGCAATCTTGCCCGCATCTTTGGTAGCCTGGCGCTGGGCATCATTAAAATAGGCAGGCACGGTGATGACCGCCTCGGTCACTTTCTCGCCCAGGTAGTCTTCCGCCGCCTTCTTCAACTTTTGCAAGATCATCGCGGAGATCTCCGGCGGAGTAAACTTCTTCCCCTGCGCCACGATGACCACGTTGTCGCCATCCCGCTCGACTTTGTATGGGACCATCTTCAATTCTTCGCTGACCTCGTCGTAGCGCCGTCCCATGAAGCGCTTGATCGAGTAGACCGTGTTCTCAGGATTGGTAATGGCCTGCCGCTTGGCGACCTGGCCCACCAATCGTTCGCCGGTTTTGGTGAATCCAACTACTGAAGGCGTCGTCCGGCCACCTTCTTCGTTCGCGATAACCTTGGGCTCTCCACCCTCCATAACTGCTACGCAGGAGTTCGTCGTGCCCAGGTCAATTCCAATAATCTTTCCCATAACGTATCCTCCAATACAAATAAGTGCTTTTAAATCAATAGAATGATGATGACACTCTGGGCCATGCTATAACCTGAGCGAATCATTGTCAAGGTTTAGATGCGGTGGAAGGGCTTGAGGATGCGGCCTGAATCTGGCCGGGTCAGGAGCCACGGCTAAGACTTTCGAGCGCCAACTCGCTAAAGTCTCCCAAAGAGGGCACCGAGGTTAAGGTGAACGGCCAGTCCAGGTCCAGGCTCTGCAGTTGGGATTTCCCGGAACGGACGGTGAGGAATCGAATGAAGCTTACAGTGGGGAAAAAGCTGGGACTGGGGGTTGGACTCGTGCTGGCCCTGATGCTATTCAGCGCGGTGCTTAACTACGTGAAATTGACTGCGATGCGGGACAAGCAAGACCGCGCTTTCACTGAGACCCTTAACAAGCCGCTGGGTGAGATGGCGGATTCTTTCGAAACCGTGCTGCAAAGCAGCCGTGACGACTTGGACAAGGGGACCCGCTCACTGAACCTGACGCTGGCGGTGACCGCGCTGGCGAATTTGACTGTCGGAACTTTCGTGGCCATCTTCCTGAGCCGCCGCATTGCCAGCCGACTCAGCCGGTTGACCCAGATGATTCACAATATCGCCGAGGGCGAGGGCGACGTCACCAAGCGTCTGGAGGCGGCGGACGGCTTCGGCAACGACGAACTGGGCGAAGTCAGCCGGCTCTTCAATCTATTCATGGACAAACTGCAGGAAATCCTTCGTGGGGTCGCGGCCCAAACCAATAAACTCGCATCCGCGAGTCAGCAACTGCTCGAAGCGAGCGAGCAGATTACGATCGATTCCGGAGAGACCGCCGTCCAGTCGAACTCCGTTTCCCGCGATACCCAGCAGGTCACGCAGAACCTGCAAAGCCTTTCGACGGGCGCCGCCGAGATGACATCGACCATTCAGAGCATTGCCGCCAACGCCCACGAAGCTGCCAAAGTGGCGGCCTCGGCCGTCAGTGCAGCCCAGACCGCCAACGCCACGGTCGCTCAGTTGGGCCAGTCCAGCGGAGAAATCGGAGTAGTCCTCAAGGTCATAACTTCGATCGCGCAGCAGACCAACTTGCTGGCCCTGAATGCCACCATTGAAGCCGCCCGTGCCGGGGAAGCCGGAAAGGGCTTTGCCGTAGTCGCGAACGAAGTCAAAGAACTCGCCAAGCAGACGGCCAAAGCCACCGAAGACATCGGCCGCAAGATCACCGCCATTCAGGGGGACACCAAAAGTGCGGTGGCGGCGATCGGGACGGTGGCCGGCGTCATTAATCAGATCGACAACATTTCGGCGACCATCGCGGCCGCGGTCGAAGAGCAGCACGCGACCACCAACGAGATGACGCGCAACAGCAGCGAAGCGGCTCGCGTGGCCGGCGACATCTCGGTCAACATCGGGGGAGTGGCACAGGCGGCGGAAGGCACCTTGTCGCGCGCGCAGGAGTCACAAAAAGCGGCGCAGGAATTGGCCTCCATCGCGACCCAGCTCAGCAGCCTGATGCGCCAGTTCAAGATCGAGCGCGGCGACCGGCGGTTCGATATCGCCTTGCCCGTCAGCCTCACCGCGATCGACTCTTACGGCAATCCCCTGGACCATGAAGTCCTGACCATTAACGTGAGCCAGAAGGGAGCCCTTTTGACAGGCATCCACGGCAAGCTTCGCCTCGGAAGCCGCGTTTCTCTTGCCCGCTTGCACAAGCAGGAACAGTTTCTAGTTGCGTGGGTAGGAAAAGAAAATACTCCCGAGGCTGGCCAGATCGGCATCTCCGCAGTTGATCCGGCCACTTCCTTTTGGAATGACGTGCTCGAAACGCACTCCCCAGTCAAGCTCGTCAGCCTGGAAGAAAAATGTTCGGACAAATTTCCAGCAAAGCCAAAAGCGAGGGCGCAAGGAGCTTAGAGAGACGGCGAAACGGTCTGACGGATCTAGTCCTTGCAAACATGGCAACAACGGTAACCGAGCCGCAACGCCGACGGAGCAAGGATGCGGCGGTCGGAGGGTAATCAAAGAAGTTTCAAATCCGCTTTCGCCGACCAACATTTTGGTACCTTCTTTTCAGGAACATGCAGGCATACGCATCCTTCACTTTTGAACTGAACTCAAGGTCAATGAGTGTAATCGCCTGGTTTCGTCAACTATCCCCAAGATTGATTGGAAGTCGTGACGAAGCGGACCACATCTCGGGTGAACTTTCTGAGGCGAGGCGGAGTCTAATGGAAGTCCCGGCCCACGCGTTGTTCACAAGAGACAACTCGGCATAAAATAGTAAAATTTCAGCCCACCTCACACCACATAGGGGGAGCAATGGCATTCACGCAAAAATATGGCAGGGGGCAATCGTCTGTGGCACTTCGACCAAATGACCGCTTGACGCTTGGATTGATTGGGGTGGGAGTGATATTCGCTTCACTAGGTCTGGGCGAAGCCGTGTATCGAGTCGCGTTCCTCGATTTCGATGGAGCAACCGATCGTCTTCCAATCGAGATCTTGTTCGGGCTAGCATTCGCCTGGATGACTACGAAACTGGCTAGAAGGATTTACCAATACCGCATGGAGACCTCCGCGAAAATCAACTTGATTCGGGATCGCAACTACAAAATTCGTCACGCGGTAGAAGCTATCAAACCCGTGCCATATCCGAGCAATCAGCAAGCGATCCGGGTGATTCGTGAGGAAGTGGATCGAATTGAGTGGACTTTGACCGAGATCATGCCTTGGTAGGCGCACGCGCAGTGGTCGCTAGCTGAAGGGCCGTTTGTGGCAATCTTAATGGCTCAGCAAAGTCGTCACGGCGGCCGCGACGCACGACATCCGAGCAGCCTAAAATCGCACTGGAAGACACACCGTGAAAGGCGCTGGTGCAGCACTAAATAGGAAGTTGCCTTTTGCGCATTCCCAACCCTTGAGAAGAGGGCCATGAACAGGTTCAGGAAGTTAGGCTTCATCGAGTATGACGGCGGGAGTGGGTTGCAAGTTCACAGTTCACTTCTCAACATCGTTCTCCACGACTAGCTTCCGCGCCCCAATCCCACAAACCAAGCCTCCGAGACAGCGATGAGCAAATCAGGCACTTGCTGGATCTAATCCGGAGAGCAGCCCCATTTTCGTCGCAACCAGCACCTCCAACAACGTGGCGGTGTTACGAACGCTTCCTGCGATCGTGATGAGTCCTTCTGAGACGAGAGGATGTTGCTCCGACAGCGAGTCAAGACGGTCACTCACGTTGTAGAGTTGCTGAATTTCGTGCAGGATCGCATTCGAATGCATGGGCACGCTGCTTTCGCGAGCAATCAAATAAAGGGCGGCCCCTTTATCGAGGCCACCCATTACACGGCGGACAATCCAACTTACGCGGCTACAGCGACGTGATGGAAGGTCGAGGTGACGGCTTCAAACGTCTGAACCTTGGGGGTTCCATCGATCATTCTTGCAACGGTTTTCAACACTTCCGGGTAGGCATTGGTGTTGTAAGCGTCTGCATTG
>Ga0209415_10010628_pt1 | contig 15616 bp, 17 predicted proteins | sample PeaSoiSIISIP2007_FD_187696 | JGI IMG/M metagenome (GOLD analysis project Ga0209415, IMG submission 187696) | Peat soil microbial communities from Weissenstadt, Germany - SII-SIP-2007 (SPAdes) (version 2) | ecosystem: Environmental > Terrestrial > Soil > Wetlands > Peat | place: Germany... | reverse complement strand
CCCTTGTGGGGGTGTCACTCGGCTCGATCTTCATGGTGTACACGCAGACGTCGGTGGTGCGCGTGTTCTTCATCACCGCGGCGTCGTTCGGCGCACTGTCGCTGTGGGGCTACACCACGAAGCGCGATCTCACCGGCATGGGCTCGTTTCTGATCATGGGTCTGTTCGGCATTGTCATCGCCGGCCTCGTCAACATGTTCCTGGCAAGCTCGGCAATGCAATGGATCATCTCGGTGGTCGGCGTGTTCGTATTCGCCGGATTGACTGCGTGGGACACCCAGCGCCTCAAGAACGAGTACATTTATGGCGCCATGGACGGCGATACCGCAAAGCGGACCGCCATCATGGGGGCGCTGTCGCTTTACCTCGATGTGGTGAACCTGTTCACCTTGCTGCTCCAGCTGCTTGGACAGCGCGAGGATTAGCCGGAAAATAGGATTGCGGTTAGTTTTGGCTTGACGGGGGTGTCGCCCCTACTCGGCAAGACCGCCGGAACAGCGGTTTTGGGCGAATTCCGGGGCTGAGAGGCGGCTAATGGACGCTACGGCGTGCTAACTAAATCGTCGCAACCGTCTTCCCGGCCGCCCCGGCACGCATTAGATTCGCCGTATCTGGTGCCGTGGTCACAAGCCGCCGCACCCCTGGCGCCCGCAGGCCACACTGGGCGTACGAAAGGACGCTCCAATGTCGAATTTCGACCGGAACTATGCCACCCTTCGGGGCGTAGCGACCGATCGTGCGGTCGCTTACGATATGGGCCTGCGCGCCCATATGATGCGCGTGTACAACTACATGGCGGGCGGCGTCGCACTCACCGGCATCGTGGCATGGCTGACCTACCAGATGGCGGTCGTCACCAACGCCGCCGGTGCGATTACCAGCCTGACGCCGTTCGGCCAGACGCTGTTCAGCAGTCCGCTGATATGGGTGGTCATGCTGGCGCCGCTCGGCTTGGTGTTCTTCATGAGCTTCAGGATCGGGCATATGCAGGCATCGACCGCACGGACGCTGTTTTTCGTCTATGCGGGCGCAGTCGGCTTGTCGCTTGCGACCATCTTCATGGCCTACACGCAAACCTCGATCACGCGGGTGTTCTTCATCACTGCGGCGTCATTCGGCGCGCTGAGCCTCTATGGCTATACCACCCAGCGCAATCTCGACGCGATGGGCTCGTTCCTGATGATGGGGCTGTTCGGGCTCATCATCGCCATGCTGGTCAACATTTTTCTGGTGAGCTCGGCGCTGCAATGGGCCATTTCGGTCATCGGAGTGCTGATCTTCGCCGGGCTGACTGCATGGGACACCCAGAAGATCAAGGAATTCTATGATCCGATGGACGACGGCACCGTGGCGGGCCGCAAGGCCGTGATGGGGGCGCTCAACCTCTATCTCGACTTCCTCAACATGTTCATGTTCCTTCTGCGGATGTTTGGCGATCGTCGCTGATCCATAGCCGTTGGCACAGCCATTTGGTTACGCGCCCCGGGAAACCGGGGCGCGTTTTTGCACTTGGCGGCGACGCCCCCTCCGCGCTATGCGCCAATGATGTCCAAGCTCATTGTCCGGCCAGCAGCGGCGGCCGACATTGCCGCCATCACGGCGATCTATGCCCACGCGGTGCAGTACGGCACGGCGTCATTCGAGGTCGCCCCGCCCGACGAGAACGAGATGACAAGTCGTTTCCGCGGGCTGGCCGATGCGGGTTTTCCCTTTCTGGTGGCCGAGCTTGACCGGGTTGTGCGCGGCTACGCCTACGCGGGGCCGTACCGGACGCGCCTTGCCTATCGCTACACGCTGGAAGACTCGATCTACGTCGCCCCGGAGTTCCACGGCCGCGGCATCGGGCGTGCGCTCCTTGATCGTCTGCTGGCAGAGGCGACCACGCGGGGATTTCGCCAGATGATCGCGGTGATCGGGGATTCGGCACAGATCGCGTCGATCGCCTTGCACCGCGCGGCAGGTTTCCGGATGGTCGGGACCTTCGAGGCAATCGGGTTCAAGTTCGACCGCTGGCTCGATACCGTCCTGATGCAACGCCCCCTCGGGCCCGGCGCCGGTACTGCACCATGAGCCAGTGCCGCCTTCAGTTCACCACCAGGCTGAGCGATCGATCGATCGCCCGGAGCACGCGGTCCAGCTCGTGGCCGCGTCTTATGATCAATCCGGTCGCCGAAATCACGCTGTAGACGCCCTGGCGCCGGGCCAGTCGGGGATTTTTCTCGATGCGATAGATCGGGACTTCGGAGGAACGGCGGAACACCGAGAACACTGCGCGATCCTTCAGGAAGTCGATGGCGTAATCCCGCCATTCGCCTTCCGCAACCTTACGCCCGTAAAGACCGAAAATGCGGTTGAGCTCGCGTCGGTCGAAGGTTACGCGGGCAGCGGCGTTCGGCGGTGCTCCGCCCACACGCTCGCCGCCCAGGGACTGGCTTGGATCAGTTTCGCCGGGACCCAATGTCATGGGGCGCCTCCTTTCATTGGAACGTCATGATCGCCCCGAAACCGTTACCGCCGCAAGAGGTTCGTTTCGCAAAGCCGCGGCGTGGGTGCCGGCCGCCACAATCACGCGTTCGTTAACCGATTCATAATACTGCCCAAATTCAGCCGCGCCCAGGTCGTGGTGATTTGCGACAAAAGCGGTGCCTCAGGGTCCGGCTCGGTGCCAGTTCGGATTCCTCAGCCCCCCAGCCCCCCGGGCTTGCATGGGCCGGACCCAGGTAGTTGGAAAGAACGGGCCGGTTTTCCGGCTCGTTCTTTTTTGCCCAGAGAGATGGCGGGCGCTATCGGCCTTCGGGTCGATAACGGATTTGATTTAGGCTGAACTTTGCGGCTTAGACGGACTCAGTCCATCTCGCGGCTTGACGGGCAGCCGTTCAGCCGCAACGGCACATTCAACGCAGTGATGCGAGCGACGCGCCCAGCATGGCACCCGGCTTGTCTGCGCTGCCGCTTTGCACGATGACGGCCACAGCGTCGATTCCGGCGGATCTGATGGCGTCGATCGGGACCGTGAATGTCTCGCTTTTGCCGGACCACGATCCGAGCTTGACCCATCGGCGCACCACGTTGGTGTAGGTGATGGTGCGTCCGCGATTTTCGCCGCGCCCAATGCCGACCGGCACCGATCGGCTGAGTGGGCAGAGCCACACTTCGCCGGTTGCCTCGCCCTCGCCGCTCGGCAGGTTGACGGTCACGCGTTCGTCGGCAATCGTCACGCGGACCGGCACAGATAACGCCGACGTCTTGTGATGGCTTTGCGCGACCGCTTTCTCGATTTCGGCGCGATCGCTGCCGAGCGCCTGCGCGACACCGTTCACCACGACCTGCGGGGTATAGACCTCGCGATCGCCGCGCACGTGGGAATAGGCCTTCTGTCGGGCCGTGTGGCCGGGCATCGCCAGCGTGTCCTTCCAACCGAGATAATCCCAGTAATCGATCGGAAGGCTGAGCGTGATCAGGGAAGAATCATTACGCAGCTCGGAAAGCAGCTTGTCAGCCGCCGGGCACGACGAACAGCCCTGGCTGGTGAACAACTCGATGACGGCGCGGGGCTCGGCATTGGCGCAGGGGTTCGAAACGAAGATCAGCACCGCTCCGATCGAGCCGATCAGCACCTGCGACTTCATCATGCCGGTTCCTCCCACGATGCCAGCCCGCATCTTCAATACGTCCCGGATCGTTCACCCGCCACTCACTTCGAGGTGAGGTGCAGGGCAGTTAAAACCAAAAGGCCGCCGGGTGCGAGCCCGGCGGCCTACGTATCATTCCCAATGCAGCATCAAGCGGCGAGCTGCCGCAGCACATATTGCAGGATGCCGCCGTTCTTGAAGTATTCCAGCTCGTCGAGCGTATCGATTCGGCACACGAGCGGCACGCGCTTGAGCGTGCCATCGGCACCGACGATCTCGGCGATCATGCGCTGGCGGGGCTTGAGATCGCCATGCAGGCCGCGGATCGTCACCTGCTCGCTGCCCTTGAGGCCGAGCGTCTGCCACGAGGTGCCTTCCTCGAACACAAGCGGGATGACGCCCATACCGATGAGGTTCGAGCGATGGATGCGCTCGAACGATTGGCAGACCACGGCGCGAATGCCGAGCAGGATGGTTCCCTTGGCGGCCCAGTCGCGTGACGAGCCGGTGCCGTACTCCTTGCCGGCGAACACCACGAGCGGAACATTCTGGCTCTTGTATCGCATCGCAGCATCGTAGATCGGCATCTTCTCGCCGGACGGATAGTGGATGGTTACGCCGCCTTCCACACCCGGAACCATCTGGTTCTTGATGCGGATATTGGCGAAGGTGCCGCGCATCATCACTTCGTGGTTGCCGCGTCTCGTGCCGTACTGGTTGAAATCGGCCGGCTTGACCTTGTGGTCGATCAGATATTTGCCGGCCGGCGACGCCGCCTTGATGGATCCCGCCGGCGAGATGTGGTCGGTGGTGATCGAATCGAGGAACAGGCCGAGGACGCGGGCGTCGACGATGTCCGAAATCTGTCCGGGCGTGCGGGCCATATGGGCGAAGTAAGGCGGATTCTGCACGTAGGTGGACTTGCGATCCCACGCATAGGTGAGGCCGCCCTTCACGGTGACTTTGCTCCACTGCGTATCGCCCTTGAAGACGTGGGCGTATTTTCGCGCAAAGACCTGCTTGGTGATCGACTTCTTGATCACGGCCGCGATCTCGCGGCTGGTCGGCCAGATGTCCTTGAGGAATACCTTCTTGCCGGCCTTGTCGACGCCGAGCGGCATCTTGGCAAAATCGAAGTTCATGGTGCCGGCGATCGCGTAGGCGACGACGAGCGGCGGTGACGCCAGATAGTTCGCCCGCACGTCCTGATTGACGCGTCCTTCGAAGTTGCGATTTCCCGACAGCACCGCGGCGGCGACAAGGTCGTGATCGTTGATGGCCTTGGAAATTTCCGGCGGCAGCGGCCCCGAATTGCCGATGCAAGTGGTGCAGCCGTAGCCGACCAGGTTGAACCCGAGCTTGTCGAGATCCTTCTGGAGGCCCGATTTCGACAGATATTCGCCGACCACCTGGGAGCCCGGCGCGAGCGACGTCTTGACCCACGGTTTCGCGGTGAGACCCTTGGCGGCCGCCTTGCGGGCGAGCAGACCGGCGCCCACCATGACGGACGGGTTCGACGTATTGGTGCATGACGTGATGGCAGCGATCACCACGTCGCCGTGGCCGAGATCGTGCTTGCGGCCCTCGACCGGCACGCGCTTGCCGGCCTCCGCCGCCTTGCCGAACTCCTTGTCCATGGCGATCGCAAAGCCAGATTTGACCTCCTTGAGGGCGACGCGGTCCTGCGGGCGCTTCGGGCCGGCGAGCGAGGGCTCGACGGACCCGAGCTCGAGCTTGAGCACGTCGGTGAACACCGGATCGGGCGTGTTCTTGGTGCGATACATGCCCTGCGCCTTGGCGTAGGCCGCGACCAGCGCGACCCGCGCCTCCGGCCGCGCGGTGCCGCGCAGATAGGCGAGCGTGTCGTCGTCCACCGGGAAGAACCCGCACGTCGCGCCGTATTCGGGCGACATGTTGCCGAGGGTGGCGCGATCCGCGATCGTCAGGCTGGCGAGACCAGGACCGAAGAATTCGACGAACTTGCCTACGACGCCGCGCTTGCGCAGCATCTGGGTCACCGTCAGCACGAGGTCAGTCGCGGTGACGCCCTCCTTGAGCTTGCCGGACAGCTTCACTCCGATCACCTCGGGCAGCAGCATCGAGTAGGGCTGGCCCAGCATGGCGGCTTCCGCCTCGATGCCGCCGACACCCCAGCCGAGCACCGAGAGGCCGTTGACCATCGTGGTGTGGGAATCGGTGCCGACCAGCGTGTCCGGATAGGCCACCTCGCCGGTCACCATTTTGCCTTCGACCTTCACGGTGTCTTTCGCAGTGAACACGGTCTGGGACAGGTATTCCAGATTCACCTGATGACAGATGCCGGTGCCGGGCGGCACCACGCGGAAATTCTCGAACGAGCCCTGCGCCCACTTCAGGAAGCGATAACGCTCCTGGTTTTGCCTGTACTCCTCATCGACGTTTTTCTTGAGCGCCGAATTGTCGCCGAAGAACGTGATCGCGACCGAATGGTCGATGACGAGATCGACCGGCACCAGCGGATTGATTCGCTTCGCTTCGCCGCCGAGATTTTTCATGGCGTCGCGCATGGCGGCGAGATCGACCACCGCGGGAACCCCGGTGAAATCCTGCATCAGCACGCGCGCCGGACGGAAGGCGATTTCGCGCTCCGAGGTCTTGGTCTTGAGCCACTGGGCGCAAGCTTGGATGTCTTCCTTGGACACCGTGCGACCGTCTTCGTTGCGCAGCAGATTTTCGAGCAGGACCTTCATGGAGAAGGGCAGGCGGGAAATCCCCTTGAGGCCGTTTTTCTCGGCGACCGGAAGGCTGTAATAGACATAGGTCTTCGTGCCCACTTTGAGGGTACGGGCGCATTTGAAGCTGTCGAGGGAGGTCATGTGGGTTTCCATTCCGGCAAGCGAGGAGGCCGGTTCTCCGGCGCCATTCGACGAGTTAGCGGATCGCCTGTAGCGCGGGGGTATGCGCATGTACGCCCGTAAAGCGTCTAAACGCCAGTTTATAAGGACATTTTGCGGGCTCTGCCATATGCACGATAGGTTTGAACACCGCTTGGCGACAAAAAAAGCGTTTGCGCTGCAATCGGCACGTCGTCAGCGCGATCTGGACGGCATGGAATCGTTGCAATGAACCTGTCGGGCCTCGACTTGACCTGTATCCGGGGCGGCCGGCGGGTGTTCTCTAGGATTAATTTCTCGGTCGGGGCCGGCCGCGCGCTGGTCTTGACCGGACCCAACGGGGCCGGGAAGAGTTCGCTGCTGCGCATGATCGCGGGACTGATTCGCCCAGCCGAGGGTCGCATCGCGCTCGAAGGCGGCGATGGCGAGTTGAGCGCGGGTGAGCAGGCCCACTATGTGGGGCATCTCGATCCCCTCAAGCCGGCCCTGACGGTGACGGAAAATCTGACGTTTTGGGCGCGCTTCCTCAACGGCAGAGCCGACCCCGACGAGGTTACCCGGGCCGCGCGTGCACTCGACGCCGTCGGACTGGCCGACCTCGCCCATCTTCCGGCCGGCTATCTCTCGGCCGGGCAACGGCGGCGCTTGTCGCTCGCCCGGGTGCTGGCGGCACCGCGGCCGATCTGGCTGCTCGACGAGCCGACCACGGCGCTCGATGCGGCCTCCCAGGATCGCCTGCGCGAGGTCATGCACACGCATCTGTCGGGCGGCGGCGTGGTGGTAGCCGCCACCCACGGACCGCTGGGTCTCGAACAGGCCGGGGAGTTGCGGCTTGGTCAGCCCTCCGATGGTCCTGGAACTCCCAGTGAAATCAGCCGCACCGGCACCCAGGACCTGGCGCCATGACGGCGTTGTCCGCCCTGTTCGCCCGCGACGCCCGCATTGCCATCCGGATCGGCGGCGGCGCCATGATGGGCGTGCTGTTTTTCCTGACCGTGGTGACCCTGGTGCCGTTCGCGATCGGGCCCGATCTCGCGCTGCTGCGCCGGATCGGGCCGGCTATTCTGTGGCTCGGCGCGTTGCTGTCGTCGCTGCTGGCGCTCGACCGGCTGTTTGCCAACGACCACGAGGATGGCTCTCTCGACCTCATTCTCATGGCGCGGCCATCGCTCGAACTGGTGATCGCCACCAAGGCGCTCGCCCACTGGGTAACGACCGGCCTGCCGCTCGTTATTGCCTCGCCCATCCTTGGCCTGTTCCTCAATCTGGAACCTGCCGCCCTGGCGGCGACCGCCCTGACCCTCCTGGTCGGGACCCCGGCACTGACGTTTATCGGCGTGATCGGTGCCGCGCTCGCAACCTCGCTGCGGCGCGGCGGCCTGCTGCTGCCGGTGCTGGTGCTTCCGCTCACTGTTCCGGTGCTGATCTTCGGCGTGGCGGCAACCAATGCCGCGGTGGTCGGGCCGATGCCATTCGAGACGCCGTTCACGATTTTGTGTGCCCTCACCCTCATGAGCGCCGTGGTCGGGCCTTTCGCGGCCGCTGCGACCCTGCGCCACGGCATGGAATAGGACGCCTGCGGTCTGCTATATGCTGGGCGAACGGCGTTGAGCCGCTGCGCCGCATTGCCTGAGGCCGGGCGGCCGATTATGAGTGCTGAAATGGCGCTGATCGATCTCGCTAATCCGACCCGCTTCATCGCGCTCGTCGAGCGCGTCCTGCCGTGGCTCATCGGAGCGACGTTGATTGCATTCGCATTCGGGTTGCGCGAGGCGTATTTGGCACCGGACGACTATCAGCAGGGCGCCACGGTCAAGATCATGTTCATCCACGTGCCGAATGCGTGGCTGTGCATGTTTGTGTGGGGCGTGATGAGCGCGGCGGCGCTCGGCACGCTGGTTTGGCGGCATCCGCTCGCCGATGTGGCAGCCAAGTGCGCGGCGCCGATCGGCGCCGCCTTCACGTTTCTGGCGCTCGTCACCGGCTCGCTATGGGGCCGGCCGATGTGGGGCACCTACTGGGTGTGGGACGCCCGGCTCACCTCGGTGCTGGTGCTGTTCATCATGTATCTCGCCCTGATCGCGCTGTGGCGGACGGTGGATGACCCGACCCGGGCCGGCCGCGCCGCCGCGGTGTTGACGCTGGTCGGTGCCGTGAACCTGCCGATCATCAAGTTTTCGGTGGATTGGTGGAATACGCTGCACCAGCCCGCATCGGTGTTCCGTGTGGGCGGACCGACGCTCGACCGCAGCATGCTGATTCCGCTGGTCGTGATGGCGCTGGCCTTCACGCTGCTGTTCATCGCGCTGCACCTCGCCGCGATGCGCAATGAGATCATGCGCCGCCGCGTGCGCACCTTGATGCTGACCCAGGCCGAGCGCACTTAGAGGAACCACAATTCATGGACCTCGGACCTCACGGACCATTCATCATCACCGCTTATCTCATCGCGGCTCTTGTGGTGACAGCTCTTGTCATCTGGGTGATCGCTGACCACCTGGCGCAGAAGCGCGCGCTTGCGGATCTCGAGCGGCGCGGCATTACCCGTCGGTCCGTGGAGCCGCGGCCGTCGCAAATAAAGGAGCCGGCATGACGGCGACATCTTCCCAGGATGCGTCCCCCGAAACGCCGCGGGAAACGACCCAAGCGGCGCACACAGCGGCCGCTCGCAACCGCCGCTTCCTGGTGCTGTTGCCGCTGGCAGCGTTCTTGGGGCTGGCGGCGCTGTTCTTTGTCAGGCTCGGGGCCGGCGACATATCACGCATTCCCTCGGCGCTGATCGGCCGCGAAGCGCCGGCGACGGCTCTTCCGGCAATTGCTGGGCTCGAACGCGACGGCAAGCCCATCCCGGGCATCGCGACGACGGATTTCAAGAGCGCCGTGACGGTTCTCAACGTATGGGCGTCGTGGTGCGTGCCGTGTCATGACGAGGCGCCGCTGCTGATGCAGCTCGCCCGCGATTCGCGCATCCGCGTAGTCGGCATCAACTACAAGGACCAGCCCGACAATGCGCGGCGTTTCCTCGGCCGCTACGGCAATCCTTTCCTGGCCTCGGGCGCCGATGCCAACGGGCGCGCCGCGATCGAATGGGGCGTCTACGGTGTGCCGGAGACCTTCATCGTCGGCCGCGACGGCAGGATCGCCTATAAGCTGGTGGGACCAATCACGCCGGAAAATCTCGAGCGCGTCATGAAGCCCGAGATCGAGAAGGCGTTGACGGGCTTGTAGCGTTTGTTTGACTATTTGTCTGCTGGCGCCGGCTCGGCCGCGTAGCGCATCAGCAATGGGTATTGCAGAGCCGCGAACGCAAAGGTGAGCGGCACGAAGCCGAACAGCTTGAAATTGACCCAGAAGTCGGTCGACTGCGTACGCCAGATGGCCTCGTTGAGCACCGCCAGAACGAAGAAGAACAACGCCCAGCGCAGCGTCAGCTTGCGCCAGCCTTCGTCGGTGAGATGGAACATCGAGTCGAAGACGATCGCCAGGAACTGCTTGTCGAAAATATATCCGCCCAGCAAGGTGCCGCCGAACAGCGCATAGATGATGGTCGGCTTGAGCTTGATGAAGGTGTCGTCGTGGAACGCGAGCGTCAGCCCTCCGAACACCACAACCACGGCCGCAGTCACCACCGGCATGATCGGCCAATGGCGGGTCATCACGTAGGAGACCAGCAGTGCCGCCACGATGGCGACCATGAAGGCGCCGGTTGCGGTGAAGATGCCGAATCGCGAATTCGCCACGAAAAACAGCACCAGCGGGCCGATATCGAGGGCGAGCTTGAGGAGCGGATTGAGTTTTGCGGGGCCTTCCGGCTTTTCGATCGTTTCGGTCATTGGATGCATGTAACCCGGCAGTCTGGATTTGTCATCGGCGCCGCTTATCACGGGTGCAATCAGGTCACGGTTGCCAGATAGCTCCGCCAGGGCCCCCAATAGAACTTCTCCCAACCCTCGGTCACCCCCTGATAGTCCTGCTCGGGCACATCGAGATGTACCAAGTCGATGCGGCCGGCCTCGCCGGCCGGCGTGAAGCTCAAGATCAGGGTGGAATCAGGGTCGGCGGCGTGGAAATGCGCGGACCGCCAGGATTGGACGATCAGCGTTGGCGGCACGACCGCCAGCGTGGCTCCGCTCAGCATTCCGTCGAAGGCCCGGAATGGGGCGCCGGGCGTCGCAGCGATCTCGACTGCCGCGCCAGTCATCGCTCCGTGTCGCACCGGGTCGAGATACATGGCGTAGAGCACCACCGCCTTGGCCGGCAGGATGATGGACTGCTTGATGATGCTTCTCATGGTAGCCCTCGGGCCGCGTCGCGGTTCACCGCTCTAAGCCGGCAAGCGCCCGGGCGAATTCCCGCGCCTCGAACGGCGCAAGGTCATCGATGCCCTCGCCGATGCCGATGAAATGAACCGGCAGCTGGTACCTGGCGGCGATCGCCACCAGGATGCCGCCCCGCGCAGTGCCGTCGAGCTTGGTCATGACGAGGCCGGTCACGCCCGCGATCCGGGAGAATTCCCCGACCTGGGACAGCGCATTCTGGCCGACGGTCGCGTCGAGCACCAGCAGCACCGCGTCGGGGGCCTCGGGATCGAGCTTCTTCATTACGCGAACGATCTTTTGCAACTCGTCCATCAGGCCGGCCTTGTTCTGAAGGCGCCCAGCTGTGTCGACGATCAGCACATCGATCGCCTGGGCGCGCGCCGCCGCCAGGGCCTCATAGGCAAGCCCCGCCGCGTCGGCGCCCTGGGCACCCGCAATGACGGGGCTCCTGGTGCGCTCGCCCCAGATTTTCAGCTGCTCGACGGCGGCGGCCCGGAAGGTGTCACCGGCCGCCAACATGACCCGCCGGCCCTCGCGCGCGAGCCTTGCGGCGAGCTTGCCGATGGTCGTGGTCTTGCCCGAGCCGTTGACGCCTGCGACCAGGATGACGAACGGTTTGCGCGAACTGTCGATGGCGAGCGGCTTCGCGACTGGTGAAAGAATCCGTTCGATCTCGGCCGCCAGGATCGCCTTCACCTCCTCGGGGCTCACCGTCTTGTCGTAGCGACCCTCGCCGACCGCGGCCGCGATGCGGGCGGCGGCATCGACTCCGATGTCGGCCCGGATCAGCAACTCCTCGAGCTCCGCGATCGTGCCTGCATCGAGCTTGCGCTTCGAGACGAGGTCGGAGATGGCCGTCGTGATCGAGGTCGAGGTGCGGGCGAGTCCGCCGCGCAGACGGCGCCACCAGCTCTGACGGGCGCCGTCGGGCGCTTCGGTTGTGCTGTCATTCATGTCGGCGGCCGTGATACCGGTTTCATCATGTCAGTTAAAGAGATCACTCCGGACGAGATGCTGGCGCGCGTGCTTCACCGCGACGGCCTGATGTTGATCGTCGACAAGCCCGCTGGCCTCCCTGTGCATCGCGGGCCGAAGGGCGGAACCAGTCTCGAAGACTACTTCGAGGCCCTCAGGTTCGGCCTGCCGCGCGCGCCTTCGCTGGCGCATCGCCTCGACAAGGACACCTCGGGATGCCTCGTGCTCGGACGCCATCGCAAGGCGCTTGCTCATCTGGGCCTTCTGTTCAAGCACGGCAAGGTCGCCAAGACCTACTGGGCCGTGGTCGAGGGAGGCCCGGCGGCCGACGAGGGCACCATCGATCTGCCGCTGGGCCGGCTCGACGAAACCCGTGGTTGGTGGATGAAGCCGGATCCGAAGGGACTGCCCTCTGTGACGATGTGGAAAGTGCTCGGCCGGGCCTCCCCATCCTCCTCCGCGAACGGGGGAGGAAAAGGAACCACCTGGCTCGCCCTCACGCCGGTGACCGGCCGCACCCATCAGCTCCGCGTTCACTGTGCCGCCACGGGATGGCCGATTGTCGGTGACAATATCTATGGTACGGCGTCGCGCTTTGGCGAGATAACGCAGCAACTCCATGCGCGCGAGGTCGTGGTGCCGATTTCGAAGAACAAACCGCCCGTGCGGGTTACGGCGCCGGTGCCGGATCACATGCGGGATTGGCTCAAGACGTGCGGCTGGAACGGTGAGGACGGGTCTCAGTAGATGGTGGCCTTCATGCGTTCCGGCGCCGTGCGATCATGCTCCGAGCCGCCGATCGCGCCCTTGCTGATGCCAGCCAGGATCGTGCCGGCCGTCGGCAGGCTTTTGCGATCGATCTGCGTCGCCGGGTCCCACAGCTTGGAGCGCACGATCGCCTTCGCGCACTGGAAATAGACGCGATCGACCGTTACCACGATGACGCTGCGCGGCAGCTTGCCGGCAAAAACGAAGCTTTCGCACAGCGCCGGATCGATCGAGATTGCGGCGCGCCCGTTGATCCGGATGGTCTCACCGCAGCCCGGGATCAGGAACAGGAGCGAAATGCGCGGATCGATGATGAGATTGCGCAAGCTGTCGATGCGGTTGTTGCCGCGGCGATCCGGGATCAGCAGCGTCTTCTCGTCCTGCACCCGCACGAAGCCCGGCGGGTCGCCGCGCGGCGTGCAGTCGAGGCCGTCAGGCCCGCAGGTCGCTACCGCACAGAACGGCGCCGCTTCGATGAAGGCGCGGTAGTCGGCGTTGACGTGATCGATCTCCTTGACCACCGCCGGCCCAAACGGCTCGCCGTAGATCGCCGCGAGCTGATCGATTGAGGTGATGAGGTGGAGGCTCCCATTGGTCGTCATGCCGCATCCCTCTTCATAAAGCCGCGATGAGGCGGCGGCCATCATGGCCGATCATCCTTGCCGCCACAATGATGCCGGGTTCGATGGCGGCGTCGAAGTGCACCGGCGTGAAATGCTCGCTGCGGCCGTTGGCGTCGGACTCGGTGAGCACGCGGCGCACCGCGCCAATCTCGCTATCGAGATGGCAGCGCAATGCAGCCTCGCCTTGCTGGCGCAGCCGGCGGGCGCGGTCCTTTACAATGTCACGGGCGACTTGCGGCATGCGGGCGGCGGGCGTCCCGGGCCGCGACGAGTAGGGAAATACATGCAGATGGGTCAGCCCGCATTCCTCGACGAGATCGAGGGAGCGGCCGAACATGTCCTCGGTTTCGGTCGGAAAGCCCGCAATGATGTCAGCGCCGAACACCATGCCGGGGCGGCGTTGGCGCAACTCGGCGCACAGTGCAATGGCGTCAGTGCGCGAATGACGCCGCTTCATTCGCTTGAGGATGAGGTCGTCGCCGGCCTGCAGCGAGAGGTGCAAGTGCGGCATCAATCGCTCCTCTTCGGCGAATGCAGCGAGGAGGGCATCGTCGATCTCGATGCAATCGAGCGAAGACAGGCGTAGCCGCTCGAGGTCGCCGACATGCTTAAGGATTTGCCGGACCAGTGTGCCGAGCTTGGGCGCGCCGGGCAGATCGCTGCCGTAGCTCGTGAGATCGACCCCGGTCAGCACCACCTCGCGATAGCCGTTGTGGGCGAGGCGGCGAACCTCCTCGACCACGTCGCCCATCGGCACAGAGCGCGAGTTGCCACGGCCATACGGGATGATGCAGAAGGTGCAGCGATGGTCGCAGCCGTTCTGCACCTGTACGTAGGCGCGGGCACGCCCGTCGATCCCCTCAATGAGATGCGCGGCGGTTTCCCTCACCGACATGATGTCGTTGACGGCGATCTTCTCATGCCCGCCGATGCCGAAATCCGGGATGCGGGCCAGGGCGTCTCGCGCTTCCACCCAGGCGTCGCCGTGCATCTTGGCGTCGTTGCCGATGACACGATCGACCTCCGCCATCGCGGCAAAGCTCTCCGGACTGGTCTGGGCCGCGCATCCGGTGACGACAATCCGCGCCTGCGGCCGCTCACGCCTCAGGCGGCGAATGGTTTGCCGCGCCTGGCGCTCGGCTTCCCCGGTGACCGCGCAGGTATTGATGACCACCACGTCGGCGAGGTCGCCCGCGCCGAGACCGGCTGCAGTGGCATTGCGGCGAATTACCTCGGACTCGTAGGTGTTGAGGCGGCAGCCGAAGGTGACGACGTCGACGCTCATGAGGCACCTGCGGCCTCAAACAGCGCCCCATCGAACCGACCTTCGAACTCGTAGGCGACCGGTCCGGTCATCAGCACGTGATCATCGTCTTCGCGCCATTCGATGTCGAGGTCGCCGCCCGGTAGCGTAACGGTAGCGTTGCGCCCGGTTCGCCGGGTCCGGGCCGCGCATACCACGGCTGCACAGGCCGCAGAGCCGCAGGCCCGAGTCAGTCCGGCGCCGCGTTCCCAGGTCCGCACGATGAGGTGCCCTGGCGAGACCACCTGGGCAAGGGAAATGTTGGCGCGGTCCGGAAAGATCGGATGATTCTCCAGCAGCGGACCTATCTTGCTCAAATCATAGGCATTTACGTCATCAACCCAGAACACCGCGTGCGGATTGCCCATGCTGGCGACCGAGGGCGAATGCAGGATCGGCCTGTCGATCGGTCCGATCTGCAATTCGATCGCCCGGGTGTCGTAAAACTCTTCTGCCAGAGGAATCTCGTTCCACTTGAAACGGGGGGGACCCATGTCGACCGTCGATGTCAGGGCCGCGTTGCCCTGCCGGCAATTCAACACGCCGGCCCGGGTCTCGACCGTCAGGGCGGTTTTGTGGCTTTCGTTGAATAAAATATCGGCGACGCAGCGCATGCCATTGCCGCAAGCGCCGGCTTCGGAACCGTCATTGTTGAAGATGCGCACGTAGGCATCGGTTCCAACCATCCGGGGCGGATAGATCGCCATCAACTGGTCGTAAGGCGTGGCAGCGGCGGCCGCGCGCGCATCCGCCGCGGTAATGGGCTGCGGCCTCGCGCGCATGTCCACCACCACGATCTCGTTTCCGAGACCGTTCATCTTCACAAAGGGATGATTGGAAAGCGCGCCCATGCCTCGATCTTGCCGATATATTTCTGCTTATAAGGTTGCATCGAATTAATGACCAGCCGCTCATCGCGTCGTGTATTAAGATAGTGGCCGGCGCATCCACAGGCCCAGATAGTCCGTATGCCGGCGTCGTCGGGGAGTTGGCCCCGCGGGGGAGACACCAATGATTGCTTCGCGAATCTTGTGGCTGCCGGTGGCCGCTGCCGTCGTCATGGGTTTCGGTCTCGCTGGCGTGACCGCACAGACGCCCAACCTTTCGTCGCCACCTCCCGCCA
>Ga0209415_10010627_pt1 | contig 15616 bp, 13 predicted proteins | sample PeaSoiSIISIP2007_FD_187696 | JGI IMG/M metagenome (GOLD analysis project Ga0209415, IMG submission 187696) | Peat soil microbial communities from Weissenstadt, Germany - SII-SIP-2007 (SPAdes) (version 2) | ecosystem: Environmental > Terrestrial > Soil > Wetlands > Peat | place: Germany... | reverse complement strand
CTGCTCTACATCGACATGGTCTTCTCCCCCGTCCAGCAGCTCTCCCAGGTCTTCGACGGCTACCAGCAGGCCATGGTGGGGCTCCGCCGGATCACCGACCTGCTCCGGCTCGGCACGTCCACGCCGGCTTCCCCGCGCCCGGTCACGCCGGGCCGGCTGCGCGGGCGCATCGAGCTGCGCGACGTCGACTTCGGTTATTCGGGAAGCGGGGGCAACGCGCTGAACGGGATCAGCCTGACCGTCGAGCCCGGCGAGACCGTGGCCCTGGTCGGCCAGACCGGGGCGGGCAAGTCCACGCTGGTCAAGCTCATCGCACGGTTCTACGACGTGACCAGCGGGAGGGTGCTGATCGACGGGACCGACGTCCGGGACTACGACCTGGCCGGCTACCGCCACCAGCTTGGCGTGGTCCCGCAGGAGTCGTACCTGTTCGCGGGGACGGTCCGGGACTCGATCGCGTACGCCAGGCCGGACGCCAGCGACGATGCGATCCTGGCCGCGGCGCACGCGACCGGCGCGCACGACATGATCATGCGGCTGCCGGGCGGCTACGCGCACGCGGTATCCGAACGCGGCCGTAACCTGTCGGCCGGCCAGCGGCAGCTCATCGCGCTGGCCCGCGCGCAGCTGGCCGATCCGGCCATCTTGCTGCTCGACGAGGCGACCGCGGCTCTCGACCTGGCCGCCGAGGCGGCGGTGAATCACGCCATCAGCGAGCTGACCGCGGCGCGTACGACTCTCGTGGTCGCGCACCGGCTGACCACCGCGGCCCGCGCGGACCGGATCGTGGTCCTGGACCAGGGCCGGATCGTGGAGGTCGGCAGCCACGACGAACTGCGGGCCGCGGACGGCACGTACGCCTCCCTGTGGGCCGCCTTCACCGGGGAGTCCGAGCTCGTGGCCTGACCGGGCCCCGCGAGCCAAAGGTGCCGCCGCCGACTGGACCGAGGAGCGACGAAGGAGCGACGAGGGAAGGAGGCGGGTCAAGAGGCGCCGGAGACGAGCGGGGAAAGCAGAGCTGACACCACGGCCCGTTCGGGATAATGTCCTATCTTCGACGAGATAGCCGTGCCGACGCAGATAGCCGAGCAGTTCATCGGCGGCCTGGCCCGGGGACAGCGGACCGAGCACAGTGGGCGGAGTGCGCTCGGCGAGCGCTCCGGTCAGCTCCAGCATCCGGCGCAGCGCCGAACCGGACGGACCCGCGAGCTCGCGCGGCCGGGGCCGGTAGGGGTGGACGCCCAGGATCCGGACCCGCCGCGCGGCGACGGCGGCCGGCGTGCGCGCCACCGGGATGACGGCGTTTCCGCTGGCCAGCGTGGCGGGCAGCCCGGCCCGCCGCAGACGTACCCCGGCCGCCTCGACGGACACCACGGCGGGCCGCCGCACCAGCAGGACCTCCCGGCGGCCGCCGTCCAGGCGGCGGTGCACCCGCAGCAGGCCAGCGTCGCCGGGTTCGATCCGCACGGCGCCCAGGGCCTGCGCCGCGCCAAGGGCCGCGGCGAGGAACGCGGGAAACGAGCCGGTGCCCCGGTCGGCCGAGCGGTCGCCGCACAGGACCAGGTCCGGCACTCCGTAGCACCGGCGCAGGGCCACGGCGAGCGCAACGGCGAATTCCTGCCTGCCGCCGACCAGGTCGGCCGGACGCGGGCTCGCCGTCCGGCGGGCCGGCTCGACGCGCAGTGCCTCGGCCGCGCCAGCCGCCAGGGCGTCCCGCAGCATCGCGTCCGCTTCGGCGGGGCCCACCGTGGCCACGACCACCCTGGCCTGCCACCGCTGCGCCAGGCGCAGCGCCTGCTCCAGGGCCGCAAGATCCGACCGGCTCGGCCCGCGGTCGTGGCGGTCGGCACTGATCACCCCGGTCAGCGGGTCGACCTCGGCGTCCTGCCAGGACCAGCCCATGGCCGCCACGATCGTCATGATCGGTCATCCCCTCCGGAACACGACGCCGTCACCGCCTGCGGGGTAGGCCCAGGTGATGGCGCCCTCGCCGTTGCACACCTGATAGCAGGTCCCGCACTCGAAACACTGTTCGTAGTTGAACAGGATGCCGCCGTCAGTGGTGGGCACGAACAGGCCGGCCGGGCAAGCGTGCACGCAGGCCTTGGTGGTGCAGGAGCGGCAGACGTCGGAGTCGACCGTGATGTGGGCCCGTTCCCCGACCCGGAACTCGACGGTGGCCATGCGCTCATCGAACGACACTGCCGGGTAGCTCATCGCTTTCGCTCCCTCATCGGAAGGCCCGCACCGCCTGCCAGCCGTCGCGGGCCAGGTGCCGCAGCCGGACTTCGTTGAGGCGGACCGCGCGGAAGAACTCCCTGGCCATGCCGAGCTTGGGCGCGGGGTTGGTGACGGTGAAGATCTGCTCGACGAAATCGCAGGCCAGGCCGGGGTAGTCACGCTGCATCCGGTCGGCGAGCACGATGTCCGCCGCGTTGCGCAGCCGCTTGTGGTCGGCGAGCACGAAGTCAGCCTTCAGCCGGCGCCGGTAGCCGGCCAGCCCGCGAGCGGAGGTGTCACCGGCCGCGATCGCCTCGGCGGCGGTCCGCCCGGCCGCCAGCCCGGCGCCGAGCGCGAAGTTGACGCCCTCCAGCCACAACCCGGCGGCCAGGCACATGGAGGCGGCATCCCCGGCCACGAGCATGCCGTCGGTGGCCAGCCGCGGCATGGCGTGGTACCCGCCCTCGGGGACCAGGTGCGCGGAGTACTCCTTCAGCTCCGCGCCCCGCAGGTAGGGTGCGATCGCCGGATGCGCCTTGACCGCCGCGACGAGCTCCTCGGGTCGTACCTTGGCCTCGGCCAGCCCGGTGACGCCGACCACGACCCCGACGCTCACCGTGTCCAGGTTGGTGTACAGGAAACCGCCGCCGGGGATCCCGCTGGTGCAGCCGACCATCTCGATGTCCAGGCCCTGGTCGCCGACCAGCCCGAACCGCTCGTCTATCACCTCGCGCGGCAGCGCGAGGGTCTCCTTGACGCCCAGGGTGGTGTGGGCCGCAGAGGTGCGCGGGAGCAGCCCAGCCTCCTTGGCCAGGAACGAGTTCACGCCGTCGCAGGCGATCACCAGCCCGGCCCGGATGTCGCCGTCGGGCCGGTCGGTGCGCACGCCGGCGATCCGGCCCGATGAGTCCCGCAGCAGGCCGGTGGCCACCGTCGAGGTGACCAGCCGCGCGCCGGCCGCGACCGCCTTGCCGGCCAGCCAGGAGTCGAAGTCGGCGCGGTAGGTGGTCATGCCGTTGTAGGGCGGACGGTCCCACGCGCTGGTGCGGTAGTCGACGGTCAGCGCCTGGGTCGGCGTCATCAGCATGGTGGACCGGCGGGTCACCCAGCGCTGGACCGGGACCTCGGTCCACCACCGCGGTACCACCTCGTCCAGGATCCGCCCGTACACCACGCCGCCGTAGACGTTCTTCGCGCCGGGAAAGGCCCCGCGCTCCACCAGGACCACGTCCCGGCCGGCCCGGGCCAGCTCGAGCGCGGCCGCCGAGCCCGCGGGCCCGGCGCCGACGACGACCGCGTCGACGGTCATCACGTCACCGGGCATGGCGCGCCCCCGCGGGTTCGGGCGCGGCCGGGCCGGAGGCGGTCAGGCCGAGCCGTTCGGCCAGCTCGGCGAGCACCGCCGGGGCGTCGGCGACGAGCCCGAGATCGGCCATAAGGGTCATCGGGCAGGACGGGTCGGTGTTCACGCTCACCATGTGCTCGGGCGCGCCGAGCCCGCCGACATGCTGCGCGGCACCGGAAATGCCGAACGCCACGTATAGCTCGGGGCTGACGGCCACGCCGGTGGTGCCGATCTGCCGGTCATAGCTCATCCAGCCCGCGTCGGTCACGACCCGGGTAGCGCCGACGCTCGCCCCGAGCGCGTCCGCCACCCGCGCCAGCAGCCGCATCGCGGCCGCGCCGTCCGCGCCGTCCGCGCCGGCGGGCGCCAGCCCGGCGCCGCCACCCAGAATCCGGCGGGCCTCGGCCAGGTCCACCGTGCTCGGGTCCGGCTGCAGCATCTCGATGCTCTCGGCGTCGTGCTGGGTACCGTCCTCGGGCGCCTCCAGCGCGGTTACCTCAGCCAGCGTGACCCGCTCGGGCGGGCCCCTGAAGCCCGGCCGCAGGGTCACCACCACCGGCCCGTCCACCGCCACCCGCAGCGACAGGCGATCATCGAGCCTGGTCAGCTCGACCTCGTCCGGGGCGCACCGGACGGCGCCGGCGAGCAGTGCGCGGCCCAGCACCACGGCGAGCCGCGGCGCCAGGTCCCGGCCGTCGGGCGAGGCGGGCAGCAGCACCATGGGCACGCCCGACAGGACCTGCGCCAGCGCGGCGGCCACGGCGCCCGGGGCGACCGAGGACCGCTCGAGCAGCCACACCCGGCTCGCCGAGTCCAGCAGGCCGGCCGCCTCGCGGGTTCCCGATCCCAGCACCAGCGCGGCACCGCCCGCCTCGGCCACCGTCTCGTCCGCTCCGGCGGGCAGCTCGCCGTCCCGCACGACGATGACGGCCAGGGCGGGGATTTCGGCTGGCACGGTCATAGCGCCACCGCCACCCGGTGTCCCTCGATCACGGCGGCGTGCGCCCGCCGCGGCGTGACGCAGTCCCCGACGCGGTGCACCTCGAACGGCGCGGCCCGGAGCTGCCGCCACAGGGTCTCGTCCGGCGCCTGGTGGACGGCGCACACCACCCAGTCGCAGCGCCGCTCGGCGGGCTCGCCGGTCGGGTGGTGCAGCAGCGTCAGCACCACCCCGCCCGCGCCGGGTGCGCCGTCGGTGCCGGCCGCGCCGAGCACCACCAGGTCGGTAGCCTGCCGGATGCCCTTGGCGTGGGCGCGCACGTTGAAGGTCTCCATGTCCAAGGTGATGCCGAGGTCCTGGCCGACGACCATGCCGGCCGTGATGATCTCCACCGCGCAGCCCCGGTCGGCGAGCAGCTCGGCGACGCTCGTGGCCTGGTGGAACCCGAGGTCATCGACCACGACGACCTGCCCGGCGGGCTCGGCGCGGCCCTCGAGCACGTCGCGGACGTCGACCACGCGCGGATGACCGCCGGCCCAGTACGGCGGCTGCGGAACCGCCCCGGTGGCCAGCACCACGGCGTCCGGCGAATCCGCGCGCACCGACTCGGCCGTGGCCGCCACGCCGGTCTTGACCTGCACGCCGTAGCGCTGACACTCGGCCGCCAGGTTGCGCACCACGTCGAGGAACTCGGCGCGGGACGGCACCGAGGCGGCGGCGGCGACCTGCCCGCCGGTCCGCGGCTGGCGCTCGTACAAGGTGACCTGGTGGCCGCGTTGCGCCGCGGTGGCGGCGGCCTGCAGGCCGGCCGGGCCGCCGCCGACGACGATCACCTTCCGGCCCCGCAGCCGCGGCTCGGGAAGCCTGACCGACTCCCGGCCGGTACGGGGATTCTCGATGCAGCCCAGCCAGCGGTTCAGGCCCATCCGGCCGACGCATTCCTGATTGCAGGACAGGCAGGTGCGGATGTGCGTGGCGTACCCCGCGCGGGCCTTGGCCGCGAAGTCCGGGTCGGCGATCTGGCCGCGGACCACTCCCACCAGGTCGCAGTGCCCCTCGGCCAGCGCCCGCTCGGCCTGCACCGGGTCCTTGATCCGGCCCACCCCGATCACCGGCAGCCTGACCGCGCGCCGCAGGGCGTTGGCGATGAACAGGGCATAGCCGGGCGGGATGGCCATCGACGCCTCGATCATGAACAGCGTCGCGGTGGCCACGCCGATCGAGGTGTTGATGTAATCGACCTGGCCGGTCTCCTCCACGATCCTGGCCACGTCGACGGCCTCATCGAGCATGCTCCCGCCCTCGATCAGCTCGTCGCCGCAGATCCGCACGCCCAGCGCGCGGTCGGGCCCGATGGCCTCGCGCACGGCGTCGATGATCTCCACCAGGATCCGGGCCCGGCCCCGCAGCGTGCCGCCGTAGCCGTCGGTGCGCTTGTTCGTGGCCGGCGACAGGAAGCCGCGGACGATGGAGGAGTGCGAGCACTGCAGCTCGATGCCATCGAACCCGCCCTCCGCGCAGTGGCCGGCGACGGTGCCGTACCCGGCCACGATCTCGGCGATCTCGTGCCGTTCCACGGCCTTGGGCACCTCGCGGAACATCGGATCGGGAACCGGGCTCGGCGCCCACACGGGCAGCCGGGAGAACATCGACGAGGCCTGGCCGCCGTTGTGATTGAGCTGGGCGAAGATCGGCACGTCGTGCGCGTGCACCGCGGCGGTGATGTTCTGATAGCCGGGGATGACCGCCCGGTGGAAGCCGTGGATCAGCTTCTCGTACGGCCAGTCGGTGGGATGAGTGGAATGCTCCTCGGTGATGATGAGCCCTACGCCGCCCGCCGCGCGGGCGGCGTAGTAGTCGGCGTGCTGCTGGCTGGGCAGGCCGTCCTGCGCGTAGTTAGTCAGGTGCGCGGAGAACACGATCCGGTTGCGGACCACCACCGGGCCGACCCGCAGCGGCGAGAACAGGTACCGGTACCGGCTGGCCGCGCTCACCGGGCGCCTCCGGTCGCGGTCAGGACGGGCTGGCCGGCGGCCGGGCCAGACGGCTCACCGGCCGCGTCGATGGCGAGCGCCACCCGGCGCGCTTCCAGCACCGCCTCGAGCACGGTCCTGGGCGCCACGCAGTCGCCTGCCCGCGGCGTGCCTGGCCGGTGCAGGTACAGAGTCTGCTCCGGCAGCCGGTGCCCGCAGTGCACCACGAACGCGCACTCCACCGTGCGCTGCTCACCGGTCCACCGGTCCTCGAGCAGCACGTGGTCACCGGTGACCCCCCGCAGCAGGCTGCGCAGCTCGCGGGCCACGCCCGCACGCTGCAGCCGCGAGTTGGCCTCGGCCAGGTCGCCGGTGAGCGCCAGCTGGGTGCCGGCGATCTGGTCCTGGGTGACGATCGACGTGGGCCGGCCGGCCGCGGCGAGCATCTCCGCCACGCCGACCCCGACCGGGCCGCCGACGGGGTCGAATACCACGGCCCGGCCGGCCGGCCAGCGGTCCAGCGCGCCGGAATCCACCAGGCCGATCAGGCCGGCGGCCTCTACCACACGCGCGCCGGCGGTGACGTGGTACTCGCGCGGGCCGGGAACCGAGCCGGTGGCCAGCACCACGCGGGCCCCGCTGGCCAGCGCGCCGTCTACCTCGGCCGCGGTGACCTCGTGCCGCAGCGCGACCGCCACGTCCAGCCGGCGCAGTTCCCGCTGCCACCAGTCCACCGCCGCGCCCAGCCGCTGCCGTCCGTGGACCAGCGCCGCCGTGGCCAGCATGCCGCCCAGCGCGGGCCCGCGCTCCACCAGGCGCACCGGGTGGCCGCGTAGCGCCAGCACGCGGGCGGCCTCCATCCCGGCCGGGCCGCCACCGACCACCAGCACCGAGTGCCGGGGCCGGCCCGCGGCGTCGGCGCCCGTGTCGGCGCCCGCGTCGGTGCTCGTGTCGGCGTCGGCGTCGTCCAGCTCGTGGCCGCTGCGCGGCTCGACGACACAGCTGATCACCGGGTTCCTGTTATCCCGGACCATACAGGCCTGGTTGCACAGCACGCAGGGGCGTACTCGGTCCGCTTCCCCGCTTCGGCACCGGGCGACGAGGTCGGGATCGGCGATCTGCGCCCTGGTCATCTCGGCCAGGTCGGCGACACCGTCGTCCAGCGCCCACTGGGCCTGCCCAGGGTCTACCACGCTGCCTTGCAGCACCACGGGCACGGCGCCATCCACCGCGGCCCGGATCTGCCGGCACAGTTCCGCGCCGGATCCCGGCGCCGTATGCAGGTCGGGCCGGGTGGCGGGCACCGAGTAGATCGAGCCGCGCACCACGACCAGGTAGTCCGCCAGCCCGGCCAGCCGCGCGGCCTGCTCCGCGGCAATGTCCGGAGTCACGCCGGCCCATGGGGCGAACTCATCGCAGCACAGCCGCAGCCCGAGGACCCGGCCGGCGCCGACCGCGCCGCGCGCCGCGCGCAGCACCCGCTCGGTGAGCAGCAGCCGGTCCCGGCCGTAGTCGTCCCCGCGCTGGTTGGTCAGCCCCGACTGGAACTGGCGCAGCAGCGAGTGCTGGCCGGCATTGATCTCGACGCCATCCAGATCGGCCACGGCGGCCAAGGCGGCCGCGGCGGCGAACCCGTCGGCGACGGCGTCGATCTCGGTATCAGCCACCTCCATGGGCAGCTCGCGCGAGCCCGCGTCCGGGACCCGCGACGGCGCCCACAGCGCGGACTGCGAGAACGCCGATGAGCCCTGCATCCCGGCGTGGCCCAGGCCGGCCAGCACCAGGGCGCCGTGCGGACGGCAGGCCGTGACGACCTGCGCCCAGCCCGGCCCGCAGTCCGCAGCCAGCGGTGCGCGCTCGTACGGCCAGTCCGACGGGTGCACGCTCGCCGTCTCGGTCACGATGACGCCGCAGCCTCCGGCGGCCCGGCGCGCGTAATAGGCGACGTGCCGGGCCGAGATCCCGCGGTCCCGGCTGAGGTTGGTCTCATGCGGCCCGAACATCACCCGGCAGGGCGCACGCCGCGGCCCGAGGTCGATGGGATCGGTCAGGCTCAGGCTCATGCCGTGCCTGCCAGCGGGCTCAAGTCGCACAGCTTGGCCGGAGCGCGCACCGACGGCATGCCCAGCGGCACTTTCCGGCCGCGATGGGAGTGGTCCGCCCCGGCCCGGGGCAGGTCGCCGGCGGCGGACAGCGCGGTGGCGCCGTGGCCCTTGACACATTCGGGATCGGGCCCGTCAAGCGGCAGGCCGGTGAAGAACTTCGCGGCCATGCAGCCGCCCTGGCAGGTGCTGTACGCAGAGCACGAGCGGCACGCTCCGCCCGAGGTCTCGGTGCGCAGCTCGGCGAACAGCGGCGCCGAGCGCCATACCCGTGCGAACCCGCCCGGCGCGCGCACCGTGCCGGCCTTGAACGCGTCGTGGATGGCGAACGGGCAGGCGTAGACGTCCCCGACCGGATCGATCAGGCACACCACCCGGCCGGCCCCGCATAGGTTCAGCCCGGGCAGCGGGCTGCCGCCAAGCGCGTTGAGATGGAAGAACGAATCACCGGTCAGCACCCGGTCGCCGTGGGCGGTCAGCCATGAGTAGATCTCCCGCTGCTGCTGGTCAGTGGGGTGCAGCTCAGGCCAGACGTCAGCACCGCGGCCCGAGGGACGGAGCCGGGTGATCCGCAGCTGAGCGCCGAACCGGTCGGCTATGGCCGCGAAGTCGTCCAGCTGAGGCACGTTATGCCGGGTCATCACCACGGAAATCTTGAAGCCCACCAGGCCCGCCTCGGCCAGGTTCTCCATCGCGCGCAGCGCCATGGCGTAGGAGCCCGCACCGCGGACCGCGTCATTGACCTCCCGGCTCGCACCGTCCAGCGAGACCTGCACGTCCACGTAGTCGGTGCCGGCCAGCCGCCGCGCGCGCTCGGCGTCGAGCCGCAGCCCGTTGGTGGAGAACTTCACGCCGACGCCGCTGGCCACCGCGTAATCCAGCAGTTCCCAGAAGTCCGGCCGGACGGTCGGTTCGCCGCCGCCGACGTTGACGTAGAACACCTGCATGGAGTGCAGCTCGTCGATCACCGACCGCATTTCCGCGGTGCTGAGCTCGCCGGGATCGCGCCGTCCCGAGGACGACAGGCAGTGCGTGCAGGACAGGTTGCAGGCGTAGGTCCACTCCCAGGTCAGGCAGATCGGCGCGGCCAGGCCGCCCTTGAACTGCTCCACCAGGGCGGGCACGCGCTCGGCTGACGCGCTCACGCGACCTCGCTCCCGGCCGTCCGGGGAACGATCATGTCCGCCGCAGCCAGGCTGGCTAGGGCCCGGAGGTAGGCCTCGCGCCGGCCCTCGGGAACGGCGGCCACGGCGTCCGATACGCACCGGTGGGAACCGAGCCCGCGCACGAGCTCGACGAGCTCCGGGGCCTTCAGGAAGGAGAGCCGCCGGTTGCCGAAGTGATACGCGAGCGCCCCGAAGGGCTCGGGGCGAAGCGCTACCGCCGGGTTGAGCTCGTAGCCGCGGCCCGGCTCGAATGGTGCGGTCATCGGGGTGGCTCCGACCTCAGTAGACGCCGCACATCCCATCGATCGAGACGTCCTCGACCAGCAGTTCCTCGGTGATCCCCTCGTCGCCGATCCCCGGCACCTGGCCCGCGCCGAGGTCGTGGCCGGCTCCGGCGGCGGGCGGCGGCGCACCGGCGGACGAGGCACCGGCTCGGGTGTCCTGCAGCATGAGAAGCCTCCTGGGTCGACCGCGGCGGGATCGGATGACGGTCCGCCCGTCCTCGCCTGATGCTGGTGACGGTATGGCGTTGGTGCGGGCAGTGTCACCATGCTTCCGGCCGTCATCACCCCGTCCGGATGGACAGCTACCGGGGGGCCGCGCACTCTCCGTTCGGGCAGGCGCGGCGCTGTACGTCGGGGCGCAAAGCGGTCGCGGTCGGGCGGAATCGGCGCGCGCGGGTTCCATATCGGCGCGCCGCTGCTTAGCCTCGCCGCAACGGTGCTCCCGCCGATAGCGTCCGGCCGGTGAAGCGGTCCTCGCCCATTGTGCGCGGGAGCACGCCATACGGAGAGGAACCCGTACGCCATGCAGGTTGACGAACTGCTCAAGCCATTCCCGATCAAGGAGTTCCACCCATTCCCCAGGGCGCTGCTGGGCCCGGGTGCGCACGAGATGCTCGGGCCGGAAGCGAAGAAGCTGGGCTTCAGGAAGATTCTGGTGATGACCTCGGGCCTGCGCGGGAGCGGCACCGTGCACAAGATCGTCGAGTCGCTGAAGTATCACGGCCTGGAGGTCGTGGTCTACGACAAGGTCGAGTCCAATCCCAAGGACTACAACGTGATGGACGCCGTGGCGCTCTTCCAGGAGACCAAGTGCGACTCGTTCGTCTCGATCGGCGGCGGTTCCTCGCACGACGCGTGCAAGGGCGCCCGCATCTCGGTGGCGCACGACGGCCGCAGCGTGAACGACTTCGAGGGTTTCAACAAATCGGAGAACCCGAAGAACCCGCCGCACATCGCGGTATCCACCACGGCGGGGACCGGCTCGGAGACCTCGTGGGCGTACGTCATCACCGACACCACCACCGACCCCGACAACCCGCACAAGTACGTCGCATTCGACGACGCCTGCGTGGCCACACTGGCGGTCGACGACCCCGTGCTGTACTACGACTGCCCGCTGGACTACACGGCACAATGCGGCTTCGACGTGCTGGCGCACGCCTCCGAGCCGTACGTCTCCCGGCTGAACTTCCCGCCGTCGCTGGGCAACGCGCTGTACGCCGTCAAGCTGACCGCGGAGAATCTCCGGGCGGCCGTGTGGAACGGCCAGGACCTGCCCGGCCGCGAGGGCATGATGTACGCCCAGTACATCGCCGCGCAGGCGTTCAACTCCGGCGGCCTCGGCATCATCCACTCCATCTCGCATGCGGTCAGTGCCTTCTACGACACCCACCACGGGCTGAACAACGCGATCGCGCTGCCGCGGGTGTGGGCGTTCAACATGCCGGTGGCCTACCAGCGGTTCGCCGACCTCGCCGACGTGATGGGCGTGGATACGCACGGCATGACGCCCGTGCAGGCCGCCGAGGCGGCGCTGGCCGCGGCCATCCGGCTGCTGCGGGATGTGGGCATCCCGGAGAAGTTCACCAGCGTCACCCAGGACAGCTATTCCAAGAACCGCCTCGGCCAGGGGCCGACGAAGTTCTACGAGAACGCCAAGGTGATCACTGGTGACGCGGCGGACGTCGACCGGATCACCAGACACGTGCTCGGCGACGCCTGTACGCCGGGCAACCCCAAGGAATGCACCTTCGAGACGGTCCGTCCAGTCGTCGACCACTGCATGAACGGCGATCTCGACGACCTGCTCAGCTGACCCGCCAGCCGCGGGCTATCGCCTCGGCTCGGACGAACCGGAGGACATGTGCCCCAGTCGGTCGATGATCTCAGCCCATTTCCGTCGATCGACGATGTCATCAGCCGGTTCGCCGCGGCCGGGTACATCACTGACCGGCGGCTGGCCACCACGATCTACCTGGTGTCGCGGCTGAACAAGCCGGTACTGCTGGAAGGCCCGGCGGGGGTCGGCAAGACCGAGCTGGCCAAGACGCTGGCCACGGTGACCGGCCGCCGGCTGCTCCGGCTGCAGTGCTATGAGGGCCAGGACGAGACCCGGGCCCTTTATGAATGGGATTACGGCAAGCAGCTGCTGTACACCCAGATGCTGCGCGAGAAGATCAACGACATCATCGCCGACGCCCCGGATATCCCCGCCGCGGTCGCGCGGATCGAGGGCCACGGCGGGGTGTTCTTCTCCGACCACTTCCTGGTCGCCCGCCCGCTGCTGGACGCGATCCGCGGCGAAAAGCCGGCCGTGCTGCTGATCGACGAGGTGGACCGGGCCGACGAGGCACTGGAGGCGGTGTTCCTGGAATGCCTCGGCGAGTATCAGGTCTCCGTGCCCGAGATCGGCACCTACACGGCGAAGACGCCGCCGTACGTGGTGCTCACCTCGAACAACACCAGGGACCTCTCGGCCGCGCTCAAGCGGCGCTGCCTGCACCTGTTTCTCGACTACCCCGACGCGGAGCGCGAACTCGAGATCGTGCGCTCCAAGCATACCGGGCTACCCGAGGCTGCCGCCTGGCAGCTGGTTCAGGTGGTGCGCGGACTGCGCGAGCTGCCGCTGCGCAAGAGCCCGAGCATCTCCGAGACCATCGACTGGGCCCGCACGCTGACCGTGCTCGGCGTCGACGAGCTCGACGCGGGCGTGCTGGCCGACACCGTCAACATCGTGCTGAAGTACGAGCGGGACATGCAGCGCGCCGTGGAAGCACTGCCGCGCCTGCTGGACCCGAACCGCGAACTGCCCGGCGCGGGCCATTCCCATTCCCATTCCCATGGACATGGCGATGGGCACGGCCCGGACGGCAGCGATATCCGGGCGGCCATGGACCAGCCGGGCCGGCACGATGAGGGATATTACGGCGCTCCGGGTCCAGGCCCGACCCGCCGCACCGAGCCAGGCCAGGGCCAGGGCAGCCGGTCGTTCGCGGCGCTCATCCGCCGACGGCCCGGCTGAGGGGAGCTGGGGGTGGAAAGCAGCCTGCACCGATTCGTGCGCCTGCTGAGGCTGTTCGGCGTGCGCGTGTCGGTCGCGGAGGCGGCCGATGCCATGCTGGCCGCCGCACAGCCTGGCGTGCTCGCTGACCGCCAGACGCTGCGAGCGGCGCTGCGCGTGACACTGATCAAGGACCGGCGCGACGACGAGCTTTTCGATGAGCTGTTCGCCGCGTTCTTCTCGCTGCGTCCGGTCGCCGGTCCGGGCGCCGGGCACGGTCACAGCCATGCTCACGATGACCTGGCCGACACGGGTGAGCTGGAGTCGGTCACGGTTTCCGACGAGCCATCTGAGCTCCCGCAGCAGGGGCACAGCCACGGCAAGCCGGCGGACATCAGGGATTTCTTCCGCCAGGAGGACCTCGCCCAGCAGTACAACCTGCACCAGGAGGCGAACAGGATCGACCTGGCGTCGGTGACCGACGAGATCGTGCTGTCCAAGGAGGGCGCCGACCCCGCGAGGGACGCGGGGGCGTCCGTGCAGCTGGAAACCGACCGGCTGCACAACCCGGGCCTGCCGGGTCAGCTCGCTCCGGCCACCGGGCACCGGGTCGATGTCGCGCTGACGGTGGCGCAGCAGGAGGTGCTGCTCGGCTGGCTGGAGACAGCCGACGAGGACCTGGACGCCCGCGCCCTGGCCGGGCTGCGACGGCAGCTGGCAGGCATCATCGCGGACCTGCCCGAGCTGCTGCGACGCTACCTGGACAAGGCCGGCGGCGCCGTGGTGGAGGCCAGGGTCGCGAAAGGCGGCCGGACCGAGACGATCGACGAGCAGGAGCGGGCCGAGCTGGAGGAGGCGCTGCGCCGGCTGGCCCGCCAGCTCCGGGGCGCCCCGACCAGCAGGCAGCGCAACACGCCGCGCGGTCGCGTCAACCCGGGCCGGACCATGCGCAAGAACATGCGATACGAGGGCATCCCGTTCCAGCCGGTCACCACCAGCCGCACCGCTGACAAGCCCCGGCTGCTGCTGCTGACCGACGTTTCCCTGTCGGTGCGGACGACCGCGCGGTTCACGCTGCACCTGGTCTACGGCATGCAGTCGCTGTTCAGGCAGACCCGCTCGTTCGCTTTCGTCGACGCGCCAGTCGAGATCACCGAGCTGTTCGCCGAGCACCCGCTGGAACGGGCGCTCGGGCTGGTGTTCGACGGGCTGCCCGCCGGGGGGCTGCTTGACGTCGACGCCAGCTCCGACTACGGCGCCACCTTCACACAGTTGCTGTCGGAGCACTCGGCAGCGCTCGATCGCCGTACGACGCTGATCGTCCTCGGCGACGGGCGGGGCAACGGCAACGACGCACGGCTGGACGCCTTCCAGGAAATCGCCCGGAGGGTTCGCGAGACCATCTGGCTGAGCCCGGAATCCCGGTACTCCTGGGGGCTCGGGGCGTGCGACCTGCCACGCTACGCGGAGTTCTGCGACCGGGTTCAGGTGGTCTCCGATCTGGCCGGGCTGCAGCGCGCGGCCCAGCAGATATCGGCGGAGGCGACCGGACGGTGAGCGAGCCGAACCTGATCTCCCCGCTTCCGCAGACCATCGACCCGCTGGCACCGGGCCAGCCCGGCCGCTACGACGATTACCTCGTCAGCGTCGTGCACGCCGAGCCGCCGTACGGCCGCGCCGCGGACGCCGCCCCCGTGGCCCCCGTGGCCCCCTTGGCCTCCGTGGCCCCCTTGGTTTGCACCGACCACTTCTGCCTGACCGAGCGCGGCGGCCGGATCGAGGTGACCCACTGGCTGTACCCCGACCAGCTCGACAACGACCTGACCGGGATGCTGGCCGAAGAGCTGTTCGCCCCGGGCTGGCTGTCCGGGGTGGAGACCTTCGAGCGGGTGTTCACTGGCGTCGTGCGGTCCTGCGTTGACGATCCGCTGCTGGCCTGGAGCACGTTCTACGGCAATACCCTGGCCCGAGTCCGCCAGTGCTGGCAGACCCCGGCCGCGCCGAACGACCACGAGCACACGACGATCGGCGAGCTGGCCCCCGTGTACGCGCACGCACTGCAGCTCATCCCGGCGGGCCAGGTGCTCGACATCGGCTCCTGCTTCGGCTTCCTCCCGCTGCTGCTGGCCGAGCGGCCGGCGACCACGGTGACCGCCTCCGACCTGTCCGGAGGCGCCATGCGCCTGCTGACGGCCGTGGCCGCCGCGCGCGGGCTGCAAGTGAGCACCCTGGTGTGCGATGCCGCGCGGATCCCGGTACCAGACGGCTGGGCCGAGACGGTCAGCGTCATCCACCTGCTGGAGCACGTGAGCCCCGATCATGGCCTCGCCGTGATCCGCGAGGCGCTGCGTGTCGCTCGCCATCTGGTCGTGATCGCCGTGCCGTTCGAGGACGAACCCACCGCCGCCTACGGCCATTTCCGCGTCTATGACCGGCGCCAGCTCGGTGAGCTGGGCGAGCGCGCCGGTCATCGCTATTCGGTGCACGAGCATCACGGAGGCTGGCTGGTGCTCACCGCCGGCTAGCCTCGATTCTCGGTACAGAAAATCGGTTGAGGTCCTGGGTTGGCTCATCCGTGCTGGTCG